>Ga0315280_10000449_pt1 | contig 76686 bp, 62 predicted proteins | sample YL17G06_40_MG_FD_203697 | JGI IMG/M metagenome (GOLD analysis project Ga0315280, IMG submission 203697) | Sediment microbial communities from Yellowstone Lake, YNP, Wyoming, USA - YL17G06_40 | ecosystem: Environmental > Aquatic > Freshwater > Lake > Sediment | place: USA: Wyoming | collected... | reverse complement strand
ATGGGATAAGCCCAACGCCGAGGCGATGATGGCTTTGGCTTGCATCTACCGTAGTGGTCTGTGGGAGACGTACTGGAAATCCGAGCGGCAGGCCGCCTGAGCCCGCCAGGATTTATCCTCACACACCACCATACACCATACCCAATGGGGGAGTTGCCGGTTGACGCGGCGCCGCGTGCCGGGTAGGCTTTCGGCATGGCGCGATTGGCGAGAGTATCTGTTGGAGCCGTGGGCAGCGGCGGAAGAGGTATTATGGCGTCGCCACAAGCGGACGGGACGACCCCCGGGCGCGCCGGCGTTTCTGGATCGAGTGGGGCGTCTCCTGGGACGCCTCGTGCGGCCCGCCCAGCGAGGCCCCAAGCCAAAGTGGCAGAGGAATTAAGTATGGTGTCCCCGGAATTCGCGCAAAACATATCGGCAAAACAATTCAGAAGCTGCGAGACGAAAAAGGATGGACGCAGACACAATTAGCAGAGAAGAGCGGATTGCAGCAATCCCACATATCCCGCTTGGAGGCTGGTGCACACAGCCCCTCATGGAAAACGCTGGAGAAGATTGCCAAGGCCCTTGATGTCGAGGTCGGTAATCTCGATCCGTCCAATTGATCTTGCTGTAGGTTTGTGACTTGGTGGCCCCTCTCACGTCAAACAGGGGCCGCTTGTTTCTTGGCAGTGAAGCCGGGAACAAGCACCGGTTTCTGCACTCACGCGTACCTTTAATAGGTGGCTGTCCCCCATTATCCCTGAGCTGTGAACGCGGTCAATCGTGGTTCCGCTGATTTCGGGCCAGAATTGAGTATGCCATCCGCGGAATTCTGTTGCACTTACCATGTTCATTCGCCAAATTCGAAGTTCGTATGTCGAAAGTCGAAAAGACATGAAAGGGAACCGCAGATGAACGCAGATGAACGCCGATTAGATCAGGGCGAGATGAACGAGTTGACGGAGAAGGTGATTCGATGTGCTTTCACCGTCAGCAATACGCTCGGGTGCGGATTTCTGGAGAAGGTGTATGAGAACGCGTTGGCACATGAGCTTCGCAAGGCGGGTCTGAAGACCGATCAGCAACACGGCATCACAATCTATTACGACGGGGTGGTCGTGGGAGAGTATGCGGCCGACCTTCTGGTCGAAGGGACCCTTCTGGTTGAGCTCAAGGCGGTCAAGGAACTCGATGACGTCCACCTCGCTCAATGCCTGAACTACCTGAGGGCCACGAACCTCCGCCTGTGCCTGTTGATGAATTTCGCCAAACCAAAGCTCGAAATCCGCCGGATCGCAAACAAGTATTGAACATCCGCGTTCATCCGCGTTCATCAGCGGTTTCAGCGGTCTTTGTCATTTGACGATGTGGGTGTGGGCGGCGTCGAAGATACGGACGCCGCCGCGGTCGAGGGCACGCGTGGGTTGAGAACCCACCCTACAAACTGGATGGCAGCGTCCGGGTCGAGTGCTTTGGGGACGATCAGACGCCGGTCCGGACTTGCTCGACGGCGTTGTCCAAGACCGGTGCGAGGTTCGGCCACTCGAACCGTCTCAGTCGAGCCCGAATCGGCTCGGCGGCTTCGAGAAGAGAGCCATTCCTCGCGCTGCGGCTCGCCAAGTCAGCCAGTCTATCGGCCAAGTCCACGGCACCGCCCTCATAGAAGAATTCCCCGGCGCTTTCATTGCCTCCGAGGTCGAAGACCTCCGGGTAGGCAAGGCGTTTGGGGACGAGGGGATAGGCGCCGGCCAGCGTTGCTTCCACGGCACTGAGCCCGAAGAACTCGTGGGATGCGGTCGAGACGAACACATCCGCTTCGAGCAGGGCCGCCTCGTAGTCGGCCCGATCTTCCTGATAACCCCAGCGGTCGATGTGGCCCGCCAAATAGTGACGGGCCCAGGCAAAGACCTCTGGGACCTCGCGGAACTGCTCGCCGATAACGCTGATCCGAAACGGGATCTGCCGCTCTTTCAGCCGGCGGATCGCCTCGAAGAATTCCTCGGGGTTCTTGTCGTGCTCCCAGCGCGCCGCCCAGAGGATTCGCAGAGGGCCGGGTCTTCGCGGGCTGCGCCGGGCGAGTGTCTTGACACCGAGAGGAAGGACCGCCGATTTGGCCCCAATCCGCACGACAGCGTCCAGGGGTTGGTAATCCGCCATGCGGCTCAGCAGGCTCTGCAGGGCTTGCAGGAAAGAATCTCTGTGGAATGTCGAATTGAACCAGACGGCCCCGGCGGCCAGGGCGCTGGTCATATTGGTGAGGCCGAACTGATAGTCCCGCTCGTTCTCCACGCGCACGGGATAGGTCAGTTGATTCTCGTGGAAGTAGATCAGGCTGGGCAGGTCTCGGACCTCTTTCGGAGCCAGCCCGAGGAATTCCGCCAGGTTCAGCATGTCGGAGCAGAACAGCAGGTCCCACCGCGAGCCTTCGGAGAGTTTCTGGCGGACCTGCTCGGCGAAAGTGACCGCCGCATGCCGCATCCGCCACTTCCACTTGTAGGCAGGCAGGGGCAGGATCGTCCACTCATGCCGGCCGGCCCGCGACCAGCCGTCCAGGAAGGCTTGGTGACTGCCGCCGTAGTAAGGCTCCAGAGCCAGAATACGCATAGTACAAGAAGTTGGGAGTTTGAAGTGTGAAGTTTGAAGTAAGACAGGCGCGACTTTTCGTCCTGGCACTTCAGACTGAAGACATCACACTTCACACTTTCTTAGTCGAAAGCATACCACGCGACGCCTTCGAAAGTCCAGACCTGGGAGTAATCGTCCACGAGCTTGCCCTTCTCCCCCTCGCTGATGGAGTAGAAGTGACGGCCCAGGCTGTTGGACCAGAAGCGGTAAACCGGCTTGCAGCCGACGGGGGCGCGGTCCGGCGGATACGCGTAGAAGGCCACCCCTTCGAACGTCCACACGTGGGAGAAGTCCCTGATGAGCTTGTCCTTCTCCGCTTCGCTGATGGTGTAGAAGTGTCCGCCGAGCTTCTCCGACCAGAAGCGGTAGACGGGCGCCAGGTCGGGGTCGCGGCCATTGGCGGCTTGGTTGGTCAGCAATTCAAAGGCGTAGTCCCACGCTGTGCCTTTAGGAAGCTCAGTGGCCGTGCCGCTCTGCCACTGGCTGGCCAGGCTGGGGGGCCAGGCAACGCCGCGCGGATCGGCCGGCTCCACGTCTTCGATCACAACCGCGCCGGTGTTGAAGAAGTGCGGCCGGGTCGTCCAGCCCCATGGATGCTGGGCGGTCGGCCGGTTCGGGTCGTAGAAAGCGGCGATGCTGAGCCAGTACACGGTCGGAGCGCTCTTGGAGACATCGGCCGTCAGGTTCGGATGGAACCACTCGTCCTGAGAGAGTAAACAGGTGAATTGAAAGCTGGTGTCGAGGTCTCCAGACGCAGCAGACGGTGTTGACTCGGCTTTGTCGCTGGCAAGTCTCGGATCGTTGTGGTAGCCCGCGACATTCCAGGCCCAGTGGGTGCAGAACTTCTCCCACACGAGGGTCCCCGGATGGTTGTAGCCCTTCGCGTCACCGGTCTGGCTCGCTGCACTATCCGTCCAGATCGCGATGTGGAAGGCCAACGGCATCTCCTGAGGCAAGGCCGGCTGCGTCCAGCCGGCGAACGAGCCGGACCACTGGAAGCCGGTAATCGGCCGGTCGTCGTCGCAGCGCCAATCGTCGGCGGCGATCTGGTGCAGGTGCAGGTTGGATAACTGCCCCCACCCGTTGAAGATGAACGGCGTGGCGGCATCAAACTGCTGCGGCGTCTGGCTCCACTTGAGTCCACCCTTGCCGCTGTTCATCTGGGGCTGGAGACGTTCCCCAATGGCCACCTGGTAGTCTTCCACCTCTCCATCCGCCGCGGGCCCGTAGGCGGCGAGCGAGCCGCGGGTGTCGAAGCGGAAGCGTGCGAACGTCAGTCCTTTCACGGCCGTCTGCGGGACATTGAAGGACAGCTTGTTCATTCCCGGCGCCAGGAGTTGGTCCGAGAAGATCTGCTCGCTGTTGGACCCGGAGGCTTTCGACGTGCCGGGACCGGCGAAGCTGCCGTCCCGATCAAAGTCGATCCAGGCGTTGAGGTATCCCTGAGTCGAGGCGGTCACCTCGATGGTCGCGGGCTCGCCGGGCGACAGAGGCGAGGTGAAGACCACACCATCTTCATCGCCCGTTCCGTCGAGATCATCGCCGTTGGCGGCCGAGCCGGGCTTGCCGTCCGGCTCCGCATCCACGCCGCGGCCCAGGTAGACGCCGGGGACAACCGTGTGCCGGGCGCCGTCGCCGGCCAAGAGCGTCTTGTACGTGTCCGGGGCATCGCCGAAATCCATTTCGGACGCTTTCTCATCGCCCGGTTTCGAGTCGCTCTCTCGGATGACTCCTCCGTAACCGTCGCCATCGCCGCTGGTGTAGCGGCCGTTTGCATCGAGGGCAATGCGATACCAGGAGCCCGGGTAGTTGCTCGGGTCGTCGGTGCTAGTCTGTTTGGCAAGGACTGGACACGAGAGAATTGTCAAAGCTACCAGCAGAACCTCGGGAAATGATCGTCTGATTCTCGACACGTTCATAAGCAGGTCCTATATCAAGAGTTAGACCGGTGCCGCTCCAGGATCGAATGCAGGATCGCCACGACGTGTGTGCGTGCATTTTCACCACCCTATTTGGCTAAGAAATCGGCGAGAGAACGCTCTCTCTCCAGGCAAATGTGATCGGGCCGACCTGAACTGCCAGTGCGGGCGGTGGCAGGGCATCCGTTGCTGCTGATAGCCCACGCAATCCCGAGGAAAACGGACGTTGGCCGACCTCACGAACTCGCGGCGACCCGCGCTGTATAACTTGGTGCTGACGTTTCGAGCCAAGAGCAGAGGGTTATCCCTACGGACGTGAGAGACAGCTTCAGCGAGTCCAGTTCGGAGCATTTAGGGTCTCTCCTTCCCTCTATTGGACTAACAGCGTGTCTCGTAGTCGCGCCTACGGTGCCGATGCTCGGGTAATTCCACGGCCATCACGCGGAATGGCGCGGACGTCCTACCTATACCCTGAACTGGATGTGGTACCTCCCACGTCAGCGAAGCCAGGCTTAGTCATCCACGTTCATATCGCGCCTCTGCTTGGGCACCCACCTTGTCACGGAAGCAGCGGCTCAGGTCTTCCGGCATTCGCAGGTCTGCCTTACGCCCGCCGAAGAGGACGGACAATTCCTCCCCAATATCGAACGGTCGAAAGAACCCGGCCACATGACGCGCCCCGAAGTCCACGAGGACATCCACATCGCTAACCGGCCCGCCGTTTTTTCGCGCGCCTGGCCGAGTGACGTGCGGCAATCTGGATGAGCGACAATAGGGCACTGTTCACAGCTTCTTGATTTGGGAAAGCGCGGGCGACTTTCGGTTCAAGCACAACGATGTTTGACGATTCACGGAGACGTTCGGCATATTTACCCCGCACGAACCCCTTGGGAAAGTCCGATCGCTTGTACTCGGCACGTAATTCGTCTTTATCTGTCTGTTTCGCCTTCTTCATATAAGTTCCGCTCTCTTTTGCGCGCTCGACGAGCGCTTATGATTCGAATCGTTTCATGTTCTTCCGTGTGCGCCACCACCAACAGCCGACCTCGGGCCGAGACCCCGAAGGTGACATATCGATCTTCGGTCACGGAGTGATCCGGATCAGCACCTGTTGTTGCCATGGGGTCACTCACGGCTGTTGCGGCTTCCTCGAACGAGACTTTGTGCTTCCGCAAGTTTGACCTGGCCTTCTTGGGATCCCATTCGATTCTCATTCTCTGATTATATCCCAGTTCTTCCATCAGCGCACAGTCCTTTGTCGTTGCGAGTCGCCGCGCCGCTGCGCGGCTGGTGTCCGGAAGAAAATGGCCTTCATGAGCCGGTTTGCGATAACTCACGGTGGTTCCAGTACTTGGAGTCATTTTCTTCGTTCTTGGCAAAACCTATTTTCTTAGGAGGGGCGCGGCGACGAAGCCATCTCAATCCCGCGGGTGGGAGATTCCTTCGCTACGCTCGCGATGGCATGCCGGAGTGTGGTTTTGAGATGGTTTCCAAGGCCAGAGAAGGGGCACCAGGTGATTATTGCGCGGAGATGATCTGACGTAAGCGACGCGAAATGAAGCAGTTACGCCGGTTTCGAAGCCCACCGCAGGAAAAATGCCGATAGACGGTCCTTGACAGAGCCACGGGTAATCCGTATAGTGGCGGCTTTGTTTCTGTGATTGTGAACACAAGCACAAAGTCGTCGTATGGGCGTCATGAGGTATCACAAGATTCCAGACGAAACGGTGCGCCGCCTGCCCATCTACCTGCGCGGGTTGATGGTCTCGGTGGACCAGGGACGCGAGCACATCTCGAGCCAGTCCCTGGCGGATTCCGTGGGTGTGGATGCTTGGCAGATTCGCAAGGACCTCTCGTATTTCGGGGATTTCGGCACCCCTGGCGTCGGGTACAACATTGAGAGACTCGCCCGAGGAATCAAGAAGACCCTGCGGCTGGACGTAATACGGAGGGCGGCCCTGGTGGGCGTGGGCGACTTGGGTTCGGCCCTGTTGGCGTACCCGGGCTTTCGGGTGTACGGATTGGATATCGTGGCGGCTTTCGACGTCGATCCTCAGAAGATCGGCATGGTGATGAATGGGATCGAGATCGAGGATGCGGCCAAGATTGACACTTTGAAACGACGGGAGATCAGCCTGGCGATTGTCGCCGTGCCTCGATCGGCGGCACAGACGACAGTAGACAGCCTAGTGGCGGCCGGAATCAAAGGAATTCTGAACTTCGCCCCCTCCAAGCTGATCGCGCCCCGCCGGGTCAAGGTGATTACGCTCGATATCGCGATGGAACTGGCCCGCCTGCCTTACTACATGCCGCGGGCCGAGCAGGTAGCGGAAACGTGAGGACACAGGCGTCGCCGTGGCTGAGTGTAGGGTGGGTTCTTAACCCACGCGTTACGTGCGCAGTGATCGGGAGGACGCGTGGGGTAAGACCCCACCCTACGGCTCTGACGAGCGGATGGCCTCGTCGCACAATTTGCAAAGTGCGGTAGTAGTCGGAAACGGTTTTGAGGCTTTTGGAGCCGGGATTTCTGCCATGAGTGTAAAAAAGATAGCGAAGAGTGATTTCACGAGCTTTGTCGACGCCCTGATCCGGACAGAGAAGACCTTCGGGGTTCAGGCCAAGGGCGACCGGTTCGATTTCGCGCCCCTGGAGTCGGCCCAGGACCTGCGGCTGGACTATGATGTGACACTCCAGCCGCCCAAGAAGTATTTTCTGCCGCCGTCGGAAGTGCTCCTGACGTATGAGGTCGGCGGTCCCTATCAATCGCAGCTCGACGGGCAGAAATTCACCCTGCTCGGCGTGCATCCCTATGACATGGTCGCCATCAACCAGATGGATGAGTTGTTCCAGCAGGACAATTATGACACGCACTACATGACGCGGCGCAAGAATGCGACGATCATCGCCTGCGACGTCGCCAAGCCTTCCGATCACGTGTTCGCCTCTTCGATGGGTACGGCGGTGGTCAAGAAGGGCTACGATGTCTTGCTGACCGACATCGGCGATAGTTATGTCGCCGAGGCCGCCACGCCCAAGGGCGAGCAGTTGCTGGCCCAGGCCAAAGGGGCGGCGGCCGATGCCCAAGCCTTGAAGAAGCGCGAGGACGTCTGGGCCCATAACAAGAAATCCTTGAACAAGCATGAGCTCAAGTGCGATCCCGCCTACCTGCCCAAGCTGCTGGCCAAAGCCTACAAGCATCCCGTCTGGGAAGAGAAGGCCAAGACGTGTTTCTCCTGCGGCTCGTGCAACCAGGTATGCCCGACCTGCTACTGCTTCAACGTCCAGGACGACGTGAACTGGGACCTCAAGACGGGCCAGCGCCTGCGGGAATGGGACGGCTGCCTGCTGGACGGCTTCACGAAAGTCGCGCCGGCGCACGAGTTCCGCAAGGCGCGGGCGGACCGGTTCCGCCACCGGCTGTACCGCAAGGCGACCTACGTGCCGCAGAAGATTGGCGGCCAGATTGCCTGCGTCGGCTGCGGCCGTTGCGTCGGGGCCTGCCTGCCCGATATTGCGAATCCCGTGAATGTCTACAACCGGCTGATCGACGATCTGGGAATCGGGTAAGAGGATTTATGATTGTTGATTGTTGATGGTTGATTTAAGAGACTCATCAAATCGACAATCCGAAATCATAAATCAAAAATCATAAATCATAGATCAAGGGGTGTCTGATGTGTCAGTGTTGTGCGGAAAAGAAAGATATCTACCTGCCGCAGTTGGCGACGGTTGCGGACATCAGCCAGATGAACGTCACCGAGAAGTACCTGCGGCTGGCGATGGATGACGGCCAGTTCGACTTCATCCCCGGCCAGTTTGTTGAGGTCTCGGTCGCCGGCATCGGCGAGGCCCCGATCACGATCAGCTCGTCGCCGACCCTGGCGGACAGCTTCGAGCTGGTGATTCGCAAGGTCGGTCGCGTCAGCGGCGCCATCCACAATCTCAGACGTGGCGACAAGGTGGGGATTCGCGGCCCGCTCGGCAAAGGGATCTATCCCGTCGAGGAATCCAAGGGCAAGAATCTGGTTTTCATCTGCGGCGGCATCGGCATGGTGCCCCAGCGGTCGTTCATCAACTACGTGCTCGACAATCGTGGCGATTATGGCGACGTGGCCATCCTCCAGGGGACCAAGTCCTACGACCTGCGGCTGTTCACCCCGGAGATCGAGGCCTGGAGCAAACGCGGCGACGTGCAGATGTTGGAAACGCTCGACGAGGGCGATGCCCGGTGGAAGGGCAACGTCGGCGTCGTAACGAAGCTCGTCTCCAAAGTCGAGACCGATCTGAAGTCGGCGATGATCCTCGTCTGCGGCCCGCCCATCATGTACAAGTTCGTGCTGATGGCCCTGGCCGAGCACGAGGTGCCGCATACGAACATCTTCCTGAACCTCGAACGGAAAATGAAGTGCGGCGTAGGCAAGTGCGGACACTGCCAGATCAACAACTCGTATGTCTGCATGTCCGGCCCGGTGTTCCGTTATTCCGATTTGGCTTCTCTGCCGGAGGCGATTTGACCATGGCGAAACCCAAGATTGCGATATTCGATTTTGCCTGCTGCGAAGGTTGTCAGCTCCAGATCGTCAACCTCGAAGAGGAGATCCTCAGTCTCCTCGGGGGTGCGGACGTCGTGGAGTGGCGCGAGGCGATGAGCGAGAAGAGCGACGAGTATGACATTGCCATCATCGAAGGGTCGATCACCCGCATGGAAGATGAGGAGCGGCTCAAGGTGATTCGCGGCAAGGCCAAGGTGCTGATTGCCCTGGGCGCTTGCGCGGTGATCGGCGGCGTCAACAAGCTCAAGAACAACTTCGACGACCTCGAAGAAGTGAAGAAGTGCGTCTACGGCAAGGCGGCCGGCAAGCCGCACCTGCGGACCGCCCCCACCAAGGCGGTCAACGAGGTGGTTCAGGTCGATTTCAGTGTGCCCGGTTGCCCCATCGATGGGAAGGAGTTCACGTACATCGTGCGGTCCCTGCTGATGGGCAAGACGCCCGAGATTCCCGAGTACCCGGTCTGCGTCGAGTGCAAGGCCAACGGCAATCCATGCCTGTGGCAGTACGACCAAGTGTGCCTGGGCCCGATTATCCGGGCGGGGTGCGGGGCGCGGTGCCCGTCGAACGGCTTCCGGTGCTTCGGCTGCCGGGGTTACGTCGACAAGCCAAACGTCGAGGCGGCCAAAGATGTCATCAACCGCTTCGGCCTGAACATCGACGACCTGAAGACCAAGATGGTTCTCTTTGGAAGCAGACAGGAGCCGACGATCTATGAGTAATCGCACAGTGAACATAAACGTCCATCACGTGACCCGCCTGGAAGGGCACGGCAACATCGTCGTCAACGCCAAGAACGGCAAGATCGAGAAGCTCCAGTGGCAGGTGCCCGAGGCGCCGCGCTTCTTCGAGGCCATGGTCCGGGGACGCAGCTACGAGGATATCCAGACTATCGTCAGCCGCATCTGCGGCATCTGCTCGATCAGCCACTCCCTGGCGGCAACAAAGGCGGTCGAGAATGCCACCGGGATCCAGGTCTCCGAGCAGGCCGACAAGATTCGCCTGCTGATGCACTATTCCGAGCAGTTGCAGAGCCACGTGTTGCACGTCGGCTACTTGGCAGCTCCGGACTTTTTTGGAGTTCCGTCGGTTGTGCCGCTGGTGGCGATGGCCCCGGATGCGGTCAAGACGATCATTGGTCTGCACCGGCTGGGCAATGACTGGTCGAACCTGATCGCCGGCCGGACGACGCATCCCGTCACGCTGCGGCCGGGTGGGCTTACGAAAATCCCCACCGAGAAGCAGCTTCGCGAATTGCAGGACCGGCTCAAGAAGAGCTTGGCGGACCTGACGGTTGTGGCCAATGTCGTGCTCTCCGTGGCTGGGAAGATCCCGCAATTCGAGCGTCAAACGGAGTACGTCTCGCTCAAGCAGACCAATCCGCCCACCTACGCGTTTTATCACGGCGAGATCGCCTCGACCGACTACAAAGGCACTGTGCCCGTCAACAACTGGAAGACAGTGGCCAATGAGTATGTGAGCGATCAATCGACGGCCAAGTGGACGAAGTGGCATCGCGATTCCTACGCGGTCGGCGCGTTGGCGCGGTTCAACAACAATGCCGAGCTTTTGTCGCCGACGGCCAAGGCCGTCGCCGGGATGTTCGGGCTCAAGAAGGGCTGCTGCAATCCGTACATGAACACGGTGGCCCAGCTTGCCGAGGCGGTCCACGTGGTGGAAGAGAGCATCGAGCTGATCGACGAGCTTCTGACCAAAGGACTCAAGCAAGAGACGGTCGCGGTCAGTCCGAAGGCGGGCAAGGCCAGCGGCGCCGTCGAGGCCCCGCGCGGCATCCTGTTCCACGAATACGAGTTCGACCGCAAGGGCAACTGCATGAGCGCGGACATCTGCATCCCGACGAACCAGAATCACGCCAACATCCAGAAAGATTTCGAGAAGCTGGTGCCGGAGATTCTGGACGAGCCGGAGGATACGATCCGGTTGAAGCTGGAGATGCTCGTGCGGTCGTACGACCCGTGCGTTTCCTGCTCGACGCACATGCTGGACGTGAAGTTCGTCAAATGAAGTTCGATGTTTGAAGTTTGAAGTGGGAAGTGAAAGGCAGAACACAAGCGTCAAACTTCAAAAATCAACTCATGGAAAAGCTCGTCGTCGTGCTTGGCTTGGGTAATCCGCTGATGGCGGATGAAGGGATCGGTGTCTACCTTGTCGAGCGACTCATGGAGTCGGCGGCCGAGTATCCGGCGGTCGATTTCGTCGATGCGGGAACCGGGGGTCTGTCGATCCTGTATCATATCGAGGGTCGCCGCAAGGGTGTCGTGATCGATTGTGCCTTCATGGACGAGCCGCCGGGTACGATCAGGCGATTTACGCCCGACCAGGTGCAGAGCACTAAGGTGCTGGCCCACCAATCTCTGCACGAAGCGGACCTGATGCAGATTATCGCGATGGCGCGGCAGCTCGGCCAAGCCCCGGACGAGATCGTTATTTTCGGAATCCAGCCGGAGCGAGTCGAGCCCAGCCTTGGTTTGAGCCGGACGCTGGCGGAGAGATTCGACGAGTATATCTTCATGATCTTACACGAGTTAAGGACATAGGCACGTTTGTAGTGTGCCCGTAAGGGCATAGAGGAAAGTGAGATCGTTGATTTGTGATTTTTGATTTGTGAATCAACAATCAACCATCGCACTTCAAACTTCGAATAAGTGTCTTACGGCGTCACTGTCACACGGCAGTATCGGATTAGTCTTTTCGCTTTGCTTTTCCACAGTATAATGTAGTCGTCATCACAACAAACTGATGCTCTCGAAGTGGTCAAAGGAGAAACGATGGCACAGGGCAAGATTCTGATCATTGATGATGATCCTGATATCACCGAAGCAATGTCGGTTGTGCTGGAGAACAGGGGCTATGAGGTTCGCAGCGCCCGGGATGGTTCGGAAGGCATGGAGCAGTTGAAGCAGGCCAAGCCGGACCTGATCATTCTCGATGTGATGATGCGGACCTCGCAGGAAGGTTTCGAACTGTCGAGGGAACTCAAGAACAACGCCAAGTACAAAGATATCCCCATCCTCATGCTGACAGGTGTCAAGCAGAAGACAGGGCTGGATTTCAAGACGGCCGCCGGCGATCAGGCCTGGCTGCCCGTCGAGGAGTACCTGGACAAGCCGGTCAAACCGAATGTGCTTTTGGAGAAGGTCGGGGACCTGCTGTCGGCCCGCGGGGCGTGAGCCGACAGATTTACGATTTACCATTTACGATTTGTGATTGGTAAATAGTCAATCGTAAATAGTAGATTCATTATGGAGAATCTCTTCAAGAGCAACAGCCTGGTCGGGAGGGCGTACTGGTTGATCCGGCTGCGCTGGGTGGCCATTGTGACGCTGGCGGCGGCCACCTTCGTCGCCGGCCGCCTCATGAAAGTGTCCCTCCCGGCGTTGACGCTCTACACGATGTCAGGGCTGCTGCTGGTCTACAACCTCGTCCTCTACAAACTGCTGGGGTACTGGACTCGGGACGGCAAGGAGCCTTCCCCCAGGAGGATCGGCGGCATTCTCACTTTTCAGATCTCGGCGGACCTCTTCATCCTCGCCGCGATCCTCCATTTCTCCGGCGGGATCGAGAATCCCTTCTCCTTCTTCTTCGTCTTTCACATGATTATCACGAGCATCCTGCGGCCCCGGTGGCAAAGCTATCTGCATGCCACACTGGCCGTGATCCTGTTCGGGGGCCTTCTTCTTCTGGAGGGCGCCGGCGTCATTCCACACTACGACCTGACCGGTTTCGCCGGGCACGGTCTTTACCGCAATGGGACCTTCGTCCTAGGTTTTCTGCTCGTTTTCACGATTACCCTGTACTTGGTCGTCTACATGACCACCTCCATCAGTGAACAGCTCCGCCTGCATCAGGCGGATTTGGAAAAGGCCAACGCCCTGCTTGAGGAGAAGGACCACGTCAAGAATGAGTACGTCCTGCGCGTGACGCATGACATCAAGGGGCACTTGGCGGCGATTGAAAGCTGCTTGGACGTTGTTCTGAACGGGATGCTCGGGCCGCTCAACGACAAGCAGAAGGATTTCGTGGAGCGCGCCCACCGCCGGACCACCAAGTGCATGGCGTTCGTCCTGGCCCTGCTGAAGCTGACCCGCATGAAACTGAGCGGTCGTCTGGACGTGGAGCGATTCTCGCTGCGAAACTGCGTGCTCAGCTCGCTGGCGTCCGTGCAGAGCCGGGCCCGGGAGAAATCCATCGTCCTGCACCACCAGATCGATCCGGCGGTGGAGGAGGTGCTGGGGGAAGCCGTGCTCATTGAGGAGACGATCACCAACATGCTCTTCAATGCGGTCAAGTACACCCCGGCCGGTGGGCGCGTGGGCCTGGAAGTCAAGCCGGACGGTGACTTCGTCCAGATCAAGATCGTCGATACGGGGATCGGTGTCCCCGAAGCGGCACTGCCGCACATTTTCCAGGAATTCTACCGGGCCGATAACGCCCGGGCCGTCGAGCGGGATGGGACGGGCCTGGGGCTCGCCTTCGCCAAGCAAGTGGTCGAGCGACACGGCGGCCGCATCTGGGTCGAGAACAACTCCAACGGCGGCAGCACCTTCACCTTCACCTTGCCCAATCATCCGGCTCCCGCGCCGGTTCCACTATGAATTCCGGACTTCTGCTGCTGAGAGCGTACTACGAGCGTCTATACGAGCGGATGCAGGAGGACCGCGATCGTCTGGTGGTGCAAGTGGGGGAGTTGCTGAAGGCGGAAGTCGCCCGGCAGGGTTTCCGCGACATGGACCCCAGCCGAATGGACGCCTACCGCGAGGCTTGCGTCGCCTTCATCGACGAGCGACTGGAGAGCTACAACCCGATTGGGATTCAGTACACGTTCGACAGGGTCCCGTCGCGCACGGCGGCGGAACTGGAGTTTGAGCTGAACTGGTACAACAGCCGCCCGGAGTTCGCCGAACTTGTCACGGCCGCGCGCTCCCTCGCCGATCCCGGCGTGTCCGATGAAGAGCTGTCAGACCTCGCCGACGACCTGATCGGCCAAGTCGGGGCCTATCCCGATATCAGCATCATTGAGACCTATGCCGCCGAGCCCGCGCTGCAGAAGCTGCCGGACTACATCGTGGCTTGTGCCATTGAAGAAATCATCTGCGGCCGCCGACCTGCGGACCCTTGAGCTTCAGGCGGGAGCTGAAGAGTACGGGAGTATGGGGTCAACTCTTGACACTTGACAGATCCGTCAAGTGTCAAGAGTTGACCCCCATTGACCCCCAGATCCCTTGGCGATGGTCCTGTCGGCTGCGAAGGAGCCATCGCCAAGCTGCGCTTGACGCTGCCACCCAGATGAAGGCAAGACAGGTCAAGGCGTCTCGGGTATCATGTCGAGAGCCCGATTCAATCTATTTGTGGGGTGACTAGGATGTGTGTGCGTTCTGGATTTACGCCTTCTGCCCTCGCGGTTGTGCTGGCTTGTGTCACGCCGCTCCTCCATGCGGAGAGTCCGTTGGGCGGTGACTGGCCCATGCTGGCGCATGATCCGGCCCGCTCGGGCGCTATGGCGACGGAGATTCGGCCTCCGTTCGAGCGCAAATGGTACCGGCTCTTTCCGGAGGAAGGCTTGATGGCCGGGGTGCAGCCGGTGATTGCGAACGGCAAGGTGTTCGTCGGCACCATGCGCGGCACGCTCCACGCCATGGATTCTGACACGGGCAAGGATGTGTGGGTATACCGTGCGGCTGGGGCTCTCCTGCACACATGCGCCGTCGATGGCGGCAAGGTCGTATTCGGCGACAGCAGTGGCAAGATCAGTGCAGTGAACACAGCCGATGGCAGGCTGGCATGGTCGGTCCCAACCGGCTCCGCTGTCTGGAACGCACCGCTCATCCACCAAGGCATAGCTCTTATCGGCAGCCGCGATGGAAACCTCTATGCCATTGGCATGGACACGGGGAGGGTCAAGTGGAAGGGAGCGACCGGGGGACCTCTGCTCTCCAGTCCGGCCCTGGATGCCGGGAAGGGGCGGGTGTACATTGCCAGTGAGGACATGCACGTCTACGCGTTCGATTTCAGCGATGGCCGGCGGGTGTGGCAAAGCGAGAAACTACCCGGCGTCAGCTTCCGGGGGTATCATCCCGTCGTCGCGCCCGACGGCTCGGTCATGGTCACGGCGACGCCCTCGATCTGTCTGGACTCCTTCGAGCCGGTTCTCATGGGCATGGTCAAGGAAGTCTTCGGCGACTTCGCCAGTTGGCGGCACAAGAAGGAGGAGAATGACCGCCTCCGCGAAGCCAACTTCAAGAAGATGGCCGAGCCGGGCACCTATGAGGCCCAGTTGAACTACTTCCGCAAGCGCTTGACCGGGGAGCCGATCTACCAGACGTTCTTCGTCCTTGACCCGGAGACAGGCAAACAAAGGTTCGTGACGCCGATTGTCTACGCCGAAAGCATGAACGGCACGGGTGCCCCGCCTATCGTGACGGCCGACGGTCAAGTGGTTGTGAAGTTCCAGGCCCTTTTGCGGAGCCGGTACGAACACTACTCGCCATTTCTCAACGTCGGCTACCTCGACACGGCTACCGGCCACATCACGCCAATCATGGACCAGTCGCGGACCTACGGCTGGCACGATAGCCTGCTCCTGGTGCACGACGAGCAGTGCCAGTTGTCCGCCGCCGGTCGAGTGCTGATCAACACGCATCAGGACAACGTCAACGCGATGGACCTGGTGACGCTGCGCGGCTATGAGCAGCCGTTCTGCCGGAATGTCCACGAGCCGAAGGCAGGGGAGGCCGTTGGCATCTGGGTGACGATCTTTCGCAACGAACCCGCGCCGGTCGGGAAAGAGTGGCTCCAGCGCGGCGTGGCCGTCTACGGGGGCGGCTCCGTGATCGACACCGCTGTCTCGGTAGCCGGCGACAGTTTCTACTATGTCCCGACCCACGAGATTAACGCCGGCGCCGCGGTGATCGCGTACCGGATGGTGCCGAAGGGCAAGGCGAGCCAAGAGACCCAGGTCCCTTCCACCAAGCTCACCGACGACGAATGGGCCAAGGTGCAGGAGTTGCCCTGGGACTGGGACATCCTGCGGTTTCAGAGGCTTGGCAGTGTGCTTGCTGCTTTGCCGGGCAAGGTGCCGGGCACGGTTCAGAACCCGTTGACGCAGCAAGCCACCGAGCGTGTCGGCCAGATCACGGACAGCGAACTGGACCCCTTCATCTGGCAGGCGCCGGCAGCAGAGGCCGCTTCCGGCGTGGATCTTGCCGGCCTGAAAGCCAAGCTCGCGGCCCAGGTGAAGGAGTTGATCTCGCAGCAGTGGCAACCACTGATCTTCCCGCCGGGCAAGCACCCGAGAGAAGCGTATCGCATCTTCGCCGATCCGACGGAGACGTTGTTCACTCTGGCTCGTGTGTATCCGCATGTCGACGCGGACCTGCAAGCGGGCATTCGGCGGTATGTGGAGAAGCTCGATCTTGCGTCTCTCCAGGGCGGGGCCGGCAAGCGTGCGGTCGATCCGGCTCAGGGCGCTGTCCGTTCGCTCTATGACATTGCTCCCGACAAGCTGTTTCGCTTGATGGACGACATCACGCGGAGCGACGTGGCGCGCCTCTATCCCTTGTGGCTCTGGGCCAACGTCACGGGCGATTGGGGACACATCGAGAGTGATTGGAGCCGCTTGAAGGCCCTCGCGGACCAGCCGGCGAACAAGATGGAAGAGGACTGCCGCAACGGCTATCTGGCCGGCCTGATCGCGTACTGCCGAATCGCGGATCACATGAAGGACGAGGAGTCCCGTCAGAAAGGGTCACGGATCGCTCGCGTGGCCTTGCGCGAACGATTGCTCTACGAATTCGCCTACACCAAAGGCGGGCTGATCTCGGAGGCGCCGGTCTCCCGCAGCATCTTCGCCCGGTGGCGACATCTGACCCCGGAGGTCGGACATTTCCTGGCGCACTACGCCGGCAGCACGCATAGGCGGCTCATGGACGTCTATGTAGACTATCACCGCCCGAGCTGGTATCTGGCCTGGGGGGTCGAGACGCTGTGGCGCAACGAATCGCCTTTCGCCTTCCCCACGATGCCGGCGGAAATCTTCTCGGCCAGGGCGTGGATTCTGGGTGAGCCGGCCGAGAAGCTGGCGTCCTTTCTGGATATCCCCTGGTGCAAGGCGGATCTGTTCTACCTCCAGAGACTCGTCCTGTGCCTCGAAGCCCGGTAGTATCCCCGCTCGCTGTAAGGGCAAACGCAAAAGTCGTTCGCTGGCACCGCCCCATATGTCATTGCGAGCGTAGCGAAGCAATCTCCCACCCTTGGGATTGAGATTGCTTCGTCGCTGCGCTCCTCGCAAAGACAGGAATGTGGTTTGCCAAACGACTTGGCGTCCGCCCTGGGCCGACCGTCAGGGCAAACGCAAAGTCGCAAGACAGGGTGGGTGGCAGCGTCAAGCGGAGTCTTCGGAGCTTGGCGATGGCGGATTCCCCGGGCGTAGGACCATCGCCAAGGCCTTCGGCCTTGACGATGCCACCCGGTTGACCTGTCCCAAGCGCCCACCGTCGGGACTTTGCGCTCGCCCTGGGCCGACCGTGCTCCTGCATTGACGGAAGGGCTCATTTTCGCTATAATAGGAGTGATTCGCCTGCCCTGCGGCGGGGGGTCTATTTCGGAGGATATAAGTGAAAAGTCACCTTTCCGTCCACGTGTTCTCGCGGACCCTTCTATCGATTGCCGTCGTGGCGAGCCTGGGAATCAGCCTCAAGGCTGATGCGGCCAGCACGAACGAGAGCATCGTTATTTCCGAGATCATGTACCATCCCGCCCACTCGGCCACTACACCGGAGAACCTCAAGCAGGAGTGGATCGAGCTGTTCAACCGGGGCGCGCAGACCGTCAACCTGACCGGCTGGCGCTTCAGCGACGGCGTGGGGTTCGTCTTTCCCACGGTGTCGATAGGTGCAGGCAAGTACCTGGTTGTGGCTGCCGATGTGAGCACCTTCAAGGCCAAGTACCCCAGCGTGACCAATGTGGTAGGGGGCTGGACGGGCTGGCTGAGCAATTCCGGCGAGAAGCTCGAACTCGTTGACGAGGCCGGCGACGTGGTGAACTCCGTCAAGTATGCCGATGAAGGCGACTGGGCCGTGCGCGAGCTGGGACCCGCCGAGTCGGGAAACGATGGGACGCGCCACCGGGGCTGGCAATGGTCCGACGCCCATGACGGCGGCGGCAAGTCGCTGGAGTTGCAGAATCCGGCTCTGCCGAACGAGTTCGGCCAGAACTGGGCCGCCAGCCTGGTGGACGGTGGGACGCCCGGCGGGCCGGGAGTTGTTCCCGTGACCGACATCGCTCCCATGATCCTGGACGTCAGCCAGTGGCCGATGATTCCAGGCCCCAGCGATGCCGTCACCGTCACCGCACGGATCATCGACGAACAAACGACCGGCATCACCGTGACACTGCGCTATCGACTCGACAGTTCCACCTACACCAATGCGAACACCTACCCTCAGTTCAATGCCGCCAGCTATCTCGCCGTGCCAATGCTCGACGATGGACTGCATGGCGACAAGAAGGCGGGTGATGGCGTGTTTGGCGGCCAGATCCCGGCCCAGGCCAACGGCAAAATCGTCGAATTCTACGTGGAGGCCCGCGACGCGGGGGGCAAGGTGCGCACCTGGCCCGCCCCCAGCCTGGTCGATGGCACGCCCCAACAGGTGACGAACGCCCTCTATCAGGTGGACAGCTCCTTCAAGTCCACCTGGGTGCCCGGCAGCCTGCCGATCTACTACATCATCATGACGGAAATGGAGCGCGGCCGGCTCGCGTACATCGGCATGCACAGTAGTCTCTCGTCACCCAATTCGCAGATGAACGCCACGTTCATCAGTGTGGATGGGACCGGCATGGAGCTGCGCTACAACGTGGGAGTCCGTAATCGCGGCCATGGGACGCGTAACGGCCCCCCCAACAATCACCACGTGGCTCTGCCCAGCGATCGGCCCTGGCACGGCCGCACCGGCCTGAGTTTCAACTGCCGCAACACGCCCGGACAGATCATGGGCAGCGCGATCTTTCGCATGGCGGGCATTGTCGCGCCGCAGACCGTGCCGGCACAACTGCGGATCAACGGCGCCAACCTGGCCACGGCCAACATGTATGGCGTCTACGCCCGGCTGGACGCGTTCGATGACTACTTCGCGGACCAGTACTTCTGCGATGGTGGCAACGGCAATCTCTATGCGTGCTTCCGCGACAACGGGGAAGCCGATTTGCACTATGCGGGCACCAACCCCAATTCGTATCGCCCCAGTTACTTCAAGGAAAGCAACGCATCCCGAGACGACTGGTCCGATCTCATCCACCTGGTGGATGTGCTGAACAACGCTCCCGAAGCCACCTACTTGCAGGACGTCAGCAAGGTGATCAATGTCTCGCAGTGGCTGCGGTACATCGCTCTGGATTCTCTGCTGAGGAACAACGAGACCGGCCTGAATTTGGGTATTGGGGACGACTACTTCATGTATTGTGGCGTTACCGATCCGCGCTTTGTACTCATTCCCCACGACCTCGACACGATTCTCGACTCGGGCGGCAATGTCAACGCGAGCATTCTCTCGATTGTGAAGGGCGGTGGCGGCTACAATGGCGTCGACGGCTTGAAGCGTTTCTTCAACAATGCGGAGGTTCTCGCCCTTTACCAACAGGCGATGCTGGATTTGCTCGACGACTTCTTCAATCCCGAGACGCTCGATCCTTTGATTGATCGGGTCTTGAGCGGGTTTGCCCCTGCGAGCCGCATCAGCGCCATGAAACAGAGTGTCCGACAACGGATCGACGCCGTGCGCGCCCAGATCCCCCAAAACCTGACGATCAACAGTACTCTGCCGGTGATCAACGGGTATCCATGCACTACCATTGCGGACTACGTTGTTTCGGGGACGGCCAATGCTAAGACGAGGTCGGTGATGATCAACGGTCAGCCGGGGACTTGGTCGCCCGAGACGGGCCAGTGGCAATCGGGGGCGGCCTTTGGGCCGGCGGATTCGCTGGTGAGCACCGGCTCGGACTGGAAGTACCTGGATGACGGCAGCGACCAGGGCACAGTATGGTACAGCACCCGCTTCAACGACAGCGCCTGGCGCAGCGGTAGGGCGGAACTTGGTTACGGTGACGGCGGGGAGGCCACGGTCGTCAACGGCGGACCGGCGAACAACCATTACATCACCACCTACTTCCGCAAGTCCTTCACGGCCACCAAGGTCGCATTCTACCTCGGTTTGCGTCTGCGACTGTTGGCCGACGATGGGGCAGTCGTTTATCTCAACGGCGTGGAGGTGTGCCGGAGCAACATGCCGGCCGGGACGATCGGTTATACCACGCTGGCCACCGCGAACCTGGGCGGCACGGACGAGACAACGTTCGTCGGATTTGACTTATCGCCGATCCTTCTGCGAGAAGGCGCGAACACGTTGGCGGTCGAGGTGCATCAGAGTTCCGGCACCAGCAGCGATATCAGCTTCGATCTGGCGTTGGAGGCGACCAAGCGCGGCACGCAGGACGCCTCGCTGCTGCCGGGGATCAACCGGATTATCGTGCAGACCTTTGACAGCCGCGCCGGCGCCGGCCGCGAGTTGGAAGAAGACTACATCGACATCTGGTACGACACCGGCCACATGTCCGACCTCTCGGGCACCGTGGCTTCCGACCGGGTTCTGGATGCGGCCTCCGGGCCGTGGCGTGTGACCGGCACGGTGACTATCCCCGCGGGCACGACGCTGACGGTTGCGCCCGGCACGACCCTGTTCTTCAATCCGAATGCGAGCCTTTCTATCAAGGGACGTCTCCTGGCGGAAGGGACAGCCTATCAGAGCATCACCTTCACCAAAGTCCCCGGCTCCACCACCGGTTGGGCGGGGCTGCAGTTCCTCAATACGCCCCAGGAGAGCCGGCTCGTCTACGTGAACATGGAGTACGCCGATGCGGGCTCCGGCGCCATTCGGGCCGACCATGCTGACGTGTACCTGGATCACGTTATCTGGGCCAACGACCTCAAGCCGTACCTGGTTTTTGACAATTCTTCGATCACCCTGAAGAACTCGACGCTGCCAGCCATCCCGAATGTGGAGATCGTTCACTTTGGGGGCCTCCCGCCCGGCGGCCATGCCCTTTTTGAGGCCAACTCGTTCGGGGGCACTACCGGTTATGGCGACATCGCCGGCTTCCTGGGCCGCTCGGTTTCCCCCGTGGCCTCGATCGCCGGGGAGCCGGGGCCGGTGACGTGGAGCACCGTCGCGACGCTCTCCGTGGGCGGACTCGACATCGACGCCTATAAGTATCGTGTCAACAATGGTCCGTGGAGTGCGGAAGTGCCCGGGCCGGCCGTCGGTTTGGGGTCGCTGCCTCCCATCGTACTGACCGGTCTGAAAAATGGACAATCCTATACGGTTTATGTCGTGGGGAGGAATTCCGCGGGTGTCTGGCAGAGCGAAAGCAGCCCCACGGCCTCACGTACCTGGACGGTGGACACCGCCTACCGGCAGATCGTCATCAACGAAGTCCTGGCTGCCAACACGTCGGCCCTCAAACACGACAACGGCTTCCCGGATGCCGTGGAGCTGTATTACGACGGTCCGACGTCCCTGAGTCTGACGGGCATGAGTCTGAGCGATGATCCCCAGGACCCGCGGAAGTTCGTATTTGGGGCCGGGGTGACGATGAATCCGGGCCAGTTCCTGGTCCTGTATGCGGATAGCGGCGTCGCTGGCACGGGTCTGCACCTGGGCTTCGGTCTCAAGGACGAAGGCGGCGGCGTGTATCTCTACGACAAGGCCGGCGTGCTGGTCGATTCGGTACCGTATGGCTTGCAGTTGCCGGATCTGTCCATCGGTCGCATCGGGCCGCTGGGGGAATGGGGCCTCACCCTCCCGAGCTTCGGCCAAGCCAATGTCGCACGCTCCTTGGGCGATCCGCGCGCCGTCCGCCTCAACGAATGGCTGGCCGGCAACGAGGTTCTTTTCAACTCGGACTTCATTGAGCTCTACAATCCGCAGACGGATCCGGTGGACGTGGGCGACATGGTACTGACGGACAGCCCCATGTTGCAGCCGTGCGGGCGTAAGCTGGGACCGTTGAGCTTCATCGCAGGGCAGGGCTACAGCGTGCTCTGGGCGGATGACTCGAATGAGCCCGGTCACCTGGGCTTTCGTTTGTCCGTCGATGGCGGGATCATTGCACTGTTCGATGCGCAGGCGAAAGCGATCGACAAGATCGTCTACAGCCCGCAAACGACGGATTTCTCCGAAGGTCGAGTGCCGGATGGTGCGGCGAGCTTCGCGATCCTGCCACTGCCGACCCCCGGCCTGTCCAACCCTCAGGTAAAGGAAACGGCGACCACGACGGTGGCACTTGTGGAAGAGAAGGCGAACAAGCGGGTCCTGGTTCCCACCGCAGCGATCAGCGACGATTGGAAGGGCGGCAGGACATTCAACGATGCCTCTTGGTTGCTCTGCAGCGGTGCCCCGGGCGGCGTCGGTTTTGAGACTGAGCACGGCTATGAAACGCTCATCACGCTCGACACGAAGGCGCAGATGTACGGCGCCGGCAAAAACAACACGTGCTATATCCGGATTCCCTTCACCTTGGAGGGCCGCACGTTGGAGGATCTCAGCAAACTGATCCTGAAGATGCGGTTTGATGACGGTTTTGTGGCTTACCTCAACGGCAAAGAGGCAGCCCGGCGCAATTTCACGGGCACGCCGGCCTGGAACTCGCACGCGGACAGCGCCGGCGCCGAGGCCAATACCCAGGATTTCAGCGAGTACATCGACATCTCCCAGTTCAAGGGCGAGTTGAAGGTCGGCGTCAATATCCTGGCCATTCATGGCATGAACAGTTCCAACACCAGTTCGGACTTTCTGATGGGTGTGGCTCTGGACGGTGTCTCGTCACGAGTAGAGGGTGGCACCAGCTTCGAGCCGGCGCTCAAGCTGCTGGACGGCTTGCGGATTACGGAGATCATGTACCGCGCGCCGAAGGGCAGCAATTATGACTACATCGAGCTAAAGAACACTCTGAACGAAGTGCTCGACGTCACCGGCGTTCGGTTTGACAAAGGGATCGGCTTCACGTTTCCCACGCTGACGCTGCAACCGGGCGAGTACGTGGTGGTAGTAGCCAATCTGTCCGCCTTTCGCTCCGTCTATGGCACGGCGCCCCGGGTGGCGGGCCAGTACCAGGGCAGTTTGAGCGATAGCGGCGAGAAAGTCGTGCTGCTGTTGCCCGCGCCGTTGGATGTGGCGATCCTGCGCTTCGACTACAGCAATGCGTGGTACCCGACCACGAACGGCGGCGGCAAGGCCCTGACGGTGTCAGATCCCACCGCCCCGCCCGCGAGCTGGAACGATGCAGAGAGCTGGCGCGCGTCCGATCCCTCGCCCGGCAAGCCGTGACGAGGATTGATCGGTTGCGGTTACGCGGCTCGTTTCGTCGTGCGGTGGCGTCAGGCGTGGTTCACGCCGCTCCACGCTTGACGCCACCGATACGAGCCTCGCCACCGACTGACGCGTGACGATCAGTTCTTGGCGTATAACACCGGCTGAACTTGGGTATCGCTGCCGGGCCTCAGCTTGGTGCAGGAGTCCAGCGCGACGACGATGGCTTGCGGCTCAGAGGCGTTCACGGTGTAGACCTCACCGCCGGTCTGCCGGTACTGCGCGGCGTAACGCTCCCAATCCTGCTGGTATTTGGCACACACCTTCTGCTTGTACACCTCTTTCGAGGTCAGCCGCTCCAGTTCCTGCGGATTCCAGTACTTGATCAACAGGTTGCGGTCCGTCACGAGGAAATCGACACTGACGAGCTGATTGTCGACTCTCAGGATCCGATCGACGTTCACAGAGGCGAAACCTCTGGCCTTGAGATGTTGGCGGATGATGTCGATCCCGTCCGCCGGCCGTGGCGGCCGGGCGGTGTCTTGGGCACAGCGGCCTGCCGGACGCGGCGCGCGGGCCACAGCACGCGGCGCTCGCCTGGCGGAGACTCCGAAGAAGGGATATCCGCCGTCCCCGTACAAACCCGGATAGCAGATGCCATAGCCTGGGACCAGGCCCGAGTTGTAGTAACTCAAAGCATACGGCGTGTACTGCGTGCACTCAGAGATCAATCCGGAATGCTCGTAACTCAGCGCGTAAGGCGAGTAGGTAACGCCGCAGGGGACGAGGCCGGAATGGTAGTAACTCAGCGCATAAGGGGAGTAGTGAACTCCGCCGTAGCAGCCATAGTAGGCGTGGGTAAGGCCCGGCGTGCAAGCCAACAACACCGCCGCGCAAAGTGAAATCCTTTTCATTGGGGTCTCCTTTCCTTAGGAAGATCACTTCTCCTTCGTCATCAGGCCCACCAAACGCGACGGCATGCGTTTGAGGACCCCATCCCCTCCTCCCAAGTACTTAGGACCCTCCCCCATCTGAGATTTGCGATTCATGATCTTTGATTGTCGATTTGACGGTCGCTGTCTGCGCGTCCGAAATCACCAATCGCACATCATAGATCAGGAATTTGCATTGCCCTCCTTTCTACGTGTGACTGGTCACCAAACCTCCCTGTTTCTCCAGCATTCGCAGATTCACACGATCTGCGCCATAACTGCCCATATTATCGACCCTTGGCAGATTGCTCCTTTAGGCAATCTGCGCCCATCCCAACGATTCCAACATTATAGGACGCTTTTGTTTGATACGTCAAGTCGTCAGATCAGTTCAGTTAGAGACTCTTCAGTTGTGCGTCCAAGCGGATCGCTTTGTCCTTTGTCGCGTTGACTTGAATTGTCTTGTCGCCGTATCGTATCTTGCACGGCCCATCCTGAAGACCCATGATACTCACGCCGGTCAGCCTGCCGTTCTCCCAGGTGATGTCTACCGCGAAGCCGCCCCGGGCCCGCAGGCCCTGGACGTGACCGGTGGACCAGGCGCTCGGCAGAGCCGGCAGCAGGTCGATGATGTATTGGCCCTGACTATCGCGCCGGTGGCTTTGCAGCAGCATCTCCGTGATGCCGCTGGTGGCGCCAAAATTGCCGTCGATCTGGAAGGGCGGGTGGGCGTCGAAGAGGTTGGGATAGACTCCGCCGCCTTTGTAAGTGGTCAGTGGGGAGGAGGTCAGTGTCAGCAGGTTCTTGAGCATCAGATGGGCGTGATTGCCGTCCAGCAGGCGGGCCCAAAAGTTGATCTTCCACGCGCGGCTCCAGCCCGTGCCGCCATCGCCGCGGAACACCAGCGACTGCCTGGCCGCCTGGAACAACTCGGGCGTCTCCGGCGTGATTTCCTCGCCCGGGAACAGGCCCCACAGGTGCGAGACGTGGCGGTGTTCCTCTTTCGGGTTGTCTTTGTCCTCCAACCACTCTTGGAGCTGGCCATGCTTGCCGATCTGGTTGGGGGCGATGCGGTTGCGCATCGTGTCGAGCTTCCGGGCAAATTCCTCATCGACGCCCAGCGCGCGGGCCGCTTGGGCGGTGTTGGTGAAGAGATAGCGAATGATCTGGTGGTCCATCGTCGGACCCATGACCAGACCACCGATCTCGGGGCTGTTGCTGGGGCCGCTGATGAGCCAGTGTTTATCGCTACGCGGGTCTTCGACGAGAGAGGCCGCGAAGAACTCCGCCGCTCCCTTCATCAGGGGATAGGCCCGCTCGGCCAGAAAGGTCTTGTCGCCCGTGTAGAGGTAGTGCCACCATAGATGCTGGCATAGCCAGGCCCCGCCGGTGGGCCAGATGCCGTGATTGGAGGCGTTGATCGGGGCGGCCCCGCGCCATAGATCGAAGTTGTGGTGCAGGACCCAGCCGGGGGCGTTGTAGTGCTTCTGGGCGACGGAACGACCGGTTTGACCGAGTTCGGCCAAGGCGTCGAACAGTGGCCCACCGCACTCGCTCAGGTTGGTCGGCTCGGTCAGCCAGTAGTTCATCTCGGTGTTGATGTTCACTGTGTACTTGCTGTCCCAAGGTGGGTTGACGCTCTCATTCCAAAGGCCCTGCAAGTTCGCTGGCTGCCCGCCCGGCCGCGAGCTGGCGATCATCAGGTACCGGCCATATTGGAAGAACAGGGCCGCCAACTGCGGGTCCTCTTTCTGAGCATACTTCAGTACCCGTTGGTCCGTTGGGAGGCCTGGTTCTACCGCGGGACCCAAGTCGATGGACACGCGCCGAAACAGGGCTTGGTGATCGGCCACATGCGCATCACGAATCTGACGCGGTGTCTTGTCGGCCACCTTCTGCAAGACCTCGGCGCAGCGCGTCGCCGGGTCGGCCGACAGGTCGTTGTAGTTTTTGACGCTGGTGGCCAGCGCCAGCATCAGCGTTGCCGCGTTGGCGCCCTCGACGGCGATCTGTTTGTCATCCACGGTTGCCTTGCCGCCGCGAACTACCACGCGACAGCGGCCCTCAAACTTGATCGTGCCCGGGATCACGTCGTAGCCTCGGGCCTTGTAGTCGCGCGCCCGGCCCCGGATCGCCAGCGTATCACCGCCTACCGCCTGCGTTTGCACGTCCAGGTTGGGACTGGTCAGTACCGCCGTGAAGCGTAGCGCGCCGGGCGTATCACATTCCAGCCTGACGACGATCACCCGATCGGGAAAACTGGCAAAGGTCTGCCGCGTGTAGGTCACGCCGTTGACCCGGTACGTCGTGGTGGCCATCGCGGTGTCCAGGTCCAGTTCTCGGCGGTAGCCCTCCACCTTGTCGTGGCCGGCAAAGGTCAGCTTCAAGTCGCCAAACGGCTGATACGGCATCTGCCCCAGCGGCACCGACATGAAGTGCTCCGTCGCCAACTGCTCGGCCTCCTTCTGCTTGCCCTCGAAGAGCAGTTGGCGGATTTGGGGCAGGTATTGGGCCGCGCCGTCGTGGGCATAGTCGTGGGGCTTGCCGGACCAGAGCGAATCCTCATTGAGTTGGTAGCGGTCCTCGGCGGTGCCGCCAAAGACCATTGCCCCAAGGCGGCCGTTGCCGATGGGAAGGGCTTGCGTCCACTCCTTGGCGGGCTCCGTGTACCAGAGCTTCAGGTCGGATTGAGCGCTGCTGCGATTCGGGATCGACAGGATCAGACTGGCGATGCAGACCAATGGCAGGGTCAAGGTTCTCATGTTCGGGCTCCGAAACTGGATTTGAAATGGGACCTATGGGACGTATGGGACCGATAGGACCTATGTAGGTCACTCCTGAAAGACGCGGTGCTCTCTGGGGTCGAAGAGAATCCGCTGCTCCACTCGGACCTGCTTGGGAGAGACGCCAATCAGCCGCAGCGGGTTGTAGAAAAACATCTGGCCCAGTTCGCTCAGGCCCACGAGGCCGAGACTGACCAGGTGGTTGGCGCAGGCGAGGATGGTTGCCGAGGACCCGGCCATGTAGCCGGTCGCAGGGTTGAAGAGCTTGCCGTCTTCCTGGAGACGCACCTGGGCTCCCATCGACCAATACTCGCCTGGCGGCACGCCCGCCAGGGGCGAAGCGTCGCTGATGACGATGCAGCGCCCGGGGCCCTTGGTCCGGAGGATGATTTTGAGCAGCGAGGGCGGCAGGTGATGGCCGTCGGCGATAATCGTGGCGGAAAGATCATCGTTGGCTAGGCTGGCCCACACGGGGTTCTGGTGGCGGTGCAGCAGGGCCGGCACGCCGTTGCCAAGGTGCGTGAGGGCCTTGGCGCCTACCTTGACCAGCCTCTCCAGATCCTGCTCATTCGCCATGTGGTGACCCAGGGCCACGGCGATCCCGTGACTGCTCGCGTAGCGTGACACATCCTGTGCCCCATCCTCGTCGGCGGCGATCGTGATGAGCCGGAGCGTGCCCTCGGCCAGGTCGATCAGCTCCTGAAGATAAGCTACGTCGGGCTTGCGAACCCACTGGGCGCTGTGGGCCCCGCGCGCCCCATCCTGCAGCGAGATAAAGGGCCCTTCCAGGTGAATCCCGAGCACTCGCCCGACGAATTCCTTCTCGCGCAGTGCTTTGGCAATCAGGGGCAAATTGTGCTTGTAGACCTCGGCGGAGCTCGTAATCAGGGTGGGCAGGAACGCCGTGGTGCCCGCGCCGAGCAATTCCCGGCAGGCCCGCGCGAAATCCTCCTCCGTCAGATCGGCGCCGGAAAAATCCACGCCTTTATAGCCGTTCACCTGTAGATCGATCAAACCGGGAAGAGAAAGCTGATTTTTGATTTCCGATTTTTGATTTGGGATTCGCATGAGGTCCTGTTCCATCAACAATCAGCAATCAAAAATCAAAAACCCCACATCCCAAGACTCACAATTCGCCGGAGAGCCGGGAGGCGGCTGCTTCGTCGAGGAAGACGTCGCAGTCCTCGTGCTGTTGCACGATCGAAGCGGGGCACTGGGGCGTCACCGGCCCCTCCAAAGCGTTCTTCACGGCCTCGGCCTTCCGCAGGTCCGGCACGGTCGCCACGAGCTTCTTACTCTTGAGAATCTGGCGGATGCTCATGGAGATGGCCCGGGTGGGGACCTGCTGGAGGGACTGGAACCAGCCCTCGCCGACCTGCTGCATGCGGCAGCGCTCGTCGAGCTGCACGACGAGGTACGGCTCTTGGGTCTCGAAATCGGCCGGGGGGTCGTTGAAGGCCAGGTGACCGTTCTCGCCGAAGCCGATGCAGGTAACGTCAATGGGATGGGCCTGAATCAGTACGCCCAGACGCTTGCACTCCTGCACGGGGTCCAGGGCCTCCCCCTTGACGAGGTACATCGCGCGCAGCGGCCCCACCTTGTCCACGAAATGTTTCATGAGGTAGGTCCGCAGGCCGGCCGGGTGACCGGGGGGAAGCCCGATGTACTCATCCAGGTGGAACATGACGACCTTGAGCCAATCGACGCCCTTGCTGGCGACGATGTGCGCGAATAGCTCGTACTGGCTTGTCCCTGTCCCTAGGACGATATTGGCCTGGCCCTTCTCGCGAATGGCATGCTTGATGGCCTGGATCACGCTGCTGGCCGCGGCGGCCGCCATTTCGTCTTTGGTCTTGAACGCGTACTTCTTCATCACAGGATCCACACCATTTACTATTGACGACTTATGATTTACTATTGAGACTCTCACGGACGAAAGCCACAGCGTCATTTGTAGGCCGCAGATGGCAAATAGTAAATAGAAAATAGTGCATGGTGCATCCGGAGGCAGGTCATGAGACATCTGCGTGCGGTTGTTGGAATCCTGCTTTGCTTCGGGGCGTCGTCGAATGCGGCCGAGCAGACTCCCCGTGTCACGCCGGTCTTTTCGGCGCTCGTTGCCGGTCATCCGCGGCTCATGCTCAAGGACACGGACCTTGGCTTCCTGAAAGCTTCTTATGCGGAGGACCCCGTATTACAGAAGTGCTGGCAGGATGTGCAGAGGGACGCCGACGGATATCTGCAGAGGCGGCCGCTGGTTTATGAGAAGATCGGGCCGCGCTTGCTGCACGTCAGCCGGGACTGCCTGGGACGGATCTATGCCCTGGCTCTCGCGTACCGGTGGACGGGCGACGAGAAGTACGCTGCCAAGGCGAAAGAGAACCTGTTGCAGGTTTGTGCGTTCCCGGACTGGAACCCGTCGCATTTTCTCGACACGGCGGAGATGTCCCACGCCGTGGGGGTCGGGTACGACTGGCTATACGGCTACCTGGACGCCCAGACGCGCTCCACCATTCGACAGGCCCTGATTGAAAAGGGCCTTAAGCCGGGCCTGGAGGTCTATGCGAAGAAGGGCTGGTGGGCCGAGAGCGAGTACAACTGGAACCAGGTCTGTAACGGCGGGATGATCATCGGTGCGCTGGCTATCGCCGAGACGGACCCGAGTTATGCCGAGAAGATCGTGCCCGCGGCGGTCAAGTCGCTGCCCCTCGCCCTCAAGAGCTATGGGCCGGACGGCGCCTGGGGCGAGGGACCGGGTTACTGGAGCTATGCAACCCACTACACGGCCTATGCCCTGACCGCGCTGGACACCGCCTTGGGCAACACGTTCAACCTCCTTGAGGTCGATGGTCTCTCGAAAGCGGGCTATTTCCCGATCTACACGACGGGGCCCGCCGGACTCTACCTGAACCTGGCGGATGTGGGAGAACGAAGCGCCCGCCGGCCGATGCCATGTATGTTCTGGCTCGCCCGCACGTTCCACAACCCGCTGTACGCCAGTTCGGAGCACGAGCAGCTTGCCAAACGTCCGGCCGGCGCCGCTCATCTGGTCTGGTACACGGCCCGTCCACCGGCCCGGGCCATCCGCAACAAGCCGCTCGATTACTACTTCCGGGGACCGGTCGAAGTGGTCACGATGCGCAGTGCGTGGGACGACCCGAACGCTCTCTTTCTGGGAATCAAGGCCGGCTACAACCAGGTCAACCACGGGCACCTCGACTTGGGCAATTTCGAGCTCGACGCCCTTGGGGTCCGCTGGGCGCGTGACCTGGGCTCGGACAACTACAACCTGCCAGGCTATTGGGAAACAAAGCGCGGCGGCCAAAGATGGTCTTACTACCGTCTGAACTCCGCCAGCCACAATGTCCCCATGCTCGGCGGTGTGAGCCAGGACCCCATGGCGAAGTCGTCCTTCACGAAGACCGAGATCACTGGTGCGCGGCCGGTGGCCCTCGTCGATCTGACCGAGGCCTACAGGGACTTCGCTCGTTCGGCGATTCGCGGCGTTACCATGGTTGAGAGCCGCCGGGCCGTGCTCGTCCAGGATGAATTCGGGATGAACAAGCCTTGCGACTTGGCCTGGGGCATGACCACGGATGCCGAGATCGACGTGAAGCAGGGGACAACCGCTGTGCTCAAGCTTAGGGGCAAGGAGTTGACCGTCCGGCTGCTGAGCCCCCAGAATGCTGCCTTTACCGTCGAATCGGCCGAACAGCAGGCGCCACAAGAGAGAAACGCCGGTGTCCGGCGGCTCATGGTGAAGCTGCCGCAGGCCAGTGGTACGGTTTGTGTGGCGGTTCTCTTCTCGCCCGTGTGGGGAGACGGCAAAACTGTCGGTGTCGCCGAGATCAAACCGTTGGCGAGTTGGTAGGGTGTGCCGTGCACACCTTTGGCATCGAGTGGATCGTGACGTTGTGACAGGGGTGTAGTATGCGAAATGTGTTGAAGTGTCTTGCGGGGTTCGCCATCGTTGCGCCGTTGTCTCTGTTCCTGCAGGCGGCCGCGCCGGCCCAGAAGGAGGCCGATGAGAAGCCCCAGCTTTGCGTGGGGAACTACCAAACCGAGGAGCAGGCGAAAGAGCAACTGGCGCGATTCGCCCGCACGTACTCGAATGCCGCCGAATGGCAGCAGCGGGCCCAGCGGATTCGGGAGGGGATTCTCCGGGGCGCCGAGCTGTCACCGCTGCCGAAGAAGTGCCCCTTGAACCCCATTGTCCACAGCAAGCGCGAGCACAACGGCTACAGCGTGGAGAATGTGGCCATCGAGAGCCTGCCGGGTGTGTTCGTCACGGGGAACCTGTACCGGCCGACGAAGGGGACCGGGCCGTTCCCGGCCATTCTCTGCCCGCACGGCCACTGGAGCGATCCCGCCGATTACGGCCGGTTCCGGCCGGACATGCAGAAGCGGTGTGCCATGTTCGCCCGCATGGGCGCGATTGTCTTGGCGTACGACATGGTCGGCTATGGCGACTGGGCCAACGCCGGGTGGGAGCACCGGGGCTCGAAGGTCTTGAAGCTCCAGCTTTGGGACAGCATTCGCTTGGTGGACTACCTCACGTCACGGCCGGACGTTGACCCCAAGCGGATTGCCGTCACGGGCGCCTCGGGCGGCGGGACGCAATCGTTCCTGCTGACGGCGGTGGACGATCGTATCGCTGTCTCGGTCCCGGTCGTCATGGTCTCGGCTCATTTCTTTGGCGGGTGCGTCTGCGAGAGCGGCATGCCCATCCACAAGGGCAAGAACTACGAGACGAGCAACGTGGAGATTGCCGCCGCCGCGGCCCCGCGTCCATTGCTGTTGGTTTCGGACGGCAAGGATTGGACCAAGAACACGCCGGACGTGGAGTATCCGTACATTCGCAACGTCTACCAGATGTTCGGAGCGGCGGACAAGGTCGAATACGCCCATCTGCCGAATGAAGGTCACGACTACGGCCTCTCCAAGCGTCTGCCTGTCTACAAGTTTCTGGCCCAGCATCTCGGGTTGTCCCTGGCGGCCGTCCAGGATGCCAACGGCAACATCGACGAGAGCCCGGTCGTGATCGAAGAAAAGGCCAAGCTCTACGTCTTCAACGACGAGCATCCCAGACCCGCCCATGCCGTCAGCCCGAAGGCGGATCTGCCCTGGAATTGGTGACCGCAGAGTGCATGGCTTGTCATCCTGAATGAAGCGCAGCGAAATGAAGGATCTGGCCTGCGGATGGAACTGACCTCTCCTTCGCAGCCCAACCGCTATTTACCAGCGATGGGCCGTCTTGTCAGGGTCACGACCTTCCTACCTCGGCGTCTCTGTCGCCGCATAGGTAGCTTGGAATCGTGGTCTCCAGATAGAGCAGAGATTTCATAGCAGCGTCTCACCCCCCGTCAGGGTTCTTGAGTTCCTCGGCTTTGGGCAAGTCCTTCAGCGAGTTGAGGCCGAAGATTTCGAGGAATTTCTTCGTCGTGCCGTAGAGCATCGGTCGGCCGAGGATTTCGGCCCGGCCCACGATCTTGACCAGACCCTTGTACATGAGGCTGCGAATGACCTCGCCCACGGCGACGCCGCGGATTGCCTCGATGTCCGCCCGAATGACCGGCTGCTTATACGCGATGATCGCCAGCGTCTCCATGGCGGCGGGACTGAGCTTGTTGTCGCTGCGGGCCCGCAGCATCTTCTTGAGCCAGGGGTTGTAAGTGTTCAGCGTCAGCATCTGGTAGCCGCCCGCAATCTGCTCGATGCGGAAGGCATGGTTCTCCGCGGCGTATTTGGTGTTGAGGCTCTCGATGCTCTCGCGGACCTGCTTGGCCGTCGTCTCCACGATGCCAGCCAGCTTGCTGTCCGGCAGCGGCTCATCCGTCGCGAAGAGAATTGCTTCCAGCACCGACTCGACCGTCGGTACCAATTCCGGCTGGGGCGGGGCTTCCGGAGCCGGAGCTTCGGCAGGAGCTTCCTGTACCGGTATGGCAGCCTCCTCTTCTTCCGTCGGCTCCTCCAACTCCTGCGCAGACTCCTGATTCTCGCCCAGCAGCATGCCGATGACTTGATCGATGTCTCGCTCTCCCTGAGTTAGAGGAGTCGCGTCAGGGGAGACCTGGTCATCCTGTAGCGGGGCTGTCATCTGGTCCAAGTCGGTTTCAGCCACATCGCACCGGCGCTGGTTGGCGTCCGCATCCGGCTGCTGGTTCTCTGGATTGGGGCCCCCACACGCGATACTTCGCGTTTGGGACCCCTTCCCGCCTTCGCGGGAATGACAAACCGGCGGTTCTTCGGTGTTGTCAGGCACCTCTTGCCCTGCTGGGGAGGTAGGTTGTTCGGGCGTCGCCTGGTCTTCCTCTCGAGATGCGCTATTTTCGCTTGTCATAATCCAAGTTTGACTTCAAACTTCCAACTTCAAACTTCCAACTGGACTTTTGCAAAATGCACATTGGGCCTACTTTGGGAAGGAGAAATCTCGTTTCTCGATTTCTCCTTCCCAAACGGTAACTATCGAACAGATAACAACTTGCGTCAATTCTTCAAGGAAATCGAAGAATAAGATTTCCTTGAAGAATATAGGCCCAATGTGCATTTTGCAAAAGTCCAGTTCCAACGTGAAACTTCAAACATTCTTCCAGGTGAATGGGTCGGCATCCTTCGTGCTGATTCTGATCGTGACCTCACCTGCCAATTCCCGGATCTGTCGGGCCAGCTTCTTCAAGATGAACCGTTCCGAGACGGTGTGGCTCAGGCAGATACAGGTCAGCCCGGCCTCTTGGGCGGCCAGTGCCTGATGGTGCTTGAGCTCGCCCGTCAGGTACAAGTCGGCTCCCGCGGCGATGATGAGATTCAGAATCTCGCCGCAGGTGCCGGCACAGACGGCGGCCTTACGCACGAGCCGCTTCTGGTCGCCGACCAGTCCAACCGCCTTGGCCCCGGTCCGGCGTTTCACCGCCTCGATGATCCGATCCAGCCGCAGCGGCTCGGCCAACGGGCCGATTCTACCCAGTCCGAACCGGCTTGCATAATCGAAAAGCTGGTAGATGTCAAATGCCGGCACTTCGTAGGGATGGGCCTTCTTCATCGCCTTCACCACCGCCTGGACCTTGTCCGCCAGCACAATCGTCTCGAACCGGGCCTCGTGGACCTTCTCGAATTTGCCCTGGCGGCCGATGGCCGGATTCGCTCCCTCCAGCGGCAGGAAAGTCCCGGTGCCTTCCGTGTGGAATCCGCAGTCGCGATAGTTGCCGATCCAGCCTGCCCCGGCCTCGAAGACCGCGTTCGCCACGGCCGCCATCGAATCGACAGGCACGAAGACCACGAATTTGTAGTACTCCTGCGGCGCGTACTGGACATAATCGCCGATAGGCTTGGGGTCCTGAATCCCGAGGATCTCGGCGAGGCCGTCGTTGACGCCGCCACCGACCGCGTCCAAGGCCGTGTGAATGGAAAAGACCGACATCCCCGAGCGGATGATCTCGTGGACGCTTCTTGACGGGCCATCGGTCCGGATCTTCTTGAGCCCATCCCAGATGACTGGGTGATAGCTCAGGATCAGGTCCGTCTCCAGTTCCTTCGCTTCGGCCACGACCGCCTGCGTCACGTCAATCGTCAGGAGGACGTTTCTCACGTCCTGTTCAGGATCGCCGACCAGCAGGCCGACGTTGTCCCACGGCTGGGCCAGGCCCAAAGGCGTGATCTTCTCGACCACGGCGGCGATGTCTTTCACCTTCATTCCTGCCTCCTGCATTCCTGTTCGATTGCTTGAGCAAAACCTTCGCTGAGCTTCTTCGTCACCGGCCCGACCTTGCCCTCAGCCACCGTATGTCTCTCCACGCCGACGACCGGCAGCACCCCCATGACGACGTTGGTCAGGAAGATCTCGTCGGCCTCGAGCACATCCCCGATGTGAAGGTCCTTCTCCACCAGTTCGATGGACTGCTGTTGTGCCGATTGGCGGATGACCCTCCGGGCCGGGTCGGCCAGGGCCGGCACCTCAACCAGGGAAGCAGAGAGGACCGAGTTCTTCACCAGGAACACACTGCTCAGGCACGCGTCGGCCAAGCGATTATCTTGCGTGAACCAGAGAGCCTCGGCGGCCCGCCGTTGCCGGGCCAGGTTCAAGGCGAGCAGACGCGGCAGGAAGCTCGTCGTCTGGTGGCCGTGCGTCGGATCGGTTGTGTTCTGACGGAAGGGGCAGAGGATGACCATCACGCCCAGCCGGTAGTAGTCCGGCAGGTAGGGCGTGAACTCCGTCGCCGTGAGCGCGAGCGTGGCCTGACGCTGCGCTTCGGATTCCGCGAGCGGGCCGTTCGTCAGGGTCAGCCGCAGCCGGGCGTCCGAAAGCCCGTTCGCCTCCAGCACCTTGTGAAGGGCCTCGCGGACGTATTCTTTGCGGTAGGAGTGAATGATGGACAGGGCTTGAGCGCTGAAGAACAGCCGCTCCAGATGATCTTCCAGACGAAAGACAACGCCGTTACGGCTGCGCATGGTCTCAAACAGGCCTGCGCCGTACAGGAGACCGCTATCGGTGACCGACACCCGGGCTTCGGCAAGATCGACCAAGTTGTCGTTCAGGAAGACCTTCTCAGGCATTTCGTTCGCGCGTCATGAACCATGTGGTTTGTCCCTGTCGATGGTGAAGAGCCACCATCTCATTTTGCTCTCCCGCTTCGACCGGGCCTGGCGCTCGAAGTAGAGCGTCATTCGCGGGCCCTGCGCGGTGGCGATCTTGAACCAGTGTTTGCGCAGATACATCTCGCCGCTGCCGTGCCGGCAAGGCCCATCCTCCTTCCAGACCTCCAGTACCGCCGCGACGGTGTATTCCTGGTCGCGCCACACGAACCGTTGCGGCAGTCCCGGCTCACCTCGGGTCATCCCCGTCGTATCAAACGTTCCGGCGACCGGCTGGATGGGCTCACTGATGAATTCCTCGGTCATGCTCACGCATCTCCTCGATGATCGCCACGCCCGCGGAGGTGCCAATCCGGTCGGCGCCGGCGCTGAGCATCGCGATGGCTTGCTGCGCGGTCTTGATCCCACCCGCCGCTTTGACCCTGCACCTCGGAGCCGTTTCCTTTATGAGCCTCACATCCTCGACCGTTGCGCCGCCTGCCGGGTGAAAGCCCGTGCTCGTCTTGACGTAATCGACGCCTGCCTGCTGGGCGATCTGGCAGGCGAAGACCTTCTGATCGTGCGTGAGGACCGCCGACTCGATGATGACTTTCAGCAGGACCGGCGGCCTCATGACGCGGCAGACCCTCATCACCGTCAGCAACTGGTCCAGCAGATACCGGGAATCGCCCTCGATGATCGCGGCCAGATCGGCCACCATGTCGATTTCGTCCGCCCCGCCGTGGATGGCTTCTTTGGCCTGGGCGGCCTTGATCTTCGTCGTGTCGGCGCCGAGCGGCAGACTCACCACGCCAGCCACTTGGACCGGCGTCTCATGCAGCCGGTCCGCCACGAAAGACACCCACCGGCCGTTGACGCACACGGCGTGGAAGCCATACGCCACCGCCTCGTCGCAGACCCGCAGAATCTCCACCTGCGTCGCCTCGGCTCTCAGCAGCGTATGATCGATGCGCGTCGCCACGTCTTTGGCGGCTGTGCCCTGTTCCCGGGCTGATACTTGCGTCTCAAATGTCATTAGAGAACTCGCGATCCAATGCTCTGTCCGGCTGGCGGAGAAGGTGCGCACGGCACACTCCACCAGCAAGCCAATGGTAACCGAAGACCGCCGGCTTCGCAATCGCGGGCCATCCGGGGGTGCATGACCGGTCTCGTAGGGGCGTCTTGGCCCGCCCCAGACCGGTGCCGGAAAAGGGGACATTCTACTTTTCCCTCCCAGAAGGGGAAAAGTAGAATGTCCCCTTTTCCAAGAACGGTCATGCATGCCCAGAAGAGGCCCTATCCTCCTGGGCTGGCGGCGGGTGGAATGGCCTCGGCGGCGTATTTCTCGCGGAGGAATCGAATCGCCTCCTCTACGCTGGAGAATACGGCGGTGGCCGTCTGGGTCACGAAGACGGAGGGGTGCTGCTGGGCGGTCCAGACCACGTAGACCTCCTTGGCGGCTTCGTGGGCGTGCTGAAGCTCCCGCTCGACGCCGCTGGAAATGGCGGCCCGCCCATCCGGCAGGGCGGGCACGAAGCTGACGATCATGTCGGCCTGGTCGATCAGCAGAAAATCGCGCGCATAGATCTGGTTGTTGATATCCCGCTCGATCTGCAGGACTTCCTCCACGTCCAGGCGGACGGGCCGGTCGGCCGTCACCGCCTCAATGGCGTGGAGGCCCTGTTCGCGGGCCTGCCGGGCCACGAGGGGCAGGTGAGCTTCCTCCAGGTCGCCGGGATCGAAGCAGATGAAGGATTGCTTCATCCGCCGGCGAAACTCGCCGATCTCTTTGGTGACGGCTTCGATCTTCGCCACCGCCGTCATCGGAAAGCTCAGATACGCCTTCTTGAGATGTCTCTGAAACACCAGCCGGTAGAAGGTCTCCTCGGTCTCCTGCTTGCCGCCCCGGGCCAGACAGTAGAAGGGGACCTTGTCGTTGATACCCTTGCCGAGCATCTCGGTGCTGATGATTTCCTCCTCACGCCAGACGATGAGGTCCTTCAGAGTGTGCTCGACGGCATGCTTCTGCAAGAGGCGCAGGTGCGTCGGCGCGACGCCGTCGATCAGGCAGACGTACATGTCCGCGTTGAGTTGCCGCATCTGGTCGAAATCGACGGCCGGGAACAGCCCGTGCCGCCAGCGGAACGTCGCGTGCGTATTGACGATCAGATTAGGGGCCCGGCGCGCCTCGATGAGAATGTCCTTGAACACGCTGCGGCGGAGCAGGTGCAGCCGCTTCAAAGGGATGTCCAGGATTTTCCCCGGGGTGATGTCCGGCGCCTCCGCGTACATCATGTCGCCGACGTTGCAGAGCACAATCTCCCGGCCCTCTTGGCGGGCGATCCGGCAGACCTCCTCAAGATAGCTTTTCTTGTTGAGGCCAACCATTCCTGTGACGACGACGATCATGTCAAGCCAAATCCGAAATTCGAAATCCGAAATCCGAAACAAATTCGAAATCCAAAGCACAAATGACCGAAACGTGGTCGCTGGCTCTGCCTGGTTTTGAATTTGGAATTTGGACCATTTGGATTGGTTTCGAGTTTCGTGCTTCGAGTTTCGGATTTCCTCTATTTGGACGCGCTGCCTGCTCGCTGCGAGAGTTGCAGGTGCTTGATCCGCTCCTGCCGATCGTGTTCCCGCAGAGCGGCGATCAACTCGTCCAAGTCACCGGTCATGACTCTGTCCAGGTTATACAGCGACAGGCCGATGCGGTGGTCGGTCATGCGGTTCTGGGGGAAGTTATAGGTCCGGATCTTCTCGGACCGGTCGCCCGAGCCAATCATGGTCTTTCGCTGGGAATCCCGCTCCGCCCGGCGTTTGCCTTCGTACAGCTCGTAGACCCGGCTGCGGAGAATTCGCCAGGCCTTGGCGCGATTCTTGTGCTGGCTGGCCTCCTCGCGCATGTTGACCGTGATGCCCGTCGGGACGTGCTCCAGCCGAATGGCGCTGCTGACTTTATTGACGTTCTGCCCGCCTGGACCGCCGGCGCGGCTCACGTGCTCGACCACATCGGTCGGGTTGATCTCGATATCTACCTCTTCCGGCTCGGGCAGCACGGCGACGGTGGCCGCCGAGGTGTGAATCCGGCCCTGGGCCTCCGTCTCGGGCACGCGCTGGACGCGATGGCCGCCGCCTTCATAGCCCAACTCCGCCCACACACCCTCGCCCTTAACGCTGAAGATGACTTCGCGAAAGCCGCCCATATCGGAAGGACTAAAGTCAAGTTGTTCCACCTTCCACCGGCGCTTGGCGGCGTACCGCATGTACATGTCGTACAGGTCGTGGGCGAACAGAGCCGCTTCCTCGCCACCGGTCCCGGCCCGGATTTCCATGATGACCGAATCGACGTGCAGCTCGTCGGCCATGACCAGCGTATTCTGCAGGTCCTCCAGCAGGCTGTCCTTCCTGGCGGTCAATTGCTCGATCTCCTCCTGGGCCATGGCGCGGAGGTCGGGATCGGCCGCCTTGTCCTCAAGAATCTGCTGCGCTTCGTCGATCCCGGCGACCATCTTCTTGTAGTCCCGATATTTGGAGACGAGGAGCCGAATCTTGCCCCGTTCCTTGGAGAGAGCCACCAGCTTGGCCGTCTCCCGGGCGATGGCAGGGTCGGAGACCTGGCGCTCGATCTCTTCGTAGCGGGCGTCGAGATCGTCGAGGATCGCGATCAGGCTATTCGATTCCTTGTCCATCTAATAAAAAGCCCCTGCTTCCGCTGGCGCGGAAACAGGGAGCTTCCGATGTCATCGTGGGCGCAGCTACTTCGGCTGTTCTTCTTTGGGCGTCTTGATATACGACTTGCCGTACTTCTTCGTGAAGCGCTCGATGCGGCCGGCCGTATCCATGAATCTCTGCTTGCCGGTGTAGAACGGGTGGCACATCGAGCAGGTTTCCGCGTGGATCGCGTCGGCGGTGCTGCGCGTCTCAAACGTGTTGCCGCAGCCGCAGTGGACCACGACCTTCTCGTACTTAGGATGGATCTTGTCCTTCATGGTTATCACTCCAAACGGTTCCGAAACCAAATATTATACGCTGGCCGGCGATCTTTTCAACGCAATTCTTGCGCAATTTTTGCCGCCGAGGAGAACGGGTTTGATGAGACCGGCGGAACCGTATCAACATCAGGCCTGCGGGAATCGTCTTATATAGATAAGAGGCCTTGGGGCGTGGTTGGACTGGGCGGGAAAGGGACCACGATGGACGGGAGAAAGAAGCGGCGACCAACGCGGTCCGGTCGAGGGCGTTTGGGCTCGACGCCTTGGGCAGGGCTCCACCGGGAGTACTATCCACAGATCAGGTCCTGGTTTGCTGCCAGGGTAGCGCGCGAACAGGATGCGGACGACCTGGCGGAGGAAGTCCTGACGCGGCTGGCGCGAGGGCGCACGCCGGATGATTTGAAGGCGTACCTCACCACCGCTGCGGCGAACGCCCTGGCTCGCTATTGCCGCCTGAGAGCGAGAGAACGCGATTTCCTGCGAACGTTGTTGGAGGGGAACACACGGGTAGACCAGACACATGGGTGTGAGCCGAAAGACCCGTCCGAGGAGGAGGAATCGAGTGAGAAGCGTGCCACAGTCGAAAAAGTGCTTGGCACGCTGCCACCCGGAGAGGCGGAACTGCTCCGACTGCGGTTCATGGATGGCCTGCGTATGGCGGAGGCGGCCCGGCGGGTGGGGTGCTCCAGGGCGGCGGCCTACAAGAGGCTCCAGCGGATCATCCACCGGCTCCGTGATCGCTACGCCGTGGAGCCGCCCAGCCCAGACGATGGTAACGATTCGAAAGATTCGTAACGTCGTAAGTTGCTTTCGCAGAACACTTTGCGCCACCCCAAAGTCACCCCCCCCTGTGAACCTGCGATTTTTCTGTCCAATTTCGCCTTTTCGCGGACTCTTCATATATGGACAAGCGTGGACAAGCGAGTCCGCCAGGACCGGCGTGCAAACGGAATGAAAGCTATGATCGCAGGAAGGATAAACGCGTTGGGGCAGCGGGATGCCAAGGCCCGCGACGGAGCCGCAAGGGGCGATCGTCAACCGCACGTAACCAACGCGGCCGGCTTTACCTTCGTGGAGTTGCTCGTGGTCATCAGCATTATCGCGTTGCTCATGGCGGTCTTGCTCCCAGCCTTGCAGTGGGCTAGAGGGCAGGCCAAGGCGATGGTCTGCCAAGCGACGCTGCGGCAATGGGGCATGGCCCTGGCCGCCTGTACGGAGGACCATCAGGGACGATTCCCCACCGATGGCTTGTGGCTTCTGCGCGGTGCCATCCTCAGCGGCAAAGACGCGAACGAGCCGCAGGATTCCTTCCACCATTTTCCTACGAGGGACATCGCGTGCTGTCCGACGGCCACCCGGTCCCCCGGGAATATCTTCGCCGGTGATGGCGTGCGCACAAATGCGTTCTATTATGGGTATGTCCAGGGAAGCCACGGATCGGCATTTACCGCGTGGGAAATCACGATCCCCGCGCCGGCGTTTCAGGGCAGCTACGGATTTAACCGGTGGCTGTTCTTCCGCTTCAGCGATAGCATGTTGCGCGACGGCCGGGCCAATCCGGACCTGCTGTCCCTGCGGGGCAGGACGGACACTCCCGTCCTGCTGGACGCGAAGTTCCCATGGTGCAGTCCTACCGCGAACGAGTCGCCGCCGTGGGGGCCCGACAGCCCCTTCGACCCCGGCTTCAACAGCCTCTGCATGAATCGCCACAGCGCGTATGTCAACGGCCTCTTTCTCGATTGGTCCGTGCGACCGGTGGGACTCAAAGAGCTCTGGACGTTGAAGTGGTACGACGAGTTCGACACGGCCGGGCGCTGGACGAAGGCGGGCGGCGCCACGCCGGAGGACTGGCCGAAGTGGATGAGGCCGCTCAGGGACTACTGACATGAGGAAGAAGTCTGCCTTCACGCTCATCGAGCTATTGGTGGTGATCGCCATCATCGCCCTGCTTCTGGCGATCTTCATCCCTGTGATGCGCACCGCGCGGGAACGCGGTCAGCGGGCGGCGTGTTTGAGCAATCTCCGTCAGCTCACGCTGGCTTGGACGGCCTATGCCGATCAGCACGATGGCAAGCTCGTCAATGGGAGTGCCATGGATGTGGAGAAGGGAGGCGCGGGTGGGCGGACGCTGGAGGGCTGGGCGGGCCCCGCCTTCTGGTTTGCGCGGGACCGCTCGGCGCTGACCTCGCATCCCGACAAGGGTCCCCTGTGGCCGTACCTCCGAAACGTCGACATCTACCGCTGCCCGTGCGGACGGGCAGGCTGCCTCCTGACGTATGCAACCGTCGTGGCGGCCAACGGTTACCTGGTCGAAGGCACATACGCAAACGGGCGGACCAGCCCTGTCGAAATGACCCCATTTGGCCGAAGGATTGGGGGGACCGTATTGAGGCTCACGAGACTGACAGATATCGTCAGTCCGGGCCCCTCCGAGCGCGCTGTCTTTATCGACCTTCGGTATATGCCCGATTCCACAAGTTTCTATGTGCATTATCTTTACCCCAAATGGTACCGCACCAGCCCCCCTCCGATCCACCATGCCGAAGGGGTGACGCTGTCCATGGCGGACGGCCACGCAGAGTATGGGAAATGGAAGGGGCGCGAGACGGTAATTGGTTTACCTCGCAAAGTGTGGCCAAGTGGCGATGTGGAGTCTCTGGACGGAGGGGACTATGAACCGAAGACGGAGGACGGTCTGTGCGACCTCCAGAGAATCCAGCGCGCCACCTGGGGAAGACTGGGATATTCAGCGGAACGTACCGTTGGCACATTAGGTGATGGTAAAGGCGATGGGTTGCAGGGAGAGACACATGAAGAGCCCTGAGGCCAATTTGTTTGGGCCCAATCGCCAGTGCAGACCCGTCGCCCGAAGGCGATCACGAGTCATCGGTTCGGGCGGCTTTACGCTGATCGAGCTCCTGGTCGTCATTGCGGTCATCGCAGTCCTTCTGGCGATCTTCGTCCCGGCGCTGCGCCTGGCGCGGGAGCGGGGCCGGCGGACGGTCTGCCTGAGCAATCTCAGGCAACTCACGCTGGCCTGGACGGCTTATGCGGACCAGCACGATGGAAAGCTCGTCTACGGCAACGCGTTCGGGCGCATGGGTAGCGGACTCCGACGGGTGAACGGTTGGGTGGGCAGCGCCTTTCTGTGCCCCTCAAGCCGTTCGGCCCGAATAGACAACCCCGACAAGGGGGCTCTATGGCCGTATCTTCAGAACGCCGACGCCTACCATTGTCCCTTCGGCGCACGCAGTTTCTGGGCCTCATATTCTGTTCTCCCTGGCGCCAACGGGCCAACGATCGAAGGGACGTACGTGCCCCACACCAATGAGCTGGAGGTGTCACCGGCGGGCAAGCGCATCGGCAACACAGTACTGAGACTGACCCGACTGACGGACATCCTCAGTCCACCGGCATCGGAGCGAGCGGTCTTCATTGATAGACGCAACCTCAACACCGATTTCGAGATTGATTACCTTCACCCGTATTGGTGGGTGAACAGTCCGGCGCCGATTCACCATGCAGGCGGTGTGACACTCTCGATGGCGGATGGCCACGTGGAGTACTGGAAATGGAGAGGTCGAGAAACCGTAATCATGCCTCGGATATGCCTGTATGACATAGACTCGCTCGACCTGACGCCGCCGACCGTGTGGTATCAGCCGCACACGGAAGACGGCCTGTACGACCTTCGGAGACTGCAAAAGGCAACCTGGGGCCGAGTGGGGTATTCGCCCGAGGTGAGGCAATAGAACAGCAGACTACTCCCCTGGAATCAGGAGCGACCAACGATGATGCACAAGGATCGGAACACATGGAATCGTTTTCGCCGAAGGACTGACAGCATCATATCTCGCCGTGCAGCCCTGGGTTTGTCCGGTGTGGCCGTCCTCGGCCCGCTGTTCCATTCCGCCCTCGGTCAGACGGAGGAAGAGAAGCCGGAGGCCAAAACGCCGCCCGCCAAGCCTCCCAGGCAAATGCAGGAGAGAATGGAGCAATCTAGAGCCTTCGCAGAGCGGATGCGTAACGCCGACAGCATGGAAGAACGCCAGCAGATCATGAATGAGCAGATGGCGTGGCAACGTCAGAGAGCATTCGACGATCTGAAGGAGCAGTTGGGGCTCTCGGACCAGGAATGGTCCGTGGTCAAGCCGAGGCTCCAGACGGTCTACGACCTGGTGCATCCCCGGCCGCCAATGATGGGCAGGAGCGAGCCGCCGAAGACCGAGGCGGAACAGATAAGTCGGGCACTCCGCGAGCTCCTGCGAGAGGAAAAGGCCCCGGCGGACCAGATCAAGGCCGGCCTGACGGCCCTGCGGGCGGCCAAGGGCAAGGTCAATCAGGAACTTGCGGCGGCCCGCCAGACACTTCGCCAACTCATGACTCTGCGCCAAGAAGCCGTGTTGGTCCTCAACGGGTTGCTCGATTGAATTTGCCCCTCGCGACTCTTGCCGGACGTGCAACAGGGCAATTGCATGTGAGCCTCAATAGCCCATGAGGGAGCGGTGCGTGGTACGCACCCTACGAACGATGCATGGCTCCCAACCCGTAGGGTGCGTACCACTACCCCTTTCAAGGTGATAAGCGATGCTGCTCATCGGGATTCGTGCGCAAAACCGCGTTATCAGCCTGGGATCGCGGGTCAGAAAGAACGAACGTCGTTTCCCAGGCTATCCATGGTGACACGCAAAATAACGTATCTCTTTTGTTAGCAAGGACTTATGAACCACCTTGAAAGGGGTAGGTGCGTACCACGCACCATCTTTAGGGGAGGGCAAGGCTCCATAGACGCACATGCGATAGCCCTGGGACGTGCAACGGGTGCATGGCCGTTCTTGTGCGGACGTCTTGGCCCAGCAGAGACCACCGCCGGAAAAGGGGACATTCTACTTTTCCCCTTCTCAGAGGGAAAAGTAGAATGTCCCCTTTTCCTTTGCCCGCACGGATGTAACACCCCTTGGGCCCAGAGGCTCGCAAGAACAGTCATGCACCCACGTGCAACGCCTTGCTTGCGGAAGCGGCCAAGGCTACAATACGTTCGCCGAGTCGAATCGGCCTTCAATTTGCCTTGGTTTTGGGAGTCCATGGAATGAGTGCAAGCAGCCGCAGGAAGGATGCCGTTGTCCGTCGGATTCGGGGGGGATTGCCGTGGGGTTTGGGGCTTCTATCACTCGGTCTGGTCCTGACGTGGATGGCCGGCTGTCAGCAGCCTGGTGCGAAATCCGAGACAGCGACTGTGCCCCAGGGGCCGGAAGCGGCCGTGGCGACCCCGAAAACCGGGGAACAAGCCCAGCCGGCGGCCCCCGACGCGCAGGTCAAGGTCGTCAGGCCGACGCAGGGTAAGGTCCGCGGAACGCGGCCCCGGATCACGGTCGAGAAGGATGTCTGCGATCTGGGGGAGATCGGCGTAGACGCCAAGCTCACGGGGGAGTTCAAATTCAGCAATACCGGCAATGCCCCTCTGAAGATCCTCCTGGTGCGTGGCTGTTGCGGCGTTACGACCAAGGGCGTGGACGCCGGGCAGGAATATGCCCCTGGCCAGAGCGGGGCGCTCGAATTCGATTATCAGGCCATGTCTATTCCCAACCCGGCCGTGACGCGGCTGCTCTACCTGCAGACGAACGATCCCGAACGCAGCATCATCACGCTGAGCATCAAGGCCGCGATTGTACGCCGGGTGGATTTCAAGCCGGAGAGCCTGAAGCTGGTCCTCAAACAGGCAAACGCCGGCTGCCCGGATATCACGCTCAAGAGCCTCAACGGCAAGCCCTTCTCCATTACCGACTTCAAGGCTACGGCGGGCGCCATCACCGCCGACTTCAATCCCCAGGCGAAGGCCACCGAGTTCGTTCTGAAGCCCAAGGCGGACCTGGCCAAGCTGGAGCAGAACATGAGGGGCCGGATCAGCATCACTTTGACGCACCCGGAGTGCAACAACGTGGATCTGTTGTACGATGTTCTGCCGGAGTTCACGGTCAGCCCGCCGAGCATCATGATGTTCGGCCTCAAGGCTGGGCAGGGCGTCCAGCGGGATATTTGGGTCCTCAACAACTATCAGGACGATTTTGAAATCGAGTCAGTCTCATCGTCGAAGGGGATCATAAAGCTCGTGGAGAAGACGAAGGTCGATAATCGCTATCAACTGCGCGTCGAGGTCAACCCTCCGTCGCGCAAGCGGGACGAGACCCTGACGTCCGATACGCTTGAAATCAAGATCAAGGGGGCCAAAACGTTGACCGTCCCATTCCGGGGGTTCTATCAGTAGGGGAAGTGCGTTCGTGGTGTTGCAGGAGAGAGCGTTCCGCCGCGGCCGCTGTGTGCGTTCGAGCCGGCGCGTGAAGGTAACATTTTGGGTGGCAAGCATTTGCATGTTGGGCGTCGGCCTGTCCTGTCCTTCCGGAACGACCGAACGCCCGTCGCAGCTTCCCCGGCAGGATGATGATCTGGTCGTGTTCTTCACCGGAAGTGAGTTGGGCTCGCTACGTCCGTGCGGCTGCTCGGGGGGCCAACTGGGCGGCATCGAAAAGCGCTCTGCGGTCTTCAATACCGTGCCGGTCTCGCGCCGACTGGTCGTCGAAACCGGCTCTCTGGTCCCGAGTGACCGCGAGCAGGACCTGATGAAGTTCCGCATCCTCTTCGAGGCGTTTGGACAACTCCGCTACGACGTGGTGCACCTGACTGACCGGGATCTCGAAACCGCTGCTCGCCTGGGCCTGTTAGCGGACCCAAAGCCCTCGTTCCCTGTCCTACGCGCGGGCCAAAAGGGCCCAGCGGCGGTATTCACCCGGCGAGTCACGGCAGGGGGCCGGGACATCACCGTCCATATCATTGCCTCGGACGACTTGTCCGACATTCCCGATCATCCGGATGGCGCGGCGGTCAACATCGTGATCCTGAACAAAGCCCTTTCCGGCCTACCTGGCAAGATGCCGGGTGTTCACTGTATTATCTGTCCTTCCACCTCCGATGAGCCGCAGGTCTTGAGCACGTCGGGGGATGTGCCCCTGGTTTTCACCGTGGGGCGGTTCGCTCGCCACATAGGCCGGCTTAACGTGACGTTCGGAAAGCAGGCGGATCGGCCCGTCCTGCATTTCGAGTCGATCCCCGTCCAGGCAAAGCTGCCCGACGACCCGGCCCTGGTCCGGCTTTATCGGCAGTACCAGCAGTTGGTTAGTCAGAGCAGCCTGCTGGAGAGCTATCCCCGGACCCCGTTGCCGGGCAGGCTGTCGTTTGCAGGCTCGGCTGCGTGCCAACCGTGCCACGGCTCGGAGTACGAGCAGTGGAACTCCACCGGCCATGCGAGAGCCTTCGCCGCCCTCAAGAAAGTGGGCTCGGACCGCGATCCCGAGTGTGTTATCTGCCACGTGGCCGGCCTGGAATACGAGGGGGGCTTCGTGAACGAGGAGAAAACGCCGCAACTGGCGGGCGTCGGCTGCGAGAACTGCCACGGACCCGCCTCCGAGCACGTGCTCACCGCCGGACAAACCCCGCCGGGACAACCAAAAACGGCTTGTACGAAATGCCATACCCCCGAACAAAGTGGGGGTTTTGCCGGCCACGAGGAGGAGTATATGAAAAAAATCATGCACAGACGGGAACCCGCCACGCTCGGCAATGTCAAAGAATGAGGTAGAAGTGTGAAGTGGGAAGTGTGAAGTTTGAGGTGGAAAGGCGTATTTCTTCAAACTTCAGACTTCAAACTTGAGACTTCGGGTTCTTTCTAACTTCAACCTTGAAACTTCATCCTATGATCAAGACATTGCGCATCACAAGCGTGGCGGCGGTGCTTTTAGCGGTCGTTGTATTGGCCTCGGTCTTGGGCTATCTCCGGCCGGCCGCGCTCATACACCTGCGTCTGGCCGTGCGCGGCGACAAGCAGATCGACAGCATCCTCGGTGGGACCAGCGCCGTCGAGCGGTTCAAAACACAATATGGCAGCAAGGTCGCCGGCGGCGAGGACACGACACCGCCGTTGGTCAAACAGGCGGACCTGTTTGCGAACATTATCAATCCTCCGGCTGACACGGCGGCCAAGCTCTCGGGCCAGATGCCTCCCAGGCAAAAGGCGTCTCCGATACCTCCGGTCGCCGTATCCGGCAAATTCGATCTTTTGGGGACCTGCTATTCGCCCGATCCGAAATCTTCGTATGCGTACATTCGCCTGCCGGACAATACGTATCAATGGGTGGGGGTGGGCAGCGAAATCGGCCGCGTGACGGTCAAAGAGATCCGTAAGGGCTCGATTCTGTACTGGGATGGCAAGAGCAACGTCGAGATGAGTACCCAGGCAACACCCGAGACCTCGACCATGCTGGAGACGGGAAAAGCGCCGGCGATGCCCGCCTTGTCCGTGCCCCGGTCGACGGCGACTGGCAAGGCCCCAAGCGGTCCGGGAAAGGCGACCCTCAAGGCGACCGGCCGTAGCTCGGATTCCAAAGCGTTTGTCACTCCGAACCGGCCGGCTGTCCCCGCTTCGCCCACGCCGGCGGCCGAAATCAGCAAGGAGGAACAGGAGAATCTGAGCCAACTGGGCGACCGGCTTAAGACCGGGGCGAGTGCCGATTCCGGCGAGGCCGACAAGCTGATCTCCGAGTACAAGTCTGCGCAGGCCCCGGCGCCGAATGCCGAAAAGCCGGCGAATCCGGGCGTGCAGCCGAATGCGAACAAAGACGTCCTGAAAAGCAGCAGCGACGAGACGCGTTTTCAGTACAAGAAGAAGTTCACGATCCCGCGCTCCATGAAGAAATAGGCCGTCTCTCTCGGCCGGAATGTCCTCCCATTACGACTCTGCTCTCCCTCGGAAAGCAGAGTCGTATTATTTGAGAATCTCTCCCGATTCGCACCGAATGATCGGTCCGCTGTCGGCACCTGCGATTCGGTCCCAGACGTTCTCACATTAGCGGACTTGTCCCTGCGGGCGACCCTTCGACGCCTTCGGTTTCACTCCTGCCAACACGGGAGACGCTGTTTTTTGTGGGCGTCGCGGGAACTTTTGGCGTACAGGGTTGTCTGATGGTATAGATGTTCTTGAAGTAGTGAGCAGGGTGACTTGGATTCGAGGTAACGAACGATGACGGGATGGCATGTCTTCCGCAAGGAGTCGTATCAGCCGTGCTACATAGTTGTTCTGGCCGTTTTCGCTCTGTCGGGCGGATCGCTGTTCGCCCGGGACGCGAATCCCTCGGCCGGCGCCGCACGCCATGAAGTCATTTCCTTGACGAATCTCACGCCGGAGCGTGGCAAGGAATTTCTCACCCGGCTCAAGATCGGGACGGTGTCGAAGCTGCCCGGCACCAACAAACTGCTGGTGACAGCGGAGCCGAGCGAGTTGCAGAAGGCCATGACCCTCCTGAACCTCGTGGACAGCCGCACCGAGTTCGACGTCAAGGAACTCGGGTCCGCGTCTGCCAAGGCCCTGCCTTCGAGCGCGCAGCTCGCGAATGCCGTGAGCGGCGTGTGCATCGGAACCTTCGCCCATCCGCCCCAGGACAAAACCAAGATGAGGGCGATTGTGGATGTCCACAACGGAGCCATCGTGGCCATCGCCCCGGTCTCTCTGTTGCGGGAGATCAAACTCGCCGTGGATCTGGGGCCCGAGGTGCTCAAGCAGGGAAATGCCCCTACCCAGCCGACGAAAGAGGTCTCCGGCTTGGGATCTCCAGCGGCCAGTGAGCCTCAGCCGTCCACGGTGGCGGCCAATTTCGAACGCGTGACGGCCGACGCTTCCCCCACGATCCAAGCCCCGGCCCTGCCGGATTCCGGCCGAGAGAAAGAGACGCAGGAGCCTGCCGTGGGACCGCAGACTCAGCGCATGTCGCTTTCGCAGTCCAGCATTACGCCGGAGCCGACGACACCTGCCGAGCCGCAGCCGACGAGCACCAAGCCGGCCGAGGAGAAGCCCAACACGCCAGCGGCGGAGCCGTCCCAGCCGGTGGCGGAGAGCCGTTCGGAAGAGACCGTTGCCGCTAAGACCGCTGCGCCGGCGGCCGCCGAATCCCAGCCTCTTCAGCCAGGCCAGCCCGTGCCGGCAAATCCGACGCCGGTGACGGCAGCACCGTCCGCGACGCCGGACCCGACGACCCCGGTGGCGGCGTCCACGACCACGCCGCAGACGCCGGCGACGGCCTCGGCCTTCCGACCGGCGGACACTGCCGACGGCGACAAACTGCTCGATTTGACACTGCCGGAAAGAATGCCGGTGGTCTATCTGCTGGACCTGGTGGGCAAACACCTCGGTCTGAGCTACGTCTACAACCCGGATGAGGTCAAAGGGGAGGTCACCCTCAAACTCAACGGCGATCTGCACGGGATGGTCCGCGTCAAGGATCTCTACCCCTTGCTGGAACAGACCCTGCGACAGAATAACTTGATTACGACTCGCCACAAGGGCAACGTCGTCTCGATCGCGCCGGTCACGCGGGTCATGGAGGTCGATCCGATCCTGATCGATCGGGGCGTCTCGCGCGTGGAGTCGGGCGATACGGCTGTCACCGCCAAGTTCGAATTGAAATACATCGACACGGCGGCGGCCAAGACGTTGCTGGATAGCATGAAGCTTGGCCTTGAGCCTGTGACGGCCCTTCCTGAGAAGCACATGCTGATTGTCACGACTTATGCCTACCGCATGGAGCGGATTGAGCGGCTGCTGCAGATGATCGATCAACCCGGCGAGCCGAAGAAGTTCCGTTTCCGTCAGCTCCGCTACACGATGGCCAAGACCCTGGCGGACAAGGTCAAGGCGATGGCGGAGCAGATGCTCGAGAGCGTCAGCGTGACGGTGGCGGAGCCCGACCTTACGGCCACGACCGCGCGGGCGCCCGGCGAGTCCGACGTAGCCTTCCGGACCCGCTTGGCCCAGATCCGCAACCAGCAGAACGTGCTGCGGGCCCAGCAAGCGGCCCAGCGGGCGCAGTTGGGCCAGGAGCCCAAGCCGGGCGTGTATCTCGATGCCGACGAGCGGACCAACCGGGTCCTCATGATTGGCGCCGAGAAGCAGTTGGCCATCGTGGAGCAATTGGTCGAGGCCCTGGATGTGCAGCAGCAGGATCTGCGGGCCCTGAAACTTTATCGGATCAAGCACGTAGACGCCGAGGACGTGGCCCGGAAGTTGCAAGAGCTGGGTGTCATCAGCCGATTGCCGGACAGCTCCACTTCCTCATACTCCCCCTATCCGCGGTACCCCACGACGACGGGACGGCTCACGCCGCAGTTGCCGGGTCAGCCCCGGTCGGCGACCCCGCAGACGCCGGAACTCCAGGGTCCGCCGGCCACGGAAGTGACCGAAAAGGGCCTGGTGGAAGAGCCGCAAGTGGTGGTCGTGGAGGCGACGAACTCGCTGCTGGTCAATGCCACCGACGAGCAGCACGTGAAAATTGCCCGCATCGTCGAATTTGTGGACAGCGAGACACTCACCAATGAGATTCCGTATAAGATTTATCCGCTCGAAAACTCCTCGCCCAAGCACCTGTCCGAGGTCTTGACGAGCCTGATTCAAGAGACGGTCGAGCAGCAGAAAGAGGGCGGTAAGATCGAGAAGGTGGTTGTGAACAAGGATGAGAAGATCAAGATCGTTCCCGATCCCAACACCTACTCGCTGATCGTCTACGCCAACAAGAAGAACCAGGAGTGGATTTCCTCTTTGATCACCCAGTTGGACAAGCGTCGCCCGCAAGTGCTGATTGACGTGACGCTGGTTGCGATCCAGAACCATGACAAGTTCGACTACGATCTGCGTCTCCTGCGCAGCTCGCCCGATATCGCCGGCACTTCCGGCCTCACCGGGGCTGCCACCGACAAAATGCTCGGGAAAGCCGTTCAGACCGGCGCCGGCGGCCTGACCGCCTTCTATGGTGACAAGCAGGTCCAGGCCCTCTTGGACACCGTCCAGGAGAAGACCTACGGGCGCGTGCTGGCCAAGCCGAAGTTGCTGGTGAACGACAACGAAAAGGGCAAGATCGACGCCAAGGACACGACCTATGTCGAAGTGACGTCCACGATGCCCGTTGCTTCCGGGGTTCCGGGCACGGCGGCGGGGGTGGTGCAGTCGTCCACGAGCTTCCAGTCCTATGATGCGGGCGTCATGCTCGACATCACGCCCCACATCAGTGAAGGCGACCTGCTCCGCCTGGACATCAAGCTCACGCGCTCCGACTTCACCAAGGTCCTGGCCACGAAGCCGCCGGACAAGAAGAGCAGTGAAGTGGATACCGCCGTGACTCTGCCCAACGGGACGACGGTGATCCTGGGGGGCTTGGTGAAGTTGAACCAGAGCAAAGGCGGCACGAAGGTGCCGCTCCTGGGCGACATCCCGCTCGTGGGTGGACTCTTCCGAAGCGTGCACAACTCCGAAGACGGCGAATACCTTTACATGTTCGTCAAGGCGGAGATTATCCGGCCCGACGAGGCCTCCGGCCAAGGGATGAAGGGTCTGGAGGACTTGTCCCTGAGAAACCGGCAGGCGTTCGAGAAGCGCGAACTGGAGTACCAGACCTATCAAGACTGGCCGGGTATTAAATCCAAGCGGGTCGAACCGTCGAAAGTACTGGATGCACAATAATACGCTGCTCCCTGGAAAGTCAGTGTCTGTATGAAGGAATTGCTCCTACGCACGGCGAAGCGGACCGGATTGGTCGATAGCGACCAACTGGCCCGCTTCCTGGAGGAAAACAAAGGCCACGGCCGGCTGGATGAGGTTCTGCTCACGTGCCCGTACTTCACGGAGGATGTGATCCTGCGGTTGTTCGCCGAGGCGTTGGGGTGGGAGTTCCTGGCGGAGATCTCGGACCGGCAGGTCCCGCAGGAATTCGTTCAGAACGTGCCGGCCACGTACGCGCAGCACCACCACCTGATCGGCCTCAAGACGCCCGAGGGGGATGGGGACGGTCTGACGGTGGTGCTGTCGCGGCCGTTGGACACCAACGCCCTGGACAACGTCTCGAAGATGACGCGTCTGCCGGTCCGGCCGGCGGTCTCCACGCGGGCCGCCATCACGGCCGTGATCGACACGGCCTACGAACAACGCACCTCGGTGATCGAGGAGGTGGCCGAAGAGCTGGATTCCCAAAACCTGGACCAGTTGGTCGATGAGGTTTCCGGCTCCGACGACCTGCTGGACGTGGTGAACCGTCCGCCGGTCATCCGGCTGGTGAACGATATCCTCTTTCGCGCCCTGCAGATGCGGGCCAGCGATGTTCACGTCCACCCGTATGAGACGAAGCTCCAGATCCGCTACCGGGTCGATGGTATCTTGTATGACATGTTGAGCCTCAACAAGAACGTGCTGCCGCTGGTCATCTCGCGTATCAAGGTCATGGCCGGCATGGACATCGCGGAGCGCCGCATGCCACAGGATGGGCGTTCCACCGTGCGGCTGGGCCAGCGGGAAGTGGATTTGCGCGTGAGCACCGTCCCGACCAGCTTCGGCGAGCGCTGCGTGCTGCGCATTCTCGACAAGAGCTCGGGCGTGTACGGCCTGGACGAACTGGGCCTCTGGCCCGACGACCTCAAGAAGCTCGATTCCCTGCTAAACCGTGCCCACGGCGTGATCTTCGTCACCGGGCCGACCGGCAGCGGCAAGAGCACCAGCCTCTACGCCTATCTGAATCGCATCAACTCGGCGGAAAAGAACGTCATTACGATCGAAGACCCCATCGAGTATCAGCTCGCAGGGATCAGCCAGATCCAGGTCGCCAGCAAGAAAGGCATGACCTTCGCGACGTCGCTGCGGCACGTGCTGCGGCAGGACCCCGACGTCATCATGGTCGGCGAAGTCCGCGACGTGGAGACCGCCCGCATGGCGATCCAGTCCTCGTTGACCGGGCACCTGGTCTTCAGCACGCTGCACACGAATGACTCGGCGGGCGCGGTCACGCGGTTGCTGGACCTGGGCGTCGAGCCTTATCTGGTCAGCTCCTCGCTGATCGCGATCATCGCCCAGCGGCTCGTGCGGAGAATCTGTCCGGATTGTAAGAAGCCCTCCCAGCCCACCGCGCAGGAGCTCAGCGAGCTCGGCTTGGGCACTCCGAAGGACAACAAGAACGCCCAATTCTACGTGGGAACGGGGTGCGAGCGCTGCTTCAAAACGGGCTATCGCGGCCGAACCGGAATCTACGAAGTGATGCTGATCAGCGAGAAAATCCAAGACCTCATATACAAACGCGAGACCGCCGGTACAATCAAGCGGCTGGCGTTGGAGGCGGGCATGCAGACGCTGCGGATGGATGGGGCCCGCAAGGTCCTCGCCGGCATCACGACCGTGGCCGAGGTGCTCCGGGTGACTCAAGCGGACGTTTGACCAGTCCGCCGCAGCCGGGCTCGAACGGACGGACTCTTATGCCAAGATATCAGTACATTGCGATCGCGGGCAGCGGCAAGAAGGTGAAAGGAACCATCACCGCCGAGAGCCCCTACGCCGCGCGGAAGCAACTGCGGATCCGCAGCGTGCATCCCTCGTCCATCACGGAGATTTCCTCGGGCGTCGAAGAGCAACGCGCCCTGTTTTCGTTTCTCCGCGGGACCAGCAAAGCGCAGCTCACGGATTTCACGAAACAGCTGGCCACGCTGCTCAATTCCGGAATCAAGCTGACCGAGGCGTTGTCGGTCCTGACCCTGCAAACGCCAAACCAGCGGTTCAAGACCGCCTTGATCGAGATCCGCGACCGCGTCGTCACCGGCGAATCGCTCACCGATGCCCTGAAGGACTACGACCGCTACTTTGACGTCATCTACGTGGCGATGGTCCGCGTCGGCGAGGTCACCGGCACGCTGGGGGAGAGCCTCAAGACCATCGCGGCCTTCATGGAGAAGCGCCAGCGGGTGGAGTCGAAGGTGATGACCGTGATGATCTACCCGGTGGTCCTGGTGTGCTTCTGCCTGCTGGCGATCCTGATTCTGACGACGAAGGTGATCCCGACGATCGGCGAGCAGATCAAGCGGGCCGGGCAGGAATTACCGTGGATCACGCAGCAGTTGATGAACTTCAGCGGCGTGCTGACGAGTTGGCGGGTGTTGATTCTCCTCGCGGGGCTTGTCCTGATCGCGATGGGAGTCCGGCGGTTCTTCCGGACCGAGCGGGGGGCGTACCTGCGGGACCGGTTCCTGCTTTCCCTGCCGCTCTTCGGACCGCTGATCAAGCAGCGAGTCGTCGCCCGGTTCGCCTCGACGCTCTCGACGCTGATCGGTTCCGGTTTGTCCGTGGCCGAGTCGCTGCGCGTCGTCTCCGAGACGACCGGCAACACGCTCATGCGGCGGGCCATTCAGCACGCGCGGGAGCGCATTTTGGCCGGGGCCGATATCGCCACCCCGCTGCGAGACAGCGGCGTGATCGATCCGGCCATTGCCCACATGGTTGCGGTCGGCGAGAAAAGCGGCGAGCTCGAAACGATGCTCAAGAACATCAGCGAGAACCTGGAAGCTTCGTCGGATGTAGTGATCGAACGATTGAGTGCGGCGGTGGAGCCGCTGATTATTATCTTCATGGCCGGGATCGTCGGGCTGATCGCCTATGCCACGATCCTGCCGATTCTGCAGATTTCGGCATCGGTGCGTTAGGCTTTGTTGGGAGTAGAAGGAGTATGAGCCCTAGCAGAAAGAGACAGGAGAGACGCGGTTTCACGATGGTCGAGCTCATGGCGGTTCTGATCATCCTGGGCCTTTTGGCCGCTGTGGTGGTGCGGAACTTCGTGGGCCGCGTGGACGATGCGCGGGTCAAGGTCACCAAGGCGAGCCTTCGCCAACTGCACACCGCGGTCAATCAGTTCCACATGGATACCGGCCGATGGCCGACCGAAGATGAAGGGCTGCGGGTCTTGGTCCAGCAGCCCACGGACGTGACGAATTGGCAGACGGGCGGTTACATCGAGACGGTGGAGATTCCCAAGGACGGCTGGGGACGGGATTTCATCTTCGAGCTCATGCCGGACAGCGGCAAGCCATTCGTCATCAAGAGCCTGGGAGCCGACGGCCAGCCGGAGGGCGAGGGCTACAATGCGGACCTGCTCAGCACAGACGCGAACTGATCGGTTTCCCCGGGGAGGGGCCAGGGGGCTCCTATCTGGGCCCGGACCGGCCATCGTGCGACCGGATTACGCGCACGCCGCGGGCCTGACGCTCGTCGAGCTCCTGGTCGTCATCTCGTTCATCTCCCTACTGGCCCTCATGGCGCAAATGAACTTGTTCGGTGTGCTGCGTCGTAACACGTTCAAGTCGCAGGTGCAGGATTTCGTCTCCATGATGCAAATGGCGGTCTCCCGGGCGGCCGAGAGCGGTCACCGGTTTGAGATGATCATCAACATTCCCGAGCAGAGCTACTTGCTGCGCGAGCTGACCACCTCCGACCTGGCGGCGGAGCCGTTGGTGGAACAGACCATCACGGAAGGCGTCTTCACGGGCAGTTGCCGGGTCGCTTACGTCGAATTCGACGACGGCACCTACACGAACGAAGTCAAAGCCAAGTTTCGAGCCGGACACGCGGGCTGGCAGTACGGCGGCAAAGTCGTGTTCCTCGACGAGAGCGAGCAGAAGTACGCCGTGATTGTCAACCGGGTGACTCCCATCATTCAGTTGATTGAAGGCGATCCGCCCCTGATGACCCCCAAGACCAAAGAGCAAGTCCCATTTCTGTAACGCAATATGGACGATAGGCTAAACAAGCGGAGCGTATTCGAACGAGCCGATCACCGGCTCGGCGCGGGGTTCACCATGGTGGAGGTGGTGACCGCCCTGGCCATTCTCGCCTTGGCGAGTTCGAGCGTTCTGCTCGTGATTGACCGTTGCCTGGCCTCGGCGTCGGACTCGGCCCTGCGCATGGAGGCCTTCGACTTGGTCCGCGAGAATTTGGAGAAAATCCTGGCCCGCGACTCCGTGGCGGAGAGTATCGATTATGGGACCAGCGAAAAATATCCTGATATTTCTTGGCAGACGGTGATTGAGGGCTTCTCGGAGCCCATCACCAGCCAGATGTGGGTGCGTGCCGTCTGCTCGGCCGACTACCTCGACTCCAAGGGAGAGAAGCAGAAGGTCGAGCTGGTGCACTGGATCGCCGAGCTAAGCGATCAGCAGGCGGGGCAGCTTGTCAACCAGCAGGACCTGGAAAAGCTCGAGATGGAGCAGGTGATGAAGACCGATGAGGAGGCGGCCCAATACGCGAACACCGATACGGATACCCTGCGGAAGTGGATCGAAGCCGGCCTGGTCCAGACGGCCGACGGCGCGTTCCTCCGGTACAACCTGGATGTGTTCATCCGGGGCAAAGGCAACCCGACCCCGGAGGAGAAAGCAGAGCAAGTCGAGTCGGTCCAGGACCTGGCGATGAAGCTCAGGAAACAGCAGAAGGAATTGGAGAGTGGGGCGTCGGAGGCAGGCGGCGAAAAGGGGGCGACGGGACTGTCGAATCAGGAGCTCGAGAAGATGGACCCCAGCCAGATCAGGGACCTTGTGAATCGAAGGCGGCAATAATGCCAGGCTCCCCAAACCATGCGGTTGTGAGATTGCCTGGCGTTGGGCGCCAGACTTGTGCTCGCGTAGACATGCTTCGTTCGGTAGGTCTAACATGCTTACGCCAGCGCAAGCATGGCACCCAGAGCCGCGGTTTTGTTCCTTCCGTCTACCTGCTGCGAAGTGCCTCAGGGGCTCGCAATGACGCACAATGGAGACACCAATCGGGGTTCTCGCTGGGCGAGTTGCTCGCGGTGGTGATCATTGGCTCGATGATCCTGACGGCGATCCTGACGATCTACGGGCGGGCTAACCAGGCGGCGGATGCGGTTCTGCGGAAGATCGATAGCCCCTCGTGGGCGTCGGAGGTCCTGCACCTGATCGCCAAGGACCTGGGCCGCACGCTGAGCGAAGAGAACGTGACTCTCCAGATCCGAAATGGGACCGATAACGGTTTCCAAAGAGCCGAGCTGGTCCTGCGGCGCACCTATCACGATAACGACAACAAGGAGCAGACGCTGGAGGAGATCACCTGGCGGGCCGGGTACGATCACGCGGGGCAGACCCCGGGCCTGGTGATCTATCGCAGTTACGAGGGCGTGGCACGGGAAGACAAACTCCTGGATGACAACCGGGAAGACGTGGAAAAGAGCTATCCCTTTGTGCCGATCTGCCGGGGTGTGACCTTCTTCCGGATGGAGGCCTGCAAGGGCGAAGACTTGGTCGATCAATGGCCGATGTCGCCACCGCCGCCCGGCGTCAAGATCACGATCTCTTTTGCCGAGCCGCACGATACGGTTCGCGGGGGCTATGATGTGGCCGATCGTGACAAGGTCAGCCGGACCGTGGCGATCGATCTCACGCGGAAGATCCAGTTCGCTGCGGCCGCCGGGCAGGATGCCAATGGGGTCCCGGACCCGAACGCACCAGCGGATGATACGGGTAAAAAGCCCTCCGCCACAGGCAAAACGCCGAACAGACAACCAGCAAGCGGGCAGCCGCCCAAGGGAAATGCGGCCAACCAGCGTATCACGAATGGACAGACACCCACACAAACAAGGTCCCGATAACCGGCGGAATCATCCGGGGGTGATTCTGTTAGTCACCCTGGTGATTCTGGTGATCCTCTCCACGCTGGGGTACACCCTGTGCGTGCAGGTCGCGGCCCGGCGGCATCGGGACCAGTACATGATCGACTACAGCGTTGCCAGGCACGCCTGTGCCTCGGGCCTGAAATACGCCCTGGCCTCCCTGGGCAGCCTTCAGTTTAGCTTGATCAGCCGGCCCAACGAGCCGGATTTCTCCGATGTCTTCGCGCTCAGCGAACTCGAGTACCAGAAACTCCTGGACCAAGTGGCGGCGAAACAGGCGGCCGACGGCAATCTGGCCCCGGCGACTTCCGCGAAGAAACCGCTGGACCGGGATTCGCTGAAGAACGCGGCGCAGGAGGAGGCCGGGAAGAAAGCGACCGGGAAGGACTCCAAAGGCAAATCGAGCCAGAAAAGTCCCAAAAAGAAGGCGGCCAAGCAGGTCTCGCAGAAGAAAACCGCCGGACTTCGGGACGCCAACGATATCAACGACGTCGGCGAGTACGATCCGAACGGCGAATTCGACACCATCCCGAAAGCCCCGGAGATCCGCGGGCCGTACGGTCCACCCTGGCCCTTGGTGACGGAGCCGATGGAATTCGAGATCGGCTTGGCCAAGGTGAAGATCGAGGTGGAGGATGAGAACGCGAAGTTCCCTCTGGGCTGGGTCATGCTCGCTGACGAGAAGCTGAAGCCGGAAGCTGCGGCAGGGTGGTCAACGTTCTGCGAGTGGATGGGGTACACGCCGGAAGAGATTGGCTCGTTGAATGACGACCTGGTCAAGATCGCCAAGACCAAGCCGTTCAAGGTCGAGTTCAAGCAGGAGGCGGAGAACGTCGAGCCGCCGGCGAATCTCAAGAACAAGATTACCCGGCCTACACCGGGCACTCCCAGCACGGTCGCCCGCCGCACCGTCACGAGAAAACCCGTTACGGTCCAAGAGCAGGTGGACCGGCAGAACAAGGAGTATGCCAAGCTTTTGCACAGTTCTCTGGTCAACAAGGACCTGCTTTCACGTCCGAGTATCGCCAGCGACACGCGTAAGGAGTGCGCGATGAAGTATCTCGGGCTGTGGGCGGCCCGCTCTGTCAACGTCAATACGGCTCCCCGGCAGGTGTTGGAGGCGGCGCTGACTTTCGGTAGTGCGGCCGATGCCCCCAAGATTGCCCGGGAGATCATCCTGAACCGCAAGAACAAGCCGGTGGCCGATGTCAATGAACTCAAGCAAGCCGTGCCCCGCTACTCCAGTGCCATTGACGACTGTAAGACCTTCATCACGGCCAAAAGCACGGTGTTCACCATTCGGGTGACGGCCACCAGCGGCGTGGCTACCGCTACCGCCATGGCCGCCGTGAGCAAAGAGGGCGATAAAGTACAACCCATCGCCGTGATTTTGGACTAATTGGTGAATGCCAAGGCCGCTTTTGACGACAAAGGAAGTGGGTCGTGGAGTTCTGCAAAATGGAGATTAGGCCTATATTCTTCCAGGAAATCTTATTCTTCGATTTCCTGGAAGAATCGACCTCACTCTTGATTGATACGGCAGGTAAGAGTCGGGAAGGGAAAATCGAGGAACAAGATTTTTCCTTCCCTAAGTAGGCCTAATCTCCATTTTGCAGAACTCTACTTAGGAGAAGGTAAACCGTGGAATCTGGAAACCACTTAGGGATTTATTGGAGCAAGAACAAGGCGACGGTCGTCTGCCTGGCCCCGCCGGGCCGCGACCGGAAGGTGCTCGATTGTTTCTCGGTCGCCGTGGAGAGCGAGCAGGAGCAGGGGCAGCAGACCCTGGCCGATCGCATCGTCCAGGCCTGCCGGCAGCGCAAGGTCAAATTCTCCGAGGCGGCGGTGGCCTTGGACTGTGCCTCGTTCATGCAGCACACAGTACACAGCGAGTTCAGCGACCCCAAGCGCATCGCTGCCACCATCCGTTTCGACACGGAAGAGGCTCTGGCGACGGACATCTCGGACATGGCCGTATCCTTCCGTATCACGTCGAGTGCCGACGAGGGTTCGAACCTCGACGTGTTCACGTCGCAACGGGCGACACTCTCGGATATCCTGCTGTCGCTGCAAGGCCGTGGGATCGATCCGGTGGCGGTGGACCCCGACGTCTGTTGCCTGGCCCGGTACCTGGTACAATATGCCAAAACGGAGGCAACGGCGGAACAGAGCACCTTATATGCGGTGCTCGCGGGTGGCCGCGGTTATCTCGTAGTCGTGTCGGGGTCACAACAGGCCTCCGTCCTGCGGACCTTTCTCATGGGGTCGGCTCAGGACCGGACCGGACTGCTGGTCCGCGAGACCCTCGTCACGACGGCCTTGGCCGAAACGATTCACCCGGTCGGTCATTTGTGCGTCTTCGATGCGACGGGCGGAATCGTCATGGACTCCCTCAGCGAAGGGACGGGTCTGAAGGTCAGCACGTGCGACTTGGCCGGCCTTTCGGGAGCCCAGCAGGGCGACGCCGGCGCAGATCCCAACGCCGTGGACGTGGCCCTCGCCTGTGGAGCCGCTCTATCGCCGGCCGAGAAGGCCAGCAGCGTCAATCTTCGCAACGACCATATGCCGTACCTCGGCAAGAAGCGCCGGGTGCAGAATGCCGTGCGGATGCTGAGCATCTCGGTGACGATTCTCCTGTTGGCGGTGGGCGTATACGTTCACTCCCAATTGATCCGCGTCAACAAGCAAAGAGAGAGCCTGCGCGACAAGCTCGAAGCGGATTATCTGCCGGTCATGCCCGACAAGAAGAAGCTTCCCGCAACCATGAGGGAGGCCCGCGATGATCTGACCAAGACTCTCCGGAGTCTGAAGTCGAACAAAGGGGGACCGGAGGCGGACCAGGAGTCGGTGTCTGCCCGATTGACGCTGGTTCTTCAGGGGCTCAACGCCTGTGCCCGCCAGACGGATCTCAACGTCAAATCGATTGTGATCAACCCGACGAATATCACCATCGCCGGTGACACTTCCAGCCGGGAAAACACAGTCAATGTGATGCGTCAGGCGCTGAAACAGGTGGGCCTGAGCATTGAGGGCCAGACGGTAGGCGCCGAGGGCGGGCGGGACACGTTTACGATTACGGTCGTGCCGGAGAAGGGGGCGAAGAAGGCTTAATATGCGCGAAGTCTACAGGAATCCGATGCTGTATTACCTGGTTATTCCCCTGTTGGTGGGCCTGTGGCCGCTGCTGGTCTGGGGCGTCTACCTGCCGCGAGCGGAGCAAAGCCGCGAAGTCGAGGGGGGGCTGTGCGTCGAGGGACAGAACTACGTCATTGAGATTCTGAAGATCGACCCGGATCGGCCGAACATGCAGGACAAGAGCCAGGTCAGGGAGGATTTCTCCTACGGCAGCGCCGTGCAGCGGGTGGCCAACCTCTGCAAAATCCCGGCCAGCAACTGCCCGTACACGGTGGGCAAACCCATCATTTCCGGCGGCAAGAAACGCCAGAATGCCGAGGTGAAACTCACCAATGTGAGCATCAGCCAGGCCGCCAAGTTCCTTTCCACTATCCAGTCGATGTACGTCACGCTTCAGTGCGAGAGCGTCAAGCTGACCCGGAAAAAGGGCATGCCGGACCAGTGGGACGTGGATTTTCGGTTCCAGTACTACTATTGACCGGCGTTGGTTTGTTGGTGCGCACCCATCTTGCCGGAGTGTCCTTTCTTGACAAGCCACGGACCTCGGGTATCACTATATGTAGTAGGTTCGCCATGTTCCCGCCTCTGATGTGATCGGCCCTTGCGCAGCTTGTAGCTGACGGTCAAAAATCCGAGTCAAACACCCTTTTCGGTAGCACCATACCCCTTTTTTCACCGTATCTGGGCCATTTCCCAACGCAAAAAACATATGCGTTCCTAGCGAAACTTCGCTAAAGTTTTAGCAGATGGCCTGTCGATATCAATAGTGTTTTAAGCCTCAGATGGAAACGCGAGGCATACAACATATAGTAGTACGGGTGATTGCCCTGTTCATACGGGCAAGTCATGCAGAGCGAGTTTCTTAGCAAGGGAAGGCAGATGCCGGATCTTGGTTCAGACCAATTTGCGAAAGACAGTGAACAGTGGGTCAATCCTGTCGGGACGGATCTCTCCCGCGATAAGGATCTCATCATGGAACAGATCCTGGAAAATATAAACCACACGCCCTTAGGACAAGTGCTCAAGAGGATTGCATCTCTGCCCGAGGTGCGTCGGCAGAAGGTGCTCCGCCTGCGGCGGCAGATCACGGCAGGCCGATATGACCTGACGCAACGGCTGGATGACGTTGTCGATAGAGTCCTGGAAGACCTGATCATGTGACCCGGAGGGCCGACGGAGATACCCGTCGGGCAGGCAAGGGACTCCGACTGCCGGATGACCGGGGCAGGTGGTGAGGGTCAGCGCTGCGGCGCATCACGGTTCTCGGATCACATCCGAAACGTCGTCGTCCAACCCATCGTAGTCGACCAGCTTGTAGCCGGGCTGCTTCGATCGCTCCACTTCCTCCTTGTAAGCGTGGACCAGTCTGTCTTGGACGCGCCTGCGGCAGTGGGCGTTGATAGGATGGGCGATGTCGGCGTGCAGCCTGGCTTTGCCCCGGGGATCTGTCTTGGCCCGGTTCTCCCGCAGCAGACCGCCGCAGCCGTTGCAGAATTTGGCGCCCAGGCAGTTCTTTCCCCCGCATCGGTCACAATGATCGGTCATCTTCCGGGAGGGCATTGCGACGAAGTACCCGCTCACTCCCTCGATAATTTTGATGTCGCGAATCACGAATTCATCGTCCAACGTCATCGAGCAGAAGGCTTTCAGCCTGTCATCTTTGTTCCTCACGAGCCTGACTCGGACCTCCGTTATCTCCATGTCTGTTGCCTCGCCCAAACCCTACCATTTGTTATTCCTCACGACGGTGCTTCCGCAACCTGTCTTTTCCGCGATGATCGCCCGTGCCGCATTGAGACGTTCAGTGCCTTCCTTATCGACGATAATGAACAAAGTAGAGCCACTGCCGCTCAGGCATACGGGGCCTATGCCTAGCGATTCGATGGTATCCTTCCGTTTGCCAAGTTCCTCGTACAGGTGAAAACAGCTTCTCTGGAGCATATTTGCGCATACTCCCGTCACTAAATCAACCCTGTTTTCGTTCAGATACTCGGTAATGGTCGCGTGGAGTTGCTCATAAAGGGCGGGATCGTGACGGTAGTTGGCGTAAACCTCTTTGGTAGAGGAATTTATGTCGGACAGGATGAGCAGGGCCGCGAAAGGGAATTCAGTGGTCAGCTTGATGATTTTCTCGCCCCGTCCCGTGCAATACGCGAGGGGGCCGTTGAGGAAGAAGGGGACATCGCTGCCCAGTCGCGCGGCGATCTCCACGAGTTGGCCTTGGGTCAGCTTGAGATTCAGGTACGTATTGAGGCCGAGCAGGGTCGCCGCCGCATCGCTGCTGGCGGAGCCCAATCCCGATCCTGCGGGGAGGTTCTTGACGAGGGTCAGCCGGACATTGCGGGCCCGGCCGGTTTCCCGAAGAATTTCGTCAGCGGCCCGATAGACGAGGTTGGTCTGGTCCCGCGGTGCCCACCGGGGCCCCTCGCACAGGAACTCGACGCCAGTCTCCCGGGCCGGCCCGATCCGGATCTCGTCGTACCAATCGACCTTCGCCATCACGGTTTCTATCTCATGGAAGCCATCCAGCCGCTTGCCTGCGACCAACAGGCTCAGGTTGATCTTGGCGGGGGCCCGCACCAGGAGGGCGTCTCCCACGGATTCGAATTGTTGCCTATCTGTCATGGTCTGTCCGGGGCTGTAACCAAAGGATAATCCCTATTCTCCTATCTAATGGCGTTTGCTGAACTTCCGTGTTGACATTGTACTGGTCCCCAACTAAGTTGAGTAGCCATATGGGATCGCTGATTGACTTCGTCCTCCATTTGGACAAACATCTTACGGTTATCCTGGAGAGCGTGGGCCTCTGGAGCTACCTGCTGTTCTTCGTGGTGATTTTCGCGGAGACCGGCCTGGTGGTGACGCCCTTTCTCCCGGGAGATTCCCTGGTCTTCACGCTGGGCACGCTGGCGGCCACGGGCTCCCTCAATGTTGTCTGGGTGTACGTCATCCTTTCGGCCGCCGCCATCCTGGGGGATAGTGCGAACTATGCTATTGGGAAGTACTTTGGCTCGATCATCTTGGCGAAGCAGGGGGCATGGTTCCTGAAGAAAGAGCACATCGACCGCACCCACAGGTTCTACGAAAAATACGGCTCCAAGACCATCGTGTTGGCGCGATTCGTTCCGATCGTCCGGACGTTTGCCCCCTTCGTGGCGGGTGTAGGCAACATGAGCTATCCCCGCTTTCTGACCTACAACGTGGCGGGCGGGCTGCTCTGGATCACGCTGTTCGTCCTCGGCGGGTACTTTTTCGGCAACATCCCCGTGGTGAAGAGGAACTTCGGACTTGTCATCATCGCGATTATCATCATCTCGATCCTTCCGGCGGTGATCGAGGTTTTGAAAGAGAGAAGACGGCAGCCGAGTGCCGATTGAGTTGGCGACGGCGCAAGGCAAAGTGATTCTTTACCGTTCTTGCCCGTATGGATGACGCACAGAGACGAATACTGCTCGGCCTGGCGCGGGACACCGTCAAAGCGGTAGTCACGGGGGCGTCGCCGCCCAAACCGCAATCGAGCGACCCGGCTTTGACCGCTCCCTGCGGGTGTTTCGTGACCCTCAAGAGCCAGGGCCGGCTGCGCGGGTGTATCGGCCAATTCATTTCGGACCGGCCCTTGATCGAGTTGGTCGTGGAGATGGCGGAAGCCTCAGCCACGAAGGACCCGCGTTTCTTCGACCATCCTTTGACCGTGCGAGACCTGGGCCATCTGGAGATTGAGATTTCCGTCCTGTCGCCCCTGGAGCGGACGGAGAACCCGCTGAGTCTGCGGCTGGGCGTCGATGGAATCTACATCAAGAGGGAGTACGCCGCCGGCTGTTTCTTGCCCCAGGTTGCGACGGAGACCGGCTGGAGCAAGCAGGAATTCCTGTCCTTCTGCTGCACCCACAAGGCCGGGCTCCCGCCCGACGCCTGGAAGGACCCCCAAACGGAGGTCTACCTGTTCACCGCCGAGGTGTTTGACAGCCCCTCCAAAGCTGTTTAATCTCCGCACGTCTTATAATCACTCCTTTCCGGACGCGATTCCATCATCGACGTGAGAAAAGCGGTACCACTTCGGGGCGACATTTGCTATACTTTGATGGGAGTTTCAAGTGTGAAGAGTGTCATTGCGAGTCGCGCAGTGACGAAGCAATCCCAATCTCAGGGCTGGGAGATTGCTTCGCTCCGCTCGCAATGACATGCTTGACACCTTCAACCTCACACTGACCTGACAAGGAGGAGGAGTATGGTGCGGGGGCTCGCCGCCGCTCTCATTGTTGCCGTGCTTGGGCTGGCCGGGTGTTCGCAACCGGACCGCGCCCATAGCATGTCCGCAAAACCGGCCGAATCGGGTCAGACCCGCGTCGCGATCATGGAGCGGCTGCAAGGCGAGCATCTGCCGGCCCTTGTGTCGGTGGAGCCGTGGGAGAGCAAGTACGGCCCGGGCCTGAAGCTCGCGACCGACCACTATGAGATCTTCTCGACCCTCGTGGAGCCGCTGATGCTTCGGCTGGTCCCCGGGTTCATCGAATCCGCCTATCGCGGCTACAACGACCAACTGCCTGGACCTATTGAAACATCCACTCCGTTCCAGATCTACCTGTTCGCGGACCGGTCACAGTGGGAGGATTTCACGCACGGTTTCGCCGGCGACCAGGCGGCGCTTTTCTGCAAGATCAAGACCGGGGCGTACTACCTCAACGGGGCTTGCGTCGTTTACGACATCGGTCCGCAGCGGACGCTCGCGGCCCTCGGGCACGAGGGCTGGCACCAGTTCAACAGCCGGCACTTCAAGTACCGCCTGCCAAGCTGGCTGGATGAAGGCGTCGCCATGCAATTCGAGACCAGCGTCAGTGAAAGGGGCCTCTTCCGCTTCGATCCCGCCGGCAATGTCCAGCGGCTGGGCGCTCTCCAGGAGACGCTGACCAAAGGCAAATTCATCCCCCTGCGCGATCTGGTGTCCACCAGTCCCGGCGAGGTGCTGGCCATCGACCAGACGCAGGCCGTGATGGCGTTCTACAGCCAGTCCTACTCGCTCATCCGCTTCTTACGCGAGGCCGGCTACGGCCGGCGCCTGGGCTCCTACCATCGCCTGATGTCGGATGGCTTGACAGGTCAGTGGCCCCTCGATGAGTCCGCAGGAATCACCGCCGCCGACCGCAACCTCCCTCGAACCATCCCCTGGAACCGCCAAGTCGGCCGCCAACTCTTCGAGCGCTACATCGGGGCCGACATCGCCCAGCTCGAACAGGAGTACTTGGCCTTCTGTTATCGAATCACCCGCGGCCTCATCGTGGCACGCACCGACAACGACCAACTCGCCAGAGCCAAGTGAATCCGCCCGTCCACACACCCATCTGACTCAGGGCTGTCTTTTTGTCCTGTCATTCCCGCGAGCGCGGGAATCCAGAGGCCCACCAGATGAGAATGAACCTCCGCCTTTGACCAAATCGAGGGCAGGCTCTGGCTGGGGATGATAAGCCGAATCGGTTTGGATATCACAGAGGAGTCTCCAAAAGGGAATGGATCTACGTTGGTTGCTGGGCGTGATTCGCACGGTTTGTAGCTTTGCCAGGGAGGAAATTGACTGAGGTGTATTGGAGCGGTAGAATGGAATCGTGAAAACGAAAGAGCAAATTCGAAAGGAAGCGATGTCGCCGTCTGTGAGCGAGCGTGGCCTGCCTTGCCCACGATCTCATCATAAGTCTGGACGACCCCGACGCCTACGAACTGAGTGTGGAACAGGAAGCCGAGATTCGTGGGTGTGTTCGAGCAGTGAAGATAGGCAAAGCGGTTGGGCGTCCGGCGGCGGAGGTTCTCGTGAACATCGAAGCCAGGCTGAAGTGACGTCTGCTTTGGGGCAAACGAGGGAAACTCTTGGTAAATTGGCGTCTCTTCCAACCGAGTGACTTTGAGTATGACTTTGAGAGTGACAAGCTCGCTCATCATGGGGTCACTTTCGAGGAAGCGGTGGAGTGCTTCTTTTCGGAATATGAGATCCGTCGAAACAAGCAATACAAGGATCGTTACCAACTGATTGGAACAAGCACAGGGGGCAGACGGTTGAAGATCATCTTTCAACTGAAGCCGCCTGCAGTCGTTCGAATCATCACGGGATGGCCGCTATGAGGACGAAGAAAGCGATGAAACGTTTGACGGAAGAGCAGATCGACGAGGTTGTGACTGTTCAAGCAGATGATCGTTCTGCTTGGGAAGAACCGATCCATGTGAAGAGACGAAAGAAGTCTTCATTGACCATTCCTTCGGATCTTGCGGCGAGGGCGAGTTTCTTGGCTCGACTGCACGGGTCATCGGGTCTTGACGAATGGGTGGCACACATCCTTCGGGAACGGATAGAACTGGAAGAACGTGCCTTCAGCGAAGCTCAAAGGGATTTGTCCGCGAAGATAACGCCCAACAAGCCGCGGCATCGGATGGTGAAGAGCCGTCGCTGAGTTCCTGTGTCACCATTTGAAGTAACAGCCGTAGTGACGATAGAGGAGGCCGATGGCACGCATGGACAGGAGGGCGAGGACTTGCACCAGCAAATTGCCGCCCAGATTCTTGGTCGTTTCCATGGTGGTTTTGCCGACCTCTTGGGCTGTGTGCATCTCGGCGAAACAGGTGGCTGCCAGGAGCAGGACCACGGTCAGGTAGGGGAGGAAGGCTCGGAAGAGGGGGGCGAGGAGGTAGTCGGGCCGCAGGAGCGTGAAGTCCTGGCCGACGGCGAGGGTCAGGATCGCGGCCGGGAATGCGAACAGGCCGGCGACTTGAAAGATCTGCATGAGCAGGTGTAGCGGCGTGTGGCCGGACCAGACCTGACCGGGGGTGATGCCGTGCTTACTTCCCACCCATAGGGTGATGATGAAAGGCAGCTCCACCAGAAAGAGTGTGTAGCCGAAAACGAAAATCGGCTGGATGACGTGCCAAAGGAAGGTAATCGAGGTGCCCACATCGACCTCGGGCAGCAGGTCCTCATCATAGGCCGTCTGGTGGATGATGCTCAGGTAATAGCCAAACAGCAAGCCCCAGACAACAACGGAGGTAACGTAGTTCAGGCAGCACGCGGCGCTGGCCACATAGAACTTCAAGCACACCACGGCGGTCACGAACGCCAGCGGCGTGACGTTCTGGCGGTTGAGGAATGCTCCCCAACTGCCGAGGAAGACCGCCCGATAGAAGCCTGGGATGGGGTCTTCTTTGGGCTTGGGCTCCGGCGCGACCTTCTCCGGCTTCTGAAAGCTCGCAGAGGGGATGAGGAACCGCTGTCCGCACTCGAGGCATTTGGCTCGCTTGCCGGCGTGCTTGCTGTCGAACGCGATCAACGCACCACAGTTGGGACAGTTAAACTCAATCGTCATAGGTCGTCGATCCCGGACGTGACCAAATCCGAAATTCGAATATCGAAATCCGAAACAAATTCAAAATCCAAATGTTCAAAACGCTGTCGCCGGCACAGGGCTTTCCGTTTGGAGCCGTGGATTTTGGTCATTTGGATTTGTTTCGGATTTCGAATTTCGTGCTTCGTGCTTTCCCTCTGGGGCACCACAGCCGCGCTGCTCGGCCTAGTCCCTTTGCATGCAATCCACGAAGGCCTTGAGGTCGTTGACCCACTTCTGGGCTTCGAGCAGGTCCACCTTCTCGTCCTTGACAAGCAGGGACATGTGCTTCTCCAGGGTGATCATCTTCTCATCCGGCTTGTTGCGCGTCTTGGTTTGCAGTTGCGAGTAGAGCTGCTCGACCTTGCCGGTGCGGATGTTGTTGGCGACGGCGTAGTTGTTATTGAGAATCTCCATTGCCACGATCCGGCCCTGCCCATCCTTGCGTGGGATCAGCTTCTGGCTGACGACATACGCCAAGCCCAGCGAAAGCTGATTCCGCACCTCCGACTGGCGGCCTTCGGGAAAGTAATCGAGGATACGGGTGATGGAGCCGGTAACGTCCCGGGTGTGGAGGGTCGAAAACACTAGGTGCCCGGTCTCCGCCGCCATGAGCGTCATGGCGATGGTCTCGGCGTCGCGCATTTCGCCGACGAAGATCACGTCCGGGTCCTCGCGCATCATCTCTTTGAGGCCATCGTGAAAGGTCTTGACGTCCCGGCCCACCTCCCGCTGGGAGATCATCGAATACTTCTGCGGGAGGATGTACTCGATGGGGTCCTCCACGGTGATGATCCGGCAGGCGGTCTTTTCACTGATGCGTCCGACCAGCGAAGCGATCGTGGTGGATTTGCCGGCCCCGGTGATGCCGGTGAGCAGGACCAGCCCCGCCTTGAGGTCAATGATGTCCTGCCAGACATCGTTCGGAAAGCCAATGTTCTCGATTTGCGGGACATCGAGCGACAAGGCCCGGATGGCGGCGGCGAGGCCGTCATTCTCCCGGAAGATGTTGATGCGGAACTGGAGGTCCCCCATGCGGTAGGAGCCGTCCACACTGTGCTCCGCCTGGAGCTTCTGCAGGCCGTGCTCTTTCAGCAGGGGGAAGATGAGCTGCTTGGCCACTTCCGGCGTGACGTTCGGGCCCTTGAGCTTGACCAGGTTGCCGTCGATCCGGTAGGCGGGCGGGCTGCCGACCTTGATGTGCAGGTCCGAGACCCGCATGGCCCCATGCTCCTCGAAGTATTTCAGCATGTCCATGATGCTGTACTTGCCGAGGTTCTCGGTCGGATAGACCTTCGCAGTAGGGGAGTATTCGGGTGTTGTCGCTTGTGTCATAGCTTTCTCCGTAGCCGTCGGGGCCAACGCCGTTGAGACACGCTTTTTCCGCCAATAAGCCTATTATACCCCACGAGCCGTGCGGTGCAAAGATCGAGTGAGCACGTTTGTAGTGCCGTCGTAGGGGCAACCCCCTGTGGTTGCCCTCTCAGAACGGGCAGGCACGGGGGCCTGCCCCTACGATGCCCTCACGGGCACGCTATCGATCGTCGCCGCTTCGGCCTGCGGCGGATCGCTCATTGGCTTCGTTTCGCACCATTCGCCTGGCGCTTGACAGTTCAAACCTGAAATCTCTTCCGCAATTGGGTTCGTTTTGCACGATTGACTCCGGGCAGCCGGCGTTCCGCCGGAAGTTTGAAGTGTAAAGTCTGAAGTAGGAAGACTCCGAGGACTCGACGCAGGCTCCTCCAGCTTCAAACTTGAAACTTCACACTTGAAACTCTCATTCTCCTCGGCCGTCGGTGTGTTCGTCGTTCCGCCGGCCGGCCCGGGAGAGACATCCAGCGCCGGGGGGAAGGCACACGACCTCGCCTTCCTGGCATTCCAATCTTCTTCCCGCCATCGTTCCAGGGTGCTCGCGTCCTCCCCAGCCGCCTTCTGGCCCTGGTCGTGCACCCGCCGCAGCTCGTTCAGGGTCCGGTACAGACTGCTCTCGATCCGCCGTTCGTACCGCAGCAGCCGCTCCAGGACCGCGCTGCGGCTGAAGTCCTCCAGGATCATCCGCCCGAGCGTCGCCGCGTGCTCGGCCGGCTCCTGGGGCTCCTCGGCCCCCGCCGCATGCCGGTCGTACAGCGCCGCAAAAGCCTCGCTCTGATCCTGGACGGCTCGTTTCAGCCGCCAGGTGAGATCGACGATCCGCGCCGCCAGAATCTCCTCCAGCGGCCCGACCGGGTTCAGTTGCTCCAGCAGTGTCTCCCGGTGCCTTTCAAATTCCTCCCCATCTTCCCCCCGGATGACTCCCTCCCGCGCGAACAGGCCGTGCTTGAGGGCGTTCTGCGAGGCCGTTTCCTTGCCTTCCGGCGTATGCGGACCCGTGGACTTCTGGGCGTTGGCACGGTTCGCAGCGACTTGGGCTTCGGTAGCCATAATCTTCCCTCCGACATGGATGATGGATGATTCGCAATTGATAATTGGCTGCCCCACGCGGGCAACCTTGCCTACGATGGTACAACAACCATGCAGAAGTGTCAATAAACAACTTCCACAAACTGAACATATTTTGTTGGTTCCTAAACCATTGTCCCGCCGGGATTAACGAACATCGGCAAAAAAATGTAGCCCAGCGTTGTCATTCCCGCGAAGGCGGGAACCCAGCTTCTCGCCACCGAGGGACACCGAGGGCACAGAGGACGGACGACGGTTCTTCGTGGGTCGGGCGGGCACGCCCGACTGATGTTGGCCCGCCTCGCGGCCAACGAAGTGGCGAACCGGCCCGGCCGCATCGAACCGCGCGTCTTGAAACGCCGCCGGCATCGCTACCCGCTCGTGCAACGGCCTCGCGCGCAACTACAAGCGGAACTGGGAAAAACGTAAACCTATGTCCATAAAGGAGTTGCGGACGGCAGTGCCACTCGGGTCTGTCTCCCAGAGTCCCTCCGCGATCTATAGACGGAAGAAGATCCTGTGACGGTAAAGGAACCAGAGCAAGAGCCACTTCAAGGCCAGTGCCCTCAGGGGAAGCACCAGGGGCTGGAATACCCCGGAGTGGTCACGGATCCCCTGCACAAAGAGTCTCCCGATCTCGTCGAAATGCACGATCGATTGCAGGAAGTAGATGGTGATGGCGTTCATGCCGATCACCACGAAGAAGAACGCCCACTTGCGGAACCCTTGGACATCGATCACCCAATAGAACAGGGCAAGACGACGCCGATGATGAAAAGAAACAAAGGACAGATCAGGTCCTCGAAATGGACTCCCTCCCACGGGACGTGCTCCAACTGGCTCTCCAGGGTCAGGGTGAAGCGGTTCGGATGCACCTTGGCCAAGGCGGCCAACACTGGGCCGCCTCCGATGATCCAGAACATGTCGAAGCCGCGCAGCGCATCGAGCGACATCAGCCGCTCTTGGGTCGCCGCCGGGCGTTCCACCGGAACATCCATTGCCTGAATCTCCACCGGCGTTACACCGGGACGGGCCCCCTAACGGGTCGGCGCCAACGAACGATGTTCTCCAGCCACCCGCCGGACTGGCACCAAAATAGCAGCCGGCGGCCCTGTCTGCAACCCCAACCCGGTTTCCCAAAGCGGTAGATCCCAGGATCTTGGGACAGCGTCCCCAGAACGTCAGAAAGTAAATAGCCGACCGGATGGCTCGGGATCGTCGGGCCGTGTTGCACTTCGCATGTTAATGCGCTTAGCCCACGACTGCTGGTGATCTGGGATGGCTCGCCGATTCACCGTTGCACGGAGGTCAAGGACTCTCTGGCCGAAGGAGCCGCCCATTGGATCCACCTCGAGGTGCTGCCGCCTTATGCTCCGGATCTGAACCCGGTGGAGTGGCTGTGGACTCATCTCAAAGATGTCGAGATGCGCAACTTGGCTTGCCTGGATTTGGAGCAGTTACACCTGGAATTCCATCTCGCTCTCGGACGAACCCGGCAAAGACCCTCTCTCGTCACCTCGTTCTTTGCTGGAGCCGGACTGGCGTTGTGAAATATTAGCTATTTGTGCACGGCGGTGTAATACACGTGTCTTTACCTCGATGGCGGTTAGCGGCTTGCACCGCGTCACCCATTCGCCGGCGCAATTCGTCCATCACCTCGATAGTACTCAACAGCATCGGGGGAATTGAATGGCGCGACGCCGATCACAAAAAAGAGCCAACTTATGGTTGACCACCGCATTCAAATGGATTATTGTCTGTGTTCAAGGGGCCTCGTCAATAGATGGAGTGTGACTGTGAGTGGAGAATTCAATATGGAAGGATCGGAGCGGCGAAACGGTGACACGAATCCCGAACGGCGAGTGTTTGCTGTCTTCAAGACGTTCGAGCTACCATCTAACACTCCTCCAGATATCTTGCGGCTAATCGCGCGACACCAATTCATATATTCGATGTCTGGTATGATACTCGGGTTCGGATGCGTCCTCGTAGGCGTACCCCTCATCGTCGGTGGCTACGGAGCATCGACGAGTTTTGTCATGGAGCTCCTTAAGTCAAAGGTCGAGATCTCGGATGCAGTGCCGGGCACCATCTTATTCATTGTCGGCCTTTCCGTCATGCTGGTTACGCAGTATGGCTCCAAGATTCGGAAGTGAGATTCTTTAGCATGCGCGCTGTTGATGGTGCCCTTGCTCTATAGTGAGTTACTGGGCTCTCTCCCAAATGCTTGATCCCGGTATCCGGATTAGCCAGCCGGAGATTGACCACTGCATGGGAATCGCGGTTGGAGTTGCTTGGCGAGATTGTGTTTGTCGTGAAGCCGTTTCTCAGAGATCGTTACTTGTTGTTGTGTGGCTTGTGCCACAGGAGGTAGTCTCAGTGTGTCGTTGGTAAGCAATCGAGATCAAGCGAGGCCCGAGCGGTAGAAATCATCGAGTAGGGCAACGGCGTGAGTTCGCACTCGCACCATTGCGGTTATGACCGCGGGCACGTTGCGGTGATGTCAATGACGCTGGAGAAGAGGAATGATAAATCGTATCGGTCGTCGCGAACTCCGAAAGGAAGTTGGTACGTGGGGGCTAATCAAACTCGAAGATGTTCGACGATGGGTTTATGCTGATAACCTTCCATTGAGGCGGTGCAAAGAGGCTCGCTTGGCACCGTCAATTATCACGCGTTGTGAGGCGGAACTTTTCAACCTGTCCATTCCACGTTTCGCATTACGGCTCTACCTGGACGAACCACATAAGGGCTTCATCAACGTTCGGCGGTTGGCCTCGTTCTGCGATCAGATCAGGCCCTGGGGCGCACGAGTTCTGGATGGTGCCCTGCAGAACAAAAAGCTCACATATGACTGGGACCTCCTGAAAGAGCGGCCGTCACCGGCTTGGGTCCTTCGCTCGAATAGTTGCATTGGTGACAGCGTTTTACCGATTCCGGAACGGTACAAAAAAGACTGTCACGTTGTGAGCAAGAAATTGGGGATCGCTTACGGTGAAGACCAGGATGTCAGTGGAACCTGCTACTTGCAGCACATCCAGCTTTCGGGCGGGGGACTGTGTGCCCAAGCAGTGTGCTTCATGGCAACAACTCTCCTCATGGACCATGCCCAGGGTGTCTTCGGGATAGCGGATGTGACGTCTCTCGGAGAGAAATCGCCGCCCCGCGAACTGATTATGAGCGGATTTCGCTATGATAACCTGTCTCGGTACTTCTCCCAGCGAGCCGTGGGACTTACAGCAGTCTGGCACCGCCCGATTTCTATTGGCATGAACGTCATCTCACGTTTCACCAATTCGGTCCGGCCCTATCTACTATCGGGCTTTCCAGTCGTTCTTCCGATTGACGCCGCTCGTGCAAGGGGCGTACAGAACAAGTGTCGTTTTCGCTATAACAAGAAGAGCATTTGTGAAACAAACTTCCATTCCGACGACGCCATATATCTTGAGGATCGCCCAGAACCTCTGGACGAGCAACTTGGTGGGGAGCCATGCTACCACACCATTATGTTGGTAGGGTGCTCCAAGGTTGACAGCGGCGGCTATTTCGTCTTTCACGATCCGTCCCTGTTTCCGTACATGAAGGCCACGGCTGGCGAATTGCTGGATGCCTATTGCTACACGGATGAACACATGACTGATTTGGTGCCTGGTTGGTTCCTGCCGGTTACGCCCGGTGCCATTCACATGCCACTTACAAGCTGGCATACGCCGGAGGAAATGGCGTCGCGCGACTGGGAGCATCTTTTTCTCTCGACTCCGCACTATGGGCTCCTTGATCTTGCAAACGTCCTGCAAACGCCCAGACCCGAGAAAGCTCGGTCACTGGTGGTCAACGATGCTCCAGGGGAACTTCGCGTATGCAAAGCCTGCAATATTGAGAAGAGCGATCTCTTCGTGGGATTGCCTCCAGCCGCGAAATCAGTATTGTCGCGTTGGACCGAGGGACAAACCTCCAAGTCTCAGCGGAATCGCTGGTGTTGGGTGCAGCATGTCAAGGACTGCGATTATGGTGTGGAGAGAGGCTATCAGTCCATCTGGATATGGGATGCTGAGACGCACCCGCCTACCCCTCTTTTGGACCTTTCGCCTGACGTTGTCGAACCCTATCTCCTTGGGGTATTCCTTGGGCAAGGCGAGCACTGGGAGAGCATTGGCCCGGTCGCAGAAGACGGAACCAGGTCACCAATCGACAATGGTGAAGATGATTTGGCTGACAACGTTGACAGCACAATGGAAGAGCATGAACGTCCAAAACCCATGCGTGCTGTGTTGAGTTCGTTCAGCGCCCGCGAGATGGCGGAGTCGGTGGCCCTTTGGCCAGACGATGTCCTGCATTGCGATCTGTACGCATTCATGCAGAGAGACGCAAATCGGCTGTTGAGGAGTTGGCGGTTCTTGCGGCCTCTCACGAAGCAATTCGTGGGGTTTACTCTGTTGGCTTGGCTTCAGACCGTATACCGGGCCTCCCCAATCGAACTCCGACCGTGGAGGGAAGGCAAGAGCTTTGGGCGTAAGCAACGGCTTCCCTCGCTTGGCGTGCGAATGCCCATACTCAGCGCGAGATATCGCATGTCAACTCTCGCGTCTGATGGCACTCACATCTCGAAGTGCGCAAACGCGATAGCTGATGTTTTCCGCGCGGCCAATGTTGAGATTGTCGCTCTGTCCAGTTTCACTCCAGGGTTGGTGTCGCACGATCCAGATCTCGCGCACAACTCCCGGGATGCCCTCTTGTTTCTGGTCCGACTCGCAGGCGCTCTGCAGGATCGTGGGCATCCCTGCCGGATTCTGGAACTCGTGGCCGGCAGTCTACTCGACGGAGTATGGCCGGGGAAGGAAAAGGAAGAGGGTAGTGTCTTCGTGGCCAATGTGTTGGATCGAGAGGATGCAATAGATGAGTTTCTGAGAAGGCTTGGCCCTGTTGCTAAAGAAGCCATCGAGAAGAAAGTCACTTTGGCGATCGAACTCGAACCAGGCCCGAATTTTATTATCAACGACTTGCAGGCTCTTGACAGCCTATGTCAACGTCTCGATAATACCCGGAATGCGGCGCTTCGGAGAGCCGTCGGACTGAACCTTGACGTTGCACACTGGTCTCTCGCAGGGATAACCGTGGAGCGGCTTAGTGAAGGGCTTTGGGACCAGGAGCATGGGAAGGTAACAGACGTGGACTATGGGAGCATAGTAGACCGGGTCGTACACTCTCACTTCTCGGACCACGGCCCAGGTCACATTGCGGATGTCGCGCTGGGGTATATTCATGACAAGCGACATTTTCGGAACTGGCAGCGATTCCTGATCGACCACGTTGCCTACAAGAGTCCCGATGACGGGCGGTTACGGCAGCCATGTTTCACCTTGGAACTTGAGAGTACCGAGTTCCAAGCTACTCTGATCTCTCCTGTTTAGCAATCTGCATTCTGAGTTTCGAGTGTTCGATGCCGAGGTTGATCCATTGTTCGACCAAGCAGGTGAACTGCTTGTAGT
>Ga0315280_10000448_pt1 | contig 76754 bp, 85 predicted proteins | sample YL17G06_40_MG_FD_203697 | JGI IMG/M metagenome (GOLD analysis project Ga0315280, IMG submission 203697) | Sediment microbial communities from Yellowstone Lake, YNP, Wyoming, USA - YL17G06_40 | ecosystem: Environmental > Aquatic > Freshwater > Lake > Sediment | place: USA: Wyoming | collected... | reverse complement strand
ATATTTGCATACAACTTGTTCTTCCTTCTTGAGTTGTCCCTATCCGCCTTCGCGATGTACCTCTTTGTCAGGTATTTGACGGGAAATATGCTTATTGCAACATATTCGGGTTTTGCCTTCGGTCTTTGTCCGTACCACTTTGCCCGCGGCTTCGCTGGTCACTTCAACATGTTCGGAACTTGGTGGATACCCCTGATGCTCTTGTATCTTCATAGGGCCATTGCAGAGAAAAAGACAAGAGACTCCGTTCTTGCCGCGCTTTTCTTCGTGCTCGCTACACTCACATCGGGATACTACGGGGTCATGTGTGGAGCTGTGATACTATGTATTGTACTATTTTATGCGGCGCAAGCTTTTCGGAGAGTTTCCGCAAGCGATCTTAGTAAATTTATACATGGTCTCAATATCCATCAGTTTGATTCTGCGATAAAGCTCGTCATTTGTTTTGTGGCATTCTCTCTTCCATTAACCATTTATCTAGACTATGTGGGAGCCCCTGGGAATCCCTACTCTATAGAATACTTGACAATATATTCTGCTAATCCAGAGGATTACCTGACTCCTGCCTCGATTCATCCGATCTGGCAACTGCTTGGGGAGCGACCCTTGGGTCACGGTCTTCCGTGGGAACGAGATCTGTATCTAGGAATAAGCGTAGTGATTCTGGCCTACGTAGGCGTAGCCCGTTCGAGAGATAGAATGCGCTGGCTCTACCTCTTCGTGGCGGCTCTATCCTTTCTTCTATCGCTAGGCACATATCTTTGGGTCGGAGAGACACGGACATCCTTTCCGCTGCCATATAAATTTCTGGCCGAGTATGTTCCATTACTTGCAACGGCGAGGGCGCTCAACCGTTTTGGTTTGATCGTGATGCTCGCTGTTTCCTTGCTCGCCGGATTGGGCTTGGCATCAATCGTCAAAGGACGTTCGATAATTTGCGGACGCAATAGAAGAATTTTCAGCAGAAGGAACGTATTGACGATGTTTTTGATACTCGCAGTGGCGTTCGAGTTTGCTTCGGTTCCTTTTCCCGTTCTTGAGGTTAAGACCATAGAAGGCGCTGCTGCCTACCGTTGGCTTGCAACTCAACCAGACGACTTTGCCATAGTAGAGTATCCGATCGGAGGACTAGAGGCGGGTGGCCCACGGCAGGGACCGGCTATGTGGGGTACAGTAGTCCATGGTAAGCGTACGGTATCTGGAGGAGCAGTTTCCCCAAAATCCAAAGAGATTGAGCTTGTCAATAGGCTTAGGTTCTTTGAACCCAACTTTGGGAATGTGGATCTGAATCTTTACCGTTCCCTCAATATTCGGTATGTGCTTTTTCACGAGGGAAGCTATGTCGGCATGTTCGGATTGGACAACTGGTATCGTGCACTAGATCTCGCGAACAGGACCGAAGGTCTCACATTTGTCGATGACATGGAGGGAACTCTTGTATATCGAGTCACGTAACTATGAAATGTTGGACTTGAATGTCGGGAAGTCGAAATCGGATGTGAGGGACTGGACTGGAATTCCAGTGGTAGTGAATGGACCTTTTGAAGCGTATACTTCAAGGGGTCAAACGGATTCTGATATCGATTCCATATTCCGACGTGGGATTGAAAGATTACGAATTGCGAAGAGACGTCTTCTCACTTTCTGTTCAATACACTAGGCCATCACCTTCTCTTGGGATTAGGGAGTCGGTAATTGTTAATTATGGCAACAACTCTATGTAGGAAACAAGCATCAGGCACTTCTTGAAACTGGGCGTCGAGGTCGATTCGATGGAACCATCTGTCGACATAATCGTCTTGAATTATAATGGTAGAAGATACCTGCATGAATGTCTCTCAGCGTTGTCGCGGATGACATATGACAACTATGCTGTTTGTTTCGTTGACAACGGCTCAACAGATGACTCTGTTGAGTACGTTAGAGCCAACTTCCCTCAGTTCAAGTTGAAAGTGTTGGCGAGAAATGTCGGGTTTGCTAGAGCCAACAATTTAGCTATTGAAGATTGCGACAAGGACTTCATTTGTCTACTAAGCAACGACGTAGTTGTTACTGAGGCCTGGTTGGACAAGCTGATGCTTGTCTTTGAGAATCCAAAGGTAGGTCTTGCAGTACCGAAGATGTACGACTTTGACGGTTTCATCAATAGCGGAGGTGGGATATGCGATCTATACGGCTTTGCGTTCAATCGAGGAATCGGCGAGAAGGATGTCGGGCAATATGATGAGCCGATTTTGCTTCAGTACGGATGCGCTGGTGCTGCAGTGATAAGGCGTAGCGTACTTCTCAAGGTGGGTCTATTTGATGAAAAGTACTTTATGTATCATGAGGACGTTGATCTTTCGTGGAGGATTAGGCTTCAAGGCTATGAGATAGTGTATTGCCCATCAGCGGTCGTGTATCATAAGCACATGGGCACAGGAGTTACGGGAAAGAAGAAGAAAGACAGGACAAGAATAATCTCCTTGTGGGAGAAGAACCGCGTACGTACCCTCTTGAAAAACTACGAGCTTTCAACTCTTGCCACGGTTATTCCGACCCTTATTATGCTCAAGTTCTTGCACGTGGGCTACGCCCTCTACCACAAGGATGTTAGGGAGGTTACCGGTTTTCTGGCCGGATACCTGTGGAATTTCCGCAACATTAGAGACACATTTAGGCAGAGGGCTAAGATTCAAGCTTCGCGCATAATCTCAGATTCCGAAGTGAAAAAACTGCTCATTCCTTGGAGTATAGAGCTCAGACTAGGCCTCGGCATGATCAATCATCCGATCATTGTGCGCGACTCGGAGATGCCTACGACAGGCAAACTCAAGGTTTAGGTTGATTTGAGTTGGAGGGCTAGTTTGACAATACTTTCAGTTTTCGCTGACTTTGTGAAAGTGTGGAGGGTCTATGCCGGCGATTGTCACCAAAGCCTGATGGCTTTCTCATCTACAGTTATGCGGGCTATCTTGTTGATCGTGTCTACCTGCGCTTCAAGGCTCTCGAGAAGCTTCAGGTTGCTGTTTAGGATTAATTGGTCTATCTCTAGTGATTAGGTTACTGTTAGAAGTCAGGATGAACGCCAAGGTGTATTAGTGGTGAGTCAGTCTGGATAGCCGCAAAAGAATTTAGGAGGAAACAGTCAAACTATGATACAACAACAGTCAAGCGGAATGATTTGGGATCTACTCATGATCGGCGTATTGATACCCGCCTACAATGAGGCTCACGTAATCGAAAATGCAATCGAGCAAATCAAGGCCACCCTCGAGGGAATCGACAAGGACCATGGGGTCATACTTGCCGAGGGCGGTTCGACCGACGGAACAGGTGGAATTGCAGCTCAGTATGCTACCAGAGATATCGGTGAGCGGAGACAGCGTCGGAGTACAAAGGTGAATTTGATGAAAGACATAAGAAGTATGGGGATTTCTCTGCTGAGGTTATGAATTATCATCTTGCAAAAAACAAAACTGTGAACGAGTTATAAGTGTGTTGGTGAGAACTGTTGGAAAAAGTTCCGGTTGTCATATTGTGTGGAGGAACGGGCACAAGGCTAAGGGAACAAACGGAGTACATTCCAAAGGCGCTGGTTCCAATAGGTAGTATGCCGATCCTGCTTCATGTTATGAAGATTTACGCCCATTGCGGCTTCACTAAGTTTGTCCTCTGTCTTGGATACAAGGGCGATTCGATTAAGCAATATTTCATGAACTACGAATTGATGAGTAGCGATGTCAAGTTCAGATTTGGCGGCAGAGCCAAGATCATAGGTCCGCGGTCTGGTTTGCGTGCGTGGGAGATCACATTCGCGGAGACCGGTCTCAAGACGCAAACCGGGGGTAGAATCAAGAAGATCGAGAGGTACGTCGAGACCGAGAATTTCTTCGCCACCTATTGCGATGGACTAGCGGATGTGGACTTGCATCAGCTTTTGAAACACCATATGAGTATGAATAAGGTCGGCACGCTCACGGCGGTTCATCCAATGTCCCCATTTGGAATAGTGGAAGAAAAGAATGGTATAGCAATTTCATTCAAGGAAAAACCCGTTCTACCGGGCCTGGTAAACGGCGGCTTCTTTGTCTTCAATAGGCGATTCTTTGACTACTTGAATCATAATAGCATACTTGAGGAAGAGCCTTTGAGAAGACTTGCTGCAGAAAGGGAGTTGGCGGTATATCGCCACAAAGGGTTCTGGGCGTGCATGGATACATTCAAAGACTTTGAGAGATTGAACGAACTCTGGGAGACAGGTTATGTTCCTCACGCTGGAGTGCGGCTGAGCAAGCCGCCGTGGAAAGTTTGGGAATGAGCAGGGGTGTGCAGATGTCTCGTTGGGAAGAGAAGAGAGTTCTGATCACAGGTGCTACCGGTTTCATCGGATCTTGGCTGACAGAGATTTTGCTGGCGAAAGGCGCGAAGATAGCAGCACTTATAAAGAAAGGCGATCCTCTAACCGCCAGCCTCAGACATATTCTGAACCGAATCGAGCCTCTGTACGGAGACATTCGAGATCAGAAAGTGATGGACAAGGCTGTCGGAAAGCAAGATGTGATTTTCCACCTTGCCGCGATAACCCAAGTAACCTACGCCATAGAGAATCCCGTAGAGACTTTTGAAGTAAACGTGTCAGGCACATTGAATCTTCTTGAGTCAATCCGAAAAAGGAGCCCAAACCCATTCCTGATATATGCCAGCACCGACAAGGTCTACGGGGAACCCAAGTACCTTCCGATAGACGAAGAGCATCCGCTGTCCGCTAGATCTCCATATGATGCATCGAAGCTTGCCGCGGATAGATTGGTAAATTCTTACGTAGTCACTTATGGTATTGATGCCAGTATCGCCAGATGGTCGAACACTATAGGTGGTAGAGATTCCAATATCTTGAGAGCCGTTCCCGATTTCGTCACGTCAATACTAGACGGCAGACCTCCCACTATTCGTGGAGACGGGAGGCACCTTAGAGACTATATGTACGTGAGTGATGCGGTTAGCGGCATTGTTTCTCTCGCCGAAAACAAAGAGTTAACCAGAGGTGAGGTCTTTAATTTTGGCACCGGAATAGGAACGTCTGTCATCGAGTTGGCGAACATGATTGTGAGTCTCATGGGATATGAAGAGAGACTCAAACCAGTGATAGTTGGCGCCCGAACCCCTGGTGAGATTGACAGGCAGTACCTCTCGGCCAGAAAGGCAAACGAGCTAATCAAGTGGAGACCAGAAGTTGATCTCAAGAGTGGGCTAGCCAAGACGACAAAGTGGTACCTCGAGAATCCATGGTGGCGTGCAGTAATGAATGAATCTAACAGATCAAGAGATATAAGCCAATCGAGGGGAAGAGAAAGGTGATAGAAGGCGTTTGGATAATACCGCTGAAACAGATACCCGATGAACGTGGCAAGGTTATGCGTATGTTGAGAGTTGATGATCCTCATTTCGAAAAGTTTGGAGAGATCTACTTTTCTGTGGTCTATCCTGGGGCAATAAAGGGCTGGCACTTGCACAAAGAGATGGCGTTGAACTACGCTGTTGTCAGTGGAATGATCAAGCTTGTTCTATATGATCAGAGAGAAGGTTCCCTGACTAGAGGAGAGCTGATGGAGCTCTTTGTCGGCGAAGACAACTACGTTCTAATCCATATACCACCTCGCGTGGTGAATGGGTTCAAAGGTCTGGGAACAAAACCGGCCATAGTGGCTAACTGTGCATCTAAACCTCATGACCCTTCCGAAATTGTACGAATCGATCCGTTCACGAAGGATATTCCTTATGATTGGACACTAAAGCATAGGTGAATAGATGAACGTTCTTGTCGTGGGTGCTTCGGGTCTTGTCGGCGGAACTGTAACAAGAGTGTTCAAGTCTCGGGGCTATTCTGTCGTCGGCACTTACCTGCACGACTCTAACGCAACCGAAAAACTAAGGAGAATGGATATCTCTGATCGATTGCAAACGTTGAGGATCGTTCAGGAAATCTCTCCTGAGATCATTATTCACGCCGCTGCCATGACGAACGTTGATTTGTGTCAAGTTGAGCGAGATCGGTGCTTTGGCGTAAATGTCTTGGGAACGCAGCATGTAGTAGACGCTGCTAGGACTCTAGGAGCAAGATTAATCTTCTTTTCGACTGATTACATATTCGACGGGGTTGCGGGTCCATACTATGAACATGACGCCCCGAACCCCATAAACTTCTATGGGGCATGCAAACTCGAAGCGGAGAATAGAATTCGAAAGGGCCTTCATGATTATCTTATAGCAAGACTCACAGTGGTCTATGGGTGGGAAAGACAGGGCAAGAACTTTGCTATGCGCCTTATGGCGAACCTTCGAAAAGGGGAAAAGATGAATGTCCCAGTTGACCAGATCGGCACCCCGACGTACGCGAACAACATCGCTGAGGCTGTATTGGATCTTGTGCAAAAAAGACAAAGTGGCGTCTTTAATATCGCCGGTCCAGAGTTAATGGACAGATACTCATTTGCCAAACTTGCAGCTGAGACTTTCGGGCTACCGAAAGAGCTCTTGATCCCGACCACGACAGCTGATCTCGGACAGACAGCCGCTAGACCGTTAAACGCAGGATTAAAAACAGACAAGTTGAGGTCGGTTTCACAGGTGCGAATGCTTCCGCCCAGAGGAGGCCTCAGGCTAATGAGAGAGTCGAAGGAGGAATTGATGTGATTCAGAGTGAGGAGGCGGAAATACGTAGCCGAATCTATGCGTTGGTGAAGCAACTCTATGAGTTGCGTCAGAACGAAAAGAGATTCTATCTAGGTCAAACAGCCATACCCTACGCTGGGAGAATTTTTGATCACAACGAGATGATCTCGTTAGTTGATTGTTGCCTTGACTTTTGGTTGACCGCAGGGAGGTTTGCGAAAGAGTTCGAGACTCGGTTTGCTGAGTTCCTTGGCGTGAGGTATGTTTCTCTGACAAACTCTGGCTCCTCGGCGAACTTGCTTGCGATCTCAGCGCTTACCTCCCCTAGACTTGGAAACAGAAGCTTGCGACCGGGAGACGAAGTGATAACAGCAGCTGCATCATTTCCCACCACGGTTAATCCAATTATTCAGAACAGACTTGTTCCGGTCTTTGTTGACATTGAATTAGGAACGTACAACGTAGATCCTCGCATGTTGGAACAAACACTATCAGAGAAGACAAAGGCAGTTTTTCTCGCCCACACTCTAGGCAATCCGTTTGACTTGGATAAAGTATTGAAGTTCTGCAACGACAATGACCTATACCTGATTGAAGACTCCTGTGACGCGTTGGGCTCGAGGTACGCGGGAAGACTTGTAGGGTCATTCGGCGACGTATCAACGTTCAGCTTCTATCCTTCACATCACATCACGATGGGTGAAGGGGGCGCAGTTGCAACTAGTTCATTTGAGTATAAGAGGAACGTTGAGTCCTTTAGAGACTGGGGTAGAGACTGCTGGTGTGAGCCAGGCGCGGACAACACTTGTGGCAAGAGGTTCGACTGGCAACTTGGCAATCTTCCCCGCGGATACGATCATAAATTTACTTACTCCCACTTGGGCTACAACCTCAAGGTGGTGGATATGCAGCCCGCCGTCGGCGTTGCTCAACTGAGGAAACTTCCATCATTCATTGATGCAAGGAAGAAGAACTTCACAAAGTTATTTGAGGCTTTGAAAGGATATCAGGATCGGCTAATACTTCCGAAGGCAACTCCTAAGTCTGATCCCAGTTGGTTCGGTTTCCCTTTAACCGTGAGAGAGGATGCAGGTTTTACGAAGAATGATATTGTAATGCACTTGGAGCAAAAGAAAATTGCGACGAGGCCGCTTTTCGCTGGAAATATCACGCGCCAGCCTGCATATTCAAGTGCGCCATACAGGATTGTGGGGAACCTAACAAGCACCGATTTGGTAATGAATAACACATTCTGGGTCGGGGTATACCCAGGTCTCACCGAGGAGATGATAGAGTACGTCATAACGACGTTCATTGACTTCCTTGAGGGGAATAGGTGAACCGATCATCGATTTCAGATGCTCCTCATAATCGTAATAATGTTACTAAACTTACCCTGCCTGCTTCAAACGATGCCTCATAGCATGGACACGATTACAACTTTTCGAGGTGGGATAGAAGACTCCTGTTTGTTCATCTCTTCGCCGTTTGATCCTAAAACAAAGTATGTGGGACTCGCAGAGCTTGGGCCTCTTTCGGTTGGGTTAGGGTTCTTGTTCTGTCATTATGTATCGTCGTACCGTGTCTAGGTTTAAGCCGCTACGCGGGTGTTCCATACAGAATAGTTGGGAACTTGGTTGATACTGACATAATGAAAAACACGTTCTGGGTTGGAGTTCATCTCGGCCTCACCGATGAAATGATGGACTACGTTGTCATTCGTTGACTTTCTTGAGGGTAGAAAATAGGGCTTGAAGTTCGGCGACAATTCTTAAATGTATGGTGCTTCTTCTTATGGAATCCGGTTGGGAGAGAGGAAGTGAGAAAACATATGTTTGACCTTTACTTCTGGTTGCCTATCGCATTGATAATCGTTATTGGGACGATCGGCGGCCTCTTGTTCAAGTATGGAACGAATGCGTTTGGTTCGATATCGCTTGAGCGCATGCTAGAGATTCAATTCTCGTCGAAGACCTTTCTCTATTTAGGGATGATGTTGGTGGGCGTGTTTCTGATAGTCTTCAGCGGTTACAGTCTCAGAGATGATTTCTTCGCGATGAGGTTTCTCTTCTCGCCTCTGATCTTTGGCGCTTTGGTAGCTCTGTTCATTTCTCGTCTATTGATCGGTGTTCCTTTGTCGGTGACCGGTCTTGGAAGATTCACGATGATTCTAATGACGTTGAGCGCTGTTGCTACAGTGATCGCGAGCGCCTTAGTCTTTAGGGAGAGCTATCCTCCTCGAGTTGCTCTGGGCATCGTGCTCGGCATAGCCGCGATCGCCTTGATAGGCGAAGCATAGGAAATCTTCCTTGGATGTTCCTAGCGGTTCTACAGATTGGATTCTCCGTAGCTCTCTTTCTTGGATAAATATATAGGCGGCTACGTTCCCGCTCTGATCTTGTCAGCGTCAGTTCGATTGGTCGATGCAAAGGATATATCTAGCTGGCTCTATCGAAGATGATAAAGTCTGGGAGAGAGCCTTCCGGTGATTTCTCTAGCTAGGCGGATTTTGTCTGGCCGTTCGCGCATAATTTCAGTATTTCTAGTTGCTTTTCTGGTGAGGATATTGTTTGCGCCGATATCTGCGTTTGACGATATAGGTGCTTTCTACCATCATGCAATACTCTTCATCAGGCATGGGTTGGACTTCTATTTGTACGCCGGGGAGGTCGCGGGTGCTTTCGCGTGGCCTTATACGTATCCTCCACTGTGGGCGATGATACTTGCGATGGCATATTCTGGGTCGTTCCATTTCTTCACTATGCTCGACTATGGGTTTGATCCAGCTTGGCGGGTAGCTGAGAAGCTACCGATTATTATCGCGGACATGTTGGTCGGTTATCTACTGCTTAAGTGGTTTGGAGAGAAGAGCGGTCTTCGCGTAGCGGTTTTGTGGTTATTCAACTTCATGGTGATCTTCATCTCAAGCATCTTTGGTCAATTTGACTCTTTGGCAACTCTCTTCCTGCTGTTATCACTCTACAGCGTTTCTAGGAGACAGATGGCATATGCAGGCGTATTCAGCGGCTTGGCTTTGATGACGAAGCAGCACGCACTCTTTGGATTGCTGCCTCTTTCCGTCTGGCTTTTGAGAAATGACAGGTTAGGTGCCAGGCGGTTCACTCAGACCCTCATTGAGACCGTGGCGATTCTGAACATCCCGTTTGTAATGAGCTATCAAACTTTCAAGAATTACCTCGAGATCGTGTGGATAGGGCCGTTTCTAGGATTCTCCAGCGGGGTCCTCTATCAGCAACAGACTTGGGAAAGTTTCTTGGCGCTCTCCATTTCGAGCGACGTCGCAGGGATATATCAAGCCGCCGCTTTGATATCAAGCATAACCGGTGTTAAGGTTTCCAGTTTTCTGCAGGCTATCTCTCCGTTGAGTATTCTTCTGATCTCGGTATCCTTGCTTTCTTCCTGCATCTTGACAACCAGGAAGGGTGGTGACCCAAATCAAGCCGTTCTAGCCGGGCTAACAAGTTTTCTAGCTTTCTCAGCAACCGTCCATCCGCAGTACACAGTCCTAATACCGCCTTTCATCCTAATCGACATATACGCGAGAGGCAGGAAATCCTGGCTTGCGATAATCCCGTTGATTCTCTCCTTCTGGCCAATCGTGGCTCCGCCATACGGGCTAATGTACTTTTTCCTATTCCAACCAGTGGATCCCAACATCCTCCGCACACTGGAGCCGATAGCTTCCTTCCTTACCACTCCTTTCAATGGTACTGATCTGCCCGCAAGGTTTGTTCTCTCTCCAATTTTGACCTTCAGCTTCTCCACCAGCCTTGTGGTCTACCTCTTTCTTCTGTTACTACGAGACAGGACTCGCATTGAGATTTCTTCAAGGACGGGGAAACTCGAGGGTCGAACTGAGGCTAGATATGGTAGTGGAGCTCTTAACCTCTCTATGGTCTATCACAAGTGGGCCTGCTCAATTTGCAATCCGTCTCGATATTGCCAATGAACATTCAAGCGCATATCATTCTAGTCACTCAAGTATGACTCTAACGTTCAACTCCTAGTTCGTCGTATCTGAATGATAGCCGCGATCGCCTTGATAGGAGAAGCATGAGAAACGGATCTGGGCGGTTGGATTCCTATCGATATTCCGAATATTGAATTCTGTTTAGAACTTCCTGAGTAAATACAAGAGACCGTTAGGCTTCATATTCGTTTAGAAAATGAAAAGTAGCTCAAGAATCGGTTTAACTGGGGTTTTTGGCCCACTTGTGGCCAGTTGAGTTTGAATTGCCGCGGTAGTTCACCTCGATTCCTGAGAGTCGCATCCTCAATGAAATCGCAGATTAACGGACTCAACCATAGACTTAACTAATGCTGAATCCAGTTTGTTCAGTTCTACTACTTTCGCTCTAACCGAATCAGCGAACGCCTTGATCTTCGGATGATAGGCAAGTGCGAGCATGGGCACGCTCATCCTATGCGCCATGATTACGCTATGAAGCCTCATGCCGACGAGAAAGTTCATTCGACCTACAACGGCCTCCATGACCGATGGATGAACACGGCCTGCGAACATGGTGACAACATCTTGGTGACCAGCCGCGGTTCGCAGATCCCTGAGAAATGAGACATCATCCTCAAATCTTGACCACCGATTATGGGAGAATGCGATTAACAAAAGCTGAGCAGAGTGTCGAGATGCCCAAGAGGCAAGATCCTTAACGAGAACCGCCAGTTTTTGGTCTATCTTCGAATCGCCAGTGGATCGTAGGGCCAAACCGACTTTGAATAGACGTTTATTCACGCCTACAGACTCGAGGAGCAGATCCGCCGACTCTTTATTTGCAGGCTCCAAGGCAAGAGATAAGTCGCCCACAACATTCACGTCAATGGAGAGGCGCGATAGAATTCTTCGCGAACACTCATCCCGAACGCTAACGCGATCTGCATGTCTCAGCATGCAGCAGAGGAGCGCATAGGTTAGCGGGTCAGGCGTTAGAATGCTTATTCCTTCAAGCCATAACTTCCGTCTCATAACAAGGGCCAAGTAACCGCAGGCGATGTAGAGCCAAGCCATTGCGCGACGAGTCTGACCTGCGATCCGAGTGTCGAATACGCCACCTGCACCTATCAGCAAGACATCAGTCGTCATAATCGCATATAGGACACGGTGAAGACTGAGGTAACTTATAGCCTGTGACTTATGCATCGCGTAGGTTTCTCTCGGTGAGAATGAGAACACTTTGACCGAGGCATGTATACTTCTCAACCTCTCCAGCAAGACTGCGAGTAAAGCTTCATCCCCGAGGTTTCCGAAACCGTATGCTCCAGCAACCAGCACCTTCAATGGCGAAATCTCCGAATCGCTTCAAACAAGCCGCGGATGAACGAGATGCCGTAGCAGTAATGCATCAGGATAATTCCTATGCAGGTGATCGGCGCGAACCGGAGTCTCAGCCGGTTGGTCAGGGTAGATGCCAACGCACCTATTGAGACGAATATCAGGTAGAGAATGTGAATGACTCCGATGAGGATAAAGCTTGAGACTGAATATGCGTACAATATCGGGAGCAGAATTGTTGATAAGAAGAGAGTTGAGGGAGCTGCAACGATTGGTCGAAAATTTCGCGGATCTCGCACCGTAAACACAGCTCTTCCAACAGCATAGAATGAAATTTGCCTGAGAAAAGGGCGGAAGAGCGGTCTCCTGTGATGGTAGACGATGCATGACGGTGCGTAAAGAACCTTGTATCCTGCTGCCCGAATCCTCTCAATCAACTCGTTTTCCTCGCAAGGGTATTGAGTAGACTCAAAGAAGCCTACATGCTCCAGTGTAGATCGCCTGAAAAAGAGGTTGCATGTACTCAGGTTCTGTTCAGTCGCTTCGCGTGGGTGATTGGATCTGGCCACATACCTAGAAGCGGAGGAAAATGTCCCAAAGGGTGACGCTAACACTGCTCCAGCGCACTTTGCGAGATCAGGATCATCTGGATGGGTCAGCCCCGGCCCACCGACGACAGCAACCCTCTCATCTTCGAAGTGCGTCAATGCAGAAGACAGCCAATCTTCTTTGACAGTGCAGTCATCATCTGTGAAAGCCACAATGTCACCTGTACTCATTAGGATGCCGAGATTCCGAGCTTGCGAGATATTTAGATCCGGTGCGACTATGACCTTTACACTGCCCTCCCTTGCTAGGGAACCGATCTGGATCTCAGTCTTTGAGATAACGAGGACTTCAAGGATTTCACACTTAAGCACAGATGCAACGGCCTCATGAATAGTTGCTGTGCTCCCTCTCGTTGGAACTATCACAGAGACAGATTTAGTCAACCGGGGAATGGTCACAGTTAACAGCCCACAGGGTAATGCCGTAGGTAAAATATATAACTATCAAGAGCAAGCCCCAAGCTTCAATGGATGACCGATTCTCATCTCGCGGAGGCTATAGTCAAGGTTGAAGCAAAGAATAGGCATGTATTGCTAAGCTTGCTCGACGCAAGAGTTCAGCTTAAAAGCCGTCTTATTCTTATAATCCAATTGATCTCCTAGCGCCGAGGCCTTCGAGTAATGCTTCTTCCTTCTATTCTTGATCTATACAAGTTGAGAAGGCAACAATGGTTAGAAACGAGGGAGTTAGAGGAGATACAGCGCAAGAAACTCAGAGGTATGATAAGCCACGCTTATCGGAAAGTAGCATATTACCGAAGGCTCTTTGATTCTGCGGGAATAGGGCCTGAAGATATCAAAACTGTAGACGATTTAACTAGGATACCAATTACTGGAAGGCAAGACCTTCAGCAGTTGCCCCGCGAAGATATTGTGGCAAAAGACGTTGACTTGAACCAGTGTAAGAGGCTTCTAACGTCTGGTTCAAGCGGAAAGCCGTTGCTTGTTCACCTGACCAGAAACGATGATAACTTTTACGGGGTGGTATGGGCACGGTCGTTTTTGGAAAATGGGCGAAGGCTGTGGGATAGGAGTGCTGATTTCAAGTTCCGCTTTCCTCCGAAGTACTGGTTTGAGCGTCTTGGAATTTGGAGAAAAACAATCATTTCCGTCCTGGACGACCCGATAAAGAAGATTGAGACATTGAGGCGGGTTAGGCCTGATGTTATAAGAGGTACTCCTTTCGAACTGGTAAACTTGGCCAGAGTCGTAAAACAGCTGGGGATTGATGGAATAAGTCCGCGTCTGGTCTTCACTATGGGAAGTCTTCTAGATGAGCAGTCGAGAGCGCTCATAGAGTCTGCCCTACATACAAGAGTTATCGACCTCTATGGTGCAACAGAGGTAGGTTGCATAGCGTGGGAATGTTCAGCGCGCAGAGGTTATCACATAAATATCGACACTGTAGTCGTGGAGCTCACTAACGACGACGGAGAGCCTGTCGGCAAAGGGGAAAGAGGCAAAATTGTCTGTACCGGGCTTCATTCCTTTGCCATGCCGTTCATAAGGTATGATCTGGGGGATGCCGCTATTGTAAGTGATGAGAAATGTCCATGCGGCCGAGGTTTGCCAATATTGAAAGGTCTTGAAGGACGCGCTGATGATTTCTTGGTCTCGGCCGATGGCACTCTTCACTCTCCATCGGTTATAGTCAATCAGATCAAATTGATAGTCGGGATGCGCCAGTTCAGAATTATTCAAGATAGCGAGACGAAGATAACGGTTCAGGTTGTACCAGACGAAAACATATCCCTTGAGACGACTGGCAAAATCAAGCATACATTGAAGAAGATAATGGGGAATGATCTTAACATTCAGGTCGAGATCGTTGATGCAATTCCTCCAGACCCTACGGGAAAGATTCGGTCTCTCATATCAAAAGTGAAAAAGGAATTCAGATGAGGCAATACCCATTTGTCTCAGTAATCGTACCCGTTTTGAATCGCGAGGGCGACATAGGTAGATGTCTAGACTCTTTGCTGAGACTTGACTACCCCCGCTTCGAAATAATAGTAGTGGACAATGGTTCTACCGACAAAACTCGAGAAGTAGTTTCTCGTTATCCCGTCAAGATGGTTGTAGAGAACAAACCCGGGGCTTACGCCGCCAGAAATAGAGGGATAGAGCTCGCGCAAGGGGAAATAATCGCTTTTACCGATTCAGATTGCATTACAGAGAAAGAGTGGCTTAACAATTTGACGGAAGCCTACTCCGATGAGAAGGTTGGAGGAGTCGGAGGACAGGTTCTACCTTATAAGACCGACCATCTCGTAGATGAGTTTCTAAGTTTAGGTCCTCTGGAGATCTTTCATTCGCCTGAACGTGTCAAAATAAAGAGACAAACTAACCGTTTTCTTTCCGGTGCTCTGGGTTCAGGAAATATGTCCTTCAGAATAGGCGTCCTGAAAGAAGTCAAAGGGTTTTCGGAGGATCTAGTTGTCTGCGGAGATTACGATCTCTCTTGGAGGATTCAAAGGGCGGGATATCACTTGGTCTATGAACCGAAAGCCATAGTATACCATAAGCTCCGAAGCACAATGTCGCAGCTTGTCCATCAGTTCTTCGGACTGGGGAAGTCTGAACCCGCTCTTCTAAAGAAGCAGCCTGAGGGTTTCTCCTATGTTGAGATCAAGACATATCTTTTTCCTACGTATGAATTTCGTTGCAAATTACCAATCCAAATGTTATTAACTATTGATTTTCTCAACCTAGCGATGTTCAGCCTGATCCTTGCTTTCATCTATCCTGCGTTCCTATACGTATTTTCTCCTCTCTGTCTCATGGTTTTATGGCAGGCATGGCGCAGAACGAAAGAAGCTGTGAAAAAGACAAAGAGAATGAGATGGCTCCTACTATTCCCTATCCTTCACATTATCAGGAGCTCCTCCTTTACCTTGGGAAGGATCGTAGGAGGCCTGAGACATAGAATAATATCGATCTAAGCCAATCGCATTCTTCCTCGGCAAACACGTTTAATGCTTACGGTCTTTCTTCGTGAAGATCTCAAACATCGTTCTCATCGGTTTCCCCTTACCCCTGTGACTCGAATGAAAGAACTTTACTAGTCATATCTACAATTCCTCTAGTAACCTGATCAGATTACTGGACAGTATTTGATTTTTGGCTTGAGCTGATATTTCTGTTTCCTGTATCATACATGCATTAGATGGTATGTTTCCCCAAGGGGTATCGCTTCCGAATAGAATTCGGCTTTCTCCAAGTTCTTGGACAGCATGTTTGATCATCTCACTAATTCGACAGTTGCTTGTTTCAATGTACACGTTCTTAAGACCTCTGGCAGCTTGGATAGCCCCTTTCATACATGCTAGTTCGTCTCCTCCCATATGAGTTAGGATGATTCTAGAATTCGAGAATTCCTTGGCTATTTGAATTGCAAACTTGTAGCTTGAAACTTCTTTCCACCTTCCGCAGTGTATTAATGCTATCTTCCCATATTGGTCTATTATGTCGAAAACTGGACGGTAGTAGGAAGCCGTGATTGGAGTTCTGTCTAAACTTGGATGAATCTTCACTCCGTAAGCCATCCCTTCCCTCAATGATTCTTCCAGAAGTTTTACAGATTTCTTCTCAGCAAGAGATATTCGAATCAATGGAACAATTTGTCTGACCGATCTGGAAAGATTCAAGATTGCTTTGTTAGCTGCGTAACTATCAACGTCGAACGGAAATAGGAACAGTTTGCATAGATTAAATCTTTTGACTAGCTGAACTACATCTTTTTCCATGAGAGTTAATCCTGATAGACTGCAAGTGCCGAAATGTACATGCGCATCGCACATAGGTTCTGACGTATCGATCTGGATTTTCATGGCGACAGCCTCTCTTCATAAAAAATAAACGTTACAACTTTGGCTGGTCTTCGGAAAGTTACTGCGAGGTCGGGTATTATCTTTCATTACCAGTGAGCCTGCACCTATCAAAGCTTCTCTATCGATTGTTGCATTTGGCAGGACTATCAGCTTAGCACCCGCCACCAATGACAGGCCTCTCATCGAAAACGCATTCAGGACATAATGTTCTTCAATAGCATAAAAGCATTGGCGAGTTCTCTTCAGACACCTGACGTAGATATAGACAGTTTTCCGATTCGTCTTTCTAACGAACCAGCTCTGCAAGGATTGTAATAAACCCTAAGATGAATGGTTGAAAGTTTGTTCGATTCTACAGCGTCTATTCAGCGACTCGATCCGCCGCCATGTAAATGCAAACATCAAAGATGCGGTTTAGCCTTTGCGCAAGTGTCACCAGATTTTTGGATATGGCTCAGAACTTTTCAATCTTTAGATGCCTATCGTGAGTCGCTAAGCTATCCATGCTCCTAAGAGGAATTGACTCCAAATCATCAGAGAATAGATGAAAGAAAAGGCGCAAGCCGAAATAACAATCGATTGATTCTTGACTCGTAGAATCAGCCAAATTGGGAATATAAATGCAAAGAAGCGAACATAAGAGATTACTGCCGCTTCAAGGACCAGTGCGAAGAATAGTGTGTATGTATAGCTGCCTAACCTCCAATCAAGTTGCAGCGTAAAATGAACGAGACAAGTTGTGATAGCGAGATAGGCGATGAATAGTGTGAACTCATGTGTGAATGTGAAAACCTTGAATACGTACGGGAAATTAAGTAGGCTAGTAACAAAATCGGGAAATAACTTTTCCGATCCGATTTGTCTTGCCTCTAGCCTTGCAAAACCAAGCCAATAATCTGTTGCTAGAGAGCAGTAATACATCCAAGAGGCTAGAGATACGATGGGAATCAGTATGTATGAGATTTGCTTCCGCTTCCTTCTATGTATCAGGTCTAGGAAGATCGGAATGACTATGAAGATGCCGTAAGGCCTCGTGAGAGTCGCCATAGAGGCGAAGATGTTTGCTATGAGATTTCTAGTTTTCAGATGGAAATACCATGAAGCCAAAGTTGTGAATAGGAATAGCGACTCTGAGTATGCTATCGTTGTGAAGAAGAACACATATGGAAAGAAGAACATTAGCAGAGTGCAACCAAGAGCCGCCTTTTCATCCATATAGTTTTCAGCTATCCTTTGAAAAAGTGGCATGGAAGCTATTCCAAACAAAAGTGACACAAGAAAGGCTGAAAACTTCAGCTCGAAGACTCCGAAACTGAACAATCTAATTGAAATTGGATATAGCGGAAAAAACTCGTATAATGGAAGGTTAACATACCAATTCTTGGCGATCTGGAGGTAGTGATAGCTGTCCCAACCATGAAAAATATGGACCCAACTTGAAGCTCCGCCATCGAGCAAGACCTCCGCGCCAGGAGACGTGACATAGGTGAAGCCTATGGGAACTATGCGTTGATAGAGTAGCGAAGCTCCAATCATCTTGGCCATAAGAACAACTAAAGCAGGAGTGATAAAACGATGATTCCTATCGATGAAACTAAACCACCTACTCATAATCACACTCGTCTTAAAGAGAGTACGTCGACTTGGGCCTTGGAAATGCATAATCGAGGTCCCCTTAGTTAATCTTGCAAACTCAAATATATGCTAGCTTTAATCCTAGAAGTTCAATCTCCTCAACCGAATTCCGACCTACCTTCCCGCTGGAATTTCTCGCTTATTACAAAGGGGTCCGTGCGGCTGACTTGTCTTAAGTCCGTGGCATCTACGCATGGTATGATGCTTGAATCAATTCAATTCTGTGCTAGGCTTTTAGTTGTAGTAGCAATTATCCATTTCGTATAGTTTTTCCCTTGCGCGATATCGAGTAATGCTGCTAGGTTCGCAGCTAATTCCAAGATAATTGCAGGGATAAGGATTGGGATTCGCTTGAAATCCTCTTGAATGAAATCTGCGAATATACGTATTACGCGTTTTGGGTCGTAGATCATCATGCTATCCAAAGTTCTGGGTGAACATCTCAGCATCTTCTTGAGCTGATAGTGACCGTATGTGACTCTTCTTCTTTGGTTTAACAGGTCTGAGATTGTCGATGGCACCTTGATCGTTACTTTAGCCTCTGAATCAAACAATACGCGATATCCTCGTCTGTCCGCTTGCAGAGAGATGTATTTATCATCGTTTATCACATCCAGCGGTACTTCACTGACGATTCCTCTACGCATGCAGAACATCTCCCCGCAAGCATGAGTCAAGACACCGTCATGAGACAATAGCTCTAGCGTCCTATTGTGAAGCCTCCACATTAGATGTGCTATCGCCTCCACGCCATTCGCACTTTTTCCTTCATTTATGGGGGTTGGGCTACCACCGACTATTCCTACGTTGTCCTCATCAAAACCTCTTAACACCTTCCAAACAGCGCCTTTATGCGGAATTGAATCAGCTGAAATGAGAAATAGAAAATCTCCAGTATACTCATTTAGAATCTTGTTAACAGCAGACGATTTTCCCAGCCTTTCGGGCTCGAGTAGCATTTTCACTCTCCTATCTTTTTTGCAGAAACCTCTCACAATAGTTGGCGAAGAGTCCGTACATCCAGAGCACACTACCAAAATTTCCGTGCCTTCAGGCAAGTCCTGTAAGCGAAGAAGATTGTGAAGAAGTCTACCGATATTCGCTTCTTCATTATACACGCATATACCGATGCTTATCTTGGATGAAGCCATTGCAGACATCAATTCATGGTTTCTAATCCTATAGTTACTTTCGTAGACAAAATTCTTTCGCCCTCTTAAAGCACCTTAACTAAGTTAAACCATTGAAGGATACAATTTGACGCCGAAAAAGAGCATTAACTCGAAAAACATGGTTTCCGGGAGTGAGAGGAGTTGAGGGTATCCTCTCTAGCGCTTTCATGATATAGAAACAAGTCATTAAAGAGAAAATAGAATCTTATTATCGTTTGGATATCCTAATCAAAGTCCCCTCGTTCAGTTGGCAGTGAAAAGACGCTGCATCGCCTAAGAGCGTCTGCGAAAAAGCTGGGAGTTTCTTAACTCACTGATTTTCCACAGTGAGGTGAGTTGTTTGTTGATTGATCAAAAAGTTATCGACCTGTATCTTATGCTTCCGTAGAGTCTACCTACGAACCAGGAGATATGCCTAACCATATGTAATAACGGGTATAAAATCAACCATCTATATTCCTCACTATCCTTGACCGCGCCCCACGCTGTATACAGCGCGCCTAGAAACGTCGATAGGAGGAATGGTAGGGATAAGTAGAGGAAGATAGGCGATATTAACGCTAATAACAGGAATAACATTGACAGATTGAAGAAGTCGATGGTTATCAGCGCCCTGCATGGCAATTCGCATCTGAACGAGTAGGTGGGTAGAATATATGTTTTGATGTCGATGTAGATGGAGCGTTCTGGCTGCTTCTTGAGTTTCACTGCCTGTTCTCTTCCATAATTAAAAAACTGTTTGATGAGTTCCGGTAACGTGCTTCGATGAGCGTGATAGACGATCGCTTCAGGGTCGAATATTACTCTATAACCAGCCCTCTGTACCCGCCAGGCGAGGTCATAGTCGCCGCCGACGGTGAAGTCCATGTCAAAGCCACCGACCTCCTCGAGGACGTTCCTCCTGTACATCGCGTTCGCTGTGTATATTCCACCCGATAAGAACCTATCCTTATCCCATTTTAGGGGGCCTTTGGGAAGGCTGAATTTTACGATGCCAGCGAGATCAGAAAATCGCTCAACAAGTGTGGTGGGCTTGTATGAAGAGATCTGGCCGCGTACGCCCGCTGCGTCCCTATCGACCAAGTTTCTCACCAGATTCTTGAGGACATCCCTGTCGGCGATGCAGTCCGAGTCCGTGAAGAAGACCATCTCTCCCTTCGCCATCTCTATGCCCGTGTTTCGAGCCGCGTACGCCCCCCTCCTCTCATCAATCAATAGCTTGACCGAGTACTCTGCGACGATCTCTCTCGTCCTATCCCTCGACCCACCGTCCACGACGATCACTTCGAAGTGCGGGTAATCCAAGTTTAGCAAAGACTCCAAGCATGCCCCTACGGTCTTTTGGCGGTTAAGAACGGGCACGACGACCGAAACAAAGGGGTAATCAACCACTTTGATGCGACCTCTTACCTACTTCCTAAACAAAATATGGGTTCTTATCGCTTGCCATAGCCAAAATTTCTGAAAATTCAGTTGACAAGCATTCTAACAATCTTTCCATATCTCTTTCCTCACTGTGGGCGCAAACACCAATTCAAACCTTCAATTTCTTGACTACTATCTCACCGTGACGTTTCAGACATTTTCAAGAACACGAATGTATTTCTCTACCAAGAATTCCCAATCATATTTTTCAACGGCTAAGCTCCTAGCACTATTCCCGAGTTTTGCTGCTAGCCGTTTATTGCGAAGGATTTTGATTATTCCTTCAGCAAAGCTTCTAGGCGTACGGTCTTCAAGGAGGAAACCGTTCTCCAGGTGTTCAAGTATGTCTCCCGCTTCTCCCTTTGGCTTAACTATGGGTTTCCCGCATGCCATGTACTCGAAGACCGCTAAGCCTTCTGAATGGGGAAAAACTGCTACGTCCGCTGCTCCTATGAAGTGAGGTATTCTTTCATAAGGTTGAAAACCGGTGAGCATTATCGAGTCTGATACTCCCAATTTCTTGGCTAGAGTTTTCAAGTGAGTCAAACTTCTTCCTGGCCCAACGAGCAGAAATCTTGTCGAGGGTTCGTATTTCATCACAATAGACGCAGCCTTTATTAGAATATCAAGGTTGTAATACTCCTCTACTTTTCCAACGTATACCACCAATGGGTTTTCTGCAATGTTAAGCTTCTCTCTTATGTCGTTGCCTTTAACGTCGGGATTGAACGTTTTCGTGTCAACTCCGTCTGGAATGACTGTGATCTTACTCTCGGAGGCGCCGTATAGGAGGCACTGTTTCTTAAATTCTTCTTTTACAACAATGACGTGGTCCGCTAGATTTGGAATAGCTTTCTGCAAAGATGGAGTATAGTAGGTTCTCAATTTATCTCCCTCGTAACGGGACAAAATTGTGTAATAGTCGCTGTAGTCGAAGACGAATTTTCTGCTCCGAAGCCTCTTGGAAAGGTAGGCCAAAGCACTGGTCTCGAGCCCGTTGGCTAGAAAGATATCTGCACCGGTTCCTAGCGTCTTCCAGAGCGAAAAGCAAGAGCCTAAACCGTAGGCGATGTATGCGTTTCCTACGCCAATCAATGGGGAAACCGAGACGTATGCCACTTCGTGTCCTCTGGCAGATATGCGCGTTAAGATTTGACGCATCCTTCTCGGTAATTTCATAAGTTCTTTGGTCCGGTAGGAAATGTCTACAGAGCAGATCTTCAAGTCCTTTTTCTCCTTCAACCAATCAACATTATTCTCACACTATAGCCTTGACTTCCAGCTCACGATTCATTGTCGGCAGAAATTCACACTATAGATAGCTACGGTTTATACACGCGGCATTTCCTGTTAACCAGTTGGGACATGTTCTATCCTCTATTGTGGATAGTGTTTGTCATAATATATTTCTGCTACTCCATATGGATCGTATAAGGGTCTCTCTTTGCTACCATGGCTGAATGAAAGAAGAGCGGCAGTATGCCTCACGTGCGACATTGACAGAAAAGATTATGCTGCAGAGGGCCGATTGGAAAGGATATTGGATGTTCTCGACGACCAAGGGCTCAAGTCCACGTTTTTCATACCAGCTGAGACTATGCGTCAGGACCCAAGAATTGCTGCCGAGATAGTGGCGCAGGGAAGCGAGGTCGCGGGGCACGGAGATACTCATCGAGGGTATAAAGGTGAAAGTTACTGGGAACAAGCTAAGCGAATGTCAAGAATGATCGAGACAATTCAAGATGTAGTGAATATCAAGGTTAAGGGATTTAGAGCGCCTAGGCTCTCCGAAGACAGGAATACGATGAAGGCCGCTAACGATTCAGGCCTCATCTACGACAGCAGTATTACATGTCGGGAAGCTTGGAGATGGAACCTAGTGGGGCGGTTGCGTGAGACTGTTCGAAACGAAACGCTAAGCAGACTCCTTTCTCGGGCAAGAGAAATTGACGGGCCCTCCATACCTGCTCATGTGCGTCCTGTCGCAGAGCTCTTCTACGAAGCCTGCTTCGGACACCTACATAGGGATGATCCGTTTCACCCTGTAGTTAAGGGGAAGAAACTGAGAATACTAGAAATCCCCATGTCAAATAGAGATGACCATCAGCTAATCAACGTGTGGCCTCGATATCGCAACTGGAGGAAATTAGCTCTGGCATGGCGTGAAGACTTTGACCGCCGATATGGGAGGAATGGTCTTTATGTCCTGCTTTTCCATGTTCAACTTACTGGAACAAAACGATACATAAAGGCTCTTGAAGATTTCGTACAATACGCAACCGATAAGAACGTCTGGTTCCCAACACTCGCCGAACTGGCGGAGTGGTGGCGAATCAAATTCTCGTCTAGACAGCTGAACTCATCACATTTTATGTGTTAGGAGCGTAATGAACCTAACGAAAATTTTACCGCGTATTTATCCCAGTGTGGAGCATTAATGGCTTCTGATCGCTCTGCAGTATGGCACGGCTTCCTTAATGGGAAAATCTGATATTATCCCAAAACTCAACTTGAGTCTTGTTGCGGCGACAGATGTGAAAGAACTATTGCAGAAACCTTCAAATGCAATTATCGAAAACAGGGTTAGGCTGGTTGCTTTAGCGCGCGGTAATTCAGACTGTTTCGTACAGGTTTGAAGCTCTGTTGGGAGGGCTACCTCGATTGGGAGGGCTGTTGTCACGTTGGGATACGCTGAGGATGTACTACCGTATAAGCGGGAGAGTTCGACATGGCATCGAGTATGGGGCTGTAAGATCACGCCTATCTTGGAGTCGACGATGTGCGTATCAAGTCGTGGGCTGCTGCCGAAGATAGTTAATTTTAGGGCAATTTGGCGGTCTGACGCAGCCAAGGAATTCCGGGGAGCGTCAAGCGCGGGGAATGCTGGTGTACGCTCGCCAATGCTCACTACACGTCACTGAGCTCTTCGGTTCAGGAAGACCGGGTGCCTCTGAAGATGCCTATGCCAAGAATTATCATTGAACGAAGAACGTATTGATCGACATATATGCAAGAGGCAGGAAATCTTGGCTTGCGATAGTTCCCTTAATTCTCTCATTCTGGCCAATCGTTGGTCCGCCGCACAGGTATATGTACTGGTTGTCTTATCGTCGCTGTTCGACACTTGATTTAGTCCGATTCTGGATTCTCTCTTCTAGAGTGAGTATCCCTACATCTCTGCATTTGTTTAGAAAATTAAAAGTAATTCAAGAATACGTTGAAATGAGTTTAATTCCGATTTTGGTCTTCTTATGAACGGATTTGGTTTGAATTGCCGTTAGAGTTGAAGCCAACCAAAATAGGCGAGAGCTTGTACCTCCTTATTCCGAAGCCTCTCAAGGACCTCTTCGAGATAAAGGATGATACGCGATTCATAATGCTTTTGGAGGCTGATGGCGAGAGCTACAGGCTGGTTTATTCTTCTGGCCGCGGGAGGCCAGAGAGAGATTGAGGAGCGCCAAAGCTTGACTGTGCCTCGGAAGAAAGATCAGGTTAGCCTTCTAAACATTGGATAGTGAAGGCGGCGTTGATGTGTCTCGATCGAGAAGATTTCGATCGCGGTTTGCTAGAGGCGATGGATGAGACGTTATCTCTCGTTCTGGGCGAAGGGACGAAGAAAGCCATCTACACGCATATGGAAAGATGCTGCGCTCTCAGGAGGGAGGAGATTCCTCAGAAGCCGGATCTCCTCGTGACTTGTCTCGAGAGGATCTTTGGTCGAGCAAGACCGGTTTTAGAGAAGATGGTATTGAAGAAGTTCTATTCGAAGCTTGGAATAGGCTTTGAGGAAAGGAAGGATTGGGGTTTCAAAGATTATATTATTTCAGCTGAACGGTCCGCGACAGGCCTTTCGAGAGATTCCTTATTTGAAGTGAGGAGAGCTTCGAAGTAGGTTAATTCGAAAGGCTGGGTTGAGACCAATATACAATCCACAGAAGATAGTCTTTACTATTGAAGACGCTGAGGAAATTCCTATGGCTATTCGGTCAGTCTTGATTTGCTTTATTCTCATTTTTACGAAGTCGCTGAAGGCTATGAGGTTCTGGCTGATAAAGGAGGAAGGTTAAGTCGGATTTTACGTGAGAGAGTTGAAGAGATTAGGAAGACTCGTGAGTACCTTGAGGAGGGAAGGATATGGCTGAAAGCAGAATAGAAGTGTTGCTGAAGATCTCTCAAGTGAATCTTGCTAGAGCGGAAAAGCGTTTCAATGATGGAGAATGTGATTCAGCCGCTTTTCACGCCTCCGTGGCTATGGAAAGTGTTGCGAGTGCGCTGATTCTCAAACTTGGAGGGGATGAAGCGAAGAATCAAAGAGCGGTGAGCGGTTTTGTTGCGGTGATTAGAAGGATTAGACCAGATTGGTTGCGGGGGGAAGGTTGTGAGCAATTGATCGATAGGGGGAGGAAGATTGAGAGAGATTGTCTACGCTCGATATCCTCTCAAGGTTGCTGGCAAGTGGGTGACACCGATGGAATATTATGCCCCGGACAAAGCTAGGAGGATCATTAACAACGCAAGCTTCGTAATAGACGGGATACAAGAATACTTCAAGAGGAAAAAACGATCGTGTCTAATAGTCTGTCTCACCTCTTTTGGCAACTTGAGGTTGTTTCAACGATCCTTTTGTCCAAACGGCCAGCCTTGCTGCTAGGTTTTTTCCTAAGAGGCTAACGCAAAAGATATGCTCCTTATATACGTGTACAAGTAGTATATGTTGATCGCTATGTGGCTGCCTGGATGGCTAGGCAGAAGCTATGCCAAACTGTACTGTCGCTTCAAGCTTGACCTATTCGATTTCAAGCAAGCATGCGGAGCGTTGGGGTCGGATGAGCAGAAGGCTAGGTTAGTCTTGAGTAGGCTAAAGAGAGCAGGGTATTTGGCGCTTTTCAGTAAGGTTGGTCGGAAGCGCATCTATAGGCTTTTGGATCCTTCTCTGGCGGTCTTCGCCCTCGGGAGCGATCTAGAGGGGTATGCGGAGGTTCAAGGGAGCTATGTGAGGCTGCTTCTGCTTTTTGTCAGAAAGATCTTAGAGAGGTATGGTGGCAAGGTCTTCTCCATTGTCCTTTATGGTTCTGTTGCAAGAGGGTGCGCCGAAAGGAACAGCGATGTAGATCTCCTACTCATAATAGATGGCCTGCCTCTTAGCTACTCGAAGAGAATAGAGGAGCTCGTTTCTCTAGAGTTTGATGAGTCCATTCGTTGCGAGCTGGAGTTTCTAAGGAGGGAGGGCTACTCAACAGATTTAACCTACATTCCGTTGACTCCTGATGAGGCAAGGAGTTTTCGCCTTCTATTCTTGGATGTCTTGACGGATGGAGTTCGCCTTCTCGACCGAAACTCTTTCTTCGAGAACTTGTCGAATGAGTTTCTCGGAAGGCTTTCAAGTCTAGGGGCCAAGAAGGTGAAGGTCGGTGACGGCCTCTGGTATTGGGTCCTGAAGCCCGACATCAAGTTCGGGGAGATGATCCAGATATGAGTTTGCTTGAGTACGCTAAGGCTCTGTTGGACGAGGCCAACGTCCGCCTCGAGGCAGCTAAGATCTTCCTTGAAAGAGGAAGATACTCTTATGTGGTTAGGCAGAGCCAAGAGTGCGTTGAGCTGTCTTTGAAATCTGTTCTAAGGGTTGCTGGGATAGAGTATCCGAAGCAACATGAGGTCAGCGACCTACTTCTCGAGAAGAGGCAACTGTATCCAGCATGGCTCGCTGAAGAATTGGGGAAGGTTTCAAGGATCTCGAAGGAGCTGATGAGGAAGAGGATGCCTAGCATGTATGGCGAGGAGACTTTGGGACAACCTCCTAGGAGCCTGTTCGGCCGTGAGGATGCTGAATCTTCGGTTAGAAGCGCGGAGTACGTCTTCAATCTAGCTGAGAGGCTGCTGAGTGAATGGAGGGGATAGAGCTATGAACTCTAGCGAGCGATCTCGACAGGTTTGTTGTCGGCATCGTAGTTCACGATTACCAGCCCATAGTCTTCTGCATGAGAGATTTGCCCATCGTTCAGGACTATGCTCAAAGAGACGAGTTTATATAAGGAGAAGTGTAGCGTATTTATGGTGATACAAAATGCAGAAATCTAAAGTCAAAGTACTCAGCGGATTCCGCTTAACCATACCTGAGGAGGCTAGGCACCGGCTCCCCATCAAAGTGGGCGAGGAACTGGTCTTTAAATTGGATGGAAAACGCTTGGTATACATGGTTGAAGAACTGCCTGAAGATCCTGTTCTCGGAATGCTCGGTTTAGCTAAAGGTGAGAGGCGCAGATTGACGGAAGTTGAGGATGCTGTTGTGAGCGAAGTTGAAGAGAAATTGAAAAGGGCTCAGCGATGAGATTTGTAGATTCGACGATCTTCATCAAGTGGAGTCAAGCAACCATTGCAGAAGCTCAACGGGATGAGAAGATATCGCTCTGCGGCTATGTTCTAGCCAAGATCCGTAATGGAGAAGAGGCGCTCACAAGCATCTTGGTGAAGGATGAAGTACTGATATGGCTCTCTCGATACAAGGCTTCTCGACTGAGCGACTTCATCCGAAGCTTAACGGCGCTCACCCAACTAAAGATCGTCAACCCGACTTTTGAGGACGAGCTTGAATCAACAATCACCCACGGTCAATACCCCCTAGGAATCTCCGATCTGATTAACCTGTCAATCATGAAGAGGCATGGTGTACACGAAATCTATTCAATGGACAAGGGTTTTGACGGGATCCCAGATGTGAAACGTATGCTCGAAGAGCTCAGGAATGAGTCAGGGTACAACCAGTTCACGGAGGCTCTGAGGGGTAAAACCTCGTAGTTTATGGAGATGAACGCCTCCGAGTAGACCTTGCCACATCAAACAACCTAGAATATTCGTAAGAGGAACCCTCGGGAACCTAAACCATTCAAAAATGATACTAGGCCACGCCTTCAAAGTGATGAGATAGCGGAACGATCGCGTTCTATGTTGAACAAGGCGAAATTGAGCAACCCTTCTCGTAACCGTTAAGGGACTTGGGGTAAGATTTACATATGAACTTTTGACCTTTTCAGCTAGGCGTTCAATCTTGAAAGTTCAAATCGATGATGACCTTGAACGTCGTTTCAGGGAATTAGCTATGAAACGGTTTGGGTTCGGGAAGGGTTCTCTAAGCAAAGCTGCTTAAGAAACTCTCTTAAGGTGGATATCCGAAGCAGAGGGGAAGGTTATGGAGTTTAAGGGAGACCCAGTCGAGGCTATCGACGGCCTACTGGCCAACGTGAACATGGACTCTGTCAAGCTTCAATATGAAGCAAGAAGGCTTTGAAGTTCAGGAGCATTGAAGGACGCATCTAATCGACACCAACATATTTCTTGAGGTTCTCTTGGCTAGGGGTGGAAAAGAAAGCTGCAAAAAGCTTTTGAGAAAACTGAGGGATGGAAAAGAAACAGGCGTGCTAACAGATTTCAGCGTCCATTCGATAATGGTAATAATGGGCGCTTTTAGAAAACCTAACGAGTTAAGAATGTTTCTCTCAAGTCTCTCAGCATATAAGGGCTTGCATATTTCTTTCACAGATCTACCCATCGAGATCAAAGCCGTGGAGCTGGCGTCGGAAAGGAGCTAGATATAGATGGCGCCGTCCAATACCCAGCAACCGCTGAGAAGATCGGTACCATATGACAATCATTCAGGCTGCGAGAGGCACCTTATACCTAACGATCCAGCAGCTCATCCAATACCTCGCAGCCTTCATCTTCTACGCTGGAGTCGCAAGATTCATTACGCAAGCCGAGGTAGGCTTATGGTCTATAATAACCGCATCAACAGCTGTGTTCACAACCCTTTAAGAGACATGGGGAACCTCGCGATTTTTCATGTCCGTAGCCTTTTCATGAAAAAGCTTTATGAATGATATGGATGAATACATCTTAGGGTGGAGTTAATGGGAAAGGTTGTTCAGACAACCCTGGAGGATGAAGAGTATAGGGTTCTGAAGGAAACTTTGGACCGTAGGAAGCTGACCCTGCGAGAAGGCCTGAAGCTGGCCATTGCCAAATTCCTGAAAGACGAGATCAAGCTAGATCCGAGAGACCCGTTCTTCATCCATAGGTCGATCGCGAAGAGCGGTCCAAGAGATCTTTCAAAAGAGCATGACAAATACCTATATTACGAGGAGAAGAGTCAGGAGTGAGACTCTTCATCGACACAAGCGCTTTCATAGCCATCGAGAACACTGATGATGAGACTCACAATCTCGCACTGGAATACAGAGAGAAGATTCGGCGTGGAGAAACCCCTTTCATAAGGCTATACACATCAAACTACATACTAGACGAAAGCTTGACCCTTCTGCGGGTGAAGTGTGGACACGAAGTAGCTGCATCTTTTCGAGAGACGATAGAAGCCTCAAAGCTGATCAACATCCTCTGGATCGACGAGGCCACGGAGAAGAATGCATGGGAGATATTCAGGAAGAATAAGGACAAAGACTTCAGCTTCACAGACTGCACAAGCTTCGCTTTGATGAAGAGAGAAGCCATCCGAACAGCGTTCACCTTCGACAAGCACTTCTCGCAATACGGGTTAGAAGCAGTCCCTTAACATCCATGTGAACTGCCTTGGAAATTCTTCTGAGGCTTCTTCCGCCTACCCATCGGTCAGCTTGTCTTCAAACCCTGCTTTCGCGTATATTCCGGGCGTCCGGTATTTCATGCGATACTTCGTTATCCAAACCGGATAGAAATTGATACTGTATACGCCTTGGCGTCTCTTCTTCCTCAGAGTGTATATGATCTCCAGATTTCTCGCCAGTTATCAGTGCCCGAGCCCATTCAAGCCCAAAGGCGAGACTTCAAGCTCTCTTCAAACTTTATCCACCGTGAGCGCCGAGCCTGTAGGCCTGTTAGCAACTCAAACCTCAAGGTCCTCTATCTTGATGAGTGCTGCAAGCAACAGCAGAACATAATCTGCCTCGACCTTCTCTATCGCTCTGTCGTAACCTTCAGCGGAACCCAGATTCTTGGAGTGGCGGATGACCTTGACCCATGGAAAGTCCTTCCGAAAATAATCCACGGAGTACGCGATTATTCTCACCTTATTTGCTATTTCAATAGGGCAAGCGATGGATGGCTTAGAGACCAATTTTCCTAGCCGTGGAGCAGAATGGAAAGAAACCTCACTACAAAGCGGTGTGGAGAGGACACGTGAGTTATTCAACTTAGGCAATTGTTATGGTTGGACTGCTGGATGCTGCGTTTATCAAGACGAAGCCAGTCTTTCTTATATGCATTATTGACTGATTCTATTTGTGGCGGTAGAGTTGTGGAGAGTCGCAGTCGTTGGCGCGGGTTATGTTGGACTTGTTTCTGCTGTCTGCCTAGCGGATAGAGGAGTCGGTGTGATGCTTGTGGAGAAGGACAAGAGTAAGCTTGAACTCTTGAGGGAAGGCCGTTCTCTATTCTATGAGCCCGGCTTGGACGATCTCTTGAAACGGACCACGGCATTGAGGAGGCTGAGGTCATCTCTAGATGTGAAGGATGCTGTTGATGGTTCAGAGATTGTCTTTGTTAATGTTGGGACACCGACGAAAAGTAACGGAAGCATCGATTTGACTCAGGTCGAAGCTGCTTCTGTTGACATTGGTAGAGCTTTGAAGAGAATTAAGCATTACATTGTTGTTGTGGTGCGGAGCACTGTTCTACCCGGAACAACGAGGGATTTCGTAGGTCCAATTCTAGACACATATTCGGGTAGGAAGTTTGGGAAGGATTACGGATTGGCGATGCAGCCCGAGTTTATGAGTGAGGGTTCAGCGGTAAGAGATATGTTGAGTCCTGACAGAGTCGTCATAGGGGAACATGATAAAAGGTCCGGTGACTTTCTGGAGAGTTTCTGGAGAGAGTTTTACGGGGATGCTGCTCCTCCAATTCTTAGGATGAATGTGGCTTCAGCTGAGATGGTCAAGTATGCCAGCAACGCGTTCTTGGCGGCGAAGATCTCTTACATCAATGAGATCGCCAATATCTGCGAGACGATTGAGGGCGTGGATGTGGCCGGGGTTGCTGAGGCGATGGGCTTGGATGACAGGATTGGAAAGAAGTTTCTCAGGGCTGGCGCTGGTTTCGGAGGGAGCTGCTTCCCTAAGGACCTGAAGGCTTTGATCGCTTTCTCAAGACAGTTAGGTTACAAACCGAGTATTCTGGAATCCGTTTTAGGTGTCAACGAGAGGCAAGCTCTTCACCTCGTCGACTTGGCCAAAAGAAAGCTCGGTAGTCTAAAGAGAAAGAGCATCGCCATTTTGGGTTTAGCGTTCAAGCCTGAAACAAACGATATGCGTGAGGCTCCTTCGATACAGATTATTAATAAGCTCTTAGAAGAAGGTGCTTCCGTAGTCGCATACGATCCGGCGGCTGTGGAGAACGCTAAAACGATTTTCGGAGATAAACTGGAATATGCGGAAACCATATTCGAATGCATAGAGAATGCCGATTGTGTTATTGTCGTGACGGAATGGGATAAATTCAAACGATTGAAGCCAGATGATTTCAAAAGGAATATGAGAAATCCGCTCTTAATCGATGGAAGGAAGATCTACAACCCTGCAATATTCGGTAAAGCGCTTAAGTATGTGGGGGTTGGTCTAGGCCCTTCGGTTTGAGGTTGAAGTAAATTGTCTGGATTTGAATCTAGTACGAAGGTACTTGTGACGGGTGGAGCAGGTTTCATTGGAAGCCACTTATGCGAGAGCTTGGTCAAACTTGGTGCGGAGGTTGTATGTTTCGACAACCTTTCTTCGGGCAAGCGGGATTATATTTCGAGCCTCTTGGATAGACCAAACTTCCAGTTCATAAAAGGAGACTCACAAAGTCCAAGCGACGTGAGAGAAGCATTAGCAGGTGTCGATGTTGTATTCCATCTTGCTGCTAAGGTCGGGGTGAAACGTTACGTAGAAGACCCCCTAGATGTGATCAAGGTAAATGTCTATGGCACTCACAACCTGCTTGAAGCAGCCGTAGAAGCAGACGTAAAACGTTTTGTCTTCGCCTCGACTTCAGAGGTCTACGGGAAGAATCCGAAGGTCCCTCTCACGGAAGAATCGGACCGAATACTTGGCCCTCCTTTAATTGACAGGTGGTGTTATTCCAGTGCCAAGGCGTTAGACGAACATTTATGCAACAGCTACTTTAGGCGGTTCGAATTGCCAGTTGTCATCTTGAGATACTTCAACATATATGGCCCTAGGCAGGAAACAAGCGATTATGGCGGCGTAGTCTCCATCTTCATACGTCGAGTCTTGCAGGATGAGCCGCCTTTGGCGCATGGGGATGGAACTCAAACGCGATCTTTCACATATGTTAGCGATGCAGTTGATGCTACTATTCGAGCCGCATCGGAAAAAGAGGCTGTTGGTGAGACATTTAACCTTGGAAGCCAAAGAGAGACGACCATAAATGAGCTGGCTGAAGCGGTCATTAAGCTGACTGGAAAATATGGAAGATTGAAGCCTAGACATGTACCTCACAAGGAGTTCTACGGCGTATGGTATGAGGATATATCTAGAAGGGTTCCTGATATAACGAAGGCAAAGAAGATTCTAATGTTTGAACCTAAAGTTACGTTGGAAGAGGGTCTTAGGAAAACCATTGAATGGTATACACAGAATCTGAAAACGGGATATTGATTTCGCTATTCCAGTTATACCTTCTTGCCCGTTGCGTATTGATATGATAACTTGAGGGCGTCCCAGTACGATTCTGGATTTCCTATATCAAGCCTAATCTCCTCAGGTTTCAACTCAATCGCATAAACCTTTAGCCCCCAGTCGATCAACGTCTGAATGGCATCTGTGAGCTGTATCTCCCCATCCTTCCCGGGCGACGTTCTCTTCAGGGCCTTGAATATGATGGGACGGAACGCGTAGATAGGCATTATAGCGAATTTTGAAGGCGGCTTCTCCGGCTTCTCTACCGCTCTTTTCACTTTGAACGCGCGTTCTCCAGCCTTATCAAACTCTATAACGCCATACTGCTTTGGATCATTAACTTCTTGAACGATGAAAGTGGCGTCAGCATCTAGTTTCTGGTCGACGTTCGTCAGCCGACTTAGATAAGCGTTTCTTTGAGATATTATGTATGTGTCGCCGGCGTGGACCAAGAATTTCTCATCGCCGATGAAGGACTGAGCCATAAGGACAGCGTCTCCGAACCCTTTCGGCTCCGGCTGGTTCAACCAGATTATCGTCGATTCTTCAATCTCCTCATAGAAGTTCTCCAAGTCTGTTGCCACAGCATTCTTGCCTCTGCTTTTCAACCTGTCTGCGTAGCTACGTTCTGGCGTAAAGTGGTCTTCTATCGCTCTTTTACCTCGGCCTATTACAAAACAGAACTCACGGAACCCAAAGCTGTATAGTTGCTCGAAGACAAGCTGCAGCAGCGGCTTCAGGCATTCCCGCCCGCTACCTCCTCTAGCGAAGACCGGCAGCATCTCTTTAGGCTGCTCTTTTGTTGCGGGTAGTAGCCTAGTTCCCAAGCCAGCAGCGGGAATAGCAGCTTTTCTAATCATAAGAGGGTACGCGACCTCATCGTTCAGTCTTATGTTAAGCTTTGATTATAAAAGAGATGCGATGTTTCTTGGGATGACGCGAAAGACGCTTGCCTCGAAAGCTCAAATCAAAATCGACTGGAGCCACTTCAAAAAGACGACGGCTCTAGCTGCAATCGCTGCTCTACCGCTCGCCGCAATCGACTACGCTTCCACAAGTAGTTTAGGAAGTAGAAACAAGTTTTCATCAATCCGAAATCTCGAACGATTCCACAGTAGGCTGGACGATTCCACAGTGGTCTGGTTGAATCAGTCTGAACCTAAGGGATTCGGTGAAGCTGTTCTTCGAGGTCGACCGTTCATAGGCCATGAAGAATTTCTCACGCATGCAGGAGACACCTATGTCATAGAGAGAATAGGACCTCACGAATACTAGACTTAGACTTACTTGCTCCAGCTTAAACGCTTAATCGAAGCGCATAGTAGACTTGAGTCAGAAGCTACATTCTTCGTTGAAGAAATGGAAGACCCGAGGAAATATGGAGTGATTAAAGGCGAAGCGATAGGAAGAGGACTCTATCAAGTCGAGAGCATAGAAGAGAAACCTGAGAGACCCCCGTCAAAACTCGCAGTAGTTCCGATCTACGTATTCACTCCAAAAATCTTCGAGGAGCTAGCGAGAACGAGGCCTGGAAGAGATGGAGAAATCCAGCTGACGGATGCAATCCAGTCTCTAGTAACCCATCATCGAAAAGTCTACGCGGTTCAACTGAAATCGGGCGAAGTGAAAATCGACATTGGAAATCCGGAAGCCTACTGGCAAGCTCTCAAAGAAAGCTACAAACGAACTTTGAAATAGCCTCTCTGCCTACTCTTGTGAGAAGTGGCGAAGAATCATTGAAGCTGGGAATATCGACAACAGGCCATACCCTCTCTGATCTAGAGAGGCTTAGCGACGAAGGCCAAGTAGACTTCTTTGAGTTAGGCATTTCGAGCCTCGAGAATGCAAGGCAGATAATCGGTCATCTCGGTAAGTCGGCGTTCCACACGATCCATTGTCTACCATTCTTGAAGAAGCGGGAAATGAACTTTATGCTGAATCCTTGCCGTCGTCCGATCGAAGCTGCGGAGATGGCCAACAGAATGATGCGTAGGGCCGAAACTTTGGGAGTCAACTATCAGCTCTACGGCATGCATGCAGGGCTGTTAGGAGAAATATCTGGGCCGAGGGAATTCAAGGTGACGGATAGAATAACCGTTGGACGAGCAATTGAAAATCTCAGAACCTTCCAGAATAAGCTCGTCAGTGTCGAGAAGACTATCATGGAGAACATTTACGGTTGGAACGAAGGGTCTCCAGCACTGGGCATGACAGACGATGAGCTGAGAGAGGTCAACAAGACCTTTCCACTCCTCCTCGACATAGGTCACGCAGCCGTCAACTGCGAACTCTTCCTCAAGAGGAGACTGGACGAGCTCAATGTAGACAGCCTAGACATCAGGGAGATACACATAAGCTTCATCAAACCCGGAGGCCCGCCGCCATGGGATCACAGCAGCTATCTCGAGAACAAGGTGAATCAACGCATAATCAGGAAACTGGAGGAAACGCTTGAAACAGGACCGCAAATCCCAGTCGTCCTAGAAATCGACGCACCTTATGAAGCTGTAACCAAGAATATCAAGCTTCTAAGAGATAGACTTGGATGAAGCCTGCAAGTATCCGAACGGATATTTGACATCATCGAAAACCTTAGCATCTTCGATTCGAACTCCTTGGTTCGCGATACCTGTTAGATACGCTCTGCCCCAAGTGTCCTCAATCGACTTCGCAACCCTCGATTGATCCTCAGGGCTTGTGAAGGCTATTATGCATCCTCCGCGTCCGGCACCCGTGAGCTTCGCACCCAAAGCTCCAGCCCTCAAAGCATTCTATGTAAGCCTTCACGAACGTCTAGGAGAGTGACCTTCAATTCACGCTTGGCTTTATCCACAGACAAAGATGAATCTCTAGGTCTTTGGGCTATCCAGACCTTGAGGTCCTTCATCCTGACAGGCGTTATGAGCGATCGATCGAATCCAAATACCTCAGCTGTCTTCATCGCGAAATCATATCGGCTTATCCTCTCGCTTCCAGCTACATGGTACGCCCCAGTTAAATCCATCCCTACAATTCTCAGAATTATTTCAGCGAGATTGTCAGCGAGTGTAGGGGAGTCATAGTGATCCTCAACTACACTTATTCCCTTGCTATTCCTGAGAGAGTCTATGACCCATGTGGCGAAATTCACCTTGCTCGGATGCCAACCATATAGAACGCTCGTCCTCGCGATAATGAAATCCTCGCAAAGCTCTCTAACAAATTCCTCGCCTTTCAGCTTTGTAACCCCATAATAGTTGACAGGCTTCGCCTCATCCTCCTCGCTGTAAAGTCCCTTCTCGCCATCGAAAACATAGTCGGTGGAAACGTAAACCAGCTTCACACACATCTTCGCGCAAGCTTCAGCGATATTCCTCGTCCCTTTAGCATTGACGTTCCAAGCCAACTCTCTATTGGTCTCGCACTTATCCACGTTCGTCTCAGCAGCCGCATGCACAACCAGCTTAGGCTCAACCCCACTCAGAACTCTAGCAACCTCGTCTCCATCGACAATATCCATCCTCACTGAACCAGGATGGATGGAGTGCGTACTGTGAGTTGGAATAACCTCGTATCCTTCTGACAGCGCCTTGACCAACTTACTCCCTAGAAGGCCGCTAGCTCCTGTAACAAGAACCTTCTCCAAGCAGACCGCTCTCTCAACGCCGAAAGATATTAAATCGTAGAGTTATCTAAAAGTATGCAATAATTCCGGATACTGAAGGTGAGAGGTTGAGGAGTAAGAGAGCTTTTGAAGAACTGGGGGCAGCGCTTTCCGAGGAGGATTTCAAAGCCATGCTTGAGTCCAGTAGAGAGTTCACAGAGAGATTTGCGCTTAGATGAACCTACTCGACGGCGTTAGCTCCCCCAAAGCCAAGGGTTAGTTGCAAACCAAAATCCCAGTAGAAGAAAGTTGAAAGCACCCTCCTGGGAAGTGAGGTGGATTTCGATTATTGAAGTCCATCCTGTTGTAAGCTACTCCTCAGCCTACCTCCGATCTGTTCGGCTGCGACAGAGAACTAACTGAACATTATGCGATGGAATATTATCTGAATGACGGCATTCATCCGATACAGCAAGCCGTGCGGAATCCTGCCTTGGTGACTCTTTTAAACTCTAAGCTGATATTCATAACATAAGACTTCGTAGCAGTGGAAGAGATGTGAGATGCAGAGGCTTATTGAAGGTGTTGAGCTGAAGCAATTGAAGAAGAACGTGGATGAAAGAGGATACCTATGCGAGCTCCTGAGGAGGGACTGGAGCATCTTCAAAGAGTTCGCTATGGCATACTTCTCAATAACCTTTCCGGGCGTAGTTAGAGCATGGCACAGGCATCCTCGCACAAGACAGGAAGACTACATGTGCGTAGTTCAAGGGACTGCCAAGATAGCCGTTTATGATGATAGAGAAAAATCATCCACCAAAGGATTGGTCAACGAATTCATCATAGGCGAAGACAACCTAGCGCTATTAAGAATTCCGGGCGAATGCTGGCACGGCTTCAAAGCTTTAGGCGTCAAGCCTGTGCTCCTGATAAACTTTCCAACAAAGCTGTACGACTATGAGAAGCCTGATGAGGAGAGACTAACCCCGGACACAGGCAAGATACCGTACGACTGGAAGTTGACGCCTGGGCTTAAGCATGGGTGAAGCGTATGGTTTTACACGGGGGCTCCGTGAGATGAAGCTTCTTGTGACGGGCGGAATGGGATTCATCGGAAGCAACTTTGTAAGACACATGCTCTCCACCAATAAGGACGTCGAGCTCATAAATCTTGACGATATCTCCATGGGCGCCAATCCAGCCAACCTGAAGGACTTGAAGAAAGACCGCAGATACAAATTCATCAAAGGAAACATCGCAGACATGAAACTGGTATCTAAGCTCATTAAGAAAGTCGACGCCATTATAAACTGCGCCGCTCAAACACATGTGGATAGAAGCATAGCCAACCCTCAACCCTTCATGGAAAGCAACGCTATAGGAACCTATAGTATTCTGGAGGCAGCTCGGCGAAGCAATCCAGCAGCCAGAATAGTCCATGTCTCCACGGACGAGATCTACGGCGATATCCCTGAAGGCTCATTCAAGGAGGTCGATAGACTTAAGCCTTCAAATCCTTACGCAGCGACCAAGTCAGCTGCTGACATGTTCGCCCTAGCTTACCACAGAACCTATGGGCTTAACGTAACGGTAACCAGATGCACAAACAACTTCGGCCCATACCAGCACCCCGAGAAGCTCATACCCAAAACAATCATACGAGCCATCTCAAACCTCCCGATACCTGTTTACGGGAAGGGAAATCAGGTTAGGGATTGGATCTACGTAAAAGACCACTGCGACGCATTAGCCCAAATCATGGAGAAAGGTAAACCAGGCGAGATCTACAACATATCCGCTGGAAACGAGATGCCCAACCTCAAAGTTGTTGAGTCCATCCTAAACTTGATGGAGAAACCAAGAAGCCTAATCGAGTTCGTCGATGACAGGCCTGGCCACGATGTCCGCTACAGCCTAGATTCAACGAAGATCCGAACGCAAATAGGATGGAAACCCAAGCACAACTTCAATGAAGCCTTAGAAAGTACTGTGCACTGGTACATGAATAACGAATGGTGGTGGAAGCCTCTAGCCACAGACAAGATACTCCATCCAACGCCATGGAAACTAAAATGGTAGAAACGGACGAAAAGGACTAGTAAGCTGTGAAAGCTTGCTGAAGCATTTCGGCCAGGTAAGATGTTAACGATAGCTATGCAGATGAATAGTTTCGAGGCTCTGGTTGTTAGAAGTCACATCGGCTATAAACCTGAGCCTCATTCTGAAGCCTCTGTACATGAAAACTTCTGATATGTGTATTACTGTCCTCAATAAGAGATCTTGATTAATCGATTCTTATTCATCAGCTCGATGACTTTCTCGATCAAGTCTTTCTGGACAGTAGGATATTGCTCATGTATGTAATCTATACTACAGCCTTTGTTCCAAAGCTCCAAGATATATTGAACTGGGACACGCGTGCCCCTAACTACTGGCTTACCCCCGCGTACCTCAGGGTCAGAGACAACCAAGTACTCTTCGCCCATGATTACCACGCAACGCTCATCCCTCTCGGGAAGACAGGCAAAGAAACCGAAAGTCAGGCTTTTAAACATTGAAGCCCTATCCCAATATGATATTTATGAAAGGGCTCCTGTTGGCTGGTGGACATGGGACTAGGCTTAGGCCCTTAACCTTCACCGGTAACAAACACATGCTTCCGATAGCGAACAAGCCGATGATCCTGTACGGGCTTGAGCACTTGATCAACGCGGGCATAAAGGAGATAGGCGTGATACTAGGGCCAGTCAAAGAAGATGTAAGAGGGCTTCTCGGAGATGGCTCGCGATTTGGCGTGAAGGTCACCTATATCGATCAGCCAGAGCCTAAAGGGCTTGCCCACGCCATCGCTATATCCCGAGATTTTCTCAGGGACGAGCCTTTCGCAATGTATCTAGGCGACAACATGCTTAAGCAAGGAGCCAAACCTCTGATCGATGTGTTCAACAAGGGTGAAAATGACTGCGTCATCGGAGTCGCCAAGGTTAAGGACCCGAGCAGGTACGGTGTTGTGGTCTTCGACGAAAGTGGTAGGATCAAGAGGCTTGTAGAGAAGCCTAAGCAACCGGTAAGTGACTGGGCTCTAATAGGCATCTATGTCTTCAACAGCAAGATATTCGAAGCAATCGAGAAGATCAACCCCTCTTGGCGTGGGGAGCTTGAGATAACGGATGCAATTCAAGTTCTCTTAGACAGCGGGGCCAAGGTTGACTTCCAATTCGTTAAGGGATGGTGGAAAGATACAGGAAAACCCGAAGACCTCTTGGAGGCAAATCAACTCGTACTCCAAGAGCTCCAGCCCCTAAATGAAGGCACAATAGAGGATGGAGCGACTGTGACTGGATGCGCTAGGATAGGTAAAGATACAGTCATCCACAGTCGGACGACGATAAGAGGCCCCGTTATTTTAGGAAAGCATTGCGAAATAGGCCCAAACGTATACATCGGGCCATACACCTCAATAGGCAACGATGTAATGATCAGGAATAGCGAAGTTGAAAACTCAGTAGTAATGGAGGGCGCCCACATCGAATGCGGCAAGCGAATCATCGACAGCCTAATAGGGATGAAGGTGAAGGTCGTCAGCTCTGAAGATGGAGTACCGAAAGGCCTCAAACTAATTCTGGGAGACCTTGCCTACATAGGCATATGAGAAGCCGAGCAGAATCTGAAAGATGATTTAAGCAGAAAATGGTTTCGGAGATCACATCTTAACGAAGAGCCGTAGTTCTTAAGGATCGCCCGCAGAAGATTCGTGTGGCAGTAGTAGAAGCGTTTCAAGATATTTGGAGAAAGCTTGAAATGTAATAATCGAGTTCTTACCTATGTAAGGAATGAAGGAGAAAGTAAGAATTGCCATCGAAGGAAAGGATTCCGAGAGGTCAGTCGGGAGGCGAAGAGATACTTAAAGCCCTAGCTGGACGTAGGAGAATTACTTCGAAGGGACAGGTCACTATTCCGAATGTGATGAGAAAGCGCTACAATATAACGACAGGTACAAAGCTGGAGTTCATACCGCAGCCAGAAGGCATCTTGGTGAAGCCTGCGAGAGAAGAAGGAAGCTTCAGGGAGCTGGCAGGTTCAGCATCGAAACACTGGAGTGTTGATGAGATGCTGAAGCGTCTCGATGAGCTGAGAAAAGAGAATGTCTAGAGCAATCTTTGAGACGCGCTTCTTCATTCATTTCTTCTCATCACCCGAACCTAAGACACATTGGCTACTTTTGGAACTGATGGAGAAGTATGATAGAAGACTGGTCTCAGCAATAACACTCTTCGAAATATACGAGATCTCTCTCGAAAGAGAAGGCAAGGAGACGGCGGAAACCAGAATCTCAAGAATTAGGCGCGAGTTCAGCCTGATCCCAGTTGATGATGCCATCGCGGTTCATGGGGCGCGACTGAAGCATGCGGCCAAAGTCCGGAAGGGCGAGGATATGCCTATGGCTGATAGCCTGATTGCATTCACAGCCATACTCAACAAGGCCGTGTGCATAACAGACTCTCCACACTTCGATAAGATCCCCGAGCTCAAGAGAAGATGGATCCAGTGAGACAAGTCGCTTCTAGGTGGCAGATCTCAATCCGCTCTTTCCCGAGGTCTCGGCAACTTCTTGACCATCAGTCTTATCAAGAAATAAACCTAGGCTCGTCTTGTTGAGCCTCTTGTCAACAGGAAGTAGGCTATTCCAGATATGGTCTTAGCATCCATTATCTCCCCATTCCTCATCATAACCTCAGCCTTCACAACCTGTACCGGCTCAAGCTCTATCAACTCGTCAACTTCAGGCCTATGATTCACCCTCCTCAGCTTAGACGCGAGGAATATGTGTATCTTCTCACTGCTGTACCCCGGCGATAAGAAACAGCTGAGCAGCTCCTCCATAACCTCAGCATCATAACCGGTCTCCTCAACAAGCTCACGCCTAGCACACTCTTCAGGGTCCTCATCCTCATCTAAGGTGCCGGCGGGAATCTCGAGAAGCACCTTACCCACCAGATGCCTATACTGCCTAATCAACAAGAGTCTTCCATCATCTAGCAAGGGCAGCATCGCCACAGCCCCAGGATGCTCAATAACTTCATGCTCAAAGATCCCTCCACTAGGTGACTGAAACCTGTCAACTCTCAAACTGATAACCTTACCATCATAGACCCTTCTGGAATCAACCAAGACCCCGAAAGCACTCAACTCTACAACCTCACAGGAAAATTTACCACCACATCATTTAAGAAATGGAGCTGGGAGGAAGGCGACAGCCAAGTCCATCTCTTATGCTTCGCCAATCAATGCGATCGCAGCTATACCGAGCGCGACGCCTAGCGCGACTCGAGGAGGATAGCTCTCCTTAAAGACTATGGCGCTCGCGATCACCGTCGCGACAGCGCTCAAGGTCGTTATGATCATCGTGAATCTCCCCAGACCCGTCACAGACAATGGAACACCAATCAATAGACGAGAGATGAACAAGGCTACTAGAGCGCAGAAGATAAGAGGTGAGAAGAGGAACCTCATCGCAAAGAACTCACCTCTAAGACCATAGCCACTGAAAACGATAAGAAACACACCGATCAACATCATCCCCAGGTAGAGAAAGGCCCTTAACGAAAATTGAATCTCAAACATGCGCTCAAGCGATATCGAACCAAACGCATTCGTTCCATACTTGAACAAGAGGCCGCCGATCGTCCCAATAACGATTATCAATGCGATAGGCAACCAGAACCAAACGTCAAACATACGCTTACCCACTTCCACCCGCAACCTAACCTCTATTACAGGAACCATAATGAACATAAGAATTATCCCTGATAGTCCAGTCCGAATCGAACCGAAAGAATAGCATCTTGCCATAGCGGCTTAGCGAAGTCTCTTGATATCCAAGCACAACTTGCCGCGATCAGGGTCCCCCCAAGCATTCCCGAAGACTATGCCCTCTGATCAGAATGGAGGAAACGCAGATGGTGTTTTCGGGGTTTGCAGGCAAATTTTATATTCTCAGGCTGAATTGGATGAACTAGGTGACAGCTCGTGACTGAGGTGGAATTGAAAGAAGTAGACTCTCAAGGTAGATTTACAATCCCGGCGAAATGGCGAGAGCGGATTCTGAAGGGAGTAAAAGAGGTTTACGTCTTCATGTATCCGGACCATTTGAGAGTCGTCCCCAAGAGGGCAGTTGATCTCACCGAATACTTTGACTCAGTAGAAGTTGACGCTACTCTTGAGGGCTTCTCGGAATATCACAAGCTCAAGAAGTCGATTAGGAAGACTTGAATGGAATGATCTGAAATGAGATTTCTCGACGCACTTGTCTTCATATACGCGTTCCTGATAGCCAAGCACAAACTGAAGCCTGAAGATGAGGCAGTGAAAGAGGCCGCGAAAAGCATCATCTCACGAGTCAACAAAGGCGAACGAGTCGTAATCACTGTTGTTCACATGAGTGAGGTCTTCAACTTTGCTGAAGATTGGCTTCCTATTGATGAGGCGTTGAAGCTGGAGGGAGGTCTTCTGTCAAACGATGCTATCGAGGTCGAACCTGTCAACAGGGAGGCGTATATCTCGTCAATCGACTTGGCGAAGGAAAACTCGATTGGGCTGAACGATGGGCTGGCAATCTCGGTAATGGAAAAGAACGGAATATCTGAGATCTATTCCTTCGACAAGCATTTCGAGAAGATAAGGGGAATCAAGAGAGTAACCAAGTAACGCAGCTGAAGAAGAGGCTGACCTCAGAAAGAGTTTGGGATGGGAGAAAGAGAGAATAAGAACTAAGCTTCGATCAAGATAATCATTGACTGATAAGGGATGTCGGCGAAGCCCGTCGGTAGCGGATGTGCGTTCTTCATCCCCAACATCGGTGCGAAAGATTATCCGAGGAAATAGTCAAGTCGCGCTAGATCTTCCCTAACGCATCTCTCGGTTCAATCCTTTTGATGCTGGATATTCTGTCGAAGTCTTTATCGAAGGATACCACTTGATCCACTCCTAGATTCTTCATCGCTTGATATGTTGTCGAATCGTCGAAGTCTATACTGAAGCTCTGCATATGCTTCGTCGCTTCCAACCGGTCGTAGAGTGATAGAAAGTGGAGTAAGAGGGATTTGTATCCTAAGATGGATGAGAGGAAGAGTGACAGCTGCCGAGGCTTCTCCCCCTCTTTCTCCATGACGAGGAGTACGCTATCGATTATGAAGTCGGTTGTCGCTCCCTCCAGAGAGCCTCTCTTCACGTTTTCGAGGAACACTTCACATTCGTCAGCTCGCTCTTGGTCTAGGAGAAGCTCAAGGAAGATGTTTGCGTCGATGAAGTACAGCTACTACCCACCTTTACCCTTCTCCGCCCTTATCTCCGCAGCCTCATGCTGAAGTTCCACACTGCCCTTAGCCACATGACGTAGAAGCCCCCTCACAGCTTTTACCGGTTCTCTTGGAATCTCGACTTGAGCCGAGACAACCTCCTGTCTTCTTATCCAGCTTCTAAGGGCATCTGCGGCTGCCTTGCTCAATGCACCTCGAGAGTACCCATAGGTTTCCATAGAGATCTTTCTGAACTTCTTCTCTAACTCTTCAGGTAAGTAGATTCGGATCGTTTTCATAGGCTAAGGTTTGGGCATAAAGGTATTTAAGCCTTTAAGCTCGAAACCACCCTCTGATAAGAGGCTCAATCACGACGCTCGGCGAGTCAAAGAAGTCGAATCTCGGAACTGTCTGCAACAGCTACTTTAATACACTTGAGGAAAGTTTATGCTATAGCTTACTATACCATACTCAGACCTAACATGAACCTTGTCGATGAGTACTCTCTCCTCCTCCTCTCCGATATTAAGACAAAAGGAGCCGCTAGATTCAAAGATCTTGAAACAGTTGTCAGAAACCCGAAGACCCTAACAGCAAAACTTAGGAAACTCGCTGAAAAGGGTTTGATCGAGTCGACAACGGAAGGATACAGATTATCGAGATCTGGGAGAGAAGCGGTTGACATCCTAGAAAGGCTGGACGAAGTCTCAGCGAGAAGGAGATTCTCAACAAGAAACTTTGAAAGAATTCCACATAGACTCTACGCCGATCTAATTGAGAGATACTGCGAAATCCTTTACGATCGATATCGCGATAGACTGGTCAGCGTAGCGCTATTCGGTTCAGTCGCCAGAGGGAACTGGGAGAGAGATAGCGACATTGATCTAATCGTCGTCCTCGAAGGCTGGCAGAACACCCCAGTATGGATGAGGATGAGAGAGCTGCAGGATCTTAGGAAGATCCTGAGCATGACCCCTGAATTCAAAAGTGCCATCGAGAAAGGGTTCACTCCAAATATTCAGCACTACCCTCTAGATGTCTCTGAGACATCCAGATTCCATAGGATTTACATCGATGCTTCAATAGATGGGATAGTCCTATACGACAGACAGGAATTTCTTCAAAGCCTCTTAAACAACCTTAGAATCAAACTGGAGCAGCAAGGCGCCAGAAGAGTCATGACGCCTGGGAAAGGATACTATTGGATATTGAAGGAAGTTAAGTTGGGCGAGGTATTCACCCTATGAGCAATATAGGACTAGCCGAAGCAGGGATAGAAAGAGCGGGAAGATGGCTCCAAGGGGCCTCTAGAGCGCTTCAAGACACACGTTGGGACGATGCAGTCTACTCCTCCCAGATGGCTGTTGAACAATCGGCTAAAGCAGTGCTCATCGCGTTAGGAATAGATTTCCCAAAAGAACATGATGTGAGCATAGTCTTTGAAGAGCTGGCTAAACGATTAGACATACCGGATTGGTTTAGAGGCAAGGTCTCGGAAATAGTGAAGGCCGTAGCTGAACTTGCAGAGATGAGAGGCTTAGCAGGTTACGGATTCGAGCAGGGAATCGGAGTTGAGTACTTCAAAGATTACGGGCCGGAAGCCTTCGATAAAGCAAGGGAAGTGCATGAAGCTTGCTCCAAACTTCTAAGAGAGACGTTTAAGACTTAGCAAGACAAGGCATTACAACCAAATGGCGAAGTGGTTGAGTCAAAAGAGCCTAGCTTGCGCGATTTCGTACAAGATCCATGAAGTTTGATGGCTGTCTGCTTATTATGTTCATAACGCGCATTCAATAAGGCGGTAGATTTTTAAATGCAGGTGGCTTCGATAGTGCTGAAGAAAGTCTGGATGGGATAGCATATCAAGAGGGCTCATTCAATAATCATCTTAAGCGCTGTTGGTATCCTCTGCGTAGACCTGATTCTAGAGATTGAGCTGCTTCCCTTGCTCTATAGAGGGATACCTGTGCCTTTCGGAGAAACCGCCAAACCAATCGGAGCCGCACTGCTTCCGGCCACCTTCTTCAACGTTCTGCTGATCGCAGCCAATATCTTTGGTTTCGCATACATACTTCACAAGTTCAGTTTCGATTTGGGGCTGATTCCCAAGACGAGAAACGATTGGCTAGATATCCTAGTCTTCTTCGTTTTTGTGATATCTTCTATGGCCGTATGGTACTTTCCGATTTTCTTTTTGCCCTTGGTGATTACAGGTCTTTATCTACTCATAGGCCAACTGTCATAATATCCGAGGAACGTAGTATCTAGATATTTCTCGAAGCGTACTATGCTTGATAATTGTATGTATTCATCTAGCACGCCTTTGATCGACTGCTGACAAAATTTGTTCCAATCAGAACTGCCTTCCCGATTCAAGTTCAACAGCTGCTTTAAGTGGCAGAAATCTGTATCTTGTCAACGTCTCCTCGAACACTTCTCTCATCATCCGGTTTCTAAAAACTCTACACGGATGAACCAGCATGATAAGCTCCGGAATATCGGGCTTTGAGTACCTATCTAAAGTGGTATGCGTAGGAAGGATCGTAAGCCCATCTAGTTTTTCAAACTTGTTTCTGAGGCCAGTTCCTTCGTAGGTGTAGCCGAGTTCAATACAGTATGACAGATATTTTTCATGGCATCCGTCTCCACTTGGAGAGAGAAGCGGAATTCCTCGACCGTGAATCGTTATCCCATCCACTACGCCTGCGACCCCTTCCAGGATCATCTTCTCTTCACGCATCTTGTCGATGCCTCGCGTTTTGTCAACGTGGTGACCTATCTCGTGACCTTTGGCGAGAATCGATTCAGCCAAAGCTCTTATAGGTAATGTGTACCGAGGTCTGAAGAAGAACGTCCCTTTCTGCCTGTAGCTATCTAGAATATCGAGGAGATCACCTATGTACCCGAGATAGTCCTTGTCACGAAAGGATATTCGAAATGCGCCGTAGCTCTTCACTTTGGAAACGTATGGGTTATCTACATCAAAACGCAGATATCTCACCGATTGGTCAGTCAACTTTCAATCAACAAACTCCTAAACGATTCGTGTTCTTCTTATGCGCGTTTGCATAAGGAATGCTAGAAAACATGTTCCTAGCCTAAGTGGAACTGCTGCAGATTGACTTCCTGAGTGATCTCGCTCCGTAGTGCTTTCGATACTCGGCATTGAGCCTCATCAGCTCTTTAGGCAACACTATCGGAGACGATCTCTTCAGAATTTCCATGGCCATCGGAAGGCATCCACCGCCAATACCTGATCTTGCTTCAGGGATCTGGATATTCCATTTTGTATTGCAGGCTTCACAAACATCCTTGAATGGTAGACGTAAATGTTGACAAAGGAGCTTCAAGTACTCGGCGAAGGCGATTTGGCAGTAACGGTATCCGTTCTCTGCAACTTTACATAGTTCTGCGACTTCTAAAAGAGAAACCTCATGGAGCGGGATCTCCAATCGGTTTGAGTATAGATTTTCTCCTAGATCCATCGATTTCCTGTTCAAGGCCCCTATGACTCGCTTTTGCTTTACACCATGATGAATGAGATCTTTAACCCAAAGTCTATGAGGAACATGAACCAGCGAACGTAACCCGTAGGATTTCGCTAAGCGTCTGCAAGTTCCAACTGGAACAGTGCTTTCAATGCTGACAAGAGTCTTGCTATCAGCTATTCGTCTAACCACATCTTCGACATTCGACTGATCATTCGCCGAAGTTGAGACGCATATCAGAGCAGCGTCAAAATCAGGTATCTCGTTCCAATTCTGGAAAACCTGAAAACTGTTGGATCTCTTCCTTCTCAAGTCGTAACCGTAGACCGTCAAACCTTTCTGAGCTACATACTCAGCTGTAGGATAACCGACCTTACCCAATCCTGCTACTAGAACTCTCATTCAGCATCTCTATCCTTTCCATGTTGATATCTAAGGGAAATTTCAATAAGACTCCGATCCTAATCTCATGTGGGAGCCGAATAAAAGCTAGCCAGCCTCTAAGCGGGCACCAGTATGTAACTGTTATCTTGTAACGGTGACCCTTCAGCGCTCTTGCGAACCAGGTTCTTGTAAAATACTGGCGGTGATAGGGCATCTTCGCATGCTTGGAGAATCTATGAGGACATCTAATCCCTACCCTACCATTAGAGACCCTGAGTAGTTCTTGCACCAGTCGATAGGGGTTTGAAACGTGCTCTATCACATGATAGCAGAAAACCTTCTTGAAGATTTTATCTCGGAATGGTAGATGTAGGGCGTCGCCGAGCACAAAGTTTGGTATATTTCTTGCGGTGATGTGGACATCTCTTGTTTGTTCGATTTCAGGATTCCAGCCTATTCTATAGTCAAGGTTAATGTCACCTCTCGCGCAGTATCCGCACCCAACGTCCAACGTCAGTGACAGCTTATATCGCCCTCTCAGATGACCTTGACATAGCTAGGCGAGACATCGATCTCTTCTTCTCGCGTCCAAACTTAAATTGGATAGGTTTCCCGAAATCTGAGCTTTACGCTTTTGTAAGTCAGTAACACAACATCAACTTTCGTATCGATTGCCTCTTTGCGCCATATCTCTAAACAAGTATCCCCATATAACAAACGGTCGTCCTCTAAATATTGCGTGCAACAACGTCGTTAGGAAGCCTATCCCCATGTATCTACGCGCCCTGCCACTATCTATTTGATGTCGAATTAGCCTTCTAACGTTAGTGTCACGATATTCTAAAACAATGACATCCTCCATCACCTCGGCCTTGTATCCATATTTGTTTAACTTTAACTCGTATCCAGTATCCCATGCTGGAGCATCTGGGTCAAAACCGCCAATTTCTTCAGTAACATCACGGCGGAAAAGGGTGCAGGCACCGTGAATCTTTCGACCTAAAGGAGCTATTCTATAGTTCAAATCTCTAAACCACATTAAGGCGTCCAGGTGTTTTTTGCCAGTTCTTGATTTGACTTCAGCTGAAACGCATGCAATATTCCCTTTTATATGTGGAAGAAGTCTCTCGAGTGTGTGTTCCGCAACCTGAATATCTGCGTCAACCTTCATCATCAGATCCCCGTCGATCCTTTTCAAAGCAAAGTCCATCGCCTCAACAATGGGACTGACGAAATTTCCTCTCCAGTCCTTTACTAGGACTTTGACTCCATAACTCTCGCAAATCTGTCTTGTGTGATCAGTGCATCTGTCTAAGACTACGACGTGTTGCACGTTGACACCGTTGGGCGCCTTCATTTTCTGAACGGCGCAGAGACATTGACCTATCGTTTCTTCTTCGTTATGTGCTGGCGTAACGATCGTTACTCTCAGGCAGTTTCCCTCCATCTACAACTATCGCCTGCTCGAACTTTCACATAAAGGGCTAGTAGTGCGCCGAAAATAAACCTGGACAGCCATTTTCGCCGCAAGGATGCTCACACACAGTTTGCCCTTTGTCATCCGTGTGATCTTTCAACATCAGATATCCTATTGTTTGGAGATAACTCTTCTGCAAAACGTAACGTGAATATAATCCTCGACGAGTTCTCTGTATCTTTGAATCCACGTCTTAACCGTCATGAATTCATCCATTGTGCGCTCACCTAAGAACCTTTGCAAGCTATTTTCGCGCTGCAATACGATCCCGTCGTTGTATTTTTCTATTCCTTCCTTGAAACGAAATAGCATTAGGTTTCAGGGTCCAATCTGAAAGACTCTCAAATGCGCGCTAAAATTCGATCTCAGAGATAGGTGTTCAATAGCTCGAAATGATCCTAGTTTCTCCCGGGACCTACACTATTCAAGGATACGAGGTATCCGACGAACATACCAAAAAAGTTGACGGCGCACCTCAATGGATAAAAAAGGATCAGATTCCAGTTTCGGTACGTGATAGCCAAGTCTATTCCTCTCAACGGTGAAAAAAGTAGTCTGCGAATCCTACCATATGTTCCGATTCTTTCCTTTCCCGCAGCTTTTCCGGATCCGAATTGTTTTTCGAGCCAAATCTTCCATGTGTATGAAAACAGATGTTTCAAAGGGTAGTTGACTGTTACTGTGGTCCATTTCTTTTTTGCAAGCTCCTGTGCGAGCAGAACTGTTTCTGACGTTGGGTACTTCACGCCCCCGACCTCATCAAGCGCTTGCCGTCTGATCATTCTAACGTGATGTTGGGCATGCATTATCGAGTGATTGATGACTAGAGCTTCCATTCTTGCAAGAGTGTTCACAACAATCGGTTCAAAAACACTACCTGCAGCTCCAACGTTTTTTTCATGGAACGCGTCAGCCATGCGTTTGAACCACTCGTCTGAAGGAATCTCATCATCATCAATGAAACAGATCAATTCGTTCTTCGCTTTACGCCATCCTATGTCCCTACTTTTGCCAACTGGAGATACCCCTTCAACATAAACGATTTCCTTGACAAGCGATGAACTAGATATTGCCGGAACTGTTTCAGATAGAATGTCTCTTCTGTTTCTTGTACATATTACGACTGAGATGAATAAATTAGATTCACTTTTCTGGCCATTGAGCGGCGAGCATTTCCCTTCCAAAGACATGTCTTCCCTCACTCTTCTACGCGCGGCCGTGCACATTCGACCTCGGAAGAATGTGTTTTACGAAGAATGCGATGCATTGCAACCGCACCCGTCAGGTAGTTCCAATACAAGGCTGCATGATATCGGAAAATTCTCAATTCCCAGTCCTTGTTATCAAAGCTGCCATAGAGGCCTTTTGGAATGGACGTCAAGAAGTTTCGTCCTGCGCGTTTCAGAGATAGATACCCGAGCCTGTATGCGCATCTTCCTGCTTCGTAGCCTGCTTTGGGAGTTTTCCTCACGTTGTCGTGAACCGCGACTGGTTCAGGCGTTCTCAGCCAATTGAATCCCTTTCGTTCGATGAACCATCGTATGAATTGGTCCTCGTAGACCTTCAGCCATTCTGGGATAAGTATTCCTTTCACCGAGCGCGTTCTAATTATAGTGTCTCCGGTAAAGGCTCGTTCCGAGCGAATCCTCTTAGTATGATAAAGTTTCCATTGAAGCTTTAGCATGCTATTTGCATATTTTTGTATCAATTCGTTTTTGTAGTAGCAAAGTCCTTCTACCGCCCCAGTCTCCTCAGTCATGATCGACTTTACGTTGTCAACCCATCCCCGACATAGGACTACGTCACTATCTACGAATGCGAAGAATTCGGTGTCAACGTTCTCTATTCCAATTTGTCTAGCTTTCGCGACGGAAATCCCCCGTTCTACGATCAATTTCGTCCGGGGATACTGAAGTGCGATACCACGCGTGTTGTCCCTACTGCCGCTGTCCACAACTATAAGGTGATGCACCGGGATCTCGGTATGGATGGCGTCGAGGCACTCCTTCAGACATGGCTTCTCTGAATCAAACGTGGGCATTACAACGTCTATCGATTTCACCGCTGGTCCTCCTCAGGCATATAACCGATTGTCACGAGAAGCTTCACGCGAACTCTGGCGCTCGGTTCCTGACCGATGATGATATTAACTGAATCTATTAAGCGTTGCAATGTCAGTCGAGACAGTAGGAAGCCAATAACAGGTCTGATTGGCCCTACATTTCCATGAACTGGCCGTCAACAGGGACGAAACGCCATCATTTAATGTCAACGAAGCGACCCAGGTGTTCAGTTCGCATAGTTAATGATACCATCTTTATTCCGCCAGTTGTACACATCATCGCAGGAATTCTGTTGGAGTGTCCGTCACCCTGCTCAGTAACACTTCAGATGTACGAATCCGTTAATCTTCTGGACGAATTCTATATGCCCCGTATTGATTCCGGTAGTTTCTACTGAAATTGTAGAGAAATTCTGACTACTAGTACTGATCTTTTAATCAAACCACCAATCAGGAGACGAGAAAAGAACCGGCCCTATCGACTATGCGCTCCCATCTTCGCCCGACGAAAGCTTTAACAAGATGTACATCATGCGCTCTCACAGCCCTTAAAATTCTCAGCATCACCATGTAGACTACCCCGCCAACGAGAACGTAGATAGGCAGAAGATACTTACTATACCAGACCTCTTGCAATAATAGAATTGCAACCGCCATAACGAGACTCGCAAGCCAACTCTTCCAAAAAGCCTCCAAGTCGAAATCCACCCTAAACAACTTCATTCGCCTCAAAACTGCCACCATTATGAGCAAACCCGAGACCATTGCCGCACCACGAACGATGGCTGCTCCTAGGACTCCGGCTAAAGGCAGGACGACTAGCCCAAGAGAAATGCTAACAGAGAGGACGGTCAAAGTCAAAAGCGCATACGTCTTCGTCCGTTCGGCTATCGAGAATATGTCGCTTAGAGAGGCGCCCACGCAGGTAGAAGCGCCAAAGAAGCAGAGTATAGCCAGCGGAAGAGCGCCCGTCTCATACGCTCTTCCAGCGAACAAAGAGATTGTTGGACGAGCCGTCGCAACCAACCCAATAGCTAGAGGAACAACTACATAACAGACGTACCTCGAAGCGGTCCTGACCACCTTCTCTAGACCGCGGATACCATTCCTACCATGCAGCTCAGAATACTGAGGAAACAGCGCCGTCGAAATCGCGCCTGGAAGCGCATACATCATCCCGAACGCAGTTACCGCAACATTATAGATTGCAACGTCAGCCAAGGAAGCGTATGCAAGAATTAGAACTCGATCAAACCAGTTGTAGCCGAATCCAACCCATGAAGAGATGTAGATCGGCCAAGAGAATCTAACTAACCGCTTCAGACTGAAATTGAAGCTTGGCATTCCCAGATCCTTAACAATACATCCAGAAAAGAGTAAGAAGCCGCACAAGTCTCCTATAAGCCAGCCGAGGACAACCCCCCATAAGCCCAGTTTTAGAAGCAAGAAGACAACTGAGAGAAGTTTACTCAACGTGTAAGCGACAATGTTGAATCCAGCCGCCTCCTTAATTTTCTGCAGCCCGATAACGATGCCATTAAGATTTGGGAGAACACCTGCAAATGTCAAGTCCAAAGCAAGAATCCTGTAGGCCTCAACATATTCAGTCGTCCTAGTTAACAGATACGAGATCTGGCTCGAAAAGAAGAATAGGAACGCGCTAAACAGAATGGACCCGAGGAAACTGAGCCGAAATATATGAAAAGCAACTCCAGCAGCAGCCTTCTGCTCATCCTTCGCTTTCGACTCAGCGACAAATTTGACCGCCGCACTTGAAAGGCCCAAGGTCGTAGTAATCTGAGCAATGGCAAAAACCAAGGTCAAGGTGACGTATACGCCCATCTCGGTCCTCGTCATCAAACGGGCGATAATGCCGAAGCCGACAGCCCCAACTATCGCCGTGACCAAGCTCTGAATGAAGAGAAAAGAAGCCCCACGCGCAACATGAACTGCCGGCCTTACATCAGCCAAAGCGATTCACTCAATTCAATCTGTACGACAGATTCTTGACGCACCATCGACACTAGCGTATTAACGTGTCCGCAACAGTAATAAAACTACCATGCGCAACATCGAAGTCGCAAGCTTTCGAAAAAGCTAGGGAAACTTCAACCCCATTGCGCCCTGTGGGCAAGCCTCAACGCAGTCCAGACAGAAGATACAATCTTGATCGCTAAACTTCTCCCAAGGGAGCTCAAGAATCCTAACCTGCATAGGGCAGACCCTAACGCAGTCAGGACACTTCTTGGTGCATCTCACAGGATCACGCTTCATCCCGAGGAAGCTGAACCTACCGAAGACCCCTAGGAAACTGCCCACAGGACACAAATAGCGGCACCAGAATAGAGGGATCATATAGGCCCCGTAGAAAGAGATAGCCAAGAGAATGAAACTTAAAGCGAGGTTGCCGGGTACGCTCCATATCCACTTAACGAAAACATCGTAACTCGAGAAGACCTCAGAGGCTTTAAGAAGCAAACTGGCTCCATCCATCAAGAACATTGGGATAGTCCCGAAGAGCGCTCCGTCCGGTGATACGGCTAAGAAAGGCCCTTTCGCGAAAACGCCGAGAGCCTCGCTATAATCTTTGCCGATCCCGAACTCAAGCGCTAAGAACAGAGAGCCGCTAATGAACAGAGTCAAAGCCAGAATGAAGAGCTTCAAAGACTTGAACTGATCGTGGGTTTTAGGTGAAACCTTGACGTGACGGCTCCTAAAAGTGGATATGAGATACTGAACAAACCCGAAGGGGCAGACCCAGCCGCAGAAAAGCCTCCCGAACAGAGCGCCAACAATGAATATGGAAGCTAAAGCGAACCAAGGAAACTCAGACCTCGAAAACATAAATTGAACAAGATCGAAAGAACCCACCATAAAACTGAAAGGAGAATTCAAACTTGAGAGCACAGGCCAACTATAGCCAATGCGCTCTAGCTCAAGGTAAGGATAGACCAGCGTGAAGATTGAAGCATTGAACAATAGAAAGAACAAGAATTGAACAGCGAACCTGAAAGGCCAAATCTTCATTCTAGCCAAAGAAACACCTCAAGGAAAAGCGTATGTGAAAGAAGAGAACAACTTCAAGATTAACGAAAATTCGCCGAGATAGATACTGATCGAAAGCATAGTGAGACCAAACATCAAAGCGATCGAAGCATACACTCTCTTCATTCACACACACCGAATATTGCTCCACTATCTAGTGGAACAGGATAATTATATGTTTCACGGCTTCGAGAAAGCATCGACAGCCAAACCATTCCCACAAGCTTCTTGACAACGCAGAAATTCAACTGAAAAGGAAAGAAGATATAACTACGTTATAACTAGTAAACCAAACAGATGACAGAGAAGGAAGAAGCAGCCATGACGCTTGAGAGAAGAGTCTACATGGATCACGCAGCCACAACTCCAGTCGACCCTGAAGTCGTGGAGGTGATGGTGCCTTACTTCACAGAGATCTACGGGAATGCATCCAGCCTCCACAGCTTCGGCAGAGAAGCCCACAATGCGATGGAGGAAGCACGGAGAAAAGTTGCAGGACTCATCAATGCGCATCCTGAAGAAATAATCTTCACAGCTGGAGGAACGGAGTCAGACAACATAGCCATAAAAGGCGCGGCCTACGCGAACAGGAGCAGAGGAGACCACATAATAACGAGCACCATAGAGCATCCAGCGGTCCTAGAAACATGTGGAAGTCTCGAGAGACAAGGGTTCAAAGTCTCATACATACCGGTCGACAAGAACGGCCTAATAGAACTGGAGTCCTTGCGGAAAGCGGTCACAGAGAGAACAACACTGATCACGATAATGCATGCGAACAATGAGATAGGAACGATAGAGCCGATAGAAGAGACAGCGGAAATAGCTGAGGCGAGGAGCATAATCTTCCACTCAGACGCAGTCCAATCCGCGGGGAAGATCCCTGTAGACGTGAAAAATGTAGGCGTAGATCTCCTTTCAATCTCAGCCCACAAGATCTACGGGCCGAAAGGAATAGGGGCTCTATACGTAAAGAAAGGCACACACTTGGAACCGATATTACATGGCGGAGGGCATGAGAAAGGCCTAAGGTCAAGCACGGAGAATATTCCTGGAATAGTGGGCTTAGGTAAAGCAGCAGAACTGGCTGAAGGAAGAATGAGTGAAGATACTGCACATTTGACCGACCTCCGCGATCAACTCATAAAAGCAACTTTGGGTAGCATAGAAGAATCGTATTTGAATGGTCACCCGACGAAACGACTGCCGAACAACGCGCACTTCAGGTTCACGGGAATTGAAGGTGAAGCCTTAATCCTTAACCTAGACGAGAAGGGAGTAGCAGCATCAACTGGCTCGGCGTGTAGCTCAAAGAAGTTGCTTCCGTCGCATGTCTTGATGGCTATAGGACTTGACGAGGTTCAAGCACACGGATCCCTACGTTTAACATTAGGAAGAGAGAATACGAAAGAAGACATAGAGTACGTACTTCAGGTATTGCCGGAAACGGTGAAGAAACTGAGAGCAATATCTCCACTCTGGGGTAGACCGATAGAGACAGAGAGATGGAAGAAAGAGTTAGAAGCGAAACCTCACAGTCACTAGCCATACGCAGTAAATAGGCGAACCAGCACCATGCTCAACGTAGAAGAGATTCGAAGAGACTTCCCAATCTTAGAGACTGGAGTAATCTATCTGGACAATGCAGCGACGAGCCTTACGCCGGAACCGGTGGTCCAGAAAACAGTGGAGTACTACCATGAGTATCGAGCAAACGTAGAGAGAGGAATACATAGGCTCTCTCAGAAAGCCAGCGAAGAATATGGCAAAGCAAGATTGAAGATAGCGAAACTGATAAACGCGAAGCGAGAAGACGAAGTGGTCTTCACGAAGAACACGACCGAAAGCATAAACTTGATCGCTAATGGAATCGGATGGAGGAAAGGCGACAAGATAGTGACAACGCTGATCGAGCATCACTCCAACCTGATACCGTGGCAGAGGCTGAATCAACAAAGAGGCATAGACCTAGCTGTTGTAAAGCCCAATAGAGAAGGAGCATTCAATCTTTCAGACTTCGAATCAGTTGTCGACGACCGAACTAGACTAGTAGCCTTAACGCATGTCTCCAACGTTCTCGGTGCCATTGCACCTGTCGAGGAAGTTGCTCAGGTAGCTCACGACCACGGAAGCCTCTTACTGATAGATGGCGCACAATCGGTTCCACATATGGCTGTTGACGTAAAAAGAATCGGATGCGACTTCCTAGCCTTCTCAGGGCACAAGATGCTCGGGCCAACAGGGATAGGTGTGCTCTACATTCGAGAAGAACTGGAAGGCGAGATACAGCCACAGTCGATAGGGGGAGGAGGTATCAAAGACGTGACTCAGGAACAGTACAAGCTTGCGGAGAGCCCAGCACGCTTCGAATCGGGGACTCCGCCTATCGCTGAAGCGATCGGGCTTGGAGAAGCAGCCGAATACCTACATCGGAAAGGGCTTGAGAACGTCGCAGCGCATGAGAGAGAACTCGCAAACAGAATCTGTAAAGAACTTCAAGCCATAAATAGAGTTGAAGTCTACGGGCCAATTAACCCCAGTCATGGAACGGGCATAGTGTCCTTCAACGTCGCTGAAGTGAACCCTCACGACGTAGCATTAGCACTTGACATTTCAGGCAACATCATGGTTAGGTCAGGGTACCACTGTTGCATGCCTTTAGTGAAGGATGTGCTAGGTCTAAGAGAAGGAACAGTTAGAGCTTCAGTATACCTCTACAACACTGTACAGGAAGTCGATACGCTCATCGAATTGACTGGAGAGATCGCTCGAACAGCCAAGAACTAGCTTCGCACCCTAACTGTCAACGACTCCCCAATGGTCAAGTAAGGTCGAATTTATAATCTGTTCTCACTCGTATTTCCTTGAGGAGAATATTGCTGTCAACAGGATACAACTTCGATGCAAACGAGTTCTATCTAAGACAGACCGTTCTAAAAGAGTTAGGAATGGAAGGCCAAAATAGGCTTAGACGATCGAAAGTTGCGGTCGTCGGTCTAGGGGGACTTGGAAGCGCTTCAACTCTATACTTGGCGCTTGCGGGAGTAGGATATCTACGCCTCTTAGATCAAGATACTGTCGAAATGAACAATCTGCACAGGCAGATACTCTACACTCTGAGAGACTTGAAATACCCGAAAGTCGAAGCAGCAGCGGAGAGGATTCGAGAGACCAATCCGGAAGTCAAAGTGGATCCACGTCCAGAGAACCTGAGAGAAGACAATGTTGATGAAATCGTTAGCGGGGTAGACTGCGTAGTCGACGGCCTAGACAATATGCGATCAAGGTACATCGTAAGTAGAGCATGCGTCAGAAATAATGTGCCATTCATCTTCGGGGGTGCAATCGGCTTCGAAGGGAACATCTCGGTCTTCCACCCTCCTGAGACACCTTGCTTAGAATGCGTTCTTCCGAACTTGAATGATCAAAATATGCCAACCTGCGATGTCAGAGGAGTCTTAGGCGCGACCCCAGGAATAGTCGGAACGATCCAAGCAATGGAGGCTGTGAAACTGTTAGCAGGGATCGGTGAGACATTGAAGAACAAACTATTGGTCTGCGACTTCAAAGACATGTATATAGTCATGGTCGAGATCCATAGAAGACCCAACTGCAACGTATGCGGAGATCAAATTTCGAAAGCCCTCAAAATGGAAGAAAAACTCGCTTGGCTTTGCGGCAGGAATACCGTCAATATCAACCCTCCATCACCAGTCGATCTCGATCTTGAAAGAGCCAAGGACGAACTGAGTAGACACTTCAGAATAATTGTGAAATCTTCGATCGTGGTCGTATTCAAGTATGCAGGGGACATAGAGGTTAGCCTATTCAAGTCTGGAAGAATGCTCGTAAAGAATGTCAAGAGTGAGCAAGATGCGCTACAGGTCTACAGGGAAACATTAAGAGCCTTGGGAATAGACACAACTTATTAACCAATTAACAGTGTTATAGTGGTGCAGATGAACCATGCGCCCACCATGCGAACTTATAGTTCGAGATATTCTACCAGCGTTCAGATCACTCATCGCGAAGAAACTGATCACCAAACATAATCTATCCCAAGTCGCGGCTGCCAAGAAGCTGAGCACGACACAAGCCGCAATAAGCCAGTACCTAGGCTCGAAACGTGGAGATAGAATGCTTAAAGAACTGGAGTCCATGCCTGAAATAGAATCGACAGCAAGTAAAATGGCGGAACGAATCGCGACTGGCAAGTTCTCTCCAATAGAAGCCATAGTAACATTCTGCAAACTATGTACAGCCATAAGGATGGAAGACTCCATCTGCAGCCTCCATAGAGGGTTGTCATCAGTTCCCTCAAGCTGCAGCATATGCCTCAAACCGGAGAAATAGCCTAAGAGAATACTCTCCGCAACAGTCATATCTTCCTTTATGAATCTAAGACTCGACATTCGAATAATTCAATCGAAGGCGATAGCCGGGGAATTAGGCCGGGGTTGGCATCGACGCCACCGAAGGCCGAACGGTTCAGGCGGCGGGCTGCAGAGGACCCTGTGGAGACCCGCAGGACGTGGGTTCAACTCCCACACCCGGCTCCTTACTTCTAGTTCATAGTCTTTCCTTTTTTCAAAGCCACGAAAGAGAAAAAGCAATAAGACAAACCGCACTCAAATAACTCAGAATGAAGATCAGGCAATGCTCAAAAAAGCTCAGGACAAGGGGTTTAAATACTGTGTTAGGATCCGAAAAAACCCGAAAAACCCGCACCATACGAAATACTCCGTTCGACTGGTGAGAACGAAATACTGGAGACCCGGAGACGACTACCTAAAGATTATACTGGACTCAACGATCTCCAGGATCAGTTCTGGCGACATTCTCGTTATCTCAGAGAAGGCTATTTCCGTCGCTTCAGGAAGGATCGTTGACGAAGAGAAGATAGAACCCGGTCTTACCGCTCGGTTCTTGACAGACTTTTGGATGAAGGTTGTCTGGGGGGTCTTTCTTGGTTTCGTCTCTAGGATGAGTAGACGTAATATAGAGAGACTTAGAAATTATCCAGGAGTCGAAGGAGCTAGACATAAACAACTCGCCTTGAATTATGTCGGTTTTGCTCAAGCGCTCCGCCACGGATCAGAGGGGGGAATCGATGTAACCAATGTTCCTCATGCTTATGCCTGCCTTCCACTTAGGTCGCCACACGCTATCGTCAAAAGAATCTCAGAATTGTTCGAAGCTCAGAAGAAGAATGTCGTTGTTATGATCGTGGACTCCGACAAGACCTATAGCTTCCATGGCTTTCACATCACCCCTAGGCCGAATCCAATAAGTGGAATAAAGGCGCTGGGCCTCTTCGCGTATGTAATCGGAAGGCTCTTGAAATGGAGGCCGAGATCCACTCCCTTGGCTCTTTCGGGATCGAAAATGGGGCCGGAAGAGGCCTTGCAGATAGCTGCTGTAGCCAACAAAGCTCGGGGATACGGTGCTGGAAGAACAGCGTGGGACATGGCTGAAAGTTTCAGCGTCGGTCTGACCGATGTAACCTTAGATATGCTTGAGAAGGTTCCGCATTACCCGATCGTTATCATTCGAAGATTGGTAAAGTGAGGCCGTAGAGCGGTCAAGTGATTAGCTTTCTTTCTGCTTCTTGAGAAGTTGGTCGACGTCGTTCTTCGTCGGCATAGATCCCATTCCAGTTTGCTTCGTAGTTGAAAGCGCTGCGGCAACTGTGGCGTAGCGGGTTGCATCTTTTATTGACGCTCCGTCGAGAATTGCTTTCATCAAGGCTCCTGCGAACGCATCGCCAGCCCCTGTGGTATCAATGGTCGCGATCTCTACAGCCGGCACTTCGAAAGTCTCGTCCGCCGTGAAGACCTTCGAGCCCTTCTCCGCCATGGTGACTATAACCGTCTTCAACCCGTATTGCAAGAGGTCTCTGGGCGAATGGAGCTCTGTCGACGATTTCTTCAGGCTACCGTAAGTCTTCTCGTTCATCAACAGCAGATCAACATTCTTAAGTATCTTGCCGATTCTCTGGAGTCCGTAGCCAGCATACGGCGCCAGCAGCCTATAGAGGACGAGCTTATTCCTTGATTTTGCATAGCTTGCCACAAGCTCTGCAACCTCAAGATACGCCTCTCCGATATAGACAGCTTTGCACTCTTCAAATCGCTTCCAGTTGACTTCATCCGGAGAAGCTATTGAAACTGCTGTAGACTCACCTATGGGAGAGAATATCCGTTTCCCTCCTTGACTGTTCGTCATTATTACTGTTCGCAGTGTTCGCAGATCTGGACAGATCTCGAGGTCGGAAAGATCCATGCCCTCCATTTTCAACGCTTCAACAACCAAGCATCCGTAGATGTCAGGCGCAATTCTGCCGATGAAGCTTGTTGAGATGCCGAGCCTCGACAGTGCAACGGCCACATTTGCACCAGACCCTCCGGGCGACTCCAAATACTCAGAAACCATTATGCTCTCATCCAAGTCCGGAATCGTTTCGACCTTGATAGAGTAGTCTACTGCTGCTGAACCAAAAACAAGTACGTCAGGTCTGCGGCATGCTTTCCGTTCCTTCTCGACCACTCTCGCCACATAAGCCTGATAGACTTTCGACGCCAGCATTACCGGACTTAGCCCCAGTTTCAAGCATAACTCTGACACGTTCTCGGAGTATATGTCGAAGATCTCTGAAAGAGTTCTCTTCGACTCGTTGAGCCCGAAGTCATCTGTAGGGAGCAGGAGGAGAGCAAACCACCTTCCGAGAGGTGTTGGCGAATACCATTTCGCCCAAACTGTCCTATTCTTAACCTTGATCCTCTCCATTCCTGATTCCAGAATACCCGTCGACACGAGTTTGTTAAGATAATCGATGACGGTCTTGTTGGAGTACGGCAATGTAGTTATGAGGTCTCTTTGATAGACTTTCTTCTCCGGTGAAGTCCTCTTCAGAATCTCGAGGGATAGTTTGGACCCGAAGGCTGAGAGCAAAACCCGATACTGTTGAGCTGTCTTCTTCGGAAGAGGCAGGATATAGAGCCAAAACTTCTCCATGCTGTGTCCTTCTCGGATCATGGTCTCATTCCCATCAAGAGAGCAACGGCAAGAACTGCCGTTATCAAATCAGCGGTGGTTCCGGGATTGAACTGGTGATCGTGAGTTCTGAGTGAAGAATCAAACTCGGTAAGTCTCTTCTTTCCTTCCGCAGTAACCAGTCCGCCGCTGCGGAGCACCTTGTTTGCCTCAAGAGAAACCTCTTGCGCCTTCTCTTGCCCGGCTTTCCGGGCGATGAGCGTGTCAGGAACTTCAGACAAAACCTTCAAGAAGGTGTGGACGGTCGCGACATTGATGTCTTTGAAGCACGCCATCTGTTCGTTAAAGTAGGGATAGCCCAGATCAAAGGTTATGTGATAGTTATTCACCCACTCTGAGGCGATTGAGTCATAAGTCGAAGCGATCTTGAAAACATCTAAGATTGTGACTTTTTGCCTTACAATACGGCCCTTTGTTTGGATCTTTTTCACATCGAACTTAGAGACCTCTCCAAGGCCTCCGGGCTTCGCCATATTTATGCCCTCATACAGCGCAAGAGTGTCCTTGGAAACTGTGTTGTCAGTTACCGTTCTGATCGACGATCTCAAGTCGTCGACTGTAAACATGCCCTTTCGAGAAACAGAACCAGCGGCGACAGCGATAGGCATTAGAAGAATAGCCGACCCCAAGCTAGTGTTTCCGCCATGTTGCCATTTCCCGACATCACAAACAGCATCTCTTATCGCTGCTCCAATTCCTATCTCGCCCCCGCGAATTCTTTTAGAGCCCAGCAACACGCCTCGTCGAGCAGCCTCTCGAAAATGAGATCCAACCCCAACAGCTGAAGCTAGAAAATGTTCATATCTCGTCTCCCCGAAGTCAGCTGCTCGATGAACATTTCCAGGCTTAGGGTAAGCACTGACTTCGAGGAGCATCGCAACCTGCATGCAACCGGCAATCTCATCGATAATATTCTCAGTCTGTAAGGTCTTCAAACGTTTCACCTTGCAGATGGATTCACTCAACTCTTAATAAACTCCAGAAGAAAAGTCTTACAAGTTGAGCTAGACTCCGAAAGCATACGTTAAGAACCTGCGAAAGGCGTTTGAGAGGTATAAGATCCCATGCATAGAGGGCGTGAAGGAGACTTTCTGGAGACTGACGACAACCTCATCTTCGATGCCAAGGGAATCGTCCATCCACGGGACAGAGTTATCGCCTATCTGCGTTACGTACCTGACGAAAAGGGAGACAGAACCCGACTTGGAGTCCGATACAGAAAAGTATACGGGCTAAGGGGACGAGAAGCTTTCCTGCGAAAGAATGCTCCTATCTACAGATACTTCGATCCAGTAGCCCATAGAAGACTACAAGGAGTTCCACTCAAAAGAATAAGTGTTCTCTACGAACCTAGAAAGAAGCTCCAGCAACTGTCTGCGAGGAAAAGGCTTGATCCGATGGAAGAAGATGCCCTTGAACTGGTGAACCTTCTCAAGTCCGCAACAGAGCTTCCTTCGACGAGATTCGGTATCTCCGGATCGCTTCTCGTAGACTTGCATGACGAGAATTCTGACATAGATCTGATAGTGTATGGCGTGCGTGAATCGCACAAGGTTCTGGAGGTACTAAAAGGATCGCAGTGCAAGATGCTTCTTGGAAGATACGACAGAGCCGGCATACGTCGGCTCTATGAAGCCAGATCCATGCAGAACGCGATGAGCTTCAACACATTCCTGATGCAGGAGAAACGGAAGTTACTAGAAGGAAAATTTAGGAGACGGGACTACTTCATCCGCTGCATTAAAGACTGGAATGAGATTGACGAGAAATACGGCGACAGATACTACTATCCACTAGGTTGCTCTATCGTCCAAGCAGTGGTCGACGACGACTCAGAGAACATTCTGACCCCTTGCGTGTACCGAGTCAGCCGAGCAAAGGTTCTTTATGGAAAAAAGAGAGCCGTGCCAAGTCAAATCGTATCGTTTAGAGGAAGATTCTGCGAGCAGGCCTTCCAAGGGGAAAGAGTAAAAGCCCGAGGAAGACTGGAGAGGGTTGCTGATCGGAGCGGCGAATGGTATCGAATAGTGCTGGGCGAGAGCCCCCTTGACTACTTGATCAAGGTTAGTTAGACACAGATTTTTCTGTTCCTCAAAAGCATGCAAAGAGGCATGAGTAAGCCTCCTTTTCACGCGTGGATTGTCAGAAATATTTGAGAGAACCGATAGCATCTAGATTTTTGGGCCGAAGGGGCAAGAAGCGTCAGGTCCTAGCCAGTCTCCTTGAGTGATGTATGCAGTGAATCTGCAACCGCCGCAGAGGTTGCTGTACTTACATATTTTGCATGAACCTTTGAGCGCTTTTCGGTTCCTGATGTAATTCAGTAGCTCATTGTGAACCCAGATTTCTTCGAGGCTTTGTTCGAGGAGGTTGCCGAGTTTTATTGGAGCAGGAACGCAGGGAAGCAGATCTCCGGAAGCAGTGAGCCCCGCGTAAGTCAAGCCAGCCGAGCATCCGCCGAATCCCGCTGCCAGCCTCCTCACGATCCTAGAAACTTCGAATCCAGATTTCTCTTGAAACATCTTTTCGTACCCAGACAAAGCCTCACTTACTGTGAAAACTTTGCCGTCCGAAAGTTCGTAGCCGAGGCGAGCGTAATACGTCATTCCTCGAGCATAACACTGCATGCCGGCCATGTCCATTACGCTATTGTAAAACTTGTTGTACAATGCTTCCAGAGCCTTAATCTTCTCTGAAGGTGTCACGTCAAGGTAGCACGCTTCAGCTCCACGACCGGCAGGGATAAGCCGGTTTAAATAGAATCTTGTCGCCCGCAGCTTCTCTGCCAGTTCCATAGTTGCTTCTAATTCACTAATGTTCTTCGAGTGCAGAGTCATCGTAACTGCCAACTCGTCAAATCCTACTGCAGCACAGTTCCTTATTCCCTGAATGGTCGCTTCAAAGCTTCCGGACTTATTTCTTAGAAAATCATGAGTTTCAGCTCTTGCACCATCCAGACCTATCTCTACCCGTCTAACACCCGCTCTAGCAAGCTTCCCCGCTACTCTGGGAGTCATGAGAGTTCCATTGGATGCGATTGTACATAGCATCCCGTGCCCGTCAGCCCTTTCAATTGCATCATAGAGGTCACTCCGTAGCAGCGGTTCGCCTCCTGAAAAGGTTAGTATTGCTAACCCGGCGTCGCCCATGTTATCTATCACCTTGAAAGCTTGAGAAGTCGTTAGCTCTGAACCAGAGGATGCGGGGGAGGAGTCTTGATGGCAGTGCAAGCAGTTAAGGTTGCATCGGTTAGTGAAATTCCAAACAATAGTCACTGGAACGCCGGTGGGCTGCGGATACCTTACTCCAAACTGGGCAACTCCTCTAACCGCGCTGAGCACGCATTTACGGATAAGCGAATCTTTCAATAACCGCTTACTTGTGTTATCATCAACTTTTAGACGAAAGAACAAAAGACGAATCAGAGGCACTATGGCTCTCGATGCTATCAAGCAACGTTCACAAGGAATATGCTCATTCGTCGAATAGATGTCAAATATCGAAAGTAATCGCTCTTGCCCACATTTTTCACATTTGCTCGTCAAATAACGCGCAAGAGCGATCCAAAAAGGGTTAAAAACTAAGGCGAGAGAATGCTTGGCATTGAGATTCAAGCTTTTCTGAAGCCCATTTGCCATTTTCCTATCAATATCCTTTGCGACGAGACCTCAGCACTACGTTACATCAAGATTTAAATTTTCTCCATCAATATCCTCTGACTTGGCAAAATTGAAACGCACTCTGAAACTTCAGCTAAATAGCTTTCAAGCTCCTCCTGTATTCTGTCAAGATTGGGTGTTAGGCCTTGAAGAGAGGATTTAGAGATAGAGACCATTTACGAACCGCTGAGATGCTCTACTTCACAACAGTGGGTAACGTACACCCGAAGGACAGAGTATTCTCATATCTGAAGTACATTCCTGACAAGTCAGGAAAATGGGGGAGGCGAAGAAAGTATAGGAGGGCAATAGAAGCCTACTCGACCCTCCAGATAGGACAGTCTCTTGATTTCCTTAAGAAGAATTACCCTCAATACGTCTTTCACTCGAATCTACAGAGCTTGACATTCTCAGCAGTCCCCAAGAAGCTCATAAGTCAACACTATCAGCCCGAAAAGAAACTGCAACAGCTACTGAGAAAACATCAACTCGATCCACTCGAAAAGAAAGTAGTGGACCTAGTTCACGTACTTGCAGACGAGAGCGGCGTGGATTCTTCCAGTTTCGGAGTTACTGGATCCATCCTCTTGGAAATTCATAGAATCGAGTTTTCAGACATCGACTTGACTGTTTACGGCAAGCGAAACAGTTTCGCCATAAAAGATGCCTTAACACCCCTTTTTCAAGATAAGCACAGCTCTATTAGAAGATTCAGCCCCAAGAAGCTTACTGAGATCTCTAGAATGGAAGCTAGGGTTCATCACCTAACTCCGCTTGATGCGAGGAGAATCTACGAGAGAAAGTGGAATAGGGGGGAGTTCCAAAATACGTTCTTCTCTCTCCATCCAGTAAGGATCGAATGTGAGGTTTCTGAGAAGTATGGAGATCGAACGTACCTTCCCTGCGGAATGGTCACGGTTAGAGCTGAGATTTCAGACAATTCTGAAGCCTTCTTTATGCCCGCAAGATATAAAATAAGAGGCGTTAAGATGCTGGAAGGGTCTGCAGTACGGAGAATTCGAGAAATAGTCACGTATGAAGGACTATTTGCAGACATCGCATCGGAGGGGGAAGAAGTGATTTGTCGAGGCAAGTTAGAAGAGGTCAGCAATAGAAAAGAAGGGGAAACATATAGTCGTATTCTAGTCGGATCTTTTGAGGCTTCAGAATCTGACTATGTAATTCCGAAACCCTAGTTGCCAAGCGCTTCCTTGAGCCGGATCGGGAAAGGCCCGAGTCTCCCTCCGAAGTTCACAGCTGTAATCTTCTTCACACCTGGAACGCTCATCGCTGCTCTGACGCCTTCTCCAGTGGCTTTCTTAACTAGGTCAGCAGTCAACCCATTGAAGACGAGTTCGTAAACGTTCTTCACGCCTTCTGGAACCAGCGAGTTCGAGATAGCACCTCTGAGCATTGGACAGAACGGATGATTCGTTGATGCTCCAAGCTTGTATTTCATCGAGCCGACCTTTGAGCCTGAACGACAGATGCCGCCGGGAAAAGTCAAGACGACACCTTGAACCTTTCCAATAGCCCTAACAGCCTTCTCCGCTGCCTCAAGTCCAGCTTTCTGGTTCTCAGCCATTACAAGGAAGTTCCCGCCTGCGACAGCACGTTTCACTCCAAACTTATCCTCGATAATGAATTCGCCCTCCATTACCGGTATTCTCCAGATCTTCCTTCCAGCCAGCGTGTCACCTTTCTGAAAGCCGTCTCCGAAGAGTTGAATAGCTCTCCCAATCTTTATTCTCTTCTTCGCCATAGGCATACCGTCGAACGCGGCTGTCGTTGGGCAAGTTAAGATGCATTGACCTATCCTGCCTAGCATTTGCATCTTTAACTCGTGGCCTGTTCTGTGGTATATCTGGATCATAACGCCTGGCCTCCCATCCGGCGTCTTCTCCGGAGGGATCCGAACGCTTTCTATCCCTGCCTCTGCAGGCGACATAATGATCGAAGAAGCGAACCCTGTCGCGCTCGTCGCAGCGGTCATAGCCCATTTCTCACTTTCAGCCGTTATCAGAATTCTTGAAGCAATCATGGGGAAAGCTTCTGCAAAAGTATCCTCGACTTCAACACTCTGTGACAAGACAATCCACTCAGCCCAATTAATTCTAGAACCTACCGTTTAAAATTTAGCATCCAGAATAACGGGCATGCAACCGCCTTATGAAATTGTCAGAACAGAAAGCTCAAACAGTCCCTGACGTAAAAATTTCAAATTCGTATCTCGATAACGAGTTTCTCCGGTTCACATGCTATGTTCATGGACTCAATCGGGTAGTCATCATGCATCCGGAGAACACGTTGAATTATCCTAGTTCTATCGCTGACAGGCGGCACCTCTCGTACCTCCTCCGTTTCAGCGGTGCAAACTGAACATGCCCAAAGCATTCTCTTAATCGTAATTCTAGGATCATCTTCTTTGCAAGCGTACCTCACGCTAAAGCATACTTGATCGGTGAACGCACCGCAGGTTGTGCAATGGCGTTTCTGAAGAATTTGAATGTGTCTACCATTCTTGGTGAACATTGCGGACTCTCCGAGTATATCGTTCTAAATGAAAAATATTTATCCGATAGAGGAGCGCGAAAGTATCCCACGGAAACGACTCGCCAATTTTCGTCAATGAACGTTTGTTCGGTTACATGCGCCCTAGGAGGACCCTTTCCATTTCATGATTGAAAAGTGTTATATCGACATCTTGCGAATATTCCGAAACGTTACGGTCAAAATGCCCTATTACGAGAGGCATGTTCAAATGAAAGTAGTGAAGGTTGGTTTCGTCAAAGTAGGCAACATAGGATCTGCGCCACTACTTGAGTTCCTTCTTGATGAGAGAGCTGAAAGACAAGATATTGATGTTAGAGTAGTGAGCTCTGGCGCGAAGATGGCTCCGGAAGTGGCTGTGGAAGTAGCTCAAAAGATGCTTGAGTTTAAACCCGACTTTGCAGTAGTCACGAGCCCGAACGCATCTCTCCCAGGTCCCACTAAGGCTCGGGAAACCCTGAAGAACGCTGGGGTTCCGACGGTGGTCGTGTCAGACAGCCCAGCAAAGAAGGCTGTTAAGCAGATGGAGGAGGCTGGGTTCGGATACATAATCGTCGAGGCCGACGCTATGATCGGAGCTCGGAGAGAATTCCTCGACCCAATCGAAATGGCGCTATTCAACGTTGACATAATGAGAGTCCTAGCTGCTACAGGAGCCTTCAGCATTCTCTACAATGAGCTGGATAAGATCATCGAAGCGACGAAACGAGGGGAAACGCCTCAACTCCCGAGAGTCACAATCGATAGAGAGAGAGCTTTGGCCTCTGCTGGCTACCAAAACCCCTACGCGAGAGCAAAAGCTTACGCTGCGTATGAAATGGCAAGAAGAGTCGCAGATCTGACGGTTGAAGGTTGCTTCATCGTGAAGGAATGGGAAAGATACACGCAGATAGTCGCTGCTGCTCATGAAATGATGAGATCTGCAGCGAGAATGGCGGATGAAGCGAGAGAAATTGAGAAAGGACCCGATCAAATACTTAGAACGCCACACTACGACGACGGAACTATTCTAACCAAGAGGAAGTTGATCGAAAAGCCTAAGAAGCCAAGTGAAACCTGAAAACACACGCACTTCCATAGACCGCTATGTCAAAGGCCAACGCAGAAGCTTACTTTTCTTCAAAGTGGAAAGCACCGGCACGCCGACAATGGCTGCAATTGCCACAGTATATGCTGCTTCAATTGGAGTCTGAAAAGCTCCTAGAATAAAGATAGCAGGTAGCGCCTCGACCGTCAAGCCGTACACTTGGTAAAGCCCGCAGACAGTCAAAAGGAAAACTCTAACCAACGTGTCTAACTCAACGCAAATAAACGCCGTAAACGTCACTGCCAGCGTCATCATCTTTGCATTCGAAGGGTCCTTCCAGTACCTGCGGACAATGATGATACCTGGAACAACAGCTACTAACGCTAGGTAGATGTCCCAAAGCGTCCAAAGTGGAATAATCCTCGCCAAAGGATGTATAAGAAAAATCGCTAAGAGAGCAACATATGCAACAAGAACATACACCCCTTTCTTCGTGAACATTAAACCTGCACCGAGAGCACCGATAGCCTCGCCCACACCGAAAAGATTCTCAACGAAAATAACGTCAGGCTTAGCCACACGGCCTACTATAGACCCCAACAAACCAGCTACAAAGCCTCCAGCAGGTCCAGCTATTATTCCTTCAAGCGGCTCCATAAGAATGCTCATAGTCCGCCAAGGCCCCGGTATGAAACGGAGAATCACATGCAAAGCAACCAGTGCAGCCACCAACGCCACGTAAGAAGACTTCTTCACATCTTTGAAGGCCAATCGTGTTTCTTGCATGGTAGAGACTAACGAAATTTGTTTTATAACTATTATGTATCCAGTTCGACTATTCTCCAGAATGTTCACTAGAAACTATCACTTTGGTTTCCAGCTGAACGCCTATTGAAAGTTTTATATCAAATTTGAAGTTACTACAGAGACAAGAATCTGAGCACCAGTGTGCAGCACGTATAGAGGACGTTTGAGAAATGAAATTCATCCTACTGACAGGAAGAACATTAGGCCAAGGTAGGTCCAAGGAGATCGGCAAGCTCTCAGACGAATACGCCAAGAATGTTGGGATATGTGAGTTTGACCCTGAAGACTTGAATAGTCTACAGATTTCCCGGGGACAGAACGTCCGCGTAACTACGAAGCATGGTACGGTCGTAGTCAAGGCCGCTCTCTCAACACAAGCGCCCCAGAGAGGCTTGATCTTCATGCCTTACGGACCTTGGACCAGTATGATCTGCGACCCTGAGACACATCAAACTGGGATGCCCTCTCTGAAGGGAATAGAAGCAGAAGTGACGCCGGCTCCACAAGAAAAAGTTCTGACGGTAAGAGAACTGGTCACCTACATCTCTGGAGGAAAATGAGGCTTTGGTCGAGAAGACTATTCAAGATGTGGTCTGCACTTTCTGCGGCTGCTGTTGCGATAATCTTGAAGTGAAGGTCGAAGATGGGAGAATAGTCAGCTTAAGGAATGGCTGCGCCCTCTCGATGAGCAAACTCCTAAACTATAGTCGAGAGCGCCTCTCGGCTCCTATGCAAAGGAAAGAAGGTGATTTCGAAGAGATAAAGTTCGACGACGCTGTTGAGAAGACAGCTTCAATTCTTGCTAACGCGAAGTACCCGATTCTCTACGGATGGAGTTTAACGAGCTGCGAAGCCATAGAGATAGGCGTTGAACTTGCGGAACTCGTTGGCGGCGTTATCGACAACACTACTACTACATGTCACGGCCCTTCAATACTTGGCGTCCACGATATTGGCGAATCAACTTGCACATTAGGTGAGGTTAGACATCGAGCGGACCTAATTGTGTATTGGGGGTGCAATCCAGTACATGCACACCCACTACACATGTCACGTTATTCTGTGCAGTCCAAAGGCAGATTTAGGAAAGGACGGAGAGACCGAAAGCTGATCGTTGTGGATGTACGGAAGACCGATACAGCAAAGCAGGCAGACTATTTCATCCAGGTCGCACCTAATCAAGACTACGAGTTACTATGCGCACTCCGGGCAGCTGTAAGAATAGGCGAACTAGAACAAGATTCGATCGCAGGAGTTCCTGTAGAAACAGTGGAGGAGATTGCGGATCTTATGATAAACTGCGAGTTCGGGATAATCTTCTATGGTCTAGGATTGACTATGTCAGCTGGTAAAAGCAGGAACATCGATGCCGCGCTCTCACTAGTAAAAGAATTGAATGATAGAACAAAGTTTCTCATAATGCCGATGCGCGGACACTTTAATGTCACTGGAGCAAACCAAGTAACGGCATGGCAGACAGGCTATCCATTCGCGGTCGATCTCAGTAAAGGATACCCAAAGTACAATCCTGGAGACACATCCGCGGTAGATATACTGGCTCGAGGAGAATGCGACGCAGCCCTAGTGGTCGCGTCTGACCCTATATCCAACTTTCCAGTTGCGGCCTCAAAACACCTGTCAAGAATGCCTCTTGTCACGATAGATCCTCACATTACCCCTACGACCCTTGCTTCAGACATAGTGATCCCCTCATCCTTCGTAGGAATAGAAACCGCTGGGACTGTCTATAGAATGGATGGCGTCCCTCTACTCACGCGAAAGTTGGTTGAACCTCCTACAGGACTGAGGTCAGACGAAGAGATCCTTAATGCGATTCTGAGGAGAACGAGAGAGCTGAAGGAGGTAACGTGACCGATGACTGAGCTTCTGCTAAGAAACGGAACTGTTTTCGACCCTTTGAATCACATACGCGGCGAAACAATGGACTTAGCAGTAAGAGACGGAAGAATCGTGGAGACCGTCAGTTCAAAAGCGAAGATCATCGACGCATCGGGAATGGTCGTAATGCCGGGAGGTGTGGATATACACTCACACATAGCAGGGTCCAAAGTCAATTCGGGAAGGATTCTCAGGCCAGAAGATCACGAGAAGGACGTTGAAAATAGAACATCCATCACAAGAGCAGGAGTTGGCTACTCGATACCGTCAACTTTCACCACGGGATATCGATACGCAAGGATGGGGTACACAACAGTATTCGAACCAGCAACCCCGCCGCTAAAGACAAGACATACCCATGAGGAACTGGATCAGATACCGATAATCGATAAAGCATGCTTCCCACTCTTCGGGAACAACTGGCTCGTAATGGAATACTTGAAGGAAGGAAAGCTCGAGGAGTGCGCGGCTTACATCGCATGGATGCTCAACGCAACCAAGGGATACGCGATAAAGATAGTTGATCCAGGTGGGGTGGAAGCTTGGGGATGGGGCAGATACCTCAAGAGACTTGACGACGAAGTTCCGCATTTTGCGATCACCCCAAGGGAGATACTTCGCGGACTCTGCAAGATTAACAAGCTACTCGGCATGCCGCATGCAATACATGTTCACACGAACAATCTGGGAAACCCTGGTAACTACTTGACGACGATTGAAACAATGGATTGCGTCGCAGACCTAGCGAGTAGCGGGAAACCAATAATTCACATAACCCATGTACAATTCTGCGGGTTTACTGGAAACTCTTGGCTGAACGTAGGCTCAGGAGCGCCAGAGATAGCTGAGTACGTCAACAAACATGATCACGTAACAGTCGATCCAGGCCAAGTCGTGTTTGGAGATACAACGACGATGACAGCAGATGGGCCGTTCCAGTTCCTACTCCACAAGCTCTCAGGTAACAAATGGGTCAATGTCGATGTTGAAGGCGAGACTGGAGCAGGGATCGTCCCATTCCGCTATAGGAGAAGCAACTATGTGAACGCCGTGCAATGGGGCATCGGCTTGGAGCTGATGCTTCTCGTCAAGGATCCATGGAAGATCTACCTCACAACAGACCATCCGAACGCGGGGCCGTTCACTTCTTACCCGAAGGTCATAACCTGGCTGATGAGTAAGGATGCACGAGGAAGAGTTCTGGCAAGAATCAACAAGAATGCAAGGCGTCGCTTAGATCTGCTAGGAATCGACCGTGAATATACGTTCGAGGAGATCGCGATCGTAACAAGAGCAGGTACTTCAAAGTCTCTTGGTCTCAAGAAAAAAGGACATCTAGGCGTCGGCGCCGATGCAGACATCGCTGTTTATAGCATCGACGTGAGTAGTGTTGATGCTTCAAGAGACTATGAAGTTGTCAGAAGAGCTCTTGCGAAGGCTGCGTACACGATTAAGAAAGGCGAAATAGTTGTGAGAGAAGGCGAAATAGTAGAGACACCCACTGGAACGACTTACTGGGTAGATCCGAAAGTTTCCGCTGACCTAATGCAACAAACGACTGCGTCGCTCTCAGCCAAGTTCGAAGAGTACTACACGGTTCGAATGGCCAACTATCCGGTTGAAGAGAACTATCTCGAATCGCCCACAAAGATCGAAGCCATTGCGGAGGTCTAACGAGTGAGACAGATTATCCTAACAGTCAAAAAGACTTTGAATGTTCCAGTCGAATGTTTAGAGATCTCTCCAAACTCCTTCGCCGGAAAAAGCCTTGACCAAATTCGGGTCATGGAAATCTGCGAGGGAAATCGAAGGAATAGACTTGAAGATATCTTCCAAGTGAAGGAAGAAAGCGGCGCCGCTTCTGACGAGCTCACTGTAAGAATAGTCGGCGACGCTAGCAGGATCAGAAAGATCGGGTATCGTATGACGGAGGGCTCAATGGCAATTGAAGGAAACGCTGGAATGTACTTGGGCGAAGAGATGTCTGCAGGATCGATAACTGTAAGCGGCAATGTGGGGGCCTGGCTGGGCTCAAAGATGAAAGGGGGAGCTATTGAAGTCAAGGGAAACGCTGGAGACTTCGTCGGGTCATCCTATCGAGGAAGCACGAAGGGAATGAAGGGAGGAACCATAATCGTTTATGGTAACGCGGGAACCGAGGTAGGATGCTGGATGAGAAACGGAACGATTAGAATCAATGGTAGCAGCGGAATGTTTCCAGGAATGCACATGAGCAATGGAACAATCTACATCGAGAAGGACTGTGCTGGGAGGGCAGGAGCTCAAATGACTGGCGGAAAGGTCATAGTCGGGGGATACGTGGCCGCTATCCTGCCAAGCTTTAGCATAGAAGAGGTTAGAGAGAAAGTCAAAGTCGGCGAAGAGAAGATTCTTGGACCATTCTACGTCTTCACGGGCGACCCAAATGAGAACGGAAACGGAAAACTCTTCATCAATGCAGCTAAGAATCCTCACCTGAAATGGTGTGAAGAATATTTAGAGTCATGAGGGGAAGAGCAAGTTGCCAATTAGCGTAAACAAGAAAGCTATGAAACTTGTACAAGACGCTATCTCCAGACCTGAAGAGTTTGGATTAACGATATTCAGAGACCCCAGCGGCGCCACGATAATAGACGCTGGGATAAAAGCTCCCGGCGGCTATTCAGCAGGGAGACTGGTTACAGAAATCTGCATGGGCAACCTAGGCAAAGCTAGCATCACATACATGGATTATGAAGGACTGAGACTGCCATCGATCTTCATTGACACAGACCACCCTGCAATATCTACGCTTGGGGCGCAGTTCGCCGGGTGGCGAATCAAGACAGAGAAGTACTTCGCGATGGGATCGGGCCCAGCTCGAGCGCTTGCACTTAAACCGAAAGAACTCTACCAGAAGATAGCGTATGAGGATGACTCCGACGAGGCAGTGCTTGTTCTTGAAACAGACACCTATCCGCCGCTTGAAGCGCTGGAGTATATCGCCAAGGAGTGCGAAGTAAAGCTTCAGAACCTCTATGTCCTCGTGGCCTCTACCTCCTCACTTGCGGGTTCTGTGCAAATATCCGGGAGAATAGTTGAGGCTGGAATCCACAAGTTAGCGGAGATAGGCTTCGATCCAAAGAGGATTCTTTACGGGTGCGGGTGCGCTCCTATCGCGCCGATCCATCCGAAGTCTGCGAAGGCGATGGGCAGGACAAACGATGCGCTGTACTATGGAGGCTTCACTTACTACACGGTTGACTTTGAAGACGATCAGAAGTTGAAAGAGATTGTTGCGAAAGCTCCGTCTTCAACCGCTAGAGATTATGGAAAACCCTTCTACGAGATATTCAAGGCGGCAAACTTTGACTTTTACACGATAGACCCTAATCTTTTCGCGCCAGCGGTATTCGCTGTGAACAATATAAAGACTGGTGTGACTTTTACGGCGGGCAAGATGAATCTTTCAATACTCAAACAGAGCATGGGAATAACCGAGAGCTAAGCTAATACTCTATCTTGTTAAGCACTTTTCAGGCCAGATCTGTGAATGCGCTAAACATAGATTATTCGGGCAAATGCCTCCATGAGATTGATCGGAAGAGCTAGAGAAAAAGCGAGTCTTCGTTGGAAGACTTGAAATATGAGATGAGGAAATGCCTTATCTGCAGCAGAACAAAACAAAAAATGCAATGATTTAGTCGCGAATCGTTCAAGCTTCAGATTCGCGCTTCAATGAGTTGCTCGAGCCGAGTTGCGACGAGTTGTTGCAGGAGCTTCTTTGCGTTAGCGGTGAGTTCAAATTGTGGTGCATTGCTCGGAGACCATGAGTTGGAGGGTAGACAACAGACAATGCCGTCTTCCTCGAGTTGTCGCAGGAGTTCGCGTGGATTCTCTATAGCGGATTTCTTGGATATGTAGCCTATGGGTGCTGAACCCTTAGCCTGATCCAAGGCAAGTATTATCTTAACTTTCTTCTCTTCAATAATATTCGACATTCATATTTCACCTCCATTCCGTGTTAACATGAGTCTGTGCCATAGCTTCGGCGACACGTTCCATCGCGATATCCAATGCTACGAGTCTAGGGATGGTTCCGGCCTGAAGAGAACGATCTAGGACCAGTTCCGTGTTCCTCCTAATCTTCGAATCGATTAGAGCGAAAGCTTCGTCTACACTCTTTCCTTTGTATTCTGCATAGGATCCGATCACGCCGCCTGCATTCACTAGAATATCAGGTAGCACTAGGATGCCTTTCTTGTGCAGAAACTTCTCGGCGTCGCCAGTTGTAGGATTGTTTGCTGCCTCAACGACGGCCTTTGCCTTGAGCCTAGGAGCGGTTTCCATCGTTATTACGTTGCCCACGGATGCGGGAACGAAGATGTCACACTCTATGTCGAAGATACTGTCTCGACGAATCTTCCTCGCGTCTTTATAGTTTCCGAGTGACTGTGCCTCGTTTTTAGCATAGGCGAATCTTGCGACTTTTGTGATATCTATGCCCTTCGCATCATGTATCGCCGACCAGTAGTCGCATATTATTACGATTCGTGCACCCTTCGCGTGAAGAAACTTGGCGAGTTCTGACCCAACGTTTCCAAAGCCCTGAATGGTCACTCTGGTATCATGTAACGATTTGGGCAGAGGCATCTCACCTTTGACACGCTCAAGCATGACTTCAATAGCAACGCCTACACCCAATCCTGTAGTACCTGTCTCGTGAGGAATACCTCCAAGTCGTGTTGGTTTCCCTGTTGCTGCTCTGAGATCCCCTACCTCTTTTACGAAAGCTTCCATCTCCTTCTCGCCAACATTCATGTCAGGCGCGGCTATCCACTGGCTTGGCACATATGGAGCCACTGCTCTCGCGAAGGCCCGTACCTGCGCGATCCTATCAGTTGAGAATGGATCAGCTCTTATCCCAGCTTTAGCACCACCAAACGGAAGATCCGCGAGCGCGCATTTCCATGTCATCGTTCTAGCCAGACCGAACACTAAGCGAGCCGTTACATCTGGCGCGATTCGCATGCCGCCTTTACCCGGCCCCCTTGCAGTGTTATCAACGACGAGCACTCCTCGTACTCCGGTTTTCGGATCATAGGTATGAAGTACCTTCTCAGGTCCCCACCTGTCAGGGAAAGCGGAGGAATCGACTTGTTCAAGTAACTCTCGGGCTCGGTGTTCCGCAACTTCTTGAAGAACTACTTTCATCTTGCTCACGACAACTCCTCCATTCCACGCTACGCACACCATACAGAGGCTAGGCTCAAAATAAACCCCAATTATAAAATATCGACGAAAAAAGAGCAAAGTGCACACAAACCGGTACTACAACTGCTCTCTTTTGAACAACGGGTCGGCCGAAAAGGGCAACATTATCTTTATAAATTGACCTCGCAAACACTACAAATGGCGCACAGGGAGACTTCGGTGTGTCAATTCCGTCGATGTTCGCTGGCTATTCTTCAGCAGAGTTGTTAGAGCACGAGACGAACCTTCTCTTGCTTAAAAGCCTCGTATCCGGCGAATCCGTAAGCGTCAACGTCAACGTTTTGTCAAGACTCTTACGGAAGCATCGGAACACCATTAGAAAAGAGGTTCTCCGGTTACTGGAATACAAGGTTGTCAACCCGTCGATCTTCCCCTTCATGGGACTCTATAGGCAGTACCCTCTTCTCGTCATCGTTCGCGCGGACTTTTCTGATGAGAAGCCTATTCGTGATTGGGTTTCCCAAGACAAGCATATATTCGCCGCCTACTGGTCGAGGCGCGCTGAATATAACATGCTCCTTTTCATCTATCATAAAGATGTCCTGACATACCAGCTGTGGAGAGAGTCGCTCACAGAGGAAGGCAAGATACCTCCCAGAGAGACAAGGTTTCCGTCAAGTTCCATCTATGTTTCCAACCAGCTGATGTTGAAGTACGATCCAAGTGCTGCGATCGGTCTGATGGAGGCTGAGGTGAATCAAAAAGGAAGAATCGAGGTCAACGGGTTGGTATTGGAAAAGTTGCAGTTCAGCATTCTCAAGCATCTGGTATCAGGGGGTGTCTTCAAGTTGAATGAAAACTTCTTGAGTAGAGAGCTTGGAATCCACAGAAAGACTGTGACGAAGCGTGTAGACCAGTTGCTGAAGGAGGGTTG
>Ga0315280_10000447_pt1 | contig 76841 bp, 70 predicted proteins | sample YL17G06_40_MG_FD_203697 | JGI IMG/M metagenome (GOLD analysis project Ga0315280, IMG submission 203697) | Sediment microbial communities from Yellowstone Lake, YNP, Wyoming, USA - YL17G06_40 | ecosystem: Environmental > Aquatic > Freshwater > Lake > Sediment | place: USA: Wyoming | collected... | reverse complement strand
GCCCGGTGAATCAGCAGCTTGAAGGATGCCTCGGCATTCTCATACTGGAAGCCGCGGCTCTCCAGCAGCTTGACCTGCTCCAGCAGCTTTTGTGCCTGCTTGCCTTTCAGGGGCAGGGTTAAGCCCATCTCCTTTGCCTTATAGATAATGTTTCCCTTGCCCGATAGCTCGGATACCAGCACCTTCGGCTTATTTCCCACCTGAGCCGGGTCTATATGCTGGTAGCTCTCCGCCCACTTAGCCAGGCCGGAGACATGAAGCCCCGCCTTGTGACTGAAGGCGCTGGAACCGACATAGGGGGCGAAGGCGTCGGGGATGAGGTTAGCCACCTCGCTGACATAGTGTGATACCTCGGTCAGCTTGGCCAGTTGCTGCTGGCTGATGCAATCAATGCCCATCTTTAGCTTTAGCGCCGGGATGATAGAGCAGAGGTTGGCGTTGCCACAGCGCTCGCCGTAGCCATTGATAGTGCCCTGGACCTGGGTGACGCCGGCGCTTACCGCCGCCAGGCTGTTGGCGACGGCAAGCTCGCCATCATTATGGGCATGAATGCCCAGGGGCACCTTGGTCTGCTTTCTGGCGGCGTTAACGGCGGTGGTTATTTCGTTAGGTAGCGAGCCGCCATTGGTATCGCACAGTACCACCACGTCAGCCCCGGCCTCAGCCGCCACCTTTACCACCCGCAGACTATAGTCGGGGTCTGCCTTGAAGCCGTCAAAGAAATGCTCGGCGTCAAAGAAGACACTAAGCCCTTTTCCTTTAAGGTATTTTATGGAGTCGGTGGTCATGCTCAGGTTTTCCTCAAGGGTGGTCTCCAGCACCTGGGTTACCTGCCGGGCTGAGCCCTTGCCGACGATAGTAACCGCCCTTGTTCCGGCGTTAGCCAGCGCCAGAAGGTTGGCGTCAGCCCTGGCTTTAGCCCTGGGGCGGCGGGTGCTGCCAAAGGCGACCAGGAGCGAATTCTTGAGCTTAAGGCTTCGAGCCTTAGCAAAGAACTCAACATCCTTGGGGTTGGAGCCGGGCCAGCCGCCCTCAATGAAGTGAATGCCGAGCTCGTCAAGCTTGCGGGCAATGTTCAGCTTATCCACCACTGATAGGGAAATGCCTTCGCTCTGGGCTCCATCGCGCAGCGTGGTATCATAAAGCTGGACTTTAGACAATTCTTAGCCCCTCCACCTTCTCGGCAATCGAATCTCCCATCTCTTTCGTCCCCACCTTTATTTTGCCTTCGCTCATTATATCATAAGTGCGGTAGCCTTCATTGAGGACTGATTCCACAGCGGCTTCGACGGTCTGCGCTTCCCTTTTCAAGCCAAAGGAGTAGTGTAGCATCATCGCCAGGCTGAGAATGGTAGCAATGGGGTTAGCCAGGTTGAGTCCGGCGCGGCGGGGGGCACTGCCGTGAATCGGCTCATATAAACCGGGTATTCTGCTTCCCTCGCGGGGCACCCCGGTGAGGCTGGCTGAGGGCAGCATCCCCATAGAGCCAGCCAGCATTGATGCCTCGTCGGTGAGGATATCACCGAACATGTTCTCGGTAACAATCACGTCAAAGTATGCCGGGTTCTGGATAAGCCGCATGGCGCAGGCATCTACCAGCATGTGGTCAAGTTCAACGTCGGGGTAGTCACTGGCCACCTCCATCGCTACCTGGCGCCACAGCCGCGAGGACTCCAGGACATTGGCTTTATCCACCGAGGTCAATCTTTGGTGGCGGCTTCGTGCCAGCTCAAAGCCGACCCGCACAATACGCTCAATCTCCTGCTCGGAGTAGGTCATTGAGTCAGTCGCCCGCCTGCCCTTAGGTGTCTGCCACTGCTTTTTGGGCCGGGCGAAGTAAAGCCCGCCGGTAAGCTCGCGGACAAAGATAAAGTCCACCCCCCGGATAACCTCCGGCTTCAGGTTGGTGGAGTCAACAAGAAGAGAAGAGACCTTGACCGGACGCAAGTTGGCAAAAAGCCCCAGGCCTTTCCTTAGTGCCAGCAGGCCGTCCTCAGGATGGACCTTTGCCCTGGGGTCATCCCACTTGGGACCGCCGACGGCACCGAGCAGCACGGCGTCGCACCTCTTGCACGTCCTTAAGACGTCCTTGGGCAGGGCGGTGCCCGTCTCGTCAATAGCCACCCCACCTACTAAGCCGTAGTGCAGGTTGAAGCTGTGGTCAAACCTCTTGCCTACCGCCTGTAAGACCTTGATTCCTTCAGCAGCGACCTCGGGACCAACGCCGTCGCCGGGTAAAACCGCAATCTTAAATTGCACCTAAACCCTCCTCGTAGCTAGCCTTTTCTTTGTATATTCAATCAATCCGCCGGCGGAGATGAGCTCCGCCATGAAGTCGGGGTAGGGCTTGGCGGTAAATGCCTTACCGTTGGTCATATTTCTTATCCTGCCACTGGACAGGTCAACCTCAAGGGTATCACCAGCCTTTGTTTTAGCCACCGCCTCCTCGCATTCAAGCAGGGGCAAGCCGATATTTATGGCGTTCCGGAAGAAGATGCGGGCGAAGCTCTTGGCGATTACGCAGGAGATGCCCGCCGCCTTTATTGCCAGCGGGGCATGCTCCCGAGACGAGCCACTGCCAAAGTTGGTCGTCGCCACGATTATATCCCCCCGCTTTATCCTCTTTACAAAGTCCTTATCAATGCCCTCCAGGCAGTGCTTCGCCAGCTCCGCCGCCTCGGAGATATTCAGGTAGCGGGCGGGTATAATAGCGTCGGTGTCAACATTAGCCCCGTATTTATGGACTCTGCCTTTGAGCATCACCCCTCCACCAGCGCCTTCTCAAAGTCCTTCACTTTTTTGGGCTTGCCGCTCCTATCTGGCTCAATAGTGTGCCCTTCCTCTCTGAGGCGTTTAGCCTGGGCTTCTACCCCGCCGGGGTATTTCTCATTGAGCACCCCGCTGACCTTCAGCGTCCGCCAGTAGGGGGTGATGTTCTTCTTCCCCTCGGCTTTGGCTTCCTCGGCGGCGCGGGCGGCAATGCTGGCAAAAATGCCGGTGGTTATCGGGCAGCCAATAGAAGCGCCGTGCTTCTTAGCCAGCCTCTCCCTGATATGGTTGATGGTTATCAGCTTACCTTTGGGCACGCTCCTCATGATTTCGTCCACCTCCCTTGGGGCGGGGATGACCACCGTGCCCGTCCCCCACCTCTGGCTCATATTAGGCGTGATTTCCACCACCCTTGGCAGGTCTTTATCATCTGCCAGTTTCTCCCGCCAGGATTTTTTTAGTTTAGCCATTGAACCTCACCCCCTTTGAAAATTCTAATATCTAAACTCTAAATCCGAAACGTGTGAAATCCTAATTTCTAAGCACTAAATCCTAAACAACATATTTAGAATTTAGAAATTAGTATTTAGTATTTCAGTTCTTATATCTCCTCCGGGCTTATAATCCTACCCATTATAGCACTGGCGGCGGCAACGGCGGGATTGGACAGATAAACCTCCGACTTGGGGCTGCCCATCCGGCCAACAAAGTTGCGGTTGGTGGTGGAGACAGCCCGCTCGCCGTCACCCAGGACTCCCATGTGCCCGCCAAGGCAGGGACCGCAGGTGGGCGGGCTGACCACCGCCCCCGCCTTTATAAATATCTCTATTAGACCTTTAGCTAGGGCATCAAGGTAGACCTGCGGCGTGCCGGGGATAATTATGCACCGCACCCCGGGGTGAACCTTCCGCCCCTTTAGTATCCCGGCGGCGACTTTCAGGTCCTCAAGACGACCGTTGGTGCAGCTACCAATCACCGCCTGGTTTATTTCTATATTTTTTACCTGGCTCACCGGCTTGGTATTAGCCGGGGAGTGGGGCCGGGCAACCTGCGGCTCAATCTTAGCGGTGTCATACTCAATGACACTGGCATATTCAGCATCCTTGTCCGCTTCATATACGGTGTAGGCTCGTTTGGCTCTTGACTTTACATAAAGTTGCATCTTGTTGTCCACCCCGAAGATGCCAGCCTTTGCCCCGGCTTCAATCGCCATATTAGCCATCGTGAACCGGCTGTCCATAGATAGTGAGTCTATGGCTTCGCCGCTAAACTCAATTGCTGAATAGAGGGCGCCGTCAACGCCAATATCGCCGATGGTGTAGAGGACTAAGTCCTTGCCCACCACCCATTTCCCCGGACTGCCGTGATAGACCAGCTTGATAGTTGGCGGCACCTTCATCCAGATGTCGCCGGTAGCCATGGCGGCGGCGATATCGGTTGAGCCCATGCCGGTGGCAAAGGTGCCTAAAGCGCCGTAGGTGCAGGTATGGGAATCAGCCCCGATAACCACCTCCCCGGGCAGCACCAGCCCCTGCTCGGGCAGGAGCACATGCTCAATGCCGGCTTCACCGACTTCAAAGTATATAATTTCTTGCTCACGGGCAAACTCCCGCATCAGCTTTGCCTGCTCGGCGGAGGCAATATCCTTGTTGGGGACGAAGTGGTCAGCCACCATCACCACCCTTTTGGGGTCAAAGACCTTGCCTACACCTAGCCTCTTGAACTCCCTTATGGCGATGGGGGCGGTGATATCGTTGGCTAAAATCAGGTCTACCCTGACATTTAAGAACTCGCCCGGGCTCACCCTCTTTTTGCCAGCATGGGCAGCCAGTATCTTCTCGGCTAGGGTCAATATAGTTCCTTTCCCGGTGACTGAAAATCAGGCTTAAGACCGGTTATTAGCGAATAGAGCGGGGGAGAAGCAATATAACCAATATTCTACTTAGTCGTTTTCCTAGCCGCCAGCAGCCGGTTAAGGGCATTCATATAGGCTTTGGCGCTGGCGACAATAATGTCAGTATCGGCACCACGCCCGGTGTAGGTTATCCCCTCGCTCTCCAGCCTTATCAGCACCTCACCGATGGCATCAATGCCCTCGGTTACCGATTTAACCGAAAATTCAGTGAGCTCATTGGGCACCTTCACTATTCTATTGATCGCCTTATAAACGGCGTCAACCGGACCGGTGCCCAGGGCGGCGTCGGCAAGGACCTTGCCATCTGGGCCGATAAGCCTGACTGTCGCTGTGGGGATACCCCTGTCTCCGCAGGATACTTGAACCTGGTCAAGGTGGTAGACCTCGGAGACGGTGCGTAGCTCCTCGGCGATAAGGGACTCAATGTCTCTATCGGTGATTTCCTTCTTCTTATCGGCGAGCTCTTTAAAGTCGGCGAAGGCACGGTTGAATTCCGCCTCGCTCAGGCTATAGCCCAGCTCAGCCAGGCGCTCCTTGAAGGCGTGCCGCCCGCTGAGCTTGCCCAGTACCAGGCTTGAGGCTGGTATGCCCACCGTTTTGGGGTTCATTATCTCATAGGTTATCGGCATCTTAATTACGCCGTCCTGATGGATTCCTGACTGGTGGCGGAAGGCATTTGCCCCGACGATGGCTTTATTGGGCTGGACGACAAAGCCGGTCAGCTCGCTGACCAGGCGGCTGGTTTTATAGATTTGGGCGGTGTTGACTCCTGTTTTCAGATTGAAAAAGTCCTTGCGGGTGTTAATCGCCATGACAATCTCTTCCTGGGAGGCATTGCCCGCCCTTTCCCCGATGCCGTTAATGGTGCACTCCACCTGCCGGGCGCCCCACCTCACCGCCTCCAGGCTGTTGGCGACGGCTAGCCCCAGGTCATTGTGGCAGTGGACGCTGACTATCGCCTTCTTGATGTTGGGCACATTCTTGATGATTCCCCCGATGAGGTTGCCGAACTCATCAGGGATGGCATAGCCCACAGTATCGGGGATATTTACCGTGGTGGCGCCGGAGTCAATAACCACCTTAAGTATCTGGTGGATATACTCCGGGGCAGTGCGGCTGGCGTCCATCGGGGAGAACTCTATGTCATCGGTATATTTCTTCGCCCGAGCCACCATCTCGCGGGCAGTATTCAGTACCTCCTCGCGGCTCTTCTTCAGCTGGTAGCCGAGGTGTATATCCGATGAGGAGATAAACACATGTATTCGCGGGTGGGCGGCATCTTTAACCGCTTCCCACGCCCGGTCAATATCTTCGGGATGAGCCCGCGCCAGGGCGCAGATGGTGGGGGTGCGGACCTCCCTGGCAATAAGCCTTACCGCCTCAAAGTCGCCGGGGGAGCTGACGGGAAAGCCGGCCTCAATAACGTCAACATTAAGCCTCTCCAGCTGCCTGGCTATCCCCAGCTTCTCCTGGACATTTAATGCTCCCCCCGCCGCCTGCTCCCCATCCCGCAGCGTGGTATCAAATATAATTACCTTATCCATTGAAAGTTCCCTTTAGTAGACTGGTTCATTTTTTCTCTACTGTTTCGTGACCTAGAATCTCGCCTGTTTTGGCGTCTATTTTAACCCTGACTATCTCCATCCTTACTGCTCCCACATCAACATCTACCAGCCAGAAATCGTCTCTTCGCTGTGCCTTCAGCGGCAGAGCCACCGGGTTATCCTTCTTCATGAAGGAGTGGGCAATGTCCATAGCATGCTCGACAGTATCTACCTTCTCTACCGCCTTGGCGGTGCTGTCTACCCTTTGCAAAGCCTTGGGGTATTCGGTAGCTTCCTTAACCGCTTCCCCTTTGACATAATCGCTAAGGTCCTTAACGGACTTATGCAGTTCATTTATGGCTCTTTCTATCGCTTCCAGCCGCTTGCTGATGCCTTCTATTTCTTCAGCGCCGTTACTCATCGCTACTTCCCTTTTAACCACGGCATCATCGCCCGTAGCCCCCTGCCCACCAGCTCAATGGGGTGCTCCTCATCCATACGCTTAAGGGCTTTATAAACCGGGCGCCCCGCCTGGTTTTCCAGAATCCACTCCTTGGCAAAGCTCCCGTCCTGAATCTCAGCCAGGATTTGCCTCATCTCGTCTTTAGCCAGGTCGTCAATCACCCGTGGTCCGCGGGTATAGTCGCCATACTCGGCGGTATCACTGACCGATTTTCGCATGTGGGTTAAACCCCCGTTGTACATCAGGTCAACGATAAGCTTGAGCTCGTGGAAGCATTCGAAGTAGGCTATCTCCGGCTGATAGCCGGCTTCGACCAGCGTCTCAAACCCGGCCTTGACCAGGGCGGTGACCCCGCCGCAGAGCACCGTCTGCTCGCCGAAGAGGTCGGTCTCGGTCTCCTCGGCGAAGGTGGTCTCAATGACCCCCGCCCGGGCGCAACCGATGCCCCTGGCGTAGGCAAGGGCAATATCCCTCGCCTTGCCCGAGGCATCCTGATGAACCGCCACCAGCGCCGGCAGCCCGATGCCTTCGGTATAAAGTTGCCGCAGCATGGGACCGGGGCCCTTGGGGGCAATCATGGTAACGTCAGCCTCGGCAGGGGGGATAATCTGCCCGTAGTGGATGTTAAAGCCGTGGGCGAACATCAGCATCTTACCTTTGGATAGCCCGCTTTCGATTGACCCGTAGTAGATTTCCCGCTGCAGGTTATCCGGAGCCAGCATTACCAGTAAATCGGCTTCCTTTACCACCTCCGCCGCCGTCAGCACCTTGAAGCCGCCGTCATGGGCTTTCTTCCAGCCCGGGGCTCCCTTGGCTTCAGCCACTATTACCTGGCAGCCGCTATCCCTGAGGTTCTGGGCGTGGGCATGCCCCTGGCTTCCATAGCCAATAATGCCCACTGTCTTCCCCGCAAGCAGTTTCAGGTTGCAGTCCTTATCATAATATATCTTAGCCATAATCCGCCCCCTTTATTTTTCTTCACTTTTTGGCGAGCTTTTCTTGGTTGAGGGTGGCACCACACCACCCCGGGTCATGGCGATAGAGCCCGTCCTGGTTATTTCCCGGATGCCAAAACCTCGCAGCAGGTTGAGCAGGGAGTTAATCTTGTCCTCATCGCCGGTAACCTCAATGGTTACTGAATCGGCGCCGACATCGACAATATTTGCCCGGAAGATATCAACAATCTGAATAACCTCGCTTCGAGTAGGGGGAGTGGTTTTTACCTTGATAAGTGCCAGCTCCCGGGAAACAATGTCATCCTCGGTAATATCGGAGACCTTGATCACATCTATGAGCTTATCCAGTTGTTTCCTGACCTGCTCCACCATAGCGGCGGCACCATTGACGACGATGGTCATGCGCGATAGATGAGGCACCTCGCTGTGCCCGACGGCAATGCTTTCAATATTGAAGCCACGCCTCCGGAAAAGACTTGCCATCTGGTTAAGCACCCCGGGTTTATCCTCTACCAGAGCAACTAGGGTATGCTTTGTCATAATGTCACCCCTTTTCCAGTTAGATATTGCTCACCGGAAGCTTTGCCGAATCGGTGGCAACCCTTGCCTCTTTCCTGGGTTCCTCAATAACCTCGCTTAAGGCTGCCCCCGGCGGCACCATGGGATAAACATTCTCCTCCGGTTCTATCTTAAAGTCTATCAGGAATGGGCCGGGCTCCGCCATTGCCTTCTGGATAGCCGGCACCACCTCTTCCTTGCGTTTAACCCTTAGCCCCCCTAGCCCGTATGCCTCGGCAATCTTGACGAAGTCGGGACCGCTCAGTGGCGTGGCGACATATCGCTTTCTATAGAAAAGCTCCTGCCACTGCCTCACCATCCCCAGATAGCCGTTATCCATAATGGCTATCTTAACGGCCGCCTTTTCCTGAACAACGGTGGCTAGCTCCTGGATTGTCATCTGGAAACCACCATCGCCGGCGATACACCAGACGGTATCATCAGGACGCCCAATCTTGGCGCCGAAGGCGGCGGGGAGCTCAAACCCCATCGTCCCCAGCCCCCCTGATGATATAAAGCTATTTGGCTTGTCATACCAGTAGTATTGAGCCGCCCACATCTGGTTCTGCCCCACCCCGGTAACGATTATTGCCTCGCCCTTGGTTACCTCGTATATCTGGCGAATGACGTACTGGGGCAGGAGCCCTTGGCTGTCCCTGATAACTAGTGATGGATGCTCCCTTCGCCAGTCGTCAAGCTGCCGCACCCAGTCAAGGTGCCGGGCGGTAGCTACCTGCTTATTTAATTTCTGCAGCACGGCTTTGGCATCGCCGACAATGGGCACATCAACGCGCACGTTTTTGCCAATCTCCGCCGGGTCGATGTCAATATGAATAACCCGGGCATGGGGAGCGAAGGCACTTACCTTAGCCGTCGCCCGGTCATCAAATCTCATCCCGATGGCAATAATAAGGTCAGCGCCATCAACGGCAAAGTTGGCGTAAGCCATGCCGTGCATCCCTATCATCCCGTAGCTCAGGGCGTGAGTCTCGGGGAAGCAACTGATGCCAAGCAGGGTGGTAACCACCGGTATCTGTGCCTTCTCCACCAGCTCCTTTAGCTCGCCGTAAGCTGAGGAGATGATTACCCCCCTCCCGGCAATAATAATGGGGCACTTTGCCTCGTTTATAAGATTGGCTGCCTTCTTAATCTGGGCGGGGTGCCCCTGGAGCGTCGGTTTATAGCCGGGCAGACCAAGCTTGCTCGGGTAGTGGAATTCCGCCTGCTCTATTTGAACATCCCTCGGTAGATCGATAAGTACCGGTCCCGGTCGCCCCGTCCGGGCAAGATAAAAAGCCTCCTTGAACGTCCTTGGCAGCGAAGCCACATCAAGGACCAGGTAGTTATGCTTGGTGATGGGCTGGGTGATGCCGGTAATGTCAATCTCCTGGAAGGCATCCTTACCGATAAACGGTCTGGCTACCTGACCGGTGATGGCTATTATTGGGGATGAATCAAGGTGAGCATTGGCAATCCCGGTTACCAGGTTAGACGCCCCCGGACCAGAGGTCGCCAGGCAAACCCCAACCTTGCCGGTGGCTCTGGCATAGCCTTCGGCGGCGTGGGCGGCACCCTGCTCATGGCGCACCAGGATATGGCGGAGCTTTGGGTAGTGGGGCAGGGTATCATAGAGGGGCAGAAGAGCTCCGCCCAGGATGCCAAATATAACCTCTACCCCTTCCCTTAGCAGACTCTCGCATACCATTTGCGCTCCGGTCATCTTCATAATTGCCCCCTTATCTAAAAACTGCCCCGCTGCTGGCTGAGCCTACCTTCTCGGCATAGTACCTTAGATAGCCGCTCTTTATTCTAGGCTTAAACTCAGCCAGTTGTGACAAGCGACTGGATATCTCTTTATTACTAAGCTCAACATCAAGCTTATAATTGGGAATATCAATCTTGATTATATCCCCGTTCTTCAGGATAGCAATCGGCCCTTTACTTGCCGCCTCCGGGGAGACGTGCCCGATAGCCGCCCCGCGGGTGGCTCCGGAGAAACGCCCGTCGGTGATAAGGGCGACCTCTTTATCCATCCCCATGCCGCTTAAAAGGGAGGTTGGGGTGAGCATCTCCCTCATCCCCGGTCCCCCCTTGGGCCCTTCGTAGCGGATAACGAGCACCTCGCCCGGCTTTATCTTCCTGTTCATAATCGCCCCGGTCGCTTCCTCTTCGGAGTCAAAGACCCTGGCGGCTCCACGGTGAACCATCATCTCCGGGGCTACCGCCGACCTTTTTACCACCGCCCCCTCCGGTGCCAGGTTGCCATAGAGGATGGCAATGCCCCCGGTGGGGGAGTGGGCCTGAGCTATGGGTCGGATAACCTCTTTATCCATATTACGGCTTTCGGCGATTATGCCAAGCACTGTTTTCCCCGATACCGTCTTCGCCCCCACCTTTAATAGCCCCTTCAGCTCTTTCATCACGGCGGCGATGCCGCCGGCGCGGTCTAAGTCCTCAAGGTGGTATTCGCCGGCGGGCCTTATCTTGGAGAGGTGGGGGGTGCGCTGGCTTATCCGGTTTACCATTGAAAGGGGGAAATCAACCCCCGCCTCATGGGCTATCGCCATCAGGTGTAAAACCGAATTGGTGCTACCACCCAGCGCCATGTCAACGGTGAAGGCATTAAGGATAGAGTCCTTATTTACAATGTCTCTGGGGCGAATGTCGCTGGCGATAAGCTCCATAACCTGCTCGCCGGCTTTTCTAGCAAGTTGCCTCCGCCTTGAGTCAACGGCGGGGATGGTGCCACTGCCCACCAGCGCCATTCCCAGGGCTTCGGTCAGGCAGTTCATGGTGTTGGCGGTGAACATCCCGGAACAACTGCCACCGCCGGGGCAGGCAAGCTCCTCCAGCTCCTCCAGTTCCTCCTCGTTCATTTTGCCGCTGGCTACCCTGCCCACTGCCTCAAAGACGGTGCTGAGGTCAATCTTTTCCACCTTGCCGTTGTTTTCCCGGCGCCCGGCAAGCATGGGGCCACCGCTGATGAAGATAGCCGGTAGATTTAGCCTTACCGCTGCCATGAGCATGCCCGGGATTATCTTGTCGCAGTTGGTGATGAAGACCAGACCGTCAAAGGCGTGGGCTTCAGCCACTGTCTCCACCGAGTCAGCGATTAGTTCGCGGCTGGGGAGGCTGTATTTCATACCGGGGTGGTTCATGGCAATGCCGTCGCATACGGCGATGGTATTTACCTCAAAGGGGATACCCCCGCCGCTATATACCCCCGCCTTGACCGCCTCAGCGATGTCTCTTAGATGTATATGCCCGGGGACAATCTCGCTGAAGCTATTGACAACGCCGATGAGGGGCTTGTCGATATCAGCCTTCCTCCAGCCCAGGGCATGCAGCAAAGCCCGGTGGGGGGCACGCTCTAAACCTCGTTTAACCGTGTCGCTTTTCATATTTTAGCCTGCTTTATCCTGCTTTTCCGTTTATAAAAAAAGCCGTCCCGTGGGGACGGCTCATGTTGCAGCGAAGCCTCCCTCACGGGCTCTGTTTCATAACGATAAGGACCAGAATAACATTCTGTTCGTTCATTACAAGATAAGATAGCATAGTTCCTATTTATTGTCAAGTAATCTTCTCCTCCATCGCCCTTATCTTATCCAGCCTTTGCTGGTGTCTCCCGCCTTCAAACGGGGTATTAAGAAAAGCCTCAACGATTTCAGGCACGCCGTCCTGCCCTCCCCTTGCCCCCAGGCAGAGGATATTGGCATCATTATGCTGGCGGGCGCGGCGGGCGCCGAAGGCATCATGGCACATGGCGGCTCTTATTCCCCTGACCTTATTGGCGGCGATACACACCCCGATGCCGGTATCGCAGATTAGAATGCCTAGGTCAAAGTCCCCCTTAGCCACCCTTTCCGCCACCCTTTGGGCAATATCGGGGTAGTCCACCGGCTCGGCAGTATAACCGCCTAAGTCCTGGTAGCCATGCCCCATCTGCTTAAGGAGTTTTATGATGAATTGCTTGAGCTCCAGCCCCCGGTGGTCAGCGCCAATGGCGATACGCACTTTTTAGCTCCTCTCGTGATATAGCTCCCTCCCGCAAAACGAGCGGGGTCTCCCCGGTCAGGTCAACGATGGTTGACTCCCTGCCCCCGGGGCACCGGCCGCCATCAATAATAAGGTCTACCTTATTATTCAGCTGGGCATAGACCTCTTCCGCAGTCAGTGCACTGGGCTGGCCACTGAGGTTGGCGCTGGTGCCGATAATAGGTGTCCCCACCCCACGGGCAAGGGCAAGCGGGACGGGGTGGGCGGGAATTCTAAGGGCTACCGTTTTACCCCCGCCGGTGACGATATCGGGGACGGACTTGGACTTAAATAGCACCATGGTCAAGCCGCCGGGCAGGAATTTTTCGGCTAGAAGCCGGGCAATTGGCGGCACTGGCTCGGCGACCTCGCCGAGCTGGGATTTATCCGCCAGGAGCAGTGGCAGGGGCGTATTGCGAGGTCTCCCCTTTACCTGATAGACCCGCTCCACCGCCCGGGGAAGGCTGACGGCAGCCCCCAGCCCGTAGACGGTATCGGTGGGGAAGGCAACTATACCTCCCTCTTTTAGGATAGATATGCCCTGCTCAACCTGTTTCTGGAGGGATGAAAGTAGCTTATTTGCCACCGCTCTTTCCTTGACGACAGTATAGCACAGTGATAAGCTATGTTCTATACATGGCTAAGGGTAAGTCAAAGCCGACGGCAAAGGGCAGCCACCGGGTCGCCACCAGCGGCGATATTGAGGTCTCCGCCTATCTGGAGATTGCCAAGGAGATAGGGGGCGAGCAGCCGGCGCCGGCGAAGGAGCCCGTACCCAGTGGTGAGCGCGAGGCGATAATTGCCATTGACTTTGGCTCGCAGTATAACATGCTCATTGCCCGTAGGGTGCGCGAGTGCGAGGTATACTGTGAGCTGGTCCCCTATGATGCCCCTTGGGAGAAGGTAGCCTCGCTAAATCCCAGGGGGTTTATTCTCTCCGGCGGTCCCGCCAGCGTCTATGAACGCGGTGCCCCCCAGGCTCCGGCGTATGTCTATGAGAGCGGTCTGCCAATACTGGGCATATGCTACGGGATGCAGGTTCTCGCCCACCAGCTGGGCGGGCAGGTGGTACGTGGGGCAAAGCAAGAGTATGGCCATGCCATCCTTCACCTGAGCAATGTAGATTCACCCCTATTCTATGGTTTGCCCTCCTCCACCCCGGTATGGATGAGCCACGGCGACCGGATTGAGAGGCTGCCGCCCGGTTTTGCCGTCCTCGCTTATACCGAGAATTCGCCCTTTGCCGTTATGGGCAACGATAAGAAGATGTTTGGCCTCCAGTTTCATCCTGAGGTCGTCCACACCCCGGAGGGAAAAACCATACTGAAGAACTTCGTCTATCGGATATGCGGCTGCCAGGGGAAGTGGACAACGGCTAACTTCATAAACGAAAGCATAGCTAAAATCAGGCAGCAGGTAGGTAAGGGCAAGGTCATCAGCGCCCTCTCGGGAGGGGTTGATTCGGCGGTAACCGCCACCCTTGTCCACCGCGCTATCGGCGACCAGCTTACCTGCATCTTTGTTAACCACGGCTTGTTGCGCCGTGAGGAGGTGGAGAGGACATTTAATACCTTCCGCCTTAATCTGGGCATGAACATCGTCTATGTTGATGCCAGCGAGCGCTTCCTTAATCGCCTGAAGGGTATAACCGACCCGGAGAGGAAGCGCCGCTTGATAGGTGAGGAGTTTATCCTGGTGTTTGAGGAGGAGGCGAAGAAGATAGGCAGGGTTGATTTCCTTGCCCAGGGGACGCTCTACCCCGATGTCATTGAGAGCGCCTCATCAGGGAGCACGGCTTCGGCGAAGATAAAGACCCACCACAATGTCGGCGGACTGCCCGCTAGGATGACGCTGCAATTACTTGAGCCGCTGCGCAACCTGTTCAAGGACGAGGTGCGCCAGGTTGGGCTTGAGCTGGGGCTGCCTGAGGAGATGGTGTGGCGGCAGCCCTTCCCCGGTCCCGGGCTGGCGATTCGCATCATTGGCGGGGTAACCAAGGAGAAGCTTGAGATACTGCGCGCCGCTGACTGGATTGTGATGAGCGAGATTAAGAAGGCAAACCTGTACCGCCAGCTGTGGCAGAGCTTTGCCATTCTCACCGATGTCAAGAGCGTGGGGGTAATGGGCGACCACCGCACCTATGGCTATCTGGTCGCCATCCGTGCCGTCACCAGCGAGGACGCCATGACCGCTGACTGGTCGCGCCTCCCCTACGAAGTCCTGGCTCGCATCTCCAGCCGCATCGTCAACGAGGTCCCCGGCGTTAACCGCGTCGTCTATGATATAACCTCCAAGCCCCCCTCAACTATAGAGTGGGAGTAATAGTGTATTAAAATAGAGGATAGTATGATGAGCAAGGAAGGTGAATCGGGAATCAATATTCCTTTTCTCTGTGGTCTGTCAAAATTTTGGCGTGTCTATAATGGCTTAAAAGTTGAATTATTTGGATACCTTAAGCATAGTTTTGAAGCCGTGAGGTGGGAAGAAGAGTTGGTGCAGCAAGAGAAAGGCAACGAAATTTATGCAGGGCTGCTAGATAAATGGCAACAAGTGACTAACTTTTATCAAGGTGATAGTGATTTGGATTTGATTGGGCTTAAAGGTGTGTTTTATGAGGCATTATTCTACTATTGTGTCTTAAAACAAGTTTGTTTATTTAGACAAGGTGCTTGGCTTATACGTGAGGGATGGATGAATGTTGAAAGTATTGAGCCTGAGCATAGGAATGTAATGTGGCTCGAGATCGTTCCTATTTTTGAGGTTATGCCGAGATTGCTCCTAGTAGAAGGAAAGCGTGTAGCCCCGCAAGTGGGTGCTGACTTCTTTATCCTTTATGCCACACAGGAAAACCAGTCTCCCATCTGGTTCATTGATGTTAAGTCAAGTGCGAAGTTCCTAAATCGGGCAAAGGACCGTGAGCAATTAGTGTGGCAATTCACAGGAGCGAATTACTATGGAGGATATTTTCAAGTAGCTTTTCCAAAGGAAACCGAAAGCTACCCTGAGCATCTTCGGGATTGGCTTTTCTTACCTAAAGGCGAACAGAATGTGGAACAATTGCTACTTGAGGCTAAGGAAAGCGGATGCTTCATTAGCGATTAGAAGTAGACGTTTAACTTTAGGGGGATTAAATGAAAAGTGAAATTCTCAAGGTAGGTTTTGTAGTCTTTACAATAATTAGCATCGTTCTCATTGGGGCATGTGCTCCACCAGAGACAGTCACTGCGCCACCGGGCGGAACCGTGCCGCCACCTACTCTGTCACCTGAGAAGGTTATCAAAGATTTAGCTTACATTAAAATATTAGTGTCAGGTTATAGTGATGACCCTGATCCTCAAGAAGACGGAATTACTCTTGATATTATGTTCTATGACTCTAAAAGTGAGCCTATTACATTTTACGACATACCCGTTACAGTAACTATTGAACTATATGGCTACAGGGAGGTATTGGATACCTTCGACCATGAGAAGATGGAGCTTATTTATCAGGCGCAAGTTACTGTAGACCACTCTATGAGAATGAGTGAGATGTTTGGCAAATATATAAGGATACCCTTTGAGAATATCATGGTTGACCAGAACAAGTATTATGAATTTGGAACTATCAAGGTAATCGTCATAACACCCAAACAGGGTAATTTTGAAGCTATCCAAGATTTAGTAAAGCTATGTGCCAAAGACTGACTATAGAGTAAGGGTAGTTTGAAGGGGCGAAGCCCCTTCAAAAAACTCCTCTCCCTTCCCCTTGTTAAGGGGAAGGGAGATAAAGGGGGATAGGGTTTACATAACATCTAAGGGGGTGAGGTAGATAAAGATACTGGTTGTCGGTGGGGGAGGCAGGGAGCATACCCTGGTCTGGAAGCTCGCCCAGAGCCGCAAGGTCAAGGAGATTTTTGTGGCGCCGGGGAACGCCGGCACGGCTAAGATTGCCCGAAACCTGGATATTAGCCCTACTGATATTGAAGGACTGGCTAAAATAGCCCAGGAAAATAAGATTGACCTCACCGTCGTCGGTCCTGAGGCGCCGCTGGCGGAGGGCATTACCGACCAGTTCCTCATCAGGGGGATGCAAATCTTCGGCCCGACCAAGAAAGCCACCGAGATTGAGTCGAGCAAGGTCTTCGCCAAGGGGCTGATGCAAAAACACCATATACCCTGCGCCAGAAGCGTCAGCTTTTCTGATTATAATAAGGCGAAGGAGTATCTCCAGCGGCAGAAACCACCGATTGTGGTCAAGGCCGATGGGCTGGCGGCGGGCAAGGGAGTAATCGTGGCTGATTCAATACCGCAGGCGCTGGACGCCCTCTCCTATATAATGGAAGCTAAAGCCTTCGGTGCTGCCGGGGGGAGGGTATTGATTGAGGAGCGTCTATCGGGGAAGGAGATGAGCGCCTTTGCCTTTAGCGATGCCCATAGCGTAGTCCCCATGGTGGCGGCTTGCGATTACAAGCGTTTATATGACGGAGACGAAGGACCCAATACCGGTGGCATGGGCAGCTACAGCCCGCCCCAGTTTATAAGTCCCGCGCTGGCTAAAAAGGTGGTGGAGACTATCATGGAGCCGGCGGTAACGGCGATGCATGATGAAGGAAGACCGTATAAGGGCGTCCTCTACGGCGGGTTAATGATTACCAGTAATGGGCCGAAGGTGCTGGAATTTAATGCCCGGTTTGGCGACCCGGAGGCGCAGGTTACCCTCCCCTTGCTCAGGAGCGACCTGGTGGATATTATGCTGGCAGTGGTTGATAATAAACTTGATAGGATAAACGTGGAGTGGAGCGATGGTGCCTGTGTCGGGGTGGTTATGGCGTCGGGGGGATACCCCGGCAGCTATAAGACCGGCTTCGTTATTAGCGGACTGGACGAGGTGGATAAGGATATTCTTGTCTTTCACGCCGGCACCAAGCTGGGGTCGGGGCAGGTATTAACTAACGGGGGGAGGGTGCTCACCGTGGTCGCTACCGGTAAGGCTCTGGCTGAAGCCAGAGAAAAGGTCTATAAAAATATCCCTCGAATTCAGTTTGATGGTTGCCACTACCGCAAGGACATTGCTTTAATAAAGGAAGGTTAACATGCCACTAGTCGCTGTCGTCATGGGCTCAAAATCGGACACTGAAGCCCTCAAGCCGACGCTTGATTTATTAAAAGAGCTCGGCATTGAGCATGAGGTCTCGGTAATATCCGCCCACCGTAATCCGGAAAGGGCTCGGCAATATGGTCTTGAGGCCAGGGGGCGGGGGATTGAGGTTATAATTGCCGCTGCCGGCGGGGCGGCGCACCTGCCCGGCGTCCTGGCGAGCTGGACAACCCTGCCCGTCATCGGTGTGCCACTGGCCAGCGGTGAGCTGGCGGGTGTTGACGCCCTCTACTCCATAGTCCAGATGCCCGCCGGGATACCGGTAGCCGCGGTAGCTATCGGCGGTGCCGGGGCGAAGAATGCCGCCTATCTGGCGGCTGAAATCCTGGGCCTGAAATATGATAAGATACGAAAGGCCTACGAAAAATATAGAGCCGGGCTGCAAGGAGAAAAGCCATGATTGAACGCTACTGCAGACCTCAGATGAAAAGGGTGTGGTCGGACGAGAATAAGTTTGATAAATGGCTCAAGGTGGAGGTTGCCGTCTGCGAGGCATGGGCTGACTTAGGCGTCATTCCCCGGGAGGCAGTACCCAAGATAAAGCTAGCCCGGGTTAACCTTAAACGCATGGAGGAGATTTTAAAACAGACCCACCATGATATAACTGCCTTCCTTGGTGCGGTGGCGGATAGCGTGGGGGAGGAATCTCGTTTTATCCACCTCGGCCTTACCTCCTCCGATATAATTGATACCGCCCTGAGCTTGCAGCTAATCGAGGCGGCGGAGCTATTGAGTCAGGATATAAAGGAGCTTATCTCAGTACTGGCGCAACAGGCGATAAAATATAAATACACACCGATGATTGGTCGAACTCATGGGGTTCATGCCGAGCCAATCTCCTTTGGTTTTAAGCTGGCGCTATGGGTTGAGGAGATGAGGCGAAATTTGCAAAGGCTGGGTGAAGCCACCAAAGCCGTCGCTGTCGGTAAGATTTCCGGAGCCGTTGGCACCTACGCCACCCTATCCCCCGAGGTTGAGGATAAGGCTTGCCTCAAGTTAGGGCTCGCCCCGGCCCCAATCTCAAGCCAGGTCTTGCAGCGCGACCGCCATGCCCAGTTCGTTACCACTTTGGCTATAATTTCAAGCTCGCTGGAGAAATTTGCCACCGAGATCAGGGCATTGCAGCGTACCGAGACCCGGGAGGTGGAGGAGCCCTTTGGCGCCGCCCAGACCGGCTCCTCGGCGATGCCTCATAAGCGCAACCCGGAGCTTTGCGAGCGAATCTGCGGCTTAGCCCGGCTGGTGAGGGGCTACGCCCTGACCTCAATGGAAAACATCGCCCTGTGGCATGAGCGTGATATAAGCCATTCCTCCACGGAGCGAATTATATTGCCCGACTCCTGCCTGGCGCTGGATTATACCCTTGGCCTTTTCACCTCGGTAATGCATGGGTTGCAGGTCTATCCCAAGCAGATGAAGCGCAATATCGCCCTCACCAAGGGTTTGGTCTTCTCCCAGCGGGTAATGCTCGCCCTTATCAATAAAGGGCTGAGCCGGCAGAAAGCCTATGAGCTGGTGCAGCGAAATGCAATGAAGGCGTGGCGGGGGAATAAGAACTTCCTAAGTATGCTCAAGGCTGACGCTGAGGTTACCAAGGTCTTGCCGGCTAAAGAGCTGGAGCAGAACTTCGACGAGCAGTATTACCTGCGTTATATCGATGACATCTTTAAGCGGCTGGGGTTGACCGAGGCGCAGTGGAAGGGGGAGATAGCCAAGCCGTCAGACCTGGCACCGAGGGCGATATAGTGGGCAGTGATGTTTTGCTGAGTACCGACCTGCCCTTACCACTGTTTATTCGGGGCAAGGTGCGTGATACCTACGAGCTGGGCGAGCTATTGCTGATTATTGCCACCGACCGAATCTCCGCCTTTGATGTTGTCCTGCCCGCTGGCATCCCAAATAAGGGCGTGGTGCTGAATAAACTCTCCGCCTTCTGGTTCAACCAGACCAGGGATTTATTGCCCAACCATCTGGTAGAGGCAGTGGATGATGTTCGCCGCCTTGACGCTTATCTTCCTGCCGGCAGCCGTTTTGATTACCCCAGATACCTAGCCCGGCGGTCTATGGTGGTGAAAAAGGTCAGGCGCCTCCCCGTTGAATGCGTGGTGCGCGGCTACCTTTCCGGGTCGGCCTGGGCGGAATATAGGGAACACGGCACCGTTTCCGGCTTGCCTTTGCCCGAGGGCTTAGAAGAGAGCCAGGAGTTGCCCCAGCCCCTATTTACCCCGACCACCAAGGCGGAGAGCGGGCACGACCAGCCGCTATCTATGGACGAGATGGGGAAGCTGGTAGGCGGGGCGGCTCTGGCTGAGGGGATAAGGGAGAAAAGTTTAGCTATCTATAGCTATGCCCGGGGGTATGCGGTCGCCAGGGGCATTATTATCGCTGATACCAAGTTTGAGTTCGGGCTGGACGGCGATAAGCTTATCCTCATTGATGAACTGCTGACCCCGGACTCATCCCGCATCTGGGATGTTGACCTCTATAAGGTTGGCGAGTCCCAGCCTAGCTATGATAAGCAGCCGGTCAGGGACTGGCTCACCGCCTCCGGGTGGAATAAAGAACCCCCCGCCCCCGTGCTGCCGCCGGAGGTTGTTGCGGCTACCAGCAAAAGATACGAGCAGGCTTACCAGAGGCTGACGGGTAAGAAGCTAGGAGCTTAATGCTCTAACAGTTCCTTGGTGCTGGGCAGCTCGCCACTGATTCTCTTGTCAATTGCCGTCGCCATATCCAGGGCTCGGCCCAGGGCTTTGAATATTGCCTCTGCCTTGTGGTGGTCGTTGGTGCCGTATAGAACCCGGGCATGGAGGTTGAGCCTGGCTTCAATGGCTAGGGACTCAAGGAAGTGGCGGATGAGGTCGGTGGGAAAGCCCGCCATGTCATTGTCGCTAAAGGGCAATTCTAATACCGTATACCCCCGCCCGCTGATGTCCACCGCCACCATCGCCAGGGCGTCATCCATGGGCACGGTAGCATCGCCCATGCGGACAATGCCCCGCTTCTCCCCTAGCGCTTGGCTTAAGGCTTTGCCCAGACAGAGGGCAACGTCCTCTATCAGGTGGTGCTGGTCATTCCCGGTAGCGGAGACCTTTAAATCAAACCTTCCGTGCTGGGCAAGCTGGGACAGCAGGTGGTCAAACATTGAGATTCCGGTGTTTATCTGCCACTTACCGCTGCCGTCAAGGTTAAGCTCCAATTTGACGGTTGTCTCCTTGGTTTCTCTCTTGATGCTGGCTGTCCTTGGTTTCATCACTGCTTCTCCACCTTTTCTATTCTCATTAAGCCCCTTCTTTTGGGTCCCAACCCTAATCTTTGTATAAATGAAAGCAATTCCAGAATAATATCTTCAGCAATATCAGACTCAACTCTTATGGTGACCTCAAAAGGTGCTTCTTTGACTACATCGTAGTATTCGTAAGTTCCGACCTTGGTCAAGAAGTATCTCTGAGGTCTTTCAGGCGGATTAGAGAAGGTCTCTCCAAGCTCTATAAACTCAGGCTCGATGAAAACCCCTTGCTCCATTCTTGATTTCAGTCCAAAGACTGGCGACCCCCTCTTGGCTAGCCCAGACCCGTATTTGGGAGCTAAAGCTGCTCTTAGCGCCCCTTTCAAATATCCCCTGTTCCCGCCGACAGGGGCGATAATTTTGCCATTTTCATTCTTGGGGAAGGTATGGACTGTTCTTGGCTCTATTCTTGAGAGCTTGGCAACCTTGGGCACTTCTCCCTTTTCAGTTTCTTCAATATCAGCCCTTGAGTAAACAACTGAGCTTATCTCTTGCACTCTTTCGGCATATTGCCCGTGTAAGTTCAGGAGTTTCCCGCTCACCTTGAGAAGCAACTTAGGTGCTTGCTCCTCAACCTTTTTGAATTTTTTGGTTAAATCTTGTGTCATTTTAACCTCCTCGAAGATAAGGGAAGAATAGGCAAGCTAAGCGTAGAGAAAGCAGGTGCGACAAAGTCAAGGCAAGCGAGGTTAAGTGCAGGCCAGATAAGCCCATTGATTGAAACTTTTTTATTCCGCCTTCGGTCATTTATTCACCTCGAAGTAAGGATAAGATGAGATAAGCCAAGGTTAGGATGGATAGGCATAGGCAGGCAAGATACAGATAAGACAAGCTAAGGAAACCAACGAAAGATAAGGCAACGCAAGCACAATCTAGGTAAAAGTAACAAAGCTAAGGCTTCCACAAATTTGATTTCTCGGCTTGCTCAGCAAACCATTCCCTTACCTTGCCAAACTTTATTATCTTTAGCTTTGGCGGAAGATTCATCACCACCTTTCTTAGTTCTTTCTCGTTTTCTTTCCAGAGTGTATCATCGATTATCCCCAGACAAAAGTCAACTATATCCTTGTTATAAATCAAGCACAAACCACCAATGTCGTAGGGAATTCTTTCCCTTGAATTGATAAAATCCATGACTACAAAATTCTGGTTGATTCTAGTTACTACATCAGGAACATAGAAGCCGCACTTGACCGTGTTCAGGGGCAATACGGGCAAATTTAACTTGGTCAAGATTTCCTTTAGCTTCTCAACCTTTTGATTGTGGGATAGCTCAGTTTCTTGCTCTGCAACTTCCACATTCCTAGTTTAGCACATTTTAGATTATTTATTAACCTCACCCCCTGTATCCCCCTCTCCTTAGATAAGGAGAGGGGGAAGGAGAAGAAAGAGGGGCGTTAGCCCCTCTTAGACGCCCCAAAAATAAGAGAGTTAAAGAGAGGCGGAGCCTCTCTTAATTGAATATTTCCCCCCTTCCCTTGTTAAGGGAAGGGGGTCAGGGGGATGGGTTTCTACTTAACAATCTCTTTAAGTGCCTTAATCAGGGCATCAGTGTGCTCGGGTTTGCCCACGCCAATGCGAAGGGAATTTTGCAGCAGCGGCAGGTCAAAGTAGCGAATCAATATCCCCCTATTCTGCAGTTCCTGCTGGATTTGGCTTGCCTTGCCCTTGAGGACGTGACAGAAGATAAAGTTGGCCTGGGAGGGGAAGGGTTTCAACCACCCCAGCTTTTTTAGCTCGCCAAGGAGCCTTTCTCTCTCGGCGACGATAGCCTTTATATTATCTCTGAGATAATCAATGTCTTTTAGCGACTCCCTCACCGCGACGAGGGCAGCCACATTTACGCTGTAGGGTAGCTTTATTCTCAGCAGATATTCGGCAATCTGGGGTGGCAGAATGCCGTAGCCAACCCTTAAACCAGCCAGCCCCGCCCACTTGCTGAAGGTTCTTAACACCATCAGGTTCTTGTACTGGGGAACTAACTTGGTAACGGTTTCACCGCTGAATTCAACATAGGCTTCGTCAGCCAGCACCGGCACGCCGGTATCTATGAGTTCCAGTATATCCTGCTTGGGGGTGGGGGTTCCGGTGGGGTTATTGGGGTTAGCCAGGAGTATCATCTTGGTCTTCTTGCTTATGGCCTTCTTTACGGCACTTACATTGACGCGGTAATCTTCATCCCGTAGCACCTCAACCAGCCTACCATTGCACAGTGCGGTGCTGAAACGGAATATGTCAAAGGTGGGCACGCAGTTTATTACCTCGTCGCCGGGAGTGATAAACAGGCGTAAGATAAGGTCTATGAGCTGGTCGCTGCCACTGCCGGCGACAATGTGCTCGGCACCGACGCCGACATAACCCTGGAACAGCTTCCTCAGCTCGGTCTGGCTGGCGTCGGGGTAAATATTGTAGTAAGGGAAGGCGCTCAGCGCCTGCCTTACTTTCGGTGAGCAACCATAAGGGTTCTCATTGGCATCCAGTTTGATGATGCCGTCCACGGAGACCTTAGCCTTGGCGGCCACCGCCTCTGGCGACTTGCTGGCAACGTAACCGCCAAAGGCAACCAGTTCCGGCCGTATTAATTTCTCTATTCCTTCTTCAGACATCCCCTTCGTCTCCCTTTCTATATCTAATAAATAAAATTCCCTCCGCTTGGAGGGCTCTTCTTAAGTTTTTTAATTTGTTATCGGCTTATCTAATTACGCTACACTACCCCCAAGCGCATCTGCTGCGCCCGGTAAATGTGAAGTAATAATAAAAGCTGTGGAAAGCAGTATAGCCTGACATCGTATATTTAGCCCAATTTTCAACTTTAACATAAGCAGTATGATTTGTCAATAGTTTCTCCCCAGCCGCCTCTCTATTGCCCGGGCGTGGGCTTCCAGTCCCTCGGCTCGGGCGATGGCGGCGGCGGCTTTGCCCAGTTTAACCAAGCTGGCCCTGTCCACATTAACCAGGTTTATGAGCTTGATGAAGTCAAGTATATTGAGCGGCGAGCCGAAGCGGGCGGTAGCCCCGGTGGGCAGGACGTGGCTTGGCCCGAACACATAGTCGCTCAGGGCAACGGTTGAGCTTTCCCCGATGGATACGCATCCGGCGTTGGTTACCCGTTCCAGATAGCCCTCAGCCCCCCGCACCATCAAATAGAGGTGCTCCGGGGCGTAGAGGTTAGCCAGTTCTATCGCCTCATTTATATTAGCCACCACCGCTATCATCCCCCGCTTTTGCAGTGATTCGGCGGCGATGGCTTGGCGTCCCAGGTCTTTTAACTGGCGCTCCACCTCTTGATTAACCACCTCGGCTAACCGCTTTGAGGTGGTTATCAAAATAGCCGAGGCTAGGGGGTCGTGCTCCGCCTGAGCCAGAAGGTCGGCGGCGCAATAGCCGGGGTTGGCTGTCTCATCGGCAATGATTAGCACCTCACTCGGTCCGGGTAGCCCGTCAATGTCAACCGCTCCGTATACCAGCCTTTTTGCCAGGACGACGAAGATATTGCCCGGACCGCAGACCTTGTCCACCCTGGGGATGGACTCGGTGCCGAAGGCAAGGGCGGCGATTGCCTGGGCGCCACCGACGGAGAAGATGCGGTCAACCCCGGCAATATCGGCGGCGACCAGCGTCGGTGGGGGGACGGCACCGCTGGCTCTCGGCGGTGTCGCCAGAATAACCTCCCCGACCCCGGCAACGCGAGCCGGGATGGCCGTCATCAGCACCGTTGAGGGGTAGGAGGCAGTCCCGCCGGGGGCATAAACGCCGACCCGCTCCAGAGGGCGTATTAGCTGGTCTGAGCCTGGCGCGGCGAGGCGCCAGATACGCCGTTTTTGTTTCAGGTGAAAGGAGCCTATCCGCTTGGCGGCCAGCTTGAGGGCGGATACCAGCTCCTTATTCACCTCGCGGTAGGCGCTGACTATCTGCTTTTTATTTACCTCCAGCGAGGTGAGCTTCACCCCGTCGAGCTTCAGGGTATAGTCGAGGAGGGCAGCATCGCCTCTACGGCGCACTGCCTCGATAATCTGCCTGACGGCTTGCTCCCGCTCACCACCAAACACCTCTCTGGGAACCTGCCGGGAAAGTATTGATTTTGCCGACTTAAAACCTTCAATAGTTTTCAATTTAGATTTCCTTCACCGCTGTCTGCAGGGCTTTAATAATAGAGCCTATCCTTTTCTGCTTTGTCGGGCTTGGCACCCGGTTGGTATTGCCGATGAGGCAGGCGGTGGACTGGAAAAGGGTGTCAATAATCTTCAGGTTATGCCGGGCGATGGTTCGCCCGGTCTGGGCATTCTCAATCAGCAGGTCGGCATCCTCGGGCAGGAAGGCTTCGCTCGCCCCCCAGGTGGGAATTATACGGTATAAGCCGAGGTGATTATCCCGGGCGTACTTATCAGCGATGTTCACGTACTCTGAGGCTACCCTGAGCGGCACCGCCCGCCTGGAGTCCCTCAAGCCGTTGACATCACTTATTGATAGGCGCTTGCTTACCACCGCCACTATTTTAACACTGCCCAGCTTCAGGTCAATGAGCTCGGTCACCGGGCTGGAGGGGAACTGGTCAAGGTGCTCCCTGAGCCAGTCCCGCCCGCTAATCGCCAGGTCAAAGTTGCCATTGGCTACCTGCAGTGGCATGTCCTGGGGTCTAATCACCTTGATGGCGACACCGCCCAGGGTGGTAGTTGGGCGGCGGTTTCCCCTTGCTGATGGGTAGTCGTCAATGGGGATGCCGGCTTTAGCCAGCAGGCGGAGGGCATGCTCTTGCTGGTGCCCGTCGGGCAGGGCAAAGCGGACTGTATCCTCGTCGCTGGTTTTGGGGTAAGCCCTCGATTTTCGGGGGCGTTGCCCGATAATCTCCGGCTCAGTCGCTTCTTGAGCCGTCGCCTTGTCGTAGATAGATGCCACCACCCCCGCCATGTCTTTGGCTTCCCAGCTACTTCTGTTGGCGATTAGACAGGCGCTGACGGTGAGAACCTTGCTTACCGGCACCAGCCCGTAGGCGGCAAGCTCCTCTATGGTGCCGCAGACGAGGGCTAAATCGGCGCTTTCCGGGGGATAAGCCTCAGCCGCCCCCCATAGGGGGAAGATGCCGAACTGCCTCAGCCGGAACTTTAAGGCAAAGGACTCAGCCAGGTTGGGATACTCGCTGGCAATGCGGATAATGCCCCGCCTGGCTTTCACCTCTTCTATGGTCGCTATCCCGTCGGGGCTGCCAGCGGCGTAGAGGACGCCGTCTCCGTATCCCAGATTCCCCACCTTGAGCAAGCCGCTGCTGGGGTACTTTGCTAGCAGCTCTTCAAGCCAGTCCGAGCCGCAGATGCCGAGGTCATAGTTGCCGATGGCTACCTGGATGGGAATGTCCCGTTCGTGGAACACCTTGGCGGTGAGGTTGGGGAAGCTTTCGGAGCTGATGCGGTAGAGGCGTGTTTTTTCCTGGTAGCCGCTGAGTCCCCACTCCGCTTTTTTGAGGCGGGCGGCGGTCTGGGCTAGAAGCCTGCCCTTAGGCAGCGCCACTTTTATTTGTTTATTCACCCCATCCCCCTGTATCCCCCTCTCCTTCAAAGGAGAGGGGGAAGAGGATTTACAAGAGAGGCTTCGCCTCTCTTTGACTCTCCTTTTTATCCCCTTTTCCTTAATACTGCTAAAACTTGGTTGATAGTCTGTGCCTCAAATTTTTGGCGCTTAGCCTGGTCAGTCAGGATAAATTTTGGTGGCTTGCTTTGAATATCAAGCCTCCAGTCAAAGTCAGCCCCTTTCTGTCCGCCAAGCTCCGCTTCAGCCATATAGCCAGCCTCACGCAGGCGGCTGGCGGTGCTAAACTCCTCTTTTACCGCTTCCGCCTCAGCCCGAATCAGTATTCTCTGGGGTTGACGTTTAGCCAGGATTTCGGGCTTTACCCGGTTCATCAGGTGGTCAAGGTAAAGGGCGAAACCGGAGGCGGGGGTGTCCCTGCCCCCCATTAGTGGAATGAGGGCATCATATCTGCCCCCACCGCCGAGCTTCTCCCCATTCTGGAAAAGCTGGAAGATGATACCGGTATAGTATTCAAAGCCTCTTCCCGAGGCGATGTCAATCTGGTAGTCACAGCCAAGGGTCTCGAGGAGGCGGGCAATATTTATGAAGTCGTCAATACCCCCCTTGAGCTCAGGCAGGTCCGGGGTGAACCGAAACTCGGACAGCTTTCCCTTGAGCTCAAGCAGGGACAAAATCCTCCCCAGCTCCGCTCTCTCCAGCTTTAGCTTAGCCAGCACTTCCACGTCCCCGTCCAGAATCCGGTCAAATGTCCTTACCTGCTCCTCTGGGCTTAGCTTCAGCTTTGCCAGGAGCGCCCTGATTAAGCCGGCGTGGGAGAGTCTCAGCTCAACGCCTTTAAGCCCTAGCCGTTTCAGGACCTCAAGCGCTAGCATTACCAGTTCCGCGTCAGCCAGGGGGGAGCTGACGCCGATGAGTTCCGCCCCAAGCTGCCATCTTTCCCTGTTTTGCTTTCCCGTCTCCTCGAAGATGAAGATATTGGCAACATAAAAGAGCCGTGCCAGCCCTTCCATGCTATCAATGTAAAGCCGGGCGATGGGGATGGTGCCATCGGGTCTTAGCACCACCCTTTCTCCGCTCCAGCCGTCCCAGTCAAGGAAGGAGTATACCTTGCTTAGCCGGCTCGGGGTGAGGGTGCCGGTGGCGGTGAAGAGGTGGAGATACTCAAGGGTTGGCGTCCTCACCTCCTCATATCCCCACTTGAGGCAGCAGTCCCGGAATACGCCCTCAATGAGGCGGAAGGCAGTCATCTCCTCCGGGGATAGGTCCCGGCTTCCTTTGCACCTTTGGATTTTCATATTAGTAAATAGTGGGTAAATTTTAGCACTATTCCGCCTGGCTATTCAACTGCGGATTTTTATTTTACAACAGGAGTAAGACGGGTATATAATTTAAAGCCACTGCCATGAGTAAGAAACTATTTAAAGCCCTGCGCCTCGCCTTCTTTATCACCCTGCTGGCTGGGGTCTTGCTATCGGCTACGGTCAGTGCCAGCAGCCAGTTAGTCCGGGTGCTCCGTGTTGAGGGCGTCATTGTCCCCATTGTGGCTGATTATATTGACCGCGGTATCAGCCAGGCTGAGGAGGAGAATGCTACCGTCTGCATCATCGAGTTAGATACGCCGGGAGGGCTGCTGGAGTCAACCGAGACGATAGTCAAGAGGATTATGAATGCTGACGTCCCGGTTGTGGTCTATGTTTCTCCCAAGGGTGCCTGGGCGGCTTCGGCGGGGACCTTTATTACCCTGTCGGCTCATATTGCCGCCATGACGGCGGGGACTACCATCGGCGCTGCCCATCCGGTAGCTGGTGGCGGGGAGGAGATACCCCAGGAGCAGATGCAAAAGATAACCGAGTTCTCCGCCAAGTGGATGAAGACCATTGCCCAGGAGCGCGGTCGCAATATGGATGAAGCCCAGCTGGCAGTAACCGAAAGCAAGTCCTTCACCGATGTTGACGCCCTGGATGCCAATCTTATCGACCTCAGGGCGGATAGCTTAGACAGCCTTATCTCTCAAATAGATGGCTGGAAGGTTACCCTGGCTAGCGGCCGGGAGGTTACCATAAACACTACCGGCTACGAGCTGGCGAGGCGGGAAATGAGCTCTGTTGAGCGCTTCTTGCATGCTATCAGCAACCCTAACATTGCCTATATCCTGCTCAGCATCGGCAGTTTAGGCATTATGGCTGAGATTTACCACCCCGGGGCGTTCTTTCCCGGAATTACGGGCGCTATTAGCCTACTTCTTGCCTTCTATGCTTTGAATGTCCTTGAAGCCAGATTGGGGGGGATATTGCTCATCCTGCTTGCCTTCGGTCTATTCATCGGGGAGGTGCTCACTGCCGGTTTTGGTCTATTTATCACCGGGGGTATAATTGCCTTAGTCCTCGGTTCGTTAATCTTATTTCCGGGAGGTGGGGCGTTGTTTCAAATAAGCCCATGGCTGATTGCCACCGTTGTTATCCTGGTTGCTGCTTTCGTCGCCTTCGTGATTCAGCGGGTAATCCGGGTCCACCGCCGCCAGGCATATACCGGCAGGGAGGAATTGGTGGGTAAAACGGCTGTGGTCAGGGCAGCCCTTGACCCCGAGGGTATGGTTCTGTTCAAGGGCGAGCTCTGGACGGCGCTGTCAGAGAAGGGCAGGGTGAAGCCCGGGGAGGAGGTGATTATAACCAGGGTTGAAGGCTTAAAGCTGTACGTAACTAAAAAGCATAAAGGAGGTAGATAAATGAACCCAATTGTAATCGGAGTAATTGTTTTAGCCTTGCTCATACTTCTTCCGATGACAGTTAAGATTGTCAAGGAGTGGGAGCGGGGGGTCATTCTTCGCCTGGGGCGGCTGGTCGGAGCCAAGGGCCCTGGCTTCTTTCTCATCATCCCCTTCGTTGACCGGATGACAAAGGTAGACCTGCGGATAGTTACTATGGATGTCCCGCGACAAGATGTAATCACTAAAGACAATGTTACCGTTGGGGTTGATGCCGTGGTCTATTTCAGGGTGGTTGACGCTGAGGCGGCAGTAGTTAAGGTCTTAGACCACATCAGGGCTACCTCGCTGATATCCCAGACGACACTGCGGAATATACTGGGACAACACGAGCTTGATGAACTGCTGACGCAGAGGGAAAAGCTTAATCAGGCACTACAGAAGATAATTGACGAACAGACCGACCCGTGGGGGGTGAAGGTCAGCATCGTGGAGATTAAGTCGGTGGAGCTCCCGGAAACGATGAGGCGCTCTATGGCCGCCCAGGCTGAAGCGGAGAGAGAGAAACGAGCCAAGATCATCCATGCTGAGGGTGAATTCCAAGCCTCGAAGAGGCTGGCTGAAGCCGGGAATATTATCGCCAGAGAACCAACCACCCTCCAGCTCCGCTACCTGCAAACGCTAACCGAGATAGCCTCGGAGAGAAATAGCACCGTAATCTTTCCCATACCTATTGACCTTATCAGCATGTTCATGGGTCGGGCGGCTGGCGCAAAACGGTTAAGGGGAAGGAGGACCAAGTAGCTAAGGGAGCTAGCTGAGCAGGGTAACGTCTCCGGCGACAATCTTGGTCAGGCTGCCATCGGACTGACGCAGTAGCAGACTGCCATCGCTGGCTACTGACTCAGCAATGCCTTCAAGGGTGGTTTCCTCTGAGCTTACCTGGACCTTTTTGCCCAGTGTCACCAGGTTATGCCGCCATTCCTGGTAAACAGCATCCCCCGAGGGCAACACCAGGTATAGTCTTTCTATTTCGGCTAACAGGCAGCGTACCATGTCTAGCTGAGACACCTCCCTCCCCAGCTCGTGGGAGAGGCTGGTGGCAAGGGGCGGGATTTCGGGAAAATCAGAAGGTTTAAGATTAACATTTATCCCGATGCCAATGATAGCATAGTCCGCCCGGCTGCCCTTGACCTCGCTTTCAATTAAAATCCCGCACACCTTCTTGCCGTTAATAAGGACATCGTTGGGCCACTTAATCTCTGGTTTCAAGCCGGCGACCTTCTCAATGCAGCGGGCTACGCCTAGAGAGGCCACCATAATAAGTGATGATAGGTAAGCCAGCTCAGGATAGAGGATAATTGACAGGGCAATGCTCCCCCGGGGTGATAGCCAGCCCCGCTTCATCCTCCCCCTGCCGGCGGTTTGCTCCCCGGCAACGATAACCGTCCCCTCTGTTGCCCCCTGTTGTGCCTGGCGCTTGGCTACATCCATGGTTGAGGGGAGTCGGGGATAATAAATAACCCTCTGCCCGATAAAGCGTGTCCCCAGGTTATCGGTAATGGCGGCGGGCGACAAGCTGCTCTCTCCCATATGAGTTAGCCTAGTTGCAACCACTGGTCTCTAGGTGACGCTTGATTCCTTGCTGTACAGGCGTTCCTTCCAGTGAACACCGGCGCCGACCGCCTGGCGCGAACCGGCGTAGAGGCCGGTTATGATAAGGAAGGAGAATCCAAGCGGGTGCAGGACGGTTGAAATAATCGACTCGTGGAAGCGCTTATCAACCAGCCAGCGCATAAGCACGATGGCGCTGACCTGGAAGATGATAATAAGCCGCCAATCGCTGGGGTCAGCGGCGGCAAAAAGTTCGTTCCAGAGCCAGTAGAAGGGGGCAAGGAAGAAAATATAGCCGGCGGCAAGCAGCCCAGCCACTGCTAATTTGGAGAGCGCTGCCACCGAATATATCCACTTGGTAACCCCCTCCCAGATCGCCCCCATGCCCTGGTACATGTGGCAGGAGACTATTGGGGATAGGTCAACGGCTATGTGCCGTCCGCCGTGCCGGTTTATCTCAACTCCCAGCCAGACGTCTTCCAGTATTCTCGCCTTCACTGCCTTGTGTCCGCCAATCCGCCAGTATTCCTTTGTCGGGAAGAAGAGGAACTGACCGATGGCCAGCGATGGTCGGGGGTGAGCGGAGCGCTGGAGCCACCATAGTGGGAACCAGCTCATGATGACAAAGTAGAGCACCGGGATTGTTATCTTCTGGGGCAGCGAGGTGGTGAGCTGGCGGGGGAACCCTGAAAGCAGGGAGGAGTCGTACTTAAGAGCCATGGCAAGCGTGCTGCGTAAGGCGTGAGGTTCATGTCTGGTATCGGCGTCAGTAAAAAGCAGCCAGGAGCCCTTAGCCTTCTTCGCCAGCTGGTAGCAGGCAAAGGGCTTACCCGCCCAGCCCTTGGGGAGCGGCTTGCCTCGTAGCAGCTGGATACGCTTATCAGTGGCGGCTATCCGCTCCACGACCTTAGCGGTGTCATCCGAGGAGTTGTCATCCAGCACCAGAATCTCAAAATTGGGGTAGTCCTGTTCTTGCAGGGACTCTAGGCATATCTTAATGTTGGCTTCCTCATCCCTCGCCGGGATAAGGACGGAGATAAGGGGTGCTTCCTCCGGTATCTCACTCTCAGGGCGTGGGGTCTTGAGACTCCTCAGATTCAGGATGAGGTTGAGCATGAAGCTGATTAGACCAACGGCTATTATTACCTGATATAACATAGTCCTGCCTAGATTCGGCGTTTTACCGGGAGGAGCCAGCGAACGAGCTTCCCCCTAAATCTGGGGATGATCTTCAGGTCGGCAAGGTGTTTGGTCGCCAGTATTGCCAGCACGCAAAGCATGAATAGTGATTCCCATGAGCCCCCCTTGGCAGCTATCAGGTAAGCCAGCGAGCCGGCAGCACCGACTATCACTACCCAGGCGTCGATTTCTATAAAGAGGTAGCCCAGGAGCATAAAGATAAGAAAGGTAACCAGCATGTAGTGTTGGGGTAGGGCGATGAGGACGCCAAGGGTAACACCTATCGCCTTCCCACCCCTTAGCCTGAGCAGTGGCGAGAAGGCATGCCCCAGTATGGGGCATAGCCCTATTGCCAGAACTATCGGGTCGGGAAGTCTAAAGAACGAATGGGCTAAAATTACGAAGGGTACGCCCTTGGCTACGTCCAGGATTACTGCCAGGACAAATGCCTTGCGCCCCCCGGCTCGGAGGACATTGGCTGCCCCGGGATTAGCGTCCCCATAGTCCCTTATCTCTTTACCCAGCAGCCACCGCCCAATCCACACCGAAAAGGGGCAAGCACCCAGCCAAAAGGCAGAGATAGCCAATAAGAGTGCTACCAGCTGCATTTCCAATCCAAATACACCTAGGCAGACTGGGCGTAGTATAAGGCATAAGCTGGTCGCCGTCAAGGGCTAGAGTCGCCTTGAATGACATTTTGGGATGTGATATACTAGCAAGCAAACATGGCTACGCATTGAAAGCTGTGAACCTTATCCGAGTATCTCGCTTCGCAAGAATGCCCTTTACTCCTGTGACCTTCCCTGATGCTGAGCGTAGAAGTAGGTGGAGAGTAGTAACGTGAGTATAAAGCAGAAGCTCCTGGAGGCAGTAGGGGCTGAGCGTTTTTCCGACGCCCCTGAAGTTCTGGAGGCGTATTCTAAGGACTTCAGCCTGGCACCTCAGGGGACGCCTGATTATGTGGTGAAGCCAAAGGACGCCCAGGAGGTGCAAAGGGTCATCAAATTCGCCAACGAGCATCGCCTCCCGGTGGTGCCGGCTAGTTCCGGGGTGCACTTTCACGGGGCAACCATTCCCCGGCGGGGTGGCATTGTCCTTGACCTGAGCGGTATGAGCCAGATTCTGGAGGTTGACGAGCTGAACCGAAGGGTGAGGATTGAGGCTGGCGTTACCTGGGAGCAGCTTACCGGGGCACTGGGGAAGAAGGGCTTCAGAATGATGATGCCGCTGCTGCCCCACCCCCGGCGTTCGGTGGTTACCGACTGGCTGGAGAGGGAAGTGCCCACCAATACGGTATATGATTACGGGGAACCGCTTCAGAGTATGGAGGTGGTCTGGCCAACTGGAGAAATCTTCCGGACCGGCTCTGCCAGCGTCGCCGGTTACCCTGACTCACCCTCTAAGGGGGCTAATCCCTCAGGACCGGGGCTGGATTTCTACCGCCTTCTCCAGGGTGCCCAGGGGACGATGGGGGTGGTGACCTGGGCGAACCTGAAGATTGAATATATCCCTAAGATGGACAAGGTTCTTTTTGCCCCCGTCTCTGACCTCAACTACGCTATCGAGTTCCTCTATCGGGTGCTGAGGCTCAGGATTATTCAGGAGTGCCTTCTCCTGAGCAATATTAACCTGGTGGCTATCGCTGCCCAGGACGACCTTGAAAAATTGCGGGCATCATTGCCGCCGTGGGCTCTCATCCTGGTGATGAGCGGGATGCAGAGACGCCCCGAGGAACAGCTCCACTATGAGGAAGAGGCGCTCTATAAGGTTGCCAAGAGTGAATTCCCCCAGATTTCCCTGGCGGGCAAGCTCCCCGGCTTATCCGCCTCAGGCAATAAGTTCTTACCCCTCCTCCGCCAGCCCTGGCCCGATAAGGCGACCTACTGGAAGAACCGCGGCAAGGGGGCTTGCTCAAGCCTTTTCTTCATCACCAAGCCGACTCTGGCTCCAAGATTCATTGAGAGGGTAAAGGAGGTAGCCGCCAGGCATAATTATTCTCAAGCTGACATCGGCGTCTATCTCCAGCCTATAGAGCATAACCGTGCCTGCCACCTGGAATTTAACTTCTTCTATGACCCGAATAATAATTCAGAGGTGGAAAGGGTTAAAAAGTTATATCGCGATGCTGCCCCTGTCCTGTTAGAGGAAGGGGCTCTTTTTACCCGTCCTTACGGGGAGCTGGCTAAGCTGGTGTACGGGAGAGCCGCTGGCTATACGGCAACGCTGAAGCGGGTGAAAAAGCTCTTTGACCCCAACAACATTATGAATCCGGGGAATCTATGTTTCTAAGGACGTAAGATGCTCAAAGGGAAAACAAGTCTGGATGTAACGCAATTAGAAAATTTCGAATATGACATGAGCAAGTGCATCAAGTGCAAGGGGTGCAACTGGGTGGACCACATATATATGCCCGGGGTCAGATTCAGCACCAGATGCCCCAGCGCCACCAGGTATTTGTTTGACTCTTATGGCGCCTACGGCAAGATGAGAATCGGGCTGGCGCTGCTTGAGGGGAGGTTGGACTACTCGGAGGAGCTCTTAAAGACAATTTACGCCTGTACCCTCTGTGGCGCCTGTGACGTTGGCTGTAAGCGCAATCTTGACCTGGAGATAGAGCTTACCCTTGAGGCGCTGAGGATAAGGGCGGTCAAGGACGGCAAGGGTCCCATGCCCCAGCATAAGAAGGTAGCCCGGAATATACTGAAAAAGCATAACCGCTTCGGTGCCCCGCATGAAAATCGAGGCAAGTGGCTGCCTGAGGGGATAAAGCCCTCGCCCGGGGCTGATGTGCTTTACTTTGTCGGTTGTTCCGCTGCCTATACCAACCCCGAGATTGCCCAGGCAACGGTTAAGATACTGAATGCCTCAGGTACTCCATTTATGCTCATGCCCGACGAGTGGTGCTGCGGCAACATGCTCTATTCAGTGGGCATGATAGACGAGGCAAAAAAATTAGCCCAGCGCAATCTTGACGCCGTCAGGCAAAGCGGCGCCAAAACCCTCCTCCTCAGTTGCGCCGAGGGCTACCGGATGTGGAAGGTTGACTATCCCAAGATGCTTAATATAGCAACCGCCGATTTGGGTTTCAGGGTGGTGCATCTGGTGGAGCTTATTGATGAACTAGTTAAAAAGGGCGCTCTCAAGCTCAGTAAGCGGGTTAACCTGCGACTTACCTATCATGATTCCTGCAGCTTGAGCCGCTTGAGCGAGCCCTGGACGCCGTGGGAAGGGGAGCGGGGGATATGGGGAACGGTGACCCCACCCTTGGAGCGGAGGCGGGGTAGTAACGGCGTCTACCAGCCGCCAAGGGATATTCTGAAGGCTATCCCCGGCGTTGAGCTGGTGGAAATGATAAGAATGAGGGAGAACGCTTTTTGCTGCGGCGCCGGGCGGGGAACCATGGAAGCCTTCCCCGATTTTGCCTTGTGGGCGGCGGAGCAGAGGCTAACCGAGGTAAAGGAAGTGGGTGCTCAGGCTATTGTCTCCGCCTGCCCGTGGTGCAAGGACAATTTTACCCGGGCGGTCAACCAGAACGGGGGAAAGTTGAAGGTATATGACATCTCGGAGCTTGTCCTGGCTTCAATTGAAGTATAGTCTTAGCGGGTTCCCAGAAAAATCTTTGATTTTTCTGGGTAGTTTTGAGGAGGGAGTTTATGGCTATATCCCGAGAGGCATATAAGGTAGTGAAGTCCATCGTCGGTGCCGAGTATATTTCCACTGACCCGGTAGTCTGCGAGGGTTATCGCGCCGGACCGGGGGGATATGAGTGCGGGCTGGGGTATGAGCGGGTGATGACCAAGGTGCCGGCGTGCGTCATTATGCCCCGCACCACCGAAGAGGTCCAGAAGATAGTCAAGGCTTGTAACCGCTATAAAGTCCCCTATGTTCCCTATAGCACGGGATGGTATGGTGCCCGCTCCCACCCCCATGTTGCCGACGAGTTGCTTATAGATATGAAGAGGATGGACGACTTTGAGATTGATGAAAAACATCTTTACGCCGTCGTCGGGACGGGCGTTATTTACTCGCAGCTCCAGGAAGAGGCGATGAAGAGGGGCATGTATATTGTTGTTGGCGGCGGCGGCTCGCAGGTGTCGGCTATCGCCAACATGATAGGCGACGGCTGGTCGCCCTTGAGCTACCGCGTTGGTTTGCCCCACCGGCGGATACTGGGGACGGAGCTCGTCCTGCCTGATGGCGAGATAGTCCGTATGGGTTCGCTGGCGCTGCAGGATGACCCCTTCTGGGGTGACGGGCTGGGCCCTGACCTGCGGGGACTGCTGCGGGGCTTTACCGGTCTCAGAGGTTGCCTTGGCATCGTAACCAGGATGGCGATAAAGCTTCTGCCCTTCCAGCCGGAAAGGCTTACGCCATCAGGTATCTCACCCGACACCACCCTCCAGCTCCCGGAAAAAAGGGTGAAGTGGATTAATTTTAGTATGCCTAGTAAAGATGCCATGAGACGGGCGATGTATGAGATGGCAAGGGCGGAGATAGGTGGCGGGGTTACCAAGGTTCCCATATTCTGGCGGGCGATTGCCCGGGCAAGGTCAAAGGAGGAGTTCTGGGAGCTCTGGTCAAAGGAGAACGAGGGGAGCATCAGCAGCTTTCACCTTCTCCGCGTCTTGCTCATCGGCTTTGCTTCCGAGGAACAGCTGGAATACGAGGAGCGGGTGCTGACTGATATTATAACCGAGCTTGGGGGGGAAGCGCGCCGCACCCGACCGACGGACGAGTCCTGGTTCAAGAATGCCGACTCCGCTGGCATGTGGCTGATGTGCGGTGGGTATGTCTCGGTGGATTACGTTATAGAAACCATTGAGCATGCCATACCCCACGGGGAAAACTACGCCCGGCTGAAGAGGAAATTTACTCCACCCCTTATGCCTGACTATGGTGACCCCGGCTGGTTCCAGAGCTTTGAGCTGGGTCACCAGGGTTACTCCGAGTTCCTTGTCTACTGGGACCCGGATGAAAATACCGATGGGGTTGACCATTTCTACCTGGAGACTTCTAAGGAAAACATAAGGAAGCGCTTTTATACCTCGCTCCTTGGTCCGCACCAGCCCCTCTACCTGACCGGACCGGCATATGGGCCAAATTACCATAAGTGGCTTCTGGCGGTAAAGAACGAGTTTGACCCTAACTTTGTCTGCCACCCCCCGCTCCCCCTCGCCCATGACCAGTTTGTGGAGCGGGCGGATTGGATGAAGCCGATGAAGGACTGGGAAAGCCCTGAAATTAAACCATAGTTTCTGCTAGAATAAAAAGAGGATTTTTGTGTTGGATTCGGGTATAATTGGGGCAGGTAGGCGATGGCTAAGACAAAGATGCTCTGCCCATTTTCCGGGGAGCTGTGCAAGGATTGTCCGGTATACAGAGGCCGGCACTTTTATCTGTGTTTCTGCCCAAAATATCGTGGATGTTTGAATAAAACAGGGAAGACACCTCCGGTATTAAGGAGAGACTACAAGGGGAAGTTTGAGATGCCATCTCTTCCCATCATCAAGGCTAAAGACCCATATATTAATGAGATGCTTTAAAACATGTAAAAAAGAGGAGGCGTAATTCAAAATGCTTATAGAAGGGAAGTTTAACTTGAAAGCGCCTATAAAGCAGGTGTGGGACTTTCTCCTTGAGCCAGGGACGCTAGCCGCCTGCATTCCGGGCGCCGAAAAGATAGAAGCCATTGACGACAAGAACTACGAGGCTATTGTTAAACAGAAGGTTGGGCTGATATCAGTACAGTTTAAATTCATCACCACCATAACCGAGATGAAGCCGCCCAAATATGTAAAAGCAGTCGGTAAAGGGGCGGCGATGGGTAATATGGGTACCTTTACCCACGAGATGACGGTCAACTTAGCTGAAATCTCAAAGGATGAAGTGGAGATATCGTATAAGGCGAATATAAGTATAGTTGGGCGGCTGGCTACCTTTGGGGAAAGAATAATGCGGGCTAAGTCTAAGTCGGTGGGAGAAGAGCTTACCCGCAATCTGCAGGAGAAACTGAAGAGCAGGGTAGGAGGCTCAAAATGATAAAAGACTTTGAATATTTTGCCCCCAAGACGCTCAAAGAAGCCCTGACCCTGATAAATAAATACCAGGATGAGTGCAAGGTAATTGGCGGCGGGCAGTCGCTGCTAATCCTGATGAGGCAGGGGTTGGTCGCCCCCCGGTATCTAATCAGTATCAAGGGCTTAGACGAGCTAAGCTACATTAAGGATACTAAAGAGGGGCTGAAGATTGGTGCCCTGACCACGCATCGGGCGATAGAAAAATCGCCGGTAATCAAAAAGAAATTCGGCGTGCTGGCGGAGATGGAGCAGAGACTGGCTTCAATCCAGACCCGCAACTGGGGCACCATCGGCGGTAATATCTGCCACGCTGACCCGGCGGGAGACCCGATGCCGGTGCTGATAGCGCTAAAGGCTACCCTGACCACCACCAGCCTCAAGGGGGAAAGGAATATGCCGGTTGAAGACTTCACCCTGGATTACTTTGAGACCGCGCTTGAGCCTGGCGAACTGCTTACCGAGATTCAGGTACCGGCTCCACCTCCCCGCAGCGGCGCTGCCTATACCAAATTCAACATAATAGAAAGCGACCTGGCTACGGTGGGGGTGGCGGTATCGGTTACCCTCGGCGCCGGCGATGGTGTCTGCCAGGACATCCGGATAGCGCTGGGGGCATCAGCACCGACCCCGATGAGGGCAAAGAAGGCGGAGGCGGTGCTGAAGGGGAAAAAGATTACCGATGCTCTGCTCAAGGAAGCCGGCGAGGCAGCTTCCACCGAGGCGGAGCCAATATCTGATATCCAGGCTTCAGAGGAGTACCGGCGGGAGCTGGCGAAGATCCTGGTGGCGCGAGTAGCTAAGGAAGCCTTAGCCAGGGCAAAGTCGGCTTAAGACGGAGGTTTGATGGCATGAAAAAAGAGCTAAAATTGACGGTCAATGGTCAGCCTTATGAGGTGTATGTACCGCCTAAGACGCTCTTGGTACAGGTCTTGCGAGACCAGCTGGGGCTGACTGGAACCAAGAGGGGCTGCAGCGACAGTTCCTGCGGTGCCTGCACGGTAATGCTCAATGGCATGGCGGTCAAGTCATGCTCCATACTGGCGCTTCAGGCAAATGGTGCCGAGGTGCGCACCGTTGAGGGTCTGGCTAAAGGAGCTGAGCTGGCGCCGCTGCAGAAAGCCTTCCTTGACCACGGCGCTTTTCAGTGCGGCTTCTGTACCTCAGGGATGCTTATGGCATCTACGGCGCTGCTGGCGGAGAACCCCAAGCCGACCAAGGAGCAGATAAAAGAGGGTATTGATGGCAACATCTGCCGCTGCACTGGCTATAACAGCATTATTAGAGCCGTAACCGCTGTGGTTAAGGGTGAGTATAAGGAGGAGAAATGAGTAAGTACTCAGTAATTGGCACGCGGGTACATAGAGTTGATGGACCGGAAAAGATAACCGGCAGCGCCAAGTACACCTTTGACCTGGTTCTACCTAATATGCTCTACGGTAAAATCCTGAGAAGCCCCCACCCGCATGCCAAGGTTCTCAAGATTGACACCAGAAAGGCGGAGAAGCTAATCGGGGTAAAGGGAGTGGTCACCGGAAAGGACACCATCGGCAAGAAACAGGGCATCTGGCGCCGATTTCCCGAGCTCTGCGATGAGGAAATCCTCTGCCGGAAGAAGGTTCGCTATATCGGTGACGCGGTGGCCGCCGTAGCCGCTATTGATGAGGACACCGCCGAGGAGGCTCTGGACCTTATAGAGGTCGAATATGAAACGCTGCCGGCGGTATTTGACCCGCTGGAGGCGATTGCCGAAGAAGCCCCTCAGATTCATGAGGGCGTTGAGCTTAATATCAACATAAACCGCCATATTGAGTGGGGTGATGTTGATGAGGCGTTTAAGAAGTGCGACCATATCCGCGAAGACCAGTTCGTATGTTCGTCTCAGGCGCATGTGTGCATGGAGACCCACGATGCCGTAGCCAGCTTTGACTATGGTGGCAAGCTTACGATGTGGACTTCGACCCAGTCTTCTTACTATATACAGAGACTGCTGGCTGACATGACTGGTCTAAGAGAGGGTGATATAAGGGTGATAAAACCGCCTACCGGTGGCGGCTTTGGCAGTAAATTCGAGCTGGATTCCGCCCAGTTCTGCGCGGCTATATTGTCCATGAAGCTGTGCAAGCCGGTAAAGATAGTCCTTAGCCGGGAGGAGGAGTTCACCGCTACCAAGCGCCGAACCCCAATGTACTACTTTCTTAAACTCGGCGCCAAAAAGGACGGCACACTGCTTGCCAAGGAAGTGCGGGTAATCACCGAGGGTGGTGCCTATACCGGCATGGGAGCCACGGCGCTGTATCTTACCGGTTTCTTCTCCTCATTCCCCTATAAATATCCCAATTACCGGTATGACGGCTACCGCGCTTACACTAACACGGCGCCGACCTCCGCCATGCGCGGTTTTGGCGCGCCCCAGTCTACCTTTGTTGGTGAGTCACAACTGGACATGATGGCTGATGACCTGGGGATAGACCCCATTGAAATCAGACGCAAGAATGGAATGACGCCCAACTACGAGGTCCCGGGGCAGGCTTATATTCAGAGTTGCGGGCTGCACCAGTGCCTGGACAAGATTGAGGAGCATATCAAACAGCGGGGTAAGCTACCCCCGAACCACGGCATAGGTGTATCCGCCTACGGCTTTATGTCCGGCGGTATCTTTAACTGGTTTGATACCCCTTATGCTTTCTCCTCGGCTATAGTCAGAGTAAACATAGACGGCAAGGTTGACCTGTTCACCGGTGCCTGTGATGTTGGCCAGGGCTCTGATACTACGCTGAGCATGATATGTGCCGAGGAGCTGGGCGTTAAGCTCGACGACATCAGGATACATTCCGCTGATACTGGTATCTGCCCCCCTGACCTCGGTGCCTGGGGCAGCCGGGAGACACTGATGAATGGCAATGCCGTTAAAAGGGCGGCCGCTGATGCCAAGAATCAGCTCCTGGAGTTTGCCGCCGCCAAGATGGGGATTAACATCGTCCACGACCTTGATATTAGAGACTGCCGGGTTTACCTGGCTGACCGCCCGGAGAGAGGCATTTCCTACTACGATGTGGTTAAAGAGGCGATAAGAGGCAAGGATGGCGAGGCTATCATCGGCCGTGGTCACTATACCCCCCACCGTAAGGGGATGATATCACCTGCCTACAGCTTCGGCGTCCAGGCGGCCGAGGTTGAGGTTGACCCCGAGACCGGTAGATATGAGCTGATAAACGTGACCACCGCCCACGAAAGCGGTACGGTAATCAACCCGGTAGGCATTGAGGGGCAGCTGGAGGGGGCGATAATGATGGCTGGAGGCTACGGCTACTGCGAAGACCAGCCAATGGACGAGGGCAAGATACTTAATCCCTCCATCGCCGACTACAAGCTCATTCGCTCCCTGGATATGCCGGAGACCAAGATTCTGGAGATTGACACCTATGAGCCGGAGGGACCATTTGGCGCCAAGGAGGCGGGTGAAGGGCTGACCAATCCTACCGCCGGGGCTATTGCCAATGCGGTTTATAAAGCAGTCGGGGTGAGAATAAACACGCTGCCAATAACCCCGGAGAAGGTCTTCAGGGCGTTAAGGGAAAAAGAGGCAAAAAAGAAAAAGAAGTAGGGATAGCAAAATCACGAGGAGGCTTTTTATGAGCTATCAATGCCCGGTGTGTAAGAAGGTTTCTCCCTCGTCCCTGGATTTAGCCCGGCATATGCTCGGTCGCGGCGACAAGGTGCATAGAGACTGGATTAGCTCTAAGGGCTTTAAGTACTCCGAGTTGCTTACCTTGCAAATCAAGTCCTTTGGCGGCGAGGGCTATAAGGCTTTATCTAAGGTGCTGGAGAAAGAGACCAAGGTAAAAGATTAGCCAGTATTAAGCCTTTTTCGGTGTCTCCTTCCAGTACTTCTCCCTCAGCTCGCGCTTCAAGATCTTGCCGGTGGGGTTCTTGGGGAGGGCTTCAACAAGCTCAACCGACTTTGGCGCCTTATAACCGGCGACGTGCTTTTTGCAGAAGGCGATAAGCTCTTCGGGGGTAGCGGTTTCTCCCTTCTTGGTCACTACTACCGCGTGAACCCTTTCTATCCAGTATGGGTCGGGGACGCCAATGACCGCCGCCTCTAAAACTGCAGGATGGCGGTAGAGGACCTCCTCCACTTCCCGGGGATAGACATTCTCCCCGCCGGAGATAATCATGTCCTTTTTCCGGTCTACAATATAGATATAGCCCTCTTCGTCGTAGTAGCCCATATCCCCGGTATGGAGCCAGCCATTAACGATGTTAGCCTTGGTATCATCGGGCTTATGCCAGTACTCAACCATGGTTTGCTTGCTGCGCACCGTTATCTCCCCCACCTCACCGGCCTCAACATCGTTACCCTTCTCATCGACGATTCTGACCTGCACCCCGATATCGGGCTGCCCCGCCGAGGCAAGCTTTTTCTGTTCCTTCTCCGGCTTGTCCAGGACGTTATGGTCATCCTTTGACATGTGGGAGATGGCGGGGCCGCTTTCGCTCTGCCCGTACCCCTGGCCGAAGATAGGGCCGAAGACCTTCATCCCTTTCTTTAATATCTCTAAGGGCATGGGCGAGGCACCATACCACAGGAACTTCATCGAGCTGAGGTCATACTTATCGGCTTCAGGCAGATTGAGCATCGCCACCAGATGGGTGGGCACAAAGTCCATATGGGTAGCCCGCTCCTTCTGGATAATCTGCAGCGTTTTTGCCGGGTCAAAGAATTTCATGATAATATTGCACCCCGCGGTGTAAAGGGAGGAGCGGAAGTGGGTATTCCCGGCGATATGAAACAGGGGCGTTATCTGAACGCGCCTGTCCCCGGGTTGCAGGCTCATATCTATAACCAGGGTCCTGGTGTCTTCTATGAAGCGGCGTTGGGTATACAGGGCGCCACGGGGGACACCGGTAGTGCCGCTGGTATAGATGATGCAGATTGGGTCGTCCTCATCTAGCTGAATATCGGGCTCTTCCCCGGAATTTGATGCCAGCAGGTCATCGTAAGCCGTCATCCCCGGGGCGGCACTCTCAAGGGAGATAAAATTCTTCACCTTGGGCAGGCGCGGCTTTAAGGAATTGGCTATTTCCACTAGTTCCTGCCCGACAAAAATGGTGTTGGCTTCCGAATAGTTGATAATATATTCCAGCTCATTGGCTTGTAAGCGGGGATTAAAAGGCGAGGCGATGAACCCCCCCTTCATTGTTAGCCCGTATACCTCGACAAACCCCAGACAGTTCCAGGATAGAATGCCGAGCACGTCTCCCTTTTTAACCCCCATCTTGCGCAGGGCATGAATCAGCTTGTTTACCCTGGTATTGAATTCGGAGAAGGTTATCCTGGTATCCTCGTAGACGAAGGCTTCTTTGTCTGGGTACAGGAGCGCATTTCTATAGATTATATCTGCCCAGGTGCCAATATTATACCGGGATAGCTCCTTTAGTAATAGGCGTTTTGCCATAACCTACTGCCTCCGCAAGTTTCAAAAATCTTATATTGATACCTCCTGCTTGTCAAGTTGCGGCCTAAATGTCAGCTCGGCTTATGACTTGGCTACAATCTTTCTCAATAACCAGAATTTTCTTGCCCATAAGCACTCCCTCTGACACTTTCTCGGCCTGTCCCATTTCTTGTTTTCTCAAGGAATGCTCCTCTACGGGTAAGCCGGGTAACCTCGGATTTGATTCTATCTATATCGCTCTTGGTAAATAGTCTCCAGCCTTTTCTGTCTCTGGGCATTGCGTCCTCAAGGACACCCGTCTTAAGCCAGCGGAAGAGTGTAGCCCGGCTTACCCCCGCCATTTGGCAGGCCTCTAAGGTTCGGTAATAAATTTGACCGTTAATTTTTATTGCCACGTCTTAAACTCTCTTGAGACGTCTCAACAGGGGTAAAAAATATTTCTAGTCCTAAACTCTCCTGAGACGTCTCTAAAGAAGGTAAAAGAATTATTCATAGCCGGTAGTAACTTGTGTCACCAGGCCGGTTCCATCACAGGAGTAGGTGCCCTTACTTGTTGCCGTCAGCAGGTAGTTCGGGTATAACGGCTTGCCGGTAGGGAAAGCCCCCATGCTATTGGTTGCTCCGGTGACGGCCACCGAGGTTAGACCTTCCTTCGCCATCATCGTGTCTATGGCGGTCTGGATGGTTACCCACTCCGCCTTTGCCCCCTCTGCCTCGCTGCCATCAACTACCCCACTGGCATTTGGCAGGACAACGGCTGCCAGCACCCCGATAATGCCGATGGCAATAAGCAGCTCTATCAGGGTAAAGCTGTTGTTGCCCCGGTGGCTCCTTCTCAATAATCCTTTCATGGTCACACCCCCCATTTTTTCTGCCAATTGACCACAATATAGCACTTCATTGACTGGAGTCAATAAAAAAATCTGTCATTAAGCGATACCAAAGTCCTGATACTTACTAAAGTACTAACGCGGTAAGTGGCAGTGAAAGGTGAGTGTGCAGTTTGGCAATCAATGCTTTATAATGCGGATGAAAAATGAAAAGAGTCCTATATATACTTCTCTTGGTAGTAATCTATTGGTATGTTAGTGCGTTCAGCCTATTGCTGTTCCATTCTCCAAGTGTTGTTTCCCAGCCAAAGCAGGAGGCACCACCGCCTGCCAAAGAGGCAGGTGGAGTCTTTATCTCAGGGACATCAGCCGGGGATGCCGAAACGCTCAACTGGATTCTGGCGGCTGATAGCGCCTCCCTTAGCTATGCCGGGCACACCGTGGACCCTTTGGTTACCTATGACAATGAATGGCGCCTTCAGTTGCGGACGGCAGCTCGTGATGTTGAAGTAAGTGAAGACGGGCTGGTTTATACCGTGACCATCAGGGACGACCTGAGGTGGAGTGACGGCTCTAAGGTTACTGCCGAAGACTACGCCTATACCTTGGAAAGTCTGATGTTCTCCGACTGGCTCAATTATCCCTACAAGAGCGACTGGCAGGAAGAGGTGGGGGGCGAGACGGTGTTTGTCACCCCCCAGGTGGTTGATGAGACCACCTTCACCATAACCCGCCAGACAGTTTACCCGGAGTTTATCTATACGGTGCGCAATCTGGTCCCCTATCCCAAATACATTGCCGTCAAATACGAGGGCGATGTCGAAGCCTTTACCCAGGCTCCGGAATTCAACAACTTGACCTATACCGGCAACCTGGGGCCATATAAGTTCAAGGAGTGGCTGAGGAATGACAAGTTTGTCGTTGAGCGCAACCCCGACTACTATCTGGGCAAGGATAGCGGAGCTCCCTATTTTGCCCAGTATATCGTGAAGCTCTTCGGCACCTCGGCTACCGCCCATGCCGCCCTGGAGGCGGGGGATATTACCTATACCGGCATTGACCCGGACAAGGTAAGCAAGTTCAAGAAGATGGAGTGGATTAATGTCTATACCGTGCCCACTACCGGCTACCTGTTTCTGGCTTATAACCTGAGGGACAACGGCTGGGAAGGGCTTAAGATAAAAGAGGTGAGGCAAGCCCTTTCCCTGGCAGTAAGCAAGGAGCTGATAATAGAGCAGGTGCTCTATGGCTTTGGCGAGCCTGCCTTCAGCTTCATCCCCAAGGTTTCACCTTGGTATGTGGCTGAGGGTGTCGCCCAGTACGGGGTAAAGCCCCTTCTGGATGAGGAGAAGGCTAAAGAGCTGCTCCTTAACGCCGGCTATGATAAGCCAGTAAAGCTGACCCTGGTAACTAACGCCGGCAACGATGAACGGGAGAATATCGGCTATCTGGTCAAGGAGCGGCTATCGGCGATTGGTATTGAGGTGGAACTTAAGTTTGTCCCCTGGGCAACCCTGCTCCGGAAATACCTGATGAACAAGACGCTGGGCACAGACGAGGAGGCGAGGTACAATAATGGTGTCGGGGCGGTAAGCGAGGAGCCCTGGGACCTGATGGTGATGGGCTTCAGCACTAACCCCCTTTCACCCTCAGGCCAGGATGTCTTTTACTCAACCACGGGAGGCTTGAATTTCTTCGGCTATTCCAATACCCAGGTTGATGAGCTATTCAGAAAAGCGAAGTCAGCAGAGGCGCTTGACGAAGGGGCGAGGAAGGAGTTGTATGCCGAGTTATCTCGCCTTATTTCCGAGGAGCAACCAGTCGATTTCCTGGCTTTCCAGCTGGCGAACGCTGGTTTCCAGAAGAATGTCAGGGGGATAGAACCAGGCATAAATATGGGCTACAACTACCACCTGTGGTATTTTGAATAGCCCTTTTAACCGCGGTGCCAGCCTTTTGCCGGCAGGTAGAACCGATGAGGAAGACCTGGCTCAAGGATTACATCATTAAGCGGCTATTTTATGCCGTAATCATTGCCTGGGGAATATTGACCATTACCTTCATTATGGTCAGGGTTGGTCCAAGTTCACCCGCCGATAAGTACCTGGCTAACCTCGCCGCCCGGGGGGAAGAGCCGGCCCAGGTGATTGAGGCCATAGAGGCTAGATACGGGCTTGATAAGCCGCTACATGAGCAGTACATAAGTTATGTCGGCAATCTAGCCCGTGGCGATTGGGGCTGGTCCTTCAGCACCTCAATGCCGGTGACGGAATTGATTAAGACCCACTGGATTTACTCCTTCCAGCTAATCTTACTGAGCACCATCCTAGCCGCTTTAGTCGGCATCCTGATTGGCATCTATTCCGCCGTCAGGCAATACAGCAAGACCGATTACATCGCTACCTTTTTCTCCTTCATTGGGATATCCATACCCAATTTCTGGCTGGGGGTGATGCTTATCTTGCTCTTTGCGGTGCAGCTGGGGTTGTTCAAGACCTACTATGATACCGCCGTCCCCCTCTTCTCCCTGGCTAATCTCAAGCAGTTGATTTTGCCGGTGGTTACCCTCGGCACCGGGATGATGGCGGGCTATACCCGCTATACCCGCTCGGCAATGCTGGATAATCTAAGGAAGGACTTTGTCCGGACGGCAAGGGCTAAGGGCTTGCCCGAAACGACGGTCATCGGCAAGCACGTCTTCCGCAACGCCGTCCTCCCCTTGGTTACCATCATAATGTTTGACCTGGGCAGCATTGTCTTTGGCGGTGCCTACCTCACTGAGATTATCTTTGGCATCCCCGGTCTGGGCAGGATTTCCTTCAATGCTATCTTCGCCGATGATTATGCCGTGGTGGTGGCGGTGACCCTTATCTCGGCTTTTCTGGTACTTTTAATTAACCTGGCTACCGATATTGCCTATGCCTACCTTGACCCCCGAATAAGATATGATTAAAAGATATGACTAAGAAGGGTATCAAGCAGCTGGCGGGGAAGGTTGGCGGTATTAAGAACCTGATTCTTATACCGCTGGCTACCCTCTGGCTTTTAACCCTGCTTTTAGATATATTTTTCGTGGAGCGGATTTTCAGTCCCCTCGGCTATTTGTACCTCGCCCTGGGCATAGTCGTTCTCCTCTATGTGGTCTGGCCTCTTTACACCAGCCGGCGGCTGGTACAGTACTACTGGCAGAGGGTGAAGCGGAACCGGCTGGCGGTTTTGGGGCTGGGCTTCATTTTGTTTTTAATCCTTTTAGCTATCTTTGGACCCCTTTTTACCCCCGACCCGACGGCGGCCAACTTTGAGGGGAAGAACATGCCACCGGTCGGCTTTAGTAGTGAGGAGTCAATTTATAACGCCGGGACGGGGCAGTTTATTACCAAGGCGACGAGCGGTAGCTGGGAGCATCCCCTGGGCACCGATAATAAGGGCAGGGACTTGCTGGCAATGATAGTCTCCGGCGCCGGAGTTTCGCTGCAGGTTGGTCTGCTCGCCACCGGCATTGCCGTCGCCCTGGGGACGCTTATCGGCGTGGTGTCTGCCTATTTAGGCGGCAAGGTGGACAATATCCTGATGAGGTTCACCGATATCATGATGACCTTCCCCTTCTTTCTCCTGCTGGTATTTATTATTTTCATCTTCGGTCCAAGCCTGGCTTTCATTGTCCTCGTCATTGGTCTCACCGGCTGGACGGGGGTAGCCCGCTTAATCAGGAGCGAGACCCTTTCCTTGAGGACGCGAGAGTTTATCCTGGCGGCTAAAGCCCTGGGGGCGAGTGATGGTAGAATCATCCTGGCTCACCTTGTGCCCAACGTCGTCAGCCTGATTGTGGTCATCGCCACCCTGTCCATCCCCGGGGTGATTCTGGCTGAGGCTGCCCTCAGCTTTATCGGCTTGGGCGACCCGGCGGTAACCAGCTGGGGAATGATATTAAGGGCGGGGCAGCAGAGCCTTGATATCACCTGGTGGGTGGCGGTGGTTCCGGGGGTTATGCTTTTCCTCACTGTCCTTGCCTTCAACTTTGTCGGTGATGGGCTCAGGGATGCCTTTGACCCCAGGAGCAGTGTTTGATATGGAAAAGGCGATTTTGAGCGTTAAAGAGCTGAAGACCTACTTTTTCACCCGGCGCGGCATTGTCCGGGCGGTGGATAATGTTAGCTTTGAGCTGGTAAAGGGTGAATGCCTGTGCCTGGTTGGTGAATCTGGCTGCGGCAAGACAGTAACCGCCCTCTCCATTCTGCGTCTGGTTGACAGCCCCCCGGGCAGGATAGTCGGCGGGGAGATATTCTACGATGGTACGGACTTAACTAAGTGCTCCGCCGAGCGGCTCAGGCATATCAGGGGCAAGGAGATTGCCATGATATTCCAGGATGCGCAGTCAGCCCTGAACCCCGTCTTTACCATTGGCGACCAGATAGTGGAGCAGATAAAGCTCCATCTGAAGGTGAGCCGGCGGGGGGCAAAAAACAGGGCGATAAATCTTTTAAAAGAGGTGGGCATACCATCGCCGGAGGCAGCGGCGGGCTACTATCCACACCAGTTGTCCGGGGGGATGAGGCAGAGGGCGATGATAGCCATGGGCCTCTCCTGCAACCCGCGGCTCCTGATTGCTGATGAACCAACCACCGCGGTTGATGTCACCATAAAAGCCCAGATTATAGACATCTTTCGCCAGCTAAAGGAAAGCCGAAAGATGTCCCTCATTTTCATAACTCATGAGCTGGGGATAGTCTCCGAGATTGGCGACCGGATTGTGGTCATGTATGCGGGCAGGGTGGCGGAAACTAGCCTCGTCTCCGAGCTCCTAAAAAATCCAAAACATCCCTACACCTCCGGGTTGATTAAGTGTCTGCCTGACATAACGCAAGAAAAGGAGAGGCTGGAGTCTATACCGGGGACGGTGCCCAGCCTGGATAACCTCCCCGGCGGCTGCCTTTTTCACCCCCGCTGTAGTCGGGCAATGGCTATCTGCCGCCAGCAACAGCCGCCGCCAGTTAATGTTAAGCGGGGGCACACCGTTTTCTGCCACCTATATTAAAAAGGCGATGAAAAACCACAAATTGTTAGAGGTAGAGAATCTAAAGAAGTACTACCCGGTTACCGGTGGGCTGCTTTACCGGCACCTTGGTGATATCAAGGCGGTGGACGGCGTCTCTTTCTACATAATGGAGGGGGAGGCGCTGGGGCTGGTCGGTGAATCGGGGTGTGGGAAATCCACCCTGGGCAGGACGATATTAAGACTTGAGGAGCCGACGGAAGGGAAGGTTGTTTACCGCGGGACTGATATTACCAGGCTCGGCAGGAAGGAACTGAGGGGACTGCGCCGGGAAATCCAGATAATATTTCAGGACCCCCAGTCCTCCCTCGACCCCAGGATGACGATAGGCCAGTCCATCGGCGAGGCGCTGCTCATCCACGGTCTGAGGGATGAGGGGCAGCGGGGGCGGAGGGTGAGCGATATGCTGGAGCGGGTCGGGCTGGAATCACAGCATGCCCTGCGCTACCCCCATGAGTTCAGCAGCGGGCAGAGGCAGCGCATCGGCATTGCTCGAGCCCTAGCCACCAGTCCCAGGCTGATTATTGCTGATGAGTCGGTAAGCGCCCTGGACGTTTCCATTCAGGCTCAAATCTTAAATCTAATGCTTGAGTTGCGCCGCGAATTTCGCCTGGCATACTTATTCATCGCCCATGACCTATCGGTGATAAGGCAGGTGTCCCAGCGGGTGGCGGTAATGTATCTGGGCAGGCTCGTTGAGCTGGCTGAGGCGGGTGAGATTTTTGCCAATGCCCTTCACCCCTATACCGAGGCTCTGATATCAGCCATCCCCAGCATCCGGCAGGGGAAGAGGAAGACCAGGATTCTACTCCCGGGCAGTGTTCCCTCCCCCTTGAACCCACCCCCGGGCTGTCGCTTCCATACGCGGTGCCACCGGGTACTGCCAATTTGCCATCGAGCTGAGCCGCATCTTAAGGATGCGGGCAACGGGCATCTGGTGGCCTGCCATCTATACGGTATCTAACTGCTTGTTTGGCGTTGAAGGCGGCCGCTTAAGACTGCGCGGTGTCTATTTGCTCATCAGGCAGGACTTTAGTGCCTGGAGCCAGTCTGCTGTTTTTCCCCACAACAACATTGTCCCCCAGAACACAACTGTCCGGGACCTGACTTCCCTCTTGAATGTAGCAGCCGGAGCCGATGATGCAGTTTTTTAGAAGCGCTTTTTTGCCTACCCTGGACTCTGGCCATAATATTGCCCCTTCTATGAGGGCGTCTTCATCAAGTTGACACCGCTCGCCAAGGGCGGCTGGTCCCTTCACCCTTGCCCCCTGGGCAATAATGCACCCCTCGCCGATAAGCACCTGACCTTCAATCCGGGCTGAGGGATGAATTTGTGAGTTGCTGCTGATTCGGGCGTGATAGGTGTCTAAAGACGGAGCCTTGCCTGAGAGAAGGTCATGGTTCACCCTGAGGTATTTTTCCGGCGTGCCGATGTCAATCCAGTAGGCAGTAGAGGGATAGCTCAAGATAGGCTCGCCCTTTTCCAGGAGTAGTGGGAAGAGATAGCGCTCAAACGTGGAGTTGGTGGCGGGAGGGACATAGCTCAGGACTTCAGGCTCAAGGATATAGATGCCGGCATTAATCATATTGGTGGTGACCTCTTTCCAGCCTGGCTTCTCGACGAAGCGTTTTACCATACCCCCGTCATCAGTCTCCACCACGCCATATATTGTGGGGTTATCTACCGGCGTCAGGGCAAGGCTCACCCTGGGCTTTGTTTTCCGGTGCTGGCTCATCATTTTAGTGAGGTCGATGCCGGTGACGATGTCACCGTTGACGACAAAAAACGGCTTATCAAGCAGGGATGAGGCGTTTTTGACGGCACCGGCAGTGCCCAGTGGCGTCTCCTCAATGAGGTAGCTCAGGTGGACGCCCCATTTAGTGCCATCGCCGAAGTAGCTCTGGATGTGGTGGGGAAGGTAACCCATGGTCAGGATGATATCCCTTACCTTGTGCTTTTTGAGATAGAGTATCAGGTATTCCAGAAAGGGCTTATTGAGGATTGGCACCATCGCCTTTGGGGTGTTGGAGGTCAGGGGGTGTAGCCTTGTCCCTTCCCCTCCCACCAGAATGACTGCCTTCATCGTTTCCCTTCCCCGGCATGATACTACCTTGGCTTAGCGTGATTTAGTATATTCTTTGTCTTGCTTTCCGGTTAAACCGCTTATCTCTTCCATGGAGGTACTCTGTACCTCTCTTATCTGAAAGCGGAAGGGCTTCAACAACATCAATCACCCGGCTCTTTAGTCTCTTGCCTTTGAGGTTGGCAATGGCGGCTTCGCCCTGAGACTTTGAGGTCATTTCAACAAATCCATATCCTCTGGTCTGGCCGCTACCAATATACTTGTCGTTCATAATGACCACAGATATCACTTCTCCGAAAGCCATGAATTCCCGTCGCAGTTCTTCCTCAGTAACGGCAAGAGATAAATTGCCCACATATATGTTCATCTTAGCCCCCTTCTCTGGAAGTGAGCTAGGCTAATGACCCTTCGGAGTCATTAATATATCTTCTGTGTACTGAGCAGGATTGAATAGGGGAGGGAGTTTAGTATCTTCTACCCCTTCCTCCTCCGCCAAATCCGCCGCCTCCGCTGCCTCTCCTGCCTCCGAAAGAGCCGCCTCCTCTGTCATCGGAGCGGGCGCGGGCGGCATTTACGGTGAGCGTTCGGTCCTTCAAGGTTTTCCCGTTAAGACCAGCGATTGCCGCTTGCCCCTCGGACACCGAGGGCATTTCAACAAAGGCAAATCCTCTTGGCCGTCCGCTATACTTGTCAGTTATGATATTTACCGATTCAACCTTTCCAAAAGCAGTGAATTCCGCCTGTAGTTCCTCTTCAGTCACGTCAAAGGATAGATTACCGACATAGATTTTCATGATCTGCCCCCTTTTTGAATTGTTTCTCCTAGTTCTAGGAGCATACATAGACTGGGAACCCCCAGCCTACGTATGCTCTCAAGGTCAAACCAGCGCCTAGCCGCTGGTTCTGATTTTACGGTAGCAATCGCTACAGTACACCGGTTTATCGCCGCGGGGTTCAAAGGGTACCTCAGTATCCTTACCGCACTGAGCGCACTTTACTGGGAACATCTGCCGCTGGGATCGGTAGCCAGAGCCACTGTTTCCATAACGCTCTGATTTTCTTGCCTGGCGACAGGAGGGGCAGCGCTTGGGCTCATTGGTATAGCCCCTAGATTGGAAAAACTCCTGCTCTTCAGCGCTGAAGGTGAATGTAGTCCCGCAATCGGAACACTGGAGTGATTTGTCCTCAAAACTCATTGGATGACCTCCTCTCTTCAAATATTTCAGTTAGAGTTTGGGTCACCCAATACTTGATAAAATCCAAGGGATTTAAAACAGTATATGATAACCAAAACCTGAACTGTTGCTATATTATACCACTATTGTGGGCTTCTTTGCAAATGGGGCCCATTTGGCAGATATACTCCCTTATGTTATGTTGTTATGCAGTGCTCCGGGCGCCACCTTCTCAGGACTTTCGGCAGGTAGACCATACGGTAGGCAGTTTGGCGAAAGGGGGTCTTGACAAAGTTGGGGTAGCCATCTATACTCTCGTGGGGACGAGAAGGGTCTCACACGCTTACCAAGCTACCAGAACTCCTATTGTAGTGAAAGGAGGGACGGGTATATAAGATTTTAAGCTAACAAGACATAACACGGTTTGAAGTATTAGAAAGGAGAGGGAATAAGTGAAAAAGAAGATACTTTTTGGGGTGATAGCGTTAACACTGGTAGCATTATTAGTGCCCTTGTGTGCTGCCTGTCCTCAAGTAACCACGCCCACTCCACCAACCCCACCAACCCGAGCGATTGACCCTATTGTTTCCACTCAGTGGCTAGAGGATAACATTGCTACTCCAGGCCTGGTTCTACTTGATGCCAGAGACGCCCCCTTCTATGAAGCCAGTCATATCCCCGGCTCAGTAAATGTCCCCGCTCTTGGCAACTTCTACCTATGTCTCTTCGACCCAAACTGTGGGCTTTGGATGGAAAGGCCAACAGATGAGGCTCTGTTTACTGCTATTGGCAACGCGGGGATAACTGCCGATTCCCTGGTAGTTGTTATTGGTAGAACTGTTGAGCCCTATGCCCCCTATGCCGTCGCTGATGCCGCCAGGGCTGCTATTACGCTCATATATGCCGGGGTTGAAAACGTGGCTTTACTTAGTGGTGGATACGACAAGTGGGCAGCGGAGGGAAGGGCTACCTCTACTGAGCCCGTTACGCCAACCGCAGTAGCCTATACCGGAGTAGCCGATGTGTCAATGTTTGTCGCCATGGACTATGTTGCCAGTAAGGTCGGAGTATCCGGGACCACCCTAGTTGAGGGTAGAGAGCCTAATATTTACTATGGTATAGAGCAGGAACCCTGGACGACAAGAGCCGGTCATATCCCGAGTGCTAAAAATTTGCCTGCTCCTTGGTTCTGGGATACTACCGTAGATGAAGCCGGAGTGACAACTTACATAACCTGGAAGGATACCAGTGCCATCACGGAAATGGCAACTACCGTGCTTGGCAATGACGGCGACGAAGAAATCATTGCCTATTGCGGTGTCGGGGGGTATGCTAGCCCAGTGTGGTATGCGCTGACCCAGGTGGTTGGATATAGAGATGTAAAGATATACGACGGCAGTATGCAGGAATGGTCAGCAGACCCGACTAAAGATGTAATCAAATATAAATATGAGTAGGAATATTTTTACACCCTACCCGAGTACATTGTCTTGACAAAGTCGGGGTAGCTATTTATACTCTCGTGGGGACGAGAAGGGTCTCACATGCTTACCAAGCTACCAGAACTCCTATTGTAGTGAAAGGAGGGACGGGTATATAAGATTTTAAGCTAACAAGACATAACACGGTTTGAAGTATTAGAAAGGAGGAGAACCAAGTGAAAAAGAAAGTGCTTTTTGGGGTGATAGCGGTCATAGTAGTAGCAATGCTAGTGCCCTTGTTTACCGCTTGTCCCAAAGCCGTAGTAGCCAAAGACAAGATCGTCCTTGGTCAGTCAGTCTCTCTCACAGGAACAAATGCTGTTACGATTCACCTGCCGGGAGCTTTTGTACCCCAGACCTTGTGGGTTGAGGATGTCAATGCCAGGGGCGGGATATATCTCAAGGACTATGGCAAAAAACTGCCTATAGAGTGGATCCAGTATGATGATAAAAGTGACCAGGGCACCATGGTGAAACTACTGGAAAAGTTGATCTTGGAGGACAAGGTTGACCTTATATTCCCGCCCTGTAGCACCTCATGGCTTTATGCTGCCGCCCCTATCGCCAATAAGTATGGGTATGTACTATTGGGCGCCGAGGGTGGCGCGGAGAGCCTTGAGAAAATGATTGTGGATCTGCCCTATGTCTTCATGGTCTTGAATTACTCCAAGACCCAGTTGCCAGTTTTGGCTGACCAGTTCGCGGAGTGGGGTGTGAAGACGGCGGCAGTAACCTTCCTTGAGGACCTCCACGGCGTAGAGTATTCAAACAGGGCACTGAACGAATTTCCGAAGAGGGGAATTGAAATAACCGTGCTTAAGAGCCATCCCTTTGAGATTCAGGATATGTCGCCAATAATAAAGGCGGCTCAGGATGCTAACGTCGATGCCTTCTGCAGTATGAGCTATCCCGGCCAGAACATTCTTGCTGCCGCTCAGGCAAGAGAGCTTGGCTATAACCCAAAGGTTTTCTTTGAAACCGTTGGGCCCTTTGCCCCTTGGTTTAGGGATGCCCTAGGTGGCGCCAATGTGGTTGAGGGACTGATGGGTGGTGGTGCCTGGAACAAGAAGTCTTCTCCCGCAGCCGCCGACTTCTATGATGCCTGCATAGCCCGCTTTGGCGAAGGCGGAATTGATTTGTGGGGGAATCTATACTACTGGGGTTCGTATCAGTTCTTAGAGCAGGCTCTCGTGAAGTGTGGAAACCTTGACCAGGCAAAGCTAAGGGATATAGTAGCTACGGAGAAGTTCGACACAGCTCTGGGGCCGACCTGGTTTGATGAGGAACATTGCTTGGCAAAGGAATGCCATCCCGGGGAGATTGGTCAGTGGATAAACGGTGAGTGGGAGGTCGTCTTACCCAAGGATAAGGCTACCGCAACTCCTATATTCCCCAAGCCAGCATGGCCAGCACCAGCACCAGCGGAGTAAGCAATAGATTATATAGTGCAAATGCAAAATGGTAAGCAGGCTGTCTAGAAAGGCTTATTGAGGAGAGAGATAACTGCTGATTATGTGGCTGTGTCTTTCTGGGCAGCCTGTAGCCATGATTACTAAAGCTAGAAAGCTATCATTATGATGGTGACCATTCTAAACATAGTGATTGCTGGTCTAAACATCAAAGTTGAACTACTCCCATTTAACTCAGGAGGGTTGATATGAATTCAATCAAGAGGGACTTATCCATATTTAACAAGTTCAATTTTGAAAGGAAGCCGGTAGCAGTCAAGTATATGCTCCAGAAACCGGAGGGAATTGCGAGGTTAAAGAAGCCTATAGCTCTTTGTGAGATGCTAAGAGAAGCCCAAGAGGGAGGCCCTTTTTACGCCGGGAAAGAAGATTTCGAATGCGTCGGTCCGTTCCTGTTAGGCATGGTGGAGCCGGGTGCGCTTTTCGAGAGCGGGCAAGTGGGACCAAGGTTGGGAGTCTTTGAGGAGCCGCGTGCCAATAGAAGACTTTATCAGTACGTTCCAATGATGCATAAAAATACCGTCAATTATGTCGCCTTTTCTCCGTTAGAGAAATTATCATTTAATCCGGATGTATTAGTTGTTAGCGCTAATTCTAGCCAGGCAGAAATAATACTGAGAGCTTCAAGCTATGTGACCGGGAAAATGTGGCATAGTAAACTAACAGCAGTTATGGGATGTGCATGGATATTCATTTATCCATATGTAAGCGGCGAATTAAATTACCATGTCACCAATCTTGTTCATGGTATGAGAGGAAGAAAAGTTCTACCTGATGGTGTGTTTGTTATATCCATTCCATTCGACTTGCTTGCTGAGATAACAGAAAATTTACGTAATATTGAGTGGGTACTTCCAGAGTACATTCAAGATAGAGACACAAATGCCCGCCATTTTGTCGAATTAATTCAAACATTAGAGAAGGAATCTCTAACTGAGTAAAAAGTGCAAAGTAGCCTATAAAAGGAAATTATAACCATGATTAAGACAATCCTGGATGTTGGGATTGCCGGTTTATTGATGGGCGGCATCTACGCCATAATCGCTGTGGGGTTCAGCCTGCAGTATGGTGTTGCCCGGGTGCTCAACGTAGCTCATGGCGAATTTATTATGGTCGGGGCTTTCATCACCTGGATGATGTATACAGTCTTTGGCATTAACCCCTTCGTTTCCCTTGCTATTGCCGGTCCTATTGCATTTATAATAGGTTTTCTGCTTCACCGGACTTTGTTCAACCGCCTTAGAACCTCGTCACCCTCGTCAGCCGCCTACGAGGGTAGTTCCCTGTTAGCCTCTTTTGGTCTCCTTTACGTCATTCAAAATGTGGCTATATTAATATGGGGTGCTGGAGGAAAGGGGTACTCTTACCTGACTACTTCGGTCAATATATGGGGAGCGGTATTTCCCACCAATCGTGTGGTAACCGCCTTGATTGCTATAGGCATAGGTTTAGTCTTTTACCTCTTTTTAGCCCGTACCCGCCTGGGAAAAGCAATCAGGGCAGCGGCTCAGGATCCAATGACCGCTGGACTCATGGGGGTAAACATTAACCTGGTGCTGGCTTTATGTTTTGGCCTTGGTGCCTTGATGGCTGGTTTTGGCGGCTCGCTTATAAGCGTGATGTACAGTCTTCAACCAGCTATGGGTTTCCAATATACCATAATTGCCATCATCGTGGTCGTTTTAGGTGGGTTGGGGAGTATCCCTGGCAGTTTTATCGGGGGTTTTATACTGGGTCTTGTTGGCAGCATAGTAGCTTATTGGCAGCCAGCCTTATCACTGGTTGCCTACTATGTGCTCTTCATGCTTCTGCTCCTGGTAAGGCCAGCAGGCATTATGGGGAAGTAGAGAGATGAATAGTTTAAGAGTTGTTCCTAAAAGTTTCTTGTTACCGGGGATATCTCTTTTAATCTTAATCCTACTAGCTGCTTCACCTCTCTATATCCCGCCTTATACTGTCATACTGCTGACCAGCATCTTCATGTTTGTTATCATTACGGTGAGCTGGGCTATTTTTTCCGGTCCTACTGGTTATATCTCGCTGGCGTCCGCGGCATTCTTTGGGGTCGGCATATATATTGCCGCTCTACTGGGGAAAGAATTACCACTGCTTGTCGTTGTCGGTATTGGGGGGCTTGCCAGTTTTGTGCTTGCCCTTCTCGTTGGCGCTTTGACTCTGAGGCTGAGGGGCATATATTTTGCTATATTCACCTTCGGGCTCGCGGAGCTCATCAGGCATTTTCTCCTCTTTTGGGAGACTAATATAACCGGCACGCGTGGCAGAATAGTTGTCCTGGTAGATTACGAGATTGTTTATTACATCATGCTTGGCATTTTTGTGGCGACAATGCTTACCGCCTACTTTATCAGACGCTCTAAACTCGGCTTAGCCCTGCAAGGTATTGGTGAGAACGAGGAAGCGGCGGCTCACAGCGGCGTAGATGTAACTACGGTGAAGGTTATCACCTTTGCCATCAGCGCTATCTTCATGGGGGCAGCCGGGGCAATCATGGCGACAAAATGGACATATATTGACCCATACGTCGCCTTTAATCCTCTCTTTTCTTTCATGCCGGTTTTGATGGCTATCTTTGGTGGTATAGGACAAATTTATGGTCCGGTAATAGGTGCCGTTATCTTTACCTACCTGGAGGAAGTGTTAACAACCAGATTTCCCTATTACTACATGCTCATTTTCGGCATCGTATTAATAGCCGCTATATTATACCTGCCCAATGGACTTGTGGGAGTGATACCAAAGTTGTGGAGACGACGTTCGGGAGGTCAACGTGCGAATACTTGAAGGCGAAAAGGTAACCAAGTATTTTGGCGGCTTGGCTGCAGTATCAAATGTCGACTTTAATGTGGACGGGGGTGGAATCGTGGGCCTGATTGGTCCCAATGGGGCTGGTAAAACAACACTCTTTAATTTAATATCGGGGGCTCTGCCCCTTAAATCAGGGGTAATAAAATTTAAGGGTGAAAAGATTACCGGCTTAAGGCGATATCAAATCTGCCGGCGGGGACTGGCGCGGACGTTTCAGGCAGTCAAGGTTTTTCCCAATATGCCGGTTCTCCAGAATGTGTTGTTGGGCTCGTTGTTCGGGACGCCAACCGCGATGTCATCAGCGGATGCCAGCCGGAAAGCTACGGAGTTGGTGGAGTTTGTCGGGTTGTCAGCAGTGAGCGCGACCCCGGTTAAGGACTTGACCCTGGGTAGCCAGAAGCGAGTTGAGGTAGCCAGGGCGTTAGCCACCAAGCCAGAGTTACTCCTGCTTGATGAGCTGATGGCGGGGTTAAATCCCACCGAGGTGGCGGAGGCTATGGAGTTGGTAACCACGATTCGGGATAGGGGGGTTACCATCTTTATGATTGAGCATGTCATGAAAGCAATTATGAGCGTGTGCGACCGGATTATGGTGCTCCATCACGGGGAGAAGATTGCTGAAGGAACGCCAAAGGAGATTGCCACCAGCAAAAAAGTTGTTGAAGTATACCTGGGGGAGTAGGCTTATGTTGGAAGTTAGCAAAATAGATACTTTTTATGGCAAGGCTCAGGCCTTGTGGGATGTTTCCCTAAAAATCGATAAGGGAGAAATAGTTGCCTTGATTGGCGCCAATGGCGCCGGTAAAACTACACTACTTAATACTATATCCGGTTTGATATGTCCGGCTTCAGGTAGTGTGAAATTCCTTGGCCAGAAGATAGACGGGCTGGCACCTAACACCATTGTGGAAATGGGTCTTTCTCATGTGCCCGAGGGTAGAAGACTTTTTTCTGAGATGACGGTGCGTGAAAACCTGGAGATGGGCGCCTATCCTCGCCATGCTTGGAAGCGTAAGGAGGAGACGTTTAAGCAGGTTTATCAAATTTTCCCCACATTAAAGGAAAGGGAGGGGCAGCAGGCCAGAACGCTAAGCGGTGGCGAGCAGCAAATGGTAGCTATGGGTCGGGGTTTAATGTCGCTGCCAAAACTGTGCATGTTTGATGAGCCGTCGTATGGGCTGTCACCGAGATTGTTATTAGAAGTTTTTGAAGTTATAAAGTCCCTGCGTAAGCATGGAATTACCATCTTGCTGATTGAGCAGAATGTTCGAAATACCCTGGAGATAGCTGACCGGGCATACGTGCTGGAGAATGGCCGGGTGGTCCTGGAAGGTACCTGCGCCCAGTGCCTCAAGGATGAACATGTGAAGAAGGCCTATTTAGGGCTATAACTTCTGGTGACGCACAGGATGAGGAGAGGTTGGGGGAGGCTGGTTGGCTGTGCGTCATATTTTTTCCTGTGCTATACTTGGGAAGACCATGGTGCGTTTGAGCTTCTACGGCGGCATCAATGAGATTGGCGGCAACAAGATACTCCTCGAAGATGAAGGGCGGAGGCTCCTGGTTGATTTTGGCTTTCCCTACAAGAGACACAAGCTTTTCTATGAGGAGTACCTGAAGCCTCGTAGTGGCGCCGGCCTGCTTGACCCTCTGGCGCTGGGCTTGCTTCCCCCGCTGGAAGGGATTTATCGGGACGACCTGCAGATGCCAGGTCTCTGGCAACAGTTCCGCAACAGCTCCCTCTATCGGCGGCTTGAGGCGGTTGAAGGGGTGCTATTATCCCATGCCCACCTTGACCATTCGGGGCACATTTCTTTTCTGAGAGAAGACATCCCGGTGTACGCCACCGCGGTGACCGCCTTTGTCATCAAGGCGATGCAGGACTCGGGAAAGACCGATTTTGACCAGCAGGTATGCTATTTCAGCCCTACCCTGAGGGAGTGCCCCACCGGTTGGAAGCAGACGGCTTTCCTTACCAGTAACCTGCCCCGCCGTCAGCGGCAGTTTTGTATTGCCGATAGAGAGCCGGAAACTCTCAGTCCGGGTGCGCTCCAGTTCTGGAACCTGGGATTCTGGGAAAAAGCGGCGAAGCAAAAAGACCTTGCCTCGCGTCCGATGACCAGTCACCGCAACGGTAGCTTTAATCTGCGCTGTTTTCCGGTGGACCATTCTATTCCTGGTGCCTGTGCCTGGGGTATTGAAACTGGCTCGGGCTGGGTGGTCTATAGTGGCGACCTGCGATTTCATGGTAAGCGCGCCGAGCTTAGCCGTAGGTTTGCCAGTGAGGCTGCCGCCCTGCATCCGAGGGCGCTTATTTTAGAAGGCACCAATGTGGAGCGTGAGAGCAATGTCGCCGAGCATGAGGTATATGAAAATGGGCTGAAGGCTATCGCTGGCTCAGACGGTCTCGTTATTGCCGACTTCTCTCCCCGGGATGTGGACCGCTTGCTCACCTTCCTCCAGATTGCCCGGGATACCGGCAGGAAATTAGCCATACTGCCCAAGGACGCCTATCTATTAAAGACGATGCGTCTTCTGGAACCGGAGACCCCTGACATTGCCCGGGAGGAGAGCATCGCTATTTACCAGGACACCATTGCCAGCAAATACCCCAGTTTGTGGGTGAGAAATATCTGCCAGGAATATGAGGATAAGATTGTTCTGGCTGAGGATGTAGCTTCGGCGCAGGGAGAGTTTATTCTCTGTTTCAGCTTCTTTGACCTGAACGAGCTGCCGAGTATCCGCCCCAGGGCGGGCAGTCTCTATGTTTATAGCTCCAGCGAGCCTCATGACGAGGAGCAGGAGATTGACTTTCGCCGCCTGCATAAATGGCTTGAGCACTTTGGGCTCAGGGGCTTTGGGCTTCCGGTGGAGATTAACGGCGAGTGGCAGATTCCTGAGGGCGAGAGGGGGCTGCACGCCTCGGGTCATGCCTGCGGTGCCGATTTGCTGGAGGTTGCCCGGGAGATAAAGCCCGAGATTCTCATTCCCGTCCATAGCGAGCGTCCTGACTTCTTTGTTGAGCACCTGTCTGGTAGCAAGATTAGCGTCATTCTCCCCACCATGGGGGGAACGATTGAAATATGAGCCTGATTATTTCAGGATGCCCGATTATTTCAGGATATAGATAGCGCCGTTGGTGGCGTCCATCCTTACCTTCTGCCCTGATTTAATCCTTGAGGTGCCCTGTTGGGTATTGACAATGGTGGGCACTCCGTATTCCCGCCCGATGATGGCGGCGTGGCACAGGGTTCCCCCGGTATCGGTGATTACGCCCCTGACCAGGCCGAAGACCGGTGTCCAGGTGGGGTTGATGCCGGGGCAGACCAGGATGTCGCCCGGCTGTACCTTCTTCAGGTCCTCATACACCATCACCACGCGGGCTGTTCCCTCGGCTTCTCCTGAGCAGCCGCAGATACCCCAGAGGTCTGCCTTTAGCCCTGGCTTCGGCTGGGGCATTTCTCCGACGACGAGCTTTATGGCGATGACGTCACCAGAGGGTAATAGGTCCATTTCTACGGCTTCGTCTTTGCTGGCTCGGTTGGTTAGGAAGGGGGGCGTTGGCGTATTTTGACATTCTTCCCAGGCAGCCCGCCGCATTCTGGTTAACCAGCGCATGTCATACGCCTCAGGAACCATCAGCACCCGGTCAATTTCATCCGGTTTCATCATGAAGATGTCTTCAGGGGCATCAATCGTTCCTTTCTGGGCAAGTCTTCTCCCCATTGCCAGATAGCCGCGGCGCATGAGCGCCTGCACGAAGAGCTCGCAGTACAGGTTGTGCTCCTCGCTATATGAGCTTGCCTTGCCTGCCAGCCGTATCATTTTCTCGAACAGGTCTTTCTCTCCTGTCGGCACCCGCTTGAGGAAGGCGGCGATGGCAGCTTCTCTCTTCCGGGCAATCTCGGCTCTGGTAGCTTCCAGGTTATAGCTTGAGCCCTTCATGATACTATCCTTCACCAGCCCGATGGGGGTGGCCGGGTCTTCCAGCCAGTAGGGCTCGGTGAAGTCGTTGAAGCGTCTCATCCGCCACCCCCCGATATCATCGGTCTTCATGTAGCCCATGAATTCCTTGAACCATTCCTTGCCCTTTTCTGACTGCTGGAGCTTGGCGAGGATGGCTTGGGGCTCGTTTTCCTTGAAGATGCCTTCCAGACCCTTCTCGATGGCAAGCCTGCCGAATTCCCATAGCTTCTTGTCCATCTGATAGAGCTTGTTGTCGAAACCTCGCATCATGTCCTGGAACTGGGGGTCCTGGTCCCTTATGCTGAAGCGCTCCTTGGTCATTGTCTCAAGCAGCAGCCAGGCGTTATTTGAGGTATACATACCCAGGAAGTGGATTTCCCACATCCTCATGTAGGCGCGTCTCAAATCGCGGCTGTGGTGGCACAGCTGAAGGTTGGTGGCATGGTCAACATCAAGTCCTTTTAGCTTGCGGTACATGCCGAGAAGTTCCTCTTTGTTAGCTGCCCACAGGCCGTCAAAGTCCTCAAGCCAGGGGCGCAGTGCCTGGCGGAATTTGACCTCACGTTCGGCAATCTCCTTGGGGTCTCTTACTATGTGGAAGGCGCAGTAGATGCTGCCGTTCAGGGTACGCAGTTCCCAACCTTTACAGGTGGGGATGCTCAGCTCGGCGCAGGCGACCTTAAGCCCATGGCTGCAGTATTTCACCCAGTGCCAGGCGTAGAGGGGGGTCAGTGGCGGTACGCTGTGCGTTCCGTCAAAGAACCAGGAGTGCATCTGGGGGAGGTCAATCTCTTCGATATAATCAGAGCCTATGGTTTTATCCCAGATTTTAACCTTTGGCGGCTTTGACACTTTTCTCCTTATCTGGTTTTAGGCTGGTTAGAACGGTGTCTATTATCAGGTCTATAGAATCTTTTGGCAATCAGGTCAATCATACGGTCGGTAACCGATTCCACTTTCTTAGCTGTCGCCTCTGCCGGGCGAGTCTGGAGGAGGAATATGTTATTGGGTGGGGGGAAGTCGGGGTCAATAACCCATTCCACGTCCTGCGGCTTGCCCAGACGCTCCTCAAGAGACATTGCCAGCTTGGCGACGGCTACTATCTCATCGTTGCTCAGGCAGGGTGCTGACTGCTTCTTCAGCGGCACCTTCTCCCAGTCAACCCCTCTTTCCTTGTTTATTACCTGTTTTGTCTTTTTACCAATATAGGTGTCTAATATGGCGAAGCCCTTTTTGTCCACCACGAACCGGTCCACACTCTCCGCCCCGCTGACCACCCCTTCCCCCAGCCCCCAGTTGGCGTCAATCACTATCTTTGAGGTGTCGCCGCTGACCGGCTCCACGGTGAAGGCGATGCCGGCGGAGCGGGCGTTTACCATCCTGGAGACGGCGACACCGAGCTCGTCCCCCATGATGGGGATGCCTTTATTGACGCGGAAGGCAATCGCCCGGGCAGTATAGGCGCTTGCCCATACCCTCTTCACCTTGTCGAGCACATCCTCAATGCCGATGACGTTCAGGTAGGTCTCAAACATGCCCGGTCGGCTCTCTGTGCCCGCTGACCGCACCGAGACGGGGGCGTTGAGGACTTTTACCTTCTTTCCCAGCTCCTTGTAGTACGAGCCTACCGTTTTCCTTATGCTCTCCGGTATCTTCTTGCCTTCAATCATGCCCCGGATGTCCTGGCTCACCTTGTCAAAGACGGTAATGTTCTGGCCCTTAAGCTCGCCAAGGCGGCTGATGTAGCCTGAGATTTCCCCGGCGGCGCCGCTTTCCTTGGCGAATTTCTGGTAGGTGTCAATGGAGATGGCAAATCCGGGGGGGACGGGTAAGCCCATCCGGGTCATTTCTCCCAGGCTGGCGCACTTCCTGCCTACCAGGTTGCCGTGCTCCTGCCCCAGCTCCTCGAAGCCGAATATTAATTTGCCAGAACCCATTTGGGGCTAAGTATAGCAGTAAACCGTTCAGTTCGTCCATATCCCCCCTCTTCGGTTGACAAATAAGCTAGGTATGCCGAATAATAATCGGCGGTGCCGGACTTAAACTGAAGGGCAGCGCGGAAGGAGGAACAGGCAAGGATGTTGCTTCAGGGAAAGGTAGCCGTCATTACCGGCTCAACCGCCGGTATCGGCAGGGCGGGCGCCATTGCCTTTGCTCAGGAGGGCGCTAAGGTCGTTGTTAGCGGGCGGAGCCGTCAGCGGGGGGAGAAGGTGGTGGGCATAATAAGGGAGCAGGGTGGCGAGGCAAGCTTTGTTCCGGCTGATATGCTGGTGGTGGCGGATATTGAGCGGCTCGTTAAAAAAGCGGTTGAAACCTACGGTCGGCTGGACATCTACTGGCACAATGCCGGCATCGTCGGCCCCGATGATATTGAGCATATCACCGAAGAAATATATGATGACATGATGACGGTGCACCTGAAAGCCGCCGTCTTCGGCGCCAAATTCGCCGTCCCCGAGATACGCAAGTCCGGAGGGGGATCCATTCTATTCACCAGCTCGGTTGCCGGCTTGAAGCAATCCGGTTATTCATTGACCTATTCGCTGGCAAAGAGCGGGCTGGTGATGCTGACCAAGAAACTCGCCGTTGACCTGGCTGGAGAGAACATCCGGGTCAATTGTCTCTGCCCGGCTCGGGTGCGAACGCAGATGAGGGTGTCTATCGCTGAAGAAAAAGCGCGGGCGATGGGCATTGACCCCGAGGAGTGGGAGAAGAGGGACAGGGAGCGCATCCCCATGGGCAGGTACGTCACGGAAAAGGAAGTAGCTGAGGGGGCGTTATTCCTTGTCTCCGATAGGGCTTCCTCAATTACCGGTGTTGCCCTGCCAATTGACGGGGGCTTTCTGGCAGTATAAAATTTAGCGAAGCTTTTTATAATGATGACCAATAGTAAGGAGGAGTTTTATAAATGGGAAGGTTAGAAGGTAGGGTAGCCATCGTCACCGGTGGTGCCAAGGGCTTGGGAAAAGCCTTTTGCTTCGGCCTGGCTAAAGAAGGGGCTAAGGTGGTGATGGCGGTGCACCGTATGGATGAGGAATCAACAAAAGCGGTCAAGGAGATAGAGGCAAAAGGCGGCTATGGTGTGGTAGTCGATGTCACCAAGGAAGAAGACACCGTTCGCATGGCTGAGGAGGCAGTTAAGAAGTTTGGCCGAATCGATATTCTGGTTAACAATGCCGCCTACTACTACGGCGTGTCGAGGAAGCCCTTTTACGAGATTTCGGTTGAAGAGTGGGACCGGGCGCTGGCGGTGGGTGCCAAGGGAGCCTGGCTGTGCGCCAGGGCAGTCTTTCCCTATATGAAAAAGCAGGGGAAGGGCAAGATTATCAACCTCTCTTCCGAGGTAGCCTTCTCACCGACCAAGGGCATGATTCACTACGTTACTTCCAAGGCGGCGGTTATCGGTATCACCCGCGTCCTTGCCGGCGAGCTGGGACAATATAACATCTGTGTTAATGCCGTCGCCCCCGGTTTTACCGATACCCCGGCGAGCCGGACTGTGGGCGACGTTAGCAAGTTTGACGTAAGCTCTATCCCTCTGGGGCGTGTCGGGAAGCCCGAGGACATCGTTGGCGCGGCCATGTTCTTTGCCAGCGATGATAGCGATTTTATTAGCGGTCAGACACTACTGGTCGATGGTGCCCGGCGGGTGCACTAGAAGGAGTCTTAGATGGCAAGATTAGAAGATAAGGTAGCCATAGTCACTGGCGGCGGCCGGGGGCTGGGTAAAGCCTATTGCCTGAGGATGGCTGAGGAGGGAGCCAGGGTGGTGGTGGCTGATATCCTTGAGCGAGAGGGGGGGGAAACAGCGAGTGAAATCAAGGCAAAGGGTGGCGCGGCGATAGCCATAAAAGCCGATGTTACCTCTGAGGCTGATACCCGGCGCATGGCTGAGGAGGCAGTTAAGAAGTTTGGCCGAATCGATATTCTGGTTAACAATGCCGGCTACTACTACGGGATAGCGAGGAAGCCATTTTATGAGGTCTCCTCAGAAGAGTGGGACAAGGCGATGGTGGTGAATGCCAAGGGAGCCTGGCTGTGCTGTAAGGCGGTATTCCCCCAGATGAAGAAACAGGGGAAGGGCAAGATTATCAATGTAGCTACCGAGGCATTTTTCGCCCCGACCAAGGGCTTTATTCACTATACTGCTTCCAAGGCGGCGGTTATCGGTATCACCCGCGTCCTTGCCGGCGAGCTGGGGCAGTATGGCATCTGTGTTAATGTGATAGTTCCCGGTGTTATCGATACTGCAGCTACCAGAACCTACATCAATATCGAAAAGATGGACACCAGCTCCGTCCCTATGGGGCGTCTCGGCGTACCCGGGGACATAGTTGGCAGTGTTGTCTTCTTTGCCAGCGATGATAGCGACTTCATTAGCGGTCAGTCGCTGCTAATTGATGGCGCCCGGCGGGTGCACTAGAGGAAGGGGAAGCTACTCAAACCAGGGACGCTGTGTTATAATAGCATCCTGCATAAATAAAAGATTAAGGAGGAGAAAGAGATGCCCTGGACATGGAACTTGTATGTCAGGGAGTACATGCCGCAAAGAGACCTGAAGAAATATCCGCTGTGGTTTATGAACTTTGGTCACAGCTACCCGGCATGGACACCACTTTTTGGCTGGCACTGGAATTATCCCTTAGCCCACGGCCTCATATATGGCGTCAATGAGACCTGGATACCCACCATCAGGGGGAGTGAGGTCCGCAATATAGAGGGGTGTGCCCTGGCCGGCGCCCTCAGGATTAGCGACGAGGCTGAGATTAAAGAAAGGGAGAAGAACTTCAAAAAGTTCATCGTCGAAAAGTATTCTCCGGAGTGGGACAAGCTTTATATCAAATTTGAGAACGAACTGGTAGGGTTGTGTCAGAAATTCAGGACCTTTGATTACGAAAAGGCAACCCAGTACGAGTTGTACAAGATATTCAGGGAGGCGATACAGCTTCTATACCGGTCCTGGGAAACTCATTTCTACATGATGTATCCCATGTATGAGGCATACTGGCGCTGCACTGAGATTGCTGCGGAATACGGCGGGGTAAAGGAATTTACCCCCACCTGGCATAAAATAATACGCGGCTATGATAATGTCCTTTTTGTGCAGGATAAGGCGCTATGGGAGCTGCGCAGCCGCGCCATAGAGCTTAAGATTGATGATGTCTTCAAGAAGAATGCCGCCTCAGAGGTCATCCCCGCCCTGAAAAAGACGCCGGCGGGTAAGGAGTGGCTGGAGAATGACCTTAATGATTTTCTACTGGTGAAGGGCTATGGCTGGCGGTCGCCGCGGATGATGGAATTTATTGTGCCTTCGTGGTGGGAAGACCCGACGCCGGCTATCGCTCATATTCAACAGCACCTCTCGCTATCAAGCGACGCTAAGGCACCCTTCCCGCTTGATGGTATCAGGCCTAGATTGGTCAAGGAGCGGGAAGAGCTGACCCGCGAGCTCATTGACAAGGTGAAGGCGGCTAAATATCCCGATATGAACTGGTTCCAGGCAACCCTTAACGTGAGCCAGAGGACAAGCTCTTTCAGCGAGAGCCATGACGTGGCATGGGAACAGGGGTGCCTTACCACCTTCCGCTACCTGGTGAGGAAGATTGGCGAGAGACTGGTAAAGTTCGGCACTATTGGAGCTCCCGATGATATGTTCTTCTTCATCCCTGATGAGCTGGAGCTATTCATTAACTATCCCGATTCATACGAGGTCAAAGACCTTGTTGAGGAACGCCGGAAGACCTGGACAGCGCAGAAGGAGTATCGGTCACGGCCGCCTATTTATTCCGATAGGCCGTTAACGCCAGAGTTTATAAATAAGCATCAGGCGGCGGTTCACGACACTATAGTTTCTAAGGTTGTTGCCGGAGAGTATGCTCCGCCAAGGCCTGAAACCGGTGCCATCTCTTTTGGTAACTGCGGCAGTCCCGCGGGCACTACCGAGGGTAAAGCGCGCCTGGTAGTAAGTGATGCCGATGTTTTTAAGGTGCAGCCAGGCGAAATCGTGGTTTGCCCGTCTATGTCCTCGGGGTGGACGCCGATACTCCCCCTGGCCAAGGGGATAGTTACTAACGGTGGCGGCTCCCTCAGCCATGCCTGTATTCACTGTCGGGAATACAATATTCCCCTGGTGTCAAATACGCGTGACGGCACAATGGTTATCAAGGATGGCGAAAAGATTCGGGTTGATGCCACCGAGGGGCTGGTCTTCAGGGTAAAGTAATCCAGTTGACATAACGCTTAATCGCCTTCAGGGAGGTAAACTTGAAGAGCCTTACATTAAAGGTTAATGGCGTACAGCATCAGTTCATCGTCGAGGAGGAGCGGGTGCTCCTGGACCTTCTTCGGGAAGACCTGAAACTCACCGGCGCCAAGCAGGGATGTGACCGTAAGGGACAGTGCGGGGCGTGCACGGTCATTGTAAACGGCAAGACGGTGCTGTCCTGCCTGGCAAAAGCGGCAAACCTCGATGGAGCTGAGGTTATTACCGTGGAGGGGCTGGGCACGCCGGAGAACCCTCACCTGATACAGGAAGCCTTCGTCTTATCAGGGGCCATTCAATGTGGGTACTGTACCCCGGGATTGATTGTGGCCGCCAAGGCCCTGTTGGACAGAAATCAAAGTCCTGGTCGTGATGAAATCAAGAGAGTCCTAAGGGGCCACCTCTGCCGCTGCACCGGATATGAAAGAATCGTCGATGCCGTTGAGCTCGCCGGTCGCTTTCTCCGTGGAGAGACAACTCCTGCTGAGGTAACCCCTGACCCGAAGGGAAAGCAGATTGGCGTTTCTCATCCTCGTCCCTGGTCCATGCTCAAAGCCTGCGGGCTGGCGAAGTTTTCCGCCGACATCATTATCCCCGGCGCCCTTGAATTGGCGGTGGTAAGCAGCCCTCACCATAATGCCCGGATAAAAGGGATTGACTACTCCGAGGCGGAGAAGATGCCCGGGGTAGTCGGCATCATGACGGCCAGGGACATCAAGGGTAATAATTTATCGGGCAGGGAAAAACCGGTGCTTTGCGCTGATATCGCTCCGGTGCTCGGTGCCCATGTAGCCATTGTTGCCGCCAGAACCCGGCAAGAAGCCCTGGCGGCGGCGGAGGCAGTGAGGGTTGACTATGAGGTCTTGCCCCGAATCAGCACTCCGGAAGAGGCAATGGCGGAAAACGCCCCTCAGGTGCAGCCGGGCAAGCCCAATGTTCTTCTTACCAGAAGGCAGATAAAGGGCGACGCTAAGGCAGCCCTGGATTCGTCGGCGGCGGTGATTTCAGCCGAGTTCAATACGCAGTTCGTTCACATGGCGCCGCTGGAGGCGGAGGCTAGCGTTGCCTATATGGAGGGAGAGGGTGAGAAGGCGCAACTGGTGGTAATCGGGCGTTCCATCAGGATTCATGACCATGCCCGTGCCCTTAAAGAAGCTTTAGGTTGGGAAAATGTCTGTTACCAGGAAGCCTTTTCCGGCGGTCAGTTCGGCATAAAGACTGACCTGACCTCGGAGCATATCGCCGGCGCGGCTGCCCTCCATTTCAGGAAGCCAGCACGCTATATCCCCAGCACAAAGGAGTCAATGCAGATGACCTCTAAGAGGCATGCCTTCCGTATGAAGGTGCGGCTGGGCGCTGACGCCAAGGGGAAGCTAACCGGCTATGAGATGTACGCCGTCGCCGAAAAGGGGGCATACACTTCAGTCGGACAGACGATGGTCAACCGTTGCCTGGGGATGCTCAGCGGCGGCTACAATATACCGAATGTCTTCGCCGAGATTAAACTGGTGTATACCAACAATATCTGGGGAGGGTCAGCCCGGGGCGCGGGGCCACCCGAGCCCAACTATGCCCTGGAGTCAGCCATGGACCTCCTGGCGGCTAAGCTGAAGATGGACCCCCTCCAGTTCAGGCAGATTAACCTTCTCCAGCCAGGGCAATCCACCTCAGACGGTCATGTGGTTGATGAGTGGGCTTTGAATGCTTGCCTGAAAAGGCTCGAACCGGAATATGAGCGGGCGCTAAAAGAAGCCAGAGCCTTCAAGTCCAAGAACCTCCGCCGGGGAGTGGGGCTGGCGGCATCAGGCTATGGAATAGGCCAGCCTCTTGATAAATCTGATGTTGCCGTGGAGCTTGATGCCGACGGAGGCTTGACCATTTATGGTTCGGTTGAAGACCCGGGGGAGGGGAGCGACGCCATGCTGACCCAGATTGCCGCCCACATCCTGCCCATACCTCGAGAGAAAATCCGACTGGTGACGCGGGATTCGGAGAGAACGCCTAATTCGGGCATGGCTGCCTCATCCCGGCAGACCTTCATGTGCGGGCATGCTCTAGTTAAAGCCATAGAAGCCCTTAAGGCTGCCATGAAGGAAGCTGGAGCCAAGACCTATCAAGACCTGGTTAAAGCCGGTAAGCCGACCCGTTATGAGGCTAGACACAGCCTGGAGCATACCGGCATGGACAAGGAGACTGGCCAGGGTCAGTTCTTTGCCTCCCACTGTCACGGGGTTCAGATGGCGGAGGTTGAGGTTAATGTTGAAAGCGGTGAGGTCAAGGTTCAGAAGATGACGGCGGTAGTTGATGCCGGGACCATTATCAACCCCTTAGCTGTCATCGGTCAGATTGAGGGCGGTATGGATATGGGTGCCGGTATGGCTCTGCGGGAGAAATACATTCATGGGGAGACGGTTGACTGGGTAACGTTTAAGTTTCCGACGATGAAGGATGCCTTTGAGAAGGAAACAATACTTCTCGAAACACCACGCAAAAATGGGCCGCTGGGAGCCACCGGCATCGGTGAATTCACCCTTATGCCCACCTCTCCGTCAATTCTGAATGCCATAGAAAATGCCATTGGGGTAAGGATTTACGACCTGCCGGCTACCCCGGACAAGATTCTGAAGGCTCTGAAAGCAAAGAAGGCTTGAGCTTTAGCCACCCCGCCTATTTCTGCTTCTGGCGCTGGCGGTAGGCTTCAATGTAGCGTCGGGCGCGCTTGTCACGGCCGAGCACGAGGTCGGCGGCGAGGATAATCGGGCGCACCTTAGCCGCATCCACAATGAGACAGGTGGCACCGGCGGCAGCCGCCATAACGACAAAGGCATTGTTGAGCAACTCGCGGTCAGGCAAGCCAAAGGAGATGTTGCTGGCGCCCATTGTCAGGTTTACCCCCAGTTCTGCCTTAATCCGGCGAATGGCTTCTATGACTGCCGGACCAGAGCTGGTGTCGGCTCCCACCGAGAAAGCAAGGCAATCAATCACTATGTCCTCGCGGGGGATGCCCGCTGCCTCAGCCCGCTCCACTATCTTGCGGGCGACGCTTACCCTCCGCTCGGCATCCCTGGGGATACCCTCGTCGTCCTGCACCAGACCAATAACGGCGGCGCCATATCTCTTGACCAGGGGCAGGACCTTGGTTAGTGAGTGCTCCTCGCCGGTAACCGAGTTAATGAGTGGCTTACCCTTGTAGACCTTGAGGGCGGCTTCTAAAGCCTCGGGGTTGGTACTGTCAAGGCAGAGGGGTGTATCTACGGTGTCAATCACTGCCTGCACCGCCTTGGGTAGCAGGGCTACCTCGTCAACGCCGAATGTGCCCACGTTGACATCAATAATATCCGCCCCCCCCTGGGCTTGAGCCAGGGCTTCCCGGCGGACAATCTCCAGGTCACCGGCTTTCAGGGCTTCAGCCAGTTTTTTCTTGCCGGTGGGGTTGATACGCTCGCCGATAAGCACTGTGGGCTGGTCATCACCAATGATTACTTCCTTGGTGGGGCTTGACACTCTGGTTTCCATCAGTCAGTTTCCTTCCTCTTGCCGTCTATAATCCGGTATCTTCCCAAGTAGCTTGCCTGCATGAAGGTTGGCTCAAAGTCAGGAGCGCTGGCAAGCTCGATATAATTGACTCTTGAGGCAACCGCCTGTGCCTCAGCCCGCTGCTTGAGGGAAATCAGGGCCAGCCTGGCTCCCGTGCCGGCGGCGTTTCCCGCCTGCCGGAAGCGGTTCAGGGGCAGCGAGGGCAGCATGCCAATTGCCACCGCACTGGCGACATCAATGTAGGTGCCAAAGGCGCCGGCAATTATGACGTGCTTAATCTCATCTTCAGGGCAGTCATTTGTTTCCAGAAGCACCTGGATGCCGGTGCGGATGGCAGCCTTGGCCAGTTGCAGTTCCCTCACATCGTGCTGGGTGATGGTGATGGCTGGCTTCCCCCCTCTCTCCTGCCGGCTAACCAGCACAAACTCGTGTTGACCCTTGTAGCTGCGCACGCGAGGGTGGCTCTTCGTTATCCTGCCGCCTTCATCAATGGCTCCCGCCAGATAAAGCTGGGCCAGGGCGTCAAGTATACCCGAGCCGCAGAGACCGACCGGCGGTGCGCTGTTTATGGTCTGGTACTGGATGCTATCACCGGCTATTCGTACCCGTTCAATAGCGCCGGCGGTTGCCCGCATGCCATACTTGATATGACCGCCTTCAAAGGCAGGTCCGGAGGCGCAGGAGGTGGCGGTTATCTTCCCCTTATATATCAGAGAGACCTCGGTGTTAGTCCCGATGTCCAGAGTCAGTACTGGTCCTTTAGCCCGCCAGGCTTCCGTCGCCAGTAGCACGGCGACATGGTCGGCGCCGACGAAACCAGCGATGTTGGGCAGGAGGTGTACATATGCCCCCGGAGCAATATGCAGGCCTAATTCGCCAGCCCTGACCTCCAGCGCCCGGCTGACGGCAGGGACGAAGGGGGAGAGGGCGAGCTGCTTTACCGGCAGACGGAGGAAGAGGTGGTGCATGGCGGTATTACCGACGACCACCGCCTCAACAATTTCCTCGGTCTTGGCGCTAGCCTCGGCACACAGGTCAATAGCCAGCTTGTTGATGGCATCGGCTGCCAGCTTCTGTATTGCCGCCGCGCTATCCGGCGAGTGAACAACGGCGGTCATACGGCTGATGATGTCCTCTCCGTAGCTAATCTGGGGGTTCATCACCCCTTTAGCGGCTAGGGTCTGGCCGCTATCGAGGTTGACCAGATAGCCGGCAATCTTGGTGGTGCCCAGGTCTATGGCTAGCCCCAATTGGCGGCTTGAGGAGGGAAGGAGGGCTATCACTTCGTCATTGCGGACTATCGCCTGGCACTCCCAGCCCCATGACCGTAGCTGGTCAGGGAGGACACGTAAGACGTCAGTATCAACCCGGTTGCAGCGCAGCTTATTTTGCTGGTTTAGCGCCTTGAGCAGGCGGTCAGCATCAGCCTGCGGTGCCGCCAGCGACGGAGCGGCTAGCTTCAGGCGGTAGGCTCGGACCGGCGGCTCGGGGCGGACGGTTACCTCCAGCCCCTCCACCTGGAGCCGCTGCGGGGTGGTCATCGACTCGGCGGGCACCATCAATTTGCAGTCAGCGGTGGGGTAGGTCTGGCAGGCAAGGCGCCAGCCCTCTTTGAGTTCTCGGGGGGAGAAGGTCTCTATTTCGCTACGGGTTGGCCTGGAAACGGTCCCACTCAGGACCTGCACCTTGCATGAGTGGCACGTCCCCTTGCCCCCGCATATGCTACTGATACCCACACCAAGCCGGCGGGCACAGGCTAGAAGTGACTCGTTCTTCCGGCACTTCCCCCTTCGGCCTACCGGCTCAAAATCAATGGTGCAAACTGCCATTCTCTTTACGCCTGTATTCTGTAGGGGCAGGTTTTCCTCAGGTGGCAGCGGGCGCAGACCTCAGCCCGCGTCCACGTTTTCATCTGTGGCCCGATGCCAATGACCATAGAAGCTGATTTGCGGGGAACCATGATTCCGCCCGAGGTCAGGCTCACCCCGATTTCCCCTGCCGGTACCATTTCAAGCAACTGCCACTGCTCAGTAATAGATAAGCCAGGCATGCCCGGGCTGATGGGGCTGCTCGCCTGATAGCCACGGGAGGACGCCTCCCCCGCCATAAACTTGCACACTTCCTGGGTTAGCGAGTCCACGGCGGCGCTGCCAATGCCGTCCAGGAGCAGACCTCGCAGCGTCTCGCCCCGGTTAGTGTAGTCTGTTACCTGTTTTTCCAGCCTGGGGCTAATGGTGAGGACCACAGCGGCCAGCTCTTTAGCCTCGGGCAGGAGTGAAGGTAATAGCCAGCCAGGCACCATCTTGTTACCCTCCAGGCATAATTGGTCGCGGCTTATCCTGGTTATGCTATATATCTCGTAGGCTGCCGCCGGCTCCACGAGATGAGCCTTCCTGGCACTGGCTAGTAGTTCACGAATTAAATCCTTTATCTCCGGCCTGACCCTGGAATGTTCTATGAATCCCTCCCGGCGCAGCACCTCCCTGGTCTTCAAGCTCAGGGGGATATCGCGGATTACCGGCATTTCCTTCTCCCTCAGGTCTTGCCTGTTAGGTATCTATTTGTATACGCCGTATTCCTTGGCGGTGTCAACCATCGCCTTGACATTTTCTGCCTTTGCCTGGTCAAAGAACGCCCCGTTGCCCACGATATAACCGCCGCCCTTGCCAACAGCGTCGATAAGGTTCTTTACATAGTCTTTCACCTCCTGGGGCGTACCTAAATTCAACAGGGCGGAGGGCACGTTGCCGGTCATACAGGCAACCTTACCCAGTGTTTTCTTGGCTTTAGCCATATCGCTCTGGTCGATCATCCACAAGGTCTTACCCTTGGGTAAGTCCTGGACAACCTCCAGACGGGTGTTCCACTTCCCCTCGGCTGCCGGCATGGGTATAACTCCCTCGGCAATTAAGCCCATCATGACCTTTCTAAAGGTAGGCCAGTAGAATTTCTTGAACTGCTCATCGGAGAGGAAGCCATCAGCCCCTTTATGCAGGGGCATAAAAATTAGAGGCTTTCCGTTCATCTGTGCTGCGCCTACCCCCATCTTAATCATGATTGGGGTCAGCCTGTCCATGGCTTCGAGGAGCTTATCCGGCTGGCGGTACATATCCAGCATTATCCCTTTAGTGCCCCTGAGGGTGTCACCAATTGTATCAAAAGGTGCCTTGGTAAAGCCGCCGAGTAAGCCCACGAATCCGGCGGTGGTCGTCTCCGTGTTCCAGCCCACGATAGCCATCAGCCATTTCATGACTTCGTTCCCGCCTTCAAGAAGAGCCTTATAGGCGGCTTGAACCGGAGGGATACCAAAAGGTATGAAGTTGTAGGCAACGCCGTACATTTCGAGTATGCCGGTAAGAGCCGGCAGCATCTGGAAGGGCTGCAGTGCGCCGAATATGCGCGGGAAGTAGGTATTACTGAAGAAGTTCGACGGGTCATTAATCAGGGCGTCATATTCATCCGCCTTCATGTATTCGCCTTCGTTACACTGGTATGATTGCTCAGGCGCGACCCCATGGCCGGGCCAGGAATATAGCTTGTAATCAAGGATGTCATAGAACCTTCCCGGGCCGGGCATATCCGCACCAAAGTGTCCATCCGGCTCGAAGTCCAGGAGGAATTTTTTGTACGCGGTGTGGAGTTTGTCGTAGTCATACATTGCTTCTTGAGGAGTAAACCCGGCATTATAAACGGGGAAAAAGCTAGGAAGTACAAAAGCCGGCACCCTGTCCGGTAATTTCTTCATCTGAATGGCGTCTTTTATTCTGGTTACTCTTTCCTTGTATGTCTTCTCGGCTTGGGGGCTTTGGAATTTAAGGTCCTTCCCCTCAGGGTCTTTCGGCGAAAGCCACCTTTGAAACAATACCTCCTGCTTTTCCTCTGGTGACATCTCTTCCCATTTCTTTTCCATTTTTATTACCTCCACATTATCTGGGGTTTTTTAGCCAGCGCTGGTCCATTTTTTGGCCAGGGTAACTCCAGCCATGGCATCCTTGCCGTAGGCATCAGCGCCGGTATATTTTCTTACTTCTTCAGTAATCTGACCACCGCCAATCATGATCTTTATCTTGTCTCTCAGACCGGCGGCTTTCATGGCATCTACAGTTTGTTTCATGGAATCAAAAGCCAGGGTCAAAAATCCGCTTAAGCCAACGACGGGGGCACCGCTTTCCTTTATCTTATCGACGAATTTTTGCGCCGGCACGTCCACACCGAGGTCATAGACCTCAAAGCCATTAACATCCAGCATAAAGACGACAATGTCCTTGCCGATGTCATGTATGTCCCCGGCAACAGTGCCAAAAACAACCTTACCCAGACGCTTAGCCTCTGCTGCCTTGCTCAGCTTTGGCTTAACCATTTCGGTTATTGCCTTCAGTATTTCGCCGGAGTACACCAGGTCAGGTATGAAGTACTCGCTATCGGCAAAGCGCTTGCCCACGATTTCCATGGCACGCCTGGCATCGCCCAGGATTTTGAGTGGGTCTTCCTTGGCCTTCAGCCTATCTTCAACAATCTTAAGCGCCTCTTTTTCCTTTAAATCGGCTAATGCGCTAACTAAATCCTTAGCCACCTTTCTTTACCTCCTTGACCTATAATTGGGCTCGCTAGCTGCTGGCGTTAATATGCTGAACTCATCTGTACCTCCCTTGATTTATTCTCCATGCAGCTCGGATGAAGGACGGAGACCGCTTGCCTGCTTTCTGGATTATAACCAAAGTCTCCCTCAATTTCAATTGGTTGCTCGAGACTACAAAGAGGCCAGGCATGAAAGGCTCTTGCGATAATAAAAAGGACGAGGGGAGAAGTAGCCTTAGCTTCCTCTCCCCTCTGCCGTAAGCCTTCGTTGCTTATTAATATGCCCTTCGCCTGACCAGGAAGAAGATAATCAGCCCCGCTACCACCACCCCGGCAATAACCCATATCCACCAGGC
>Ga0315280_10000445_pt1 | contig 76938 bp, 84 predicted proteins | sample YL17G06_40_MG_FD_203697 | JGI IMG/M metagenome (GOLD analysis project Ga0315280, IMG submission 203697) | Sediment microbial communities from Yellowstone Lake, YNP, Wyoming, USA - YL17G06_40 | ecosystem: Environmental > Aquatic > Freshwater > Lake > Sediment | place: USA: Wyoming | collected... | reverse complement strand
AACGTCATCGATCTGGGAATCGATGTACCGCCGGAGGGATTCGTCGAGGCGGTCATCCGGAATGGCGCGGAGCTTGTCGGGCTCGGAACTTACATGAGCGAGACGTTCTTCCACGTGCCCGAAGTTGTGAAGGCCTTCGAGAAGGCTGGGATCAGGGAGAAGGTGAAGATCATTTGCGGCGGACCTGCGGTCGACCCTGAGACGGCGAGGAAACTCGGCGCAGACGATGCCTCGAGCGACGCGTGGGAAGCGGTCGAGAAGTTGAAAAGGCTCCTTAGGGAGCTGAGGGGGAAGTGATGGCAACGATGCTCACGATAGACCAGTGGGTTGGTAAGCTCTCTGCTACAAAGCCCATAGGCTCGATGACCCACTGGAAGAGGATGGAGAAGGCCTTCATGCTCGAGGCCCCTGACATAACGCCAGTGGCTCCGGAGCTCGATTACTGGCAGATGAACTACGCTGGCTATACCTTCCCCGAGATCTACAACGACGACAAGAAGATGACGGACGCATGCATCAGGACTTGGTCCGACCTGAGAGCTGACGCGATCTGGATGTATGTAGATCTCGGTCACGAGTTCGATCCGATGATAAGTCCGGAGAAGAGGAAGGAGCATTTCATCCTCAGGGGACCTAGGGACTATGTGATGTACAAGCCCGTGGCGACTACTTTGGAGGAGGCGACGCGCCTCTTCCAGGAGAAGGTGTGGGAGAAATACGGATGGGGACGGGCGGGGACCGACCCGGGCGGATTCGTGTCCCATTGCGGCCAGCTCCTGGAATTCCAGCGCAAGATGGGAAACGCCGTCCCCATAATCGTCGGTTCCGCCAGCCCGAGCAACCACGCAGAGTCGACTGTGGAAGTCCAAAGGTTCTTGAAATGGATGGTCACGCAGCCAAAGCAAAGGATGCACGACTACCTCAAGCTGGTCCTAGAGGAGCGCCTCGGGTCCCTCGACGGCTATAGGCAATTCGCAGCCGAACAGGGATGCGCGTTCTTCTGCGAGTGGGGTGGTGCAAGGACCTGGGGGCCGAGGGAACTTGAGGAATTTGGGGAATATGACGAGATATGGATGGAAAAGGCAAAGAGGACCTTTCGCTACCCGTTTTGGCACATCTGCGGCCAAAATCTGCCGGCAGCAATAGAGTGGTGCGCCAAGACGGCCCAAGTGTGTGCGGTCCAATATGATATGCCCTACAGGCCAACGGGGATGACGCAGATTGAGTTCTGGGAGTGGGCCTCGAGGAAATTTGCCGGCAGGAAGTGCGCCATGAATGGTCCGACAACGCAGCAGTGCCTTCATTCGACGCCGGACGAGTTGAGGGCGCTCGTCAGGAAATACATCGAGATCACGACCAAGCACACAACGGCAGTCATAATGCCGGGCTGCGAGCTATCGGCCTATACGCCGGTCGAGAACGTGAAGGCTCTGATAGAGTCCGCCAGAACTGGTACAGGTTGATCGGGCTATCGGATGCGGTCTGGGTCTTATAAAAAGCCAAAGTCACGCCCCTGGCATTTCGACCTGAATCGACCTTGAAAGAGATATAAGTGAATCAACCAACTATTCGCTCGTGCCCGACCATGAAGCCGAAGACGAAGAGGATACAGGAGAACGAGGAGAAGATCAAGAATGCCATGAATGTCATGCAGATCATCGCGAACGACAACACGACTCCGAGGAATATACGGAAGTCCGTGAAAGATGCAATAGACAGGCTCACAGGTGGGCAGGGCACACCGGGCGTCAGGGCGGCAGCAGCAATACACATTCTTGATGAGATCTCATCTGACCCGAACATGCCGAGCTACTCAAGGCTCCGCATATGGAACGCCGTCTCGATACTCGAGGGAATCAAAGATTAGAATCGGCTTATGGAAGTAAAGACCGCACATGCTTGCAGGCGCTCGTCGGGCAAGGGCACGTGCTGGCAACAATTCAAGTATGCAGAGAGAGGGATTGAGGAGGTTGATGGTCATTGCTGATTTCCAATTCGGTCCGTCGGCAGGAAAGGCGATCTTCCCAAGGCAGACGAGGGTAGAGTATTCAGCCAAGACGGGGAGGATCAGGAGGGCGTCGTTCAGGGGACAAGTCCTTGCTACGTTGATACCGGCAACCGGACTGCTGGCCCTGACGCCGCTGGCGGCTAAGAGGTTCGCGAAGGCCTTTCCCCCGCCAAGACAAAGGGTCATAGTTGCGAGTGAGGTCGGGGAATTTATATCGCGAGGGAAGTCCGTTTTCGCAAGGCATGTAATCAACGTCGATCCAGATCTGAGGCCGAACGACGAGGTCATAGTGACGGACGGGGACGACAGGGTTCTGGCCGTTGGAAAAGCGCTCCTCTCCCCGGAGGAGATGCTGAGTTTTAAGATCGGGGTGGCTGTGAAGACGAGGACGGGAAGCCGTCCTAGGCCTTCTTGAGCAGGACGATCGCCTGCGCGAGATCTCCACCAGTTGCCTCCAGGGCCTTCTTGGCTTCCTCTGGGCTGACGCCAGCTTGCTGGGCTACAAGAAGGATGTCTTCCTCTGGTAATTGAATCGAGGGCTTCTCCCCCGCTGATTCAGCGGTGGACTCCTCGACCGTGCCAGCAACCTGATAAAATGTCTGGCCCTGGAGCTCATACCTCGTGACAGAGGGGTTGCTGACCTTGATGACCTTGTCGGCGGTGCGTATGGTAACTTCGACGGCATTCGGAACCTCCTCCATCTTAAGCCCCATCCGCTTCATCATCTGGTCTTGCATTCGGCGCGATTCCCTGGAACCCATCCGCTTCATGCGCTATCGTGGCCACGCCGTGATAGATATAGTTCAGCCACACCAGATACCAAAGGGGGCCCTTACGCGACGCCCACTAGCCTCGATACGGCATGAGGGGCCCTCAAATTCGGTCATTCCGGCACGCTAGCATTGGGGCTGGGAACAGATCTACCTAATTTGATACCTACCTCTACGGTCGATGAGAAGGATTCGCTCAGCTTATGGAGGCATCTACTTCCTATTGAACGCCTTTCCGGTCACTTTCTCTCGAAACCCTCTATTGGGATGAGGGTCAGGGTATTTCTAACGCCGTCCAGTTTACGAATGTTATCGCTGATGATCTCCTTCAGCCTCTCGGTGTTCTCAGCTTCAACCTTTGCAACGATATCATAAACGCCGTATACTACCCAAGCCTCCCTGACGCCAGCATTAGCCTCAAGCTGCTTGACAACGTCCCCCTCAGCGCCTATCTCGACGTTGATCAACACGTACGCGTGGGTGGCCAAGACATCCGTCACCAACATCCGGCTAGCAAGCTACATACTAAAGTTTTGCGGCAAAGATGAAGAGGGCTCAGCTTACAGAATGAGATTCCAAACTGGCTGATTTTTTAAAAAGTTACAATACAAAAATTAATGGTCTGTAATAAATGAGTATTAGAGATTAACGATTTATAAGATAGTCGTCGTTTTTAGAAGTGAGGATGCGCGGAAGGAGTTAAGACGAATGTCGAACGCCGAAATTCGACTTAAAAGCGAATTGGAGACAGAAACAAAATTCAAGAACAGAAGCGGACTGGAAATCCTAGCTTCGATAATAACAGCCGCCGTAGGTGGAGCTAGGAAGACCCACGTCATGTATAGGGCGAATCTCAGCCACTCTCAACTCCAACGTTACCTGGCCTTCTTGGAGGTTCGTGGTCTCGTGAGGATGATCGAGAGTCCGACTGGCAATGCTGCCCTCTATGAATCAACTGAAAGAGGGGTGCAGTTCCTGAGGGACTATGAGAGGCTGGTGAAGTACCTCGATACTAGGAATTCGAATGAAATCCTGGAATGAAGGGTCGTAACGCCCAATTTACCGACATCCTGAAGGACTAGGGGCTATAAAGGGCCTTAATGGGACATAATCCGAGCGTTTTAATCGCGCCATAAGTCCCAAACGTGCCTTAAAAATGGCAAGAATTGGGTTTTATTACCTTAAGGGGCAGTCGGATACCCTAACAAAGGACAGGCAGGTCAGCGGACTCCGGCCTAAGGGCCTCCTCAAGTTCCGCATTTGGTATGAGTGGCTAAAACCCACTTCAGACCGGCCTCGATTTCGCCTCTTAAAGGAATGAGGATCTGGCTCTCAATGCCTGGCTATTGGAGGCAGGAATGACCACTTTTACGTTTAGTTGCCTGGAAACGGGATGGAAGCTTCGGTACATTACAGAACGTCAAAGATACGCCTCGTCAATCCTATGCGATATACAGTTTTCAGCTTACAAATTAACGGAATGGCAAATGAATGGCATTCCCGTAAAACGATTGGTACGCAGAACGATTATGCTTCGCCCTGGCAATGTATAGGGCAAAAAGGAGGTTTGATAAGATGAGTAAAAACATGGAAAGGAGAAAGGAAAACTTAGGCATTCTCTTCGTAATCTCAGCGCTTATTGCAGGGATAGTCATAGCAATCCTAGTGCCTCCGCTTTCCTCGCAACCAACGCAGGGAGCGGGAACGATGGATGAGGCGGTGAAGACCGCCCAGGATTTCCTAGGTCTGACGAACGACAAGAACCTAGCGATCGGCCAGGTAGTGGAGTTTAAGAATGACTTCTACGTAACCTACTACGAAAAGAGCACGGGCATTGGGGCATTCGAGATGCTGATCAACAAGCCAGGCACTGATGAAATCAGGCCAGAACAAGGTCCGAACATGATGTGGAATACGAAGTACGGACAAATAATGGGTTGGTCGAACGGCGGGGTCTTAACGGGAGCTGCAATCACGGCGGACCAAGCCAAGGAGTATGCTCAGGGATACATTGATTCGCATCTTCCTGGCACAACGGTAGTGGCCGTACACCCATTTTACGGGTACTACACTGTGGATGTCGGAATGGATGGCAAGACATATGGCATGCTGGGCGTTAACACTTTCACAGGACAGATCTGGTATCACGACTGGAATGGCGCATACATAGGCACTAGGTCGTTCGCGTAAACCGCCTGAGAAGGCCACGTAAGGCGACGTAAATTACCACTGCGTAATTTACGGCAGTAACTTTTTCTAAGTTGGGGGCTTAACTGCCCCCAACGTGAAGTAGATCCTCCTGTTGCTCTTGCCCTTGTTCTCGACCTTCGCGAGCACGAGTTTGCCCACCTCCAGGGTATTTACGACGTGCGGACCTCCGTCCGCCTGCACGTCCAATCCCTCTATTTCCACGATCCTCAGCCTTTCGACGTCGGGGGGCGCTGCCTCTGCGAGCTTTACAATCCCTGGCATCCCGAGTGCTTCCGCCCTCGGGAGGTAGTAGACTTTTACTTTCGCGTTTTTGGCGAGTTCCCGGTTAGTTTCGGCGATGGCCTCTTCTATCAGTTCTCTGTCAAATCTTTCAATGTTGAGGTCCAATCTCGACCTGTCAGCGTTCACCTGATTGCCGGTTATGAGCGCCCCGGCTTTCTTGTTGAACGTTGATGCCAAGGCATGCATTCCGGTATGCATCCTCATCATCGCGTACCTTCTGCCCCAATCCAAAGTCCCCCTTACGCCATCTCCTACCTTAAGTCCAACTTTCGCCACGCGGTGCACAACTTCATCCCCTTCCTTAGTTGAATCGTCCACGATGTAGCTCTCTGAATCCTTGATCATCGATCCGATGTCTCCAGGCAAGCCGCCGCCCTTTGGGCAGAAGGCAGTCCGATCCAAGACGATGCCATTATCGCCTACCCTTGTCACCGTGGCATCGAACTCCCTCAGGTAGGAGTCGTCCATGTAAAGGAGCTTTGTCACGAGTTCTCGCCAAACCATTATGGTTTATATAGACTTGCGCCTTTCTTCATTGATTACGCGATCGTGTCATTCCGCAACTCAATGTTCTTGATCGAACTGCAACTTCCTTTAGGTAGTTAGTCTGATGAGAATCGGAGGGGAAGAAGACACCTGCTTAATTCACTAGGAGCATAATGAGTGACCTTAAGATGAGTGCGGGGGGTGGGATTCTCAGCAGGCTTGATAGCCTTCTTCGAGCCCACGAACTCCTTCGAGACAGGGTCCTGAGCCCTGCGCCTTTGACCTGGCTTGGCATTGGGGGAATTTTCTACCCCCGCATACTGCCCCCGCTTTCGGTTCCAGCGAACTTCTTTCCGTTAATCATGATTTATAGGTTTCCGGGGGCTTTGCATACAGTCGCACGTCCACATGAGACCACAATGCATTTGAATTGTCTTGTCACTCGCATTGTTGGGCTGTTTGCACCTTGTTCGAGAGGATCGGCGTAGTCTACAGGGAGGACATGAAGGAGGCTGAAAGGTCCGCCTCCCTCATTGTTGAGCGCGCCCGTGGGCACCAGGTCGAGCTCACGGCCATCTCCGAGGAAGGGCTCGAGGGTCAGATCGGCAAGCTGAGCTGCGACCTTTTGGTCTGCATCGGCGGAGATGGCTCTCTGCTCAGGAGCGCCTTCCTACTCAAAGATCCTTCGACGCCAATTCTTCACGTGAATCTCGGGGCGAAGGGCTTCCTAGCTGAAGTTAAGCCCGAACAGATCCCCGAATCCCTCGAGAGGCTGTTTGCTGGTAGATATACAATTGAGAGCGCCCCGAAGATCTCATCTTGGCTCGATGGGATGCAACTTCCGGAGGCCGCTAACGAGGTTGCCGTCAGCTTGTCAGCCCACATGAGGATGGTCTACCTCGATGTCGAGATAGAGGGCTTCGGGGCCATCGAAGTACTGGGTGATGGCGTCATAGCATCATCACCCCTCGGTTCGACGGCGTTCTCCCTCAATGCCGGCGGCCCGATAATCAGCACCGATCTGGATGCGATCGTCCTGACGCCCATATGCGCAAGTAAGCCCGTAAGGCCCATCGTCCTTCCCCCAACTGCGGCGATCAAGATCGTGCCCATACGGCAAGGCGTTGAGACCGTCGTCACAATCGATGGCGTCTTCGTGCGAAAGTTCCCCTTCCACTCCGAGCTGAAGGTCACGGCCTCGAAGCATAGGACCAACCTGGTTCGGTTCTCAAGCGACTACAGGTCGAAGAGAACGTGGAGGTTGACGAGAGGAGAGTAATGGCCAAGAAGTGCTATGTTCTTGATACCACGGCCTTGATCCAGGGCTTGAACCCAACTGCACTGAAACAAGACTTATTCACGGTGCCGGAGGTCGTCGACGAAGCAAGGACGAATGAGGTGTTGGCCATCAGGATGGAAGCGGCCATCGCCTCAAGGAGCCTGAGGAAGAGGAGGCCGTCGGGGGAGGCCGTCGATGCCGTCCGGAATGCCGTCAGAGACCTTGGCGAGGAATCGGCCCTCTCCGATACTGATCTGGCGCTCCTGGCCTTGGCTATGGACCTGAAGATGGAAGGCCGAGACGTCTCAATAATTTCCGATGATTATGCGATACAGAACGTCTCCACGAGGATCAACATTCCCTTCGTAACGGTATCCTCAGCTGGGATCGTGCACGTCTTCGCATGGTCTCTGTTCTGTCCAGCGTGCCGAAGGTCCTACCCCCCGGGCAGGTGGACCGCGTGCCCGATCTGCGGGACCACTTTGAAGAGGAGGGTCGTGAGGAAAGGCAGGCTTCAAGCCGCGGGGAGAGATTGACTCAGCGCGAGATCTTCTCGAGGGACATTGCCCTGGTGCTCGAGGGTGCCTATCCCGGAGAGGGCCAAACCCTCCTCCAAGCTCTCAAGAGACCCCCGACTAGATACTACGTCAGGGCCAATTCAATCAAGTCATCGGCCGAGCAAGTAGTCAGGGCTTTGGGAAGATACGGCCTGCATTCGGAGCGGCATGTGGCAGTCGAGGAGGCGATCAGCATACCGGTCGAGGAAGGGGCGGAGCTTTCACCCGGGAACAAGAAGATCGTGGCCGAGAAGGAGGCGGCAGAGGCGGTCATGATCGGATCGAACCTCTACGCGCCCGGGGTCCACAAATGCGGGGGCGTGAGACGCGGTGACTTCGTCTCGGTCGTCGACGTTTTCGACCAGATCGTCGGAGAGGGCTTGGCAATACAGGGGGAACGGGAAATACTTTCACGCAGGAGGGGTTTAACGGTAGACGTCGTCAATAGCAGATACAGGACTGCCAAGTTCCTCGAGATGCCAGAGCTCATCGAAGGCATGCTATATCCCCAGAGCTTGCCGGCGATGCTGGCGTGCAGGATCCTGGATCCGAATCCCGGGGAAACTGTCCTCGATGTCTGCTCATCCCCTGGTGGCAAGACCGGTGCTATTGCGCAGCTGATGGGAAACACGGGGACGATAATCTCGATAGACAGGAACGCGAGGAAGATCGATAGGGTCAGGCAGAATCTTCGGAGATTGGGGGTTACGAATACCATATGCATGACCCACGACGCGAGATATCTCGCGAGAGACGACGTCGTCAAGAATGCTGACCGTGCGATCGTCGACCCTCCCTGCACTGCCATCGGCCTAAGGCCGAAGCTACATCATCAAGTGGATAGGAGGGATGTCGCGAACCTCTCCTCCCTGCAGCTGCAGATCCTCCGCGAGGTGGTCCAGTGCGTCAAGCCGGGCGGAAGGGTGGTTTACACGACCTGCACGATGTCAAGGGAGGAGAACGAGGAGGTGGTGCTTTCCGCCCTCGAATCGCTCCCCAACCTCGAGATCGAAACGGCGGAGACGCCGATCGGGGACCTCGTGGACCTTGCGGGCGGAAAGGTCGTCCGCTTCAATCCGATTCATCAAGCGGATTGCCCCGGATATTTCATCGCCGTGCTCTCGAGGAAGTAGCTTTATAGCCTCGGGGGACGTTGGAACGCGAATTTTCTTGATGAGAAGAGTTGAGGACATCCGCGAGCTTGCAAGGGAAAACCTAGCCAGGCACTCCCTTCTCTCCAAGGATGGGGAGTACGTTGAGGGCATCATCCTCGATGTAGCTGAGAGGGGCGACGAGGCTCTTCTCGACTACACATCGAGGCCCCCGCCATTCGATAACGTGAAACTCCTACCGGAGGAGCTGCGAGTCTCCGGCGAGGAGATGGAGGAGGCTTTAGCGCGGGTTGATGGGGGAAAAATATTGGCGATGAAACACTCCATACGAAATCTCAAGAGGGTCTCCGAGGCCCAACTGAGGAAGATCCCGGTAAAGTTGCAAGTCGAGAGCGGCATCGAGTACCTTAGGATCGGTAGACCATTGCGAAGGATCGGCATCATCGTCCCCGGCGGCCTCGCCCCATATCCTTCAACCGTCCTGATGGCCGCAGTTCCTGCATTGACGGCGGGCGTCGAGGAGGTTGCAATCTGCACGCCCCCGAGGTTCGACAAGCGGGTTCACGCCTCCATTCTCGCTGCTGCTGGCCAACTGGGGCTCAAGGAGATTTACAGGTGCAACCTCGTGGCAGCGGTTGGCGCGCTGGCCTTTGGGACACAGACCGTTCGGCCGGTGGACAAGATAGTGGGTCCGGGGAACAGGTATGTGTCAGCGGCGAAGCAGGTCGCATCGAGTTTCGGAGTCGCGATAGACATGCCGGCAGGTCCTTCGGAGCTGGCCATCATGGCCGACGAGACGGCCGACAAGTCCACGGTCGCTTGGGACATCATGGCCCAAGCCGAACACTCCGAGGACTCGAAGATATTTCTCATAACGACGTCCGGGAAACTGGCAAACGATGTGGACGAGGAGATCGCTAAACAGGTGGGTCGACTGGGGAGGGGGGAGATCGTCAAGCGATCAATAGAGAGAAATGGCAGAGTGTTCATCGCGAGTGGCGAAGAGGAGGCAGTTAGCGCGTGCAACCTAATCGCCCCCGAACACCTCTCAATCCAGGCCAAGAATGCGGCCAAACTCTCGAGGAAGGTCAAGAGCTGCGGGACGATATTGATAGGGAGAGGGTCTGCATGCGCGATAGCCGACTACGCTACGGGAAGTAGCCACATCCTTCCAACTGGAGGATATGCCAACGTACGAGGTGGTCTCTCAGCCGATGACTTCGTCAGGCTCATCTCCGTCCAGAGGGTCGATGGTAGGGCCATTCGGGCCAGAAGGTGCGCGAGGGAACTTGCGGAACTCGAGGGCTTCGAGGCGCACGGATTGAGCGTAGCTGCCAGAGATTAGAGAAAGAACGCCCCTACACAACGTTTATAAAAAGCTCTGGGAGTTGACGGAAGTCAGCAGGTAACAATAACAGATGTCTGATCTGAGAAATAGAGAGAGCGTCGAAGTGAAGGTTGGTCAACTGGGACTGGACAGCAGAAATGTTAACGTGACGGCGAAGGTCGTCTCCATAAGCGAACCGAGGGAAGTGATATCGAGGACCGACAACGTGCCCCACAGGGTTGCAGACGTGCTCGTAGGAGATGAGACGGGAACCGTGGTCCTGACCCTCTGGGACGAGAACATAGCCCAAACCAAGGTCGGTGACGTCATCGTGGTCAAAAACGGATATGTGAAGACGTTCAAGGGATCGATCCGCCTCAATATCGGCAGATTCGGCACCATTGAGAAGTCCTCTGTGGACATCCCAACGGTTAAGACGGACAACAACATCTCCGACAAGGTCTACCAAGATACTGGCCCACAACGCTTCGGCTATGGGAGAAGATCCTTCTCAAGGGACAGGCGCTGAGCTCTCGAATATAGCATGGTGCTAAAGTTTCTAGAGCTGGCTCGTCAAGTCAGTTGTCAGGCTGACTATCTTCAATAAGTTCTAGGGAATAGCATTTTTATCCAGCATTGAATGGGGGAACATAGATGATATCGAACGGCGACAGGGAACGTTTGGGGAGTTACCTGGAGCAAAAGATGAAAGACGACGTCAGGCTCGTTTTATTCACCCAGGAGGTGGAGTGCGCATTCTGCAAGGAGGCAGGACAGATAGCGCAGCTACTCTCCTCGCTGTCAGAGAAGATTAAGCCCGAAGTGTATGACTTCGTCAAGGATGCCGAGAGGGCAAAGGAGCTAAAAGTGGACAAGATACCGGCTATAATACCGATTGGGAAGCGGGACTTCGGGATAAGGTTCTACGGCATGCCGTCGGGCTACGAGTTAATGTCCCTTGTCGATGCCATCATAGACGCCTCGACGGGAACGACCGATCTGACCGAGAAGACCAAGCAGATCGTCAGGTCGATAAATCAACCAGTTCACATACAGGTGTTCGTGATCCCGACGTGCCCATACTGCGCAAGGGCCGTGAGGTTGGCCCACCAGTTGGCCGTGGAGAGCGACTACGTGAGGGCCGACATGGTTGAGTCGGTGGAATTTCCTCAGTTGGCCCAACGGTACTCGGTGATGGCTGTGCCAAAGATCGTGATGAACGAGAAGGTGGAGTTCGTCGGAGCCCTGCCGGAGGATCACTTCGTCGAACACCTTCTCTTGGCAGCAACGGGCACAGCACCGTGAGTGAGTGAGTCGAAGTCAGGAACTGCGTTGATTCGGTGATCAGTGGATCCGGGAGTAGCTCATCTGATCTTCGGCCAACTCAGTGTTCTGCTAAGCAGACTACGTCCTCGTAGCTCTGCAGGAATTTGTCGATGTACGTCATGCCGGGCGGGATCATCAATCCGGGATTAATCCTGGTCCTCACGATCCTGCAGCCCTTCCTGATGAGGGCGGAACTGCCTATCACGGAGGTCGACTGAACGAATGTGGGGCTTTCATGGCTCGACTCCACTGTAACCTTCCTGCCCAAGATGCTATCCTCTATGTGGGTATATTCGCCGATCCTTGCGGCATCTCCGATCGCGGACCTCTCTACATTGACGTGTTCGCCAATTATGCAGAAGTGATCTATGTTTGAATCGACGATCCTGCAATCATCGCCTATCCTCGTATGCCTGCCGATCAGAGCTGCCCCATCTATGACCAACTTTCCCCCTTTGCATTGACTGACTATCTCCTCCCTCCTCTTCAGTGATTCCTCGCTATAGCCCTGCACCCAGACGTTTCTCTCGGGGAAGATTCTCTCCTCAGTCACTCGGATGTCCAGGGCCCCATAGAGTAGGTCGTGCATGGCCTTCAGGTAATTCTGGGGATTGCCAACATCGAACCACGCCTTTAGCGGATATCCATATACCGGATAATCGTTGTCAACCAAATACGGTATGAAATCGTAACCAAAATCCAACCTTCCCCTCTCCCCAACTATCTTCTCCATTTCCTCGTTTTCGACTATCTTCCGTGCTTCAGGCGAGAGCAGGTAGATGCCTGCATTGGCAAGATTGCTCGGTGCCTTGTCAGCTGCCGGTTTTTCGAGGAATCGCTTTATCCTCATGTCCTCGCCTAACTCGGCTATCCCGTATTCTTCAACCCTTTCGACCTTCGTCAGGGCGATCGTCATCAACGCCCCCCTTTCCTCATGCTTCCTGATCAGGTCGGGCAGATCTGCATCGAAGAGGTTGTCCCCCTGTACGACGATGACTGGGTCGTGAACGTCATAGTATTGCATGTTTATCCTGTATGAGTCAGCGCTCCCGACGTCGTCTACGTTGGGTTGATGTTTGATGTGTACCCTTGGTTCGATATTATACTTCGCCGAGAATCCGAGGCCTTCCCCGTATTGGTCGATTAGGTTCGCATAGTTAGTGTAGCCGTTCTCCCCGAAGATGAAGTTCCTAACGCCCTGTTCGGCCAACGTGGCCATCGAGAATTCTATCAACGGCCTGTTCAGGAACCTAACGCAAGACTTCGAAATGTCGTGCGTCAGTGGCCTCAGTCGTTTGGCCTGTCCGCCTACTGGGATAAAACATCTCAGACTCTCTATGCTCATCGACAAATTGAAAGCCGGATGGGGAATTTATGTCTTAAGAAACGACCCTCCCCTTAACCTCAGCCATACCAGCCCTCTTCCAGCCCCACATCGAGCATGGTCAGGTAATTCTCAATTGGAACGTAGTTTGCGACGGTATTACCAGTGCCCAGGCAATAACCTCCCCCGGGCTTACAGGCCTTCAGTATTTGGCTGACATATGCCCTGACCTCTGGCTCGCTCCTACTCGATATGAAGTCCATGTCCACACCTCCGATGATGCCGATCCTGCCGCCATACAGCCTCTTCGCCTCCGCTACGGGCAAGAACGTGTCCTCGAATGAGTGCTTCGCATCGACCTTGATGTCATCTATTATGTCGTCCATGATCGCCTTAAGGTTGCCGCACGAGTGGAGGAGGTAGAGCGAATCCCTCGCGTGGGCTATCCTCGCCTGTTCCCTATGGACCGGGAAGACCCAGCGCCTCATCATGGCAGGCGAGATCATGGTCTTGTCCCTGTATCCCCAGTCGTCCGACCCCCAGAGGGCGAGGACCTTCCTGCTGGTCTTCGCGGTAAGCTTGAAGCGGGCGACGCTGAGCTCGCCGACCTTCTTGAACATCGCGTCCACGAGGTCGGGTTGTTTGTGAAGGCTTAGGTAGAAGTTCTCTATTCCCATCAGCCACATCACTGGTTCCAGGACCGTGCCCGCGCCAGTCACGATCGCCATCTTCGATGGAGCATGATCGGAAACCCATTCCAGTCCTGAATAGCCTTCTTCCTCGATCGAATCCAAGTCCTCCCACTTGTACCTCTTAAAATCGTCCCAGTTCGCTATGACGCCCGTGTGCTCGTTAGCCCAGGACCTCTCTCCCCTATTCAAGTCGGGGGATATGTCAGTGGTCCGGTACATGTAGGCGCGCGAACCGACCTCGCCAAGCGCAAGCTGTTCGTTCGAGATCTTATTGGCTTTCACAGTGGCATCGTAATCGAGCGTTTCTGCACGAACGTAATCGTAGCCCAAAGTCTCATAGAACTCTATCAGCGAGAGCATGCGCTCCTCCCATTCCCTCCTGCTCCCGACTTCCTTGTGGAAATAGTTCAGGGGCTTTCCGAGCACTGCCGCCATCACTTCCCCATCTGCGAAGAGTTCCATGAAAGGCACGCGATCTGGCGTACCTGACCTTGACAGCGCCCTTCTAATGCGCTCGGCATTCGGCTCGGGTTTCCGTTCGCGGATCTTCCTGAGTAACTTTTCCGCTATGGGTCTCAATTCACGCCGTCATTGGTTTCCATACAGATATTATACGTTTGTCCCATCACGGCTCCCCTCTAGTATCTAGTAAAGTGGAGAAGCCCGCAACCTGCTGACTTGCCGCGGACCTAATCCGACAGGGGCAGACTCACCGGCCTGCCAGCCTCTGCAGATCGGTTTATGGCCGTGGCTATCTCGACAGCGCCCCTGCCTTCTTGACCATCTGTGATGGGCGCCTTGCCACTTGTTAGGCAATCTACATAATGTTGTAACTCGGCCGCAACGGGATCCATGCCCGAAATGAGGGGCTCGGTGCGTTTGACTTTGTCCTTGGCGACGATGCCGACGGTTGAGGTTTCGAAATCTAACTGAGCCGCACCCATTGCGCCATTTATCTTCACCCTGTGATCGCCAAGTCTGAAAGCATAGCCCGATTCCAACGTGCCCAAGGCCCCACTCTTGAATTTCAGTGAAGCGATGGTACAGTCATCGTAATCGAGTTCAGGATGCAAAAAGTTGAAGCCATGACCCATGACCGATCCGACATCGCCCATGAACCATCGCATCAGATCTATTTCGTGGATCGTGGACTCGAATAGGCTGTTGTTACAAAGCTCCTTGCTGCGTCGCCAGCTCTTCCCCCAAGATCCAACCTCCACCCAGCCAGTTCTCGAAACATCGCACACGATGGGTTGGCCTATCTCGCCATCGGTTATGGCCTTCTTCAGATATGAGCATCCGGAGTAAAAGCGCATGACGTGCCCGATCATCAGAGTCAATCCAGTTCTACCAGCGACTCCGATCATGTTATCGCAATCTTCGAGCCTAAGTGCCATTGGCTTCTCGCAGAAAACGTGTTTGCCCGCTTTCAGTGCGGCCACGGTGTATTCGCAATGCGTGTGATTTGGTGTCGCCACTATTACTGCCTCGATGTCGGGCCGATCTAGGAGATCGTCGATCCGCGTGTGATGGTCGCATTTGAGTTTAAAAGCAAGTGATTTGGCATGCTCCTCGACGGGATCGTAAGCAGCCAAAATCTTCGTTCCGGGCACACTGAGGCACATGCTCGCTAAATGCGTTCCCATGTCGCCAGAGCCGATGATCCCTATCCCATGCGTGTTGGTCAAACGGTCACACCGTCAGGGGGCAACCGATATACAGGATATTATATTATCGGTTTCACATCGTAATGGATTCACTGTAGCCGATATCGTGAGCTTGCACTAACCGAGTGCTGACCATTGGAATGTTCTACGAAATAATGAATGTCGTGCGAATGTCTGAGGGCACCTCTACCTGATAGTGCCAGAACTTGAAATGAAGGAGGTTATGCTATAAATTACGTTACCCTCTCGACGGCGATCGTGCACTGGGTAACCAATGCGGCTATGACCCCGATTGCGGCAAGCGTGGGGAGCAGAAGCGCACCAACGACGCCTATGGTCAACGGTATCTCCATGAGCACCTTTCCATCCTGATCCTTTATCACGATCCTCCTGATGTTACCCTGGTGCACGAGCTCCTTCACTTGCTCGACAAGCTCGTTTCCTGAGACTCGGAATTCCTCTGTCCTTACCTCTTTACCCACTTCTAAACACCAAACTCCCTAGATCCTTCTTCGACCATATAAGCACTCTGTTTTTCCTTCTAAATGCACGCGGTGAAAGGCCTCACTATACGATGTAGGAATCGAATCGCCTCACGGACCTATATTCAAGTTCCATGCTCGATATTAAACGGCGTAGATCTGGATTTTGCTTCGCCTCCAACGCTATTTGCTCATCGAGATCCTCGCCCTTCTCCTTCATCTCGAGCAGCGAGACCTCCAGGCCGACCATCGACACGATCTTATCGAGGATGTAGAAGGCCACTTTGGGATTTGCCCCCTGAATGTATGGGGGGATTGCGCCCCAGATGCTCACAGCGTCAATGCCTCGCTCGTGGCTTTGCTCTAGTATCTCGCTGTATATCCCAGTGGGACCACTGTAATCGGTGAACTCGAGGCCCAGGTTGCTCATCTCCTTGAGAAGCGGTTCGGATCTAGAGGAGATGGAGATGGACGGCTCCACGGTGTGGGGGACGTTTCCAACATAGGAGCCTATCATGTAGATACGGCTAATGCCCATCTTCTCAGCGGCCTCAATCACGTTCTGGGCGTATGCGGGCCAGTCGATGTGCGGTTCCACTCCCCTGAGGATCAGGATCGCGGGACGCCCCGCCTTCGCCTTCCAGCAGTAGAACTGGTTTCTCGGCGGGACATAGTCCTTTATCACGCCCTTCTCTATGCTCACAAGGGGGCGCTTCGCTTGATAGTTATAGAATCTCCCCGAAGAGATCTTGCCAACTTCGGTTGCACCCAGCTTCTCGATAAGATAGGTGACGCATAGCGTCGATACATTGCCTGCATCACCCCACCCGCTAAGTCCGATCACGAGTGACCCATCCTTAAGTTGAGGTACTTCGCGTAAAACTAGATCTGATTCCGTCTATACCACCTCAACGACAACAGTATGTTTCTACTGCAATGCGGGGCATCGGTGGTTAATTATCATTGCTATTATGGTTATATGGAACCCAAGGGGGATTTTTTTGAAGCATGTCGTGTGCACTATGGCTTTGATACGCGTATCTGGCTTGAGAGGGTGAATGGAAACCCAACGGTATCGAAGCTTGATTCGATGAAGTATGCCGTAAGGACGTTCTCTGCGCGCAATTCGTAACGGTACCTCCTCATCCCAACCTCTTCAACCGGTGCTGAAGCCCATCTTGAATCCCTGAAGTCCATGCTCGAGGACGTTGCCGACCAGGCATCGATGTATTTCGGCTCAATGTCCAATTCTATGTCCGCCTCGGAATTGACGGGATATTCGACCTTCATCCTGGGCATCGCCGTGCCCTTTGATACGTTCAGTGCAAAGGCAGAGAGTGAATTCATCACCCTGCGCCTGTCCTCCAGTCCATGACCTGAATTCGGCACATAGAGGACGTACTTCTCGCCCGCAAGATCATTGAAGTAGAGGTTCAGGGAGTCAATGGTCCAGAACCTATCATTTGTCCCATTTATGATGAGCTTGGGCAGTTTGAGCCCGTCCCTATAGGAGTAGGGGTCGATGATCTCGACCAGCCTTCTGCCACCTTCGGAATCCAGCTTCTCCTGAAGTCCCAAGGCCGTGTAGTCGGATATCTCTTCACTATAACCACTGTAACATTCCCTCTGATGTCTCATCTGAGCGTGCAGGTCGAGGTTGTCGTAGACCATTGGCGCTATCCCCTTGATCCTTTCGTCAATGACTGCCGAAAGCCATGTCGTCCAACCCCTCTTCGACGCGCCCGTCACGATGAAACCAGAGGCATTGGTCCCTGAAATTTTCTTGTAGAGGTCCTCGACGACATCCATTGCCTTGACTACGCTCTTGACCATTGGGAGGAGGAGGGGCCAGTCCCACGCATCGCCCTCAAGGAATTTTGCAAAGGTGTGGGCCATTAATGCATCTTCGTATAGGTTGCCGAAAAGGGGTTGATTTGGCACGTCGTGAAGGATGGCCACTGCCATCCCCGTGAGCCTCGATATCTCGCTACATATGGCCAGTTCCTCATGCCCATCACCACTCCCAGTGACCATCAGCACGACGTATGGCTGAGGCGCCCCCTTTGGAATCAAGATCTTAACCCTGTGAATCCAAGTGATGCCCTGCCACGACTGGGAGGTCAGCTCGACATCGTAGAGACCGCGTCTCCCTTCTTTGGATCGCTTCAAGCTGAAAGCGTAATGCGCATCGACCAGGTCGACGTATTTCGCCAGATTGTTTTTGACCAAGGCTAGATCGATGATGGCGGTTCCCAAATATATAGACCTTGCCACAATCCCCCGGGGGTTGCCCTCCAATCCTCACACACTCACTCACTTACCGGTCAGTCGAGCACCTAGCGAAAGCGTAAGTAGTCGAAGGCGATCGCAGAAAGATATAGGGCGAAGAACTGCCTTGATCGGTGATCCGCATCTCGATTGTCTTTTCATTATTCTCTATCGCAGAGGCGACCACGTGGTGGATTGCGACCCGGAGGTGAAAGCTTGGCCTTGACGGGAGCGGATCTCCTCGTCGCTGAGCTTGCAAGGCACGGCATTCGTTGGGTTGCGACGCTCTGTGGAAATGGGCTGAACCCGTTCTACTTGGCATGTAAGCGAGCGGGCATTCGATTGATCGACACGCACAACGAGCAGGCAGCGGCCTACATCGCCGACGCCTATGCGAGGCTAACGGGGAAGCTGGGTGTCTGCGCGGTCAGCAGCGGGATCGCCCACTGTAACGCCCTTACCGGAATAGCCAACGCCTACTTCGACGGAGCGCCCGTTCTGCTGATAACTGGTGCGAGCGCAGGCTATGGTGCACGCCGTGGCGTCTTTCAGGAGTTCGACCAAGTCGCCCTTGCCGCGCCGATATGTAAGTCCGCATCGCTCGTGACCCGAGCGGCCGATCTCGCCTTCATAACTAGGCAGGCCATCGCGGCCACAAGCACCGGTCGTCCAGGCCCTGCCCACGTGACGGTCCCGCTTGATGTCCTTGAAGAGCAAGTGGACGAACTCGCAGAGGGACCAGCTCGAATGCTCTCCGGCATTCGAACAGTTGTACGACCTGAGCCGGAACGCGTGCGCGAGGCAGCCGAGCTCGTCAGCCACTCGCAACGCCCCCTCATAATAGCTGGGACTGGCGCCTTCTATGCCCAAGCACAAGAGGAAGTTATGGAGCTCAGCGAAACAGCGGCCATACCGATAGTCGTGCCCATATGGGATCGAGGGGTCATCGAGGAACCCCATCCCAACTTCCTCGGCGTTGTGGGAGCTGCGAGTGGAGAGCCGAGGCTCCTTGCAGACGCCGACTTGGTCATCGTAGTCGGAGCGCAGGCGGACTACAGGATCGGATTCCTAAAGCCGCCGGCAGTCCAAAAGGATCTTCGCATCATACGCATCGACTCAGATCCGTGCCAGTTGCTGCAGGGAGTGGCGCCGGACGTAGCCATAGCGGCCAGTCCGACCATCTGCTTGAAGGAGATGACGGAGGAGGTCAAACGCCTTGGAGCTGCCTCCTCGCGCGCGGCGTGGCTCGAGGAGTCGAGGTGGAGATGGAGCCGGTTTCGCGAGCGCTGGGTTAAGGATCCTCTGCCAGATCGGCCGATGACCGGAAGACACATCGTTGAAGCCATAAGGACATTCTTGACGGACGACATCGTCTTCCTGATCGACGGCGGCAACATCGGCCAATGGGCGCACATGGTGCTCGCCGACCATTACCCAAGCAATTGGATCACGTGCGGCGCCAGCGCCGTTGTGGGATGGGGGATCCCCGGGGCCATGGCCGCGAAGTTGGCCTTCCCCGAACGACGTGTCCTGCTCCTCTCAGGTGACGGCGCCTTCGGCTTCACGACCGCCGAGCTCGACTCCGCAGTCCGACAAGGCCTGCCATTCGTGGCAGTGGTTGCCAACGACCACGCGTGGGGGATAGTGGTGAGTGGCCAGAGGCAGTCCTTCGGCGAAGAAGGCGTTATCGCCAGCAAGATCGGCGCGATTAGGTATGACGAAGTGGCGAGGGCTTTTGGGGCCAACGGGGTCCGAGCGGAGAGCACCAAGGAATTGCAAGATGCCATCCGTCAAGGCTTCGCGTCAGGACTCCCGACCGTCATCGACGTCCCCATCACGGTCAGTGGCCCCTCCGACTCTTAATCGGATGAATGGATGGAGGCATGAACCGGAAGACCAAAAGGCAATTATAGAAAAAGTGGCGAAATCCGTGCAATGGAAGTCCTGTCAAGCTGCATCTATTGCGGGATCGGATGCAGGCTCAAGTATGTATTGGAAGGTGGCAGAATAAGCAAGACGCTTCCGGACCAGAACGATGACGTGAGCGAAGGCTCTCCCTGCATCAAGGGACTGACGATATCGGACGTCGTTGGAGAGAAGAGGCTGACGAAACCGATGGTCAGGGAGGAGAGGGACGACGACTTCGAGGAAGTCACTTGGGAACGGGCATACCAATTCATCTACGAGCACGTGAAAAACCTGGACGGGAGGGAGGTACTCTTCATACCTTCTGGCAAAACCAGCAACGAGAGCTCGTACGTCATGCAGAAATTCGCCCGGATAGCCCTGAGGACGAACAACGTCGACGGATGCTGCAGCAGGCTCTGCCACGCGAACACCGTAAGGGCGCTCCGAGACACGTTCGGGATCGATGGATCGCCTAGCAGATTTGATGACATATACACTAGGGATTTGGTGCTGGTCGTCGGCTCCAACCCGGCGTCCAATCACCCGGTTCTCTACAACAAGATCATGAAGGCCAAGAGGCGGGGCACGAAGGTCGCTTGCATAGTCTCTACCCCAAACGAGACGTCCGCGACCTCCGACCTCTCGATACAGGTGCAGCCGGACACCGAATTGGCGCTGATCAACGCCCTTACGAACAGCGTCATAAAGAGGGGAAACCTGAGCGATAGGGCGATCAACGTCAACGGCTTCGGGCAGCTGGTATCGACGGTTTCGGACTACACTTGTGACAGGGTCTGTCCGGAGTGCGGCATTGACCCCAAACAGTTCCGTGCCCTTGAGGAAGTGGTCTACGCGTCCAAGGCGTTCGGCTTGATGCACGGCATGGGGTTGACCCAAAGCAAGAATGGGATGCAAAACGTGTACGCGCTTCTGAACCTCGTCATAGTGAAAGATGGCAAGATACTCTCCAACAGGGGAGAGATTAACGTCCAAGGCGTGGGCGATATGGGAGGCAGTCCGTCAGGGATAATCTCCTCGTTCGTGATGAAGGGCGAGCTCGAGAGAAGGTGGGGCACCGAGCTGACAAGCGAGATCGGCCTGAACATGATCCAGGCACTCTACCTCAGCCCCGTGAAGGCCGTCTTCGCGTGCGATACCAACATCGCCGTCTCGCTGCCAGACTTGAACAGGCTTCACGAAAATTTGAGGAAGACGTTCTACGTGCTACTTCACCATCATGAAAATTACACGATGAGATTCGCGAACGTGCTGCTGCCCATTCCGATGCTCATAGAGGGTTCCGGGACGATAACCAATGGCGAGAGGAGGGTGCGCCACGTTCGCAAAGTCACCGAACCCGCTGGCGACGCGAAACCGGTCTGGATGATCTTCAAGGAAATGTCCAGGTACTTTGGGGTCGAGCGGTGCTTCGATTATCGGGACGAGAAGCAAGTCTTTGGGGAGATCTGCGAGCTGCTCCCGACATACCGGTCGGTCGACGCTGACAAGGTTTACGGCGGGTCGGACGGTTGGGCGCTCAAGGATCCACCGTTCACGAAGTACGTGCCAGTCCACTACGAGGGGAGGGAGTATGCGAGGACGAGCACTCGGCCCTATGTCCTAGTCACGGTGAGGTCCCCGTCGCATTTCCTCCACGGTGAACTGACATCCCTCTCCCCCTCCTTAAGGCGCGGCAGAAATGTCGAGTCCTGTTACATGAACCCAGACGACGCCAAGGAGAAGGGGATATCGGACGGTGACGCCGTTACAGTGCTGAGCACGTGCGGCAGCGTGAGCGCGGAGGCCAAGGTCGATCCATTGGTCAACAAGGGGCTCATCAAGATGTACATCCACTCGGAGAAGCTGCTCGTCAACAGGCTCGTGCCACTCGATTATACTTCGGTCACGTTTACGCCCAACTACAAATCGATATCAGTTGACGTGAAGAGGGCATAGCGCGAGGATATTGGGAGGCAGGGGCATCGGCCGTGAGCGCTTGGGACGAGATCTTCCGAAACGGTGGGTTCCCACTCGAGGAACCGCATCGGGCCCTCGTGGAACTCTGCGCCCTCTTCAAGAGGAGGGAATTCAGCCGAATATGTGACCTCGGGTGCGGAACTGGGAGGAACCTGGTCCCCCTGGCCAGGAACGGTTTCGAGACACACTGCATCGACTTTTCGGCAGAAGGATTGAGGCAGTCTTCCCGCAGAGCCGAGGACGCAGTGCTCGAGTTCGGGTTGGTTCGAGGTGACATGAAGGAGATCCCGCATGTGAGCTCCTCCTTCGACGCCGTGATCTGCATTTACGCAATCTACCACGGCACATTGCGTGACATCGAGGTAACTGTGTCCGAGATCTATCGAGTGCTAAGGGTCGGGGGGCTCGCATACGTCACATTCCAGACCCTGCGCAGCCACAAGTACGGGCAGGGGAGGGGGATCGAAGCAAACACCTTTGTGCAGGATTTCGATTGCGATTGCCCGCTGGAGTCGGGCATCCCGCATCACTTCAGCAGCGAGGATGAAGTGCGTCAGATAATGAAAGCATTTAGCGTCATCAAACTGGAACTGGAGGAGTTCAAGACAGATGATGGTGTCATGCATAGCCACTGGCAGGTTCTGGTGGAAAAGCGCTAAGCAAGTGATCGGCACGGGATAAATGGATATAGATAGATGGCGCTTAATCCTAAATCCGCACCCGCAGGCCATCATAGGCCACGGCAATTCCATGCGGCTGCAATATGGCACTGACTTCCGGGTAAGTGCCGCAGCCGTCGTGTGCGAAGTGGGTGGCTATGAACTTGCCGCCTTCCTTGATGACGCCAGCGCCCTTGGCCCACTGATGAAAGACCAGGACCTTCTCATAGTTCATGTGGTGTTCGGAAGATCTGCGCCCCATCGTGCATTCGACGACGATCGCATCGAAGCGTCTCTTCAGGAGGTGATCCAAGACTTCGCTGCAGTAGAGCCCGGTGTCGGAGGCGTAGAGGATCGTCCTCCCACCTCGCTCGATTATGTAGTTGAGGGCGGTCTCGTCCCGAATGTCGGTCTTGTGGTTCGCAGGTATCGGCACGATCCGATACCCAGCCACCCCATACTGCCTGTAGGGTGATACCGGCCTGAGTCGCAGCCTCGCCTTCCCCACAGCGAACGCGCCTTCGACGAGGGGCATTATCGCGCGATCCCCGAAAAGCGTTAGTATTGGGAGGTGCGTGAAGGAGAAGCCCGGCCCCCTGTATTCCAAGAGCTGAGGGCAGAAGTGGTCCGCGTGGCTGTGCGTCACCAGGAGCGAATGCAGGGACGTTAGCTTGACGCCATGTGATACCGAGCTCCAGTAGAGGTCCGGCGGGATGTCTATCAGGAGTTCCCGATCGATGAGGATCGACGACCTCTTCCTCAAACTCCTTCCCCCCTCCCTCTTGGCTTTGAGGCAGCTCCTGCACTCGCAGAATGCCCCCGGATATCCTTCCGCTGCAGCTGTGCCCAAGAACAGTAAGTCCAATTCAGCTCACGCTAGATTGAGGGCGTTAAAATGTTATTGCGTAGGCAATTAAATTGTACGAGGGGTACGGGAATTGACAATAAACCTATTCGAAATCCTATGCCCTATCGTGCCATTACGGATTCTCTTCCTTCAGGCTTTGGAAGATAAGGTGGTTGCTGACCCTCTTGCTATAAGTCTGCTCCGGGGGAGCGATGGCCACCCTTGTGTTTGGTGGTACTGAGGACGTAATCCAGACGTTCCCACCTATTATGCTGTTCTTCCCGATGATGGTGTTGCCACCGAGAATCGTTGCTCCAGCATAGATGACGACGTTGTCCTCGATCGTCGGATGCCGTTTCCTATACTTGATGATCTTGCCCCTCTCGTCCCTTGGGAGGCTGAGAGCCCCAAGCGTTACGCCTTGATAGAGCTTGACGTTGTCACCAATAACGGTTGTCTCCCCTATCACGGTGCCCGTTCCATGGTCTATGAAGAAGTTCCTTCCAATTCTCGCGCCCGGGTGAATGTCGATGCCCGTGAGGCCATGAGCGTATTCGCTCATGATCCTCGGCATGAGGGGAACCCCCCTTTCATACAGAAGATGGGCGATCCTGTAAGTGGCTATGGAGACTATGGCTGGATAGCTTAGGATTACCTCCTCGATGCTCTTGGCAGCGGGATCGCCATCATAGGCGGCTTGGATGTCACCGCTCAGTATCCACCGAATCCGTGGTAACTCCTCAAGGATCTCCCTTGCGATGTCTTTCGCGTGAAGTTCGCATATATCGATAGAACACTTTTTTGTCATCCTGCAATCATACTTGAGGCTTCTCTCGATCTGAGTCCTCAGGCGAATTCCGATGGAATTCAGGAGCTCATCTACGATGTCGCGAATATTCGCCTTCGTGATCTCGATCTTTCCGAAGTACCCTGGGAATATTATGGTCAACAGGTCGTTGAGGATCTCCACGACCTCCTCCTTCGATGGTAGATCGTCCTCCTCACGCAGGTTGACACCCTTTGTCTCGAGGTATGTCTCAAGTATCTTGTCGACCAGTGTATCCGAGCCTTTGGGGTCCCTTTCCCGCCCCATTTCCTCAAACTCATTCAAGCCCCTTCACCACCACGGCATGGGAAGATGTTGTAGATCATCTCATCTTCACCTCAAATGCGGTTCTCCGATTCGGGCTCGATGGAGAAGAGGGGCGTGCTGAGGTATCGCTCTCCCGTGTCCGGGAGGATTACCACTATGAGCTTGCCTTCATTCTCCTTCCTCTTCCCTACTTCAATTGCGGCATGGGCCGCCGCGCCGGAAGATATCCCACACAGAAGCCCCTCCTCCCGTGCCAACCTCCGGGCCATGTCCATCGCTTCCGCGTCCGTCACCTTGAAGATCTCATCTACGAGTTCCAGACGAAGTACATCTGGGATGAAGCCGGCCCCGATCCCCTGTATCTTGTGAGGCCCCCTCGTACCCCCTGAGAGAACGGGAGATGCTACCGGCTCCACAGCTATTGCTCTGAAAGAGGGCTTGCGCGCCTTTATCACCTCGGCGACGCCCGTGATCGTGCCGCCGGTACCAACGCCGCTGACGAGGATGTCGACCTTCCCGTCCGTATCACTCCATATCTCCCCCGCGGTCGTCTCCCTGTGGATCTTGGGATTTGCGGGATTCTTGAACTGTTGGGGCATGAAGTAACTACTGTCCTTCGCAGCCATCTCCTCCGCTCGCCTGACAGCTCCAGGCATGCCCTCAGCACCGGGAGTGAGGAGGATCTTCGCGCCCAGGGCCTTCATGAGCGCCCTCCTCTCGACGCTGAACGTCTCTGGCATGACGAGCGTCAATCGATAGCCCCGTGCCGCGCAGACGAACGCCAACGCGATGCCCGTATTACCGCTCGTGGGCTCGAGGATGGTCGTATCGGGCTTGATCGATCCCCGTTCCTCGGCCTCGGCGATCATGCTCACCCCGATCCTATCCTTGACTGAACCAAGGGGATTTCGGCCCTCTACCTTACCGACAACAGTCGCCACACAGCCCGCCGTGACGCGATTTAGGCGGACCAATGGCGTATTGCCGATTGTCTTTGTCACGTCCTCATAAATTCGCAATTCATAATACTGTTCTATAACGGCGTTATATGTTTTTATCTTAACATTAGCGTATAACAGTCTATTATACGTATCCTAGAACGTAGTTAGTGATGCCGAGGAAGAAGCCCAGAAGCCAAAGAATTATGGTCACCTTCATCCACATCTTTATGTTTCGAAACTTCCTGAAGCCCCAGGTGGTCCCAAGAACTGTGGCAGATCCGCCTATCAACGCATGGCCAAGCGTCGTCGAACCAATTGCGGGATAGTATGTGAGCAAGGGCAGTAGGTTGATTACGATGGAAGGAGCCATCACGATGAATATTGAGGCCATATTCATCGCGGCGACGACCTTCATTATCGTTTCATGGGAAGGCAAGTTTCGTTTCTTTGCGAATACGTACCCAAAGATGAGGAGGAGGAAGATGACAACCTGGAAGAGCAGATTCAGGTCCGCCTGCAGACCTGCCCTCGTGCCCAGTAAGCCATCCATGTCTTGGCAACCGGTCCATCCGCTATAAGTATATTTCTTGTTTAGGAACTTCCAACGTGAACATTCCATTGGCATTAGCGTGATTCTTGATCGACTATGTGCTCTAAGTAAGTTATGTCACTATGCGCCACTCATGGCTATAGATGTTCATCGCCTCGCCCCTCGCAAAGCCGACGAGGGTTATGCCAGATTCTGTGGCCAACTCTATTGCCAGATGGGTCGGGGCTGATAGCGATATGAGTATTGGTATCTCCCTCAGGACCGCCTTCATCAAAACATCGGAGGAAACGCGTCCTGTCAACAGCAGGATCTTATCTTTGGTGGAGATCCCCTTGATTGAGCACGTGCCCAGGACCTTATCAACCGCATTGTGCCTACCTATATCATCCTTGAAGAGGATGATCCCATCTGGTTCGCATATGGCTGCGCTGTGGACTCCGCCGGTTGACCTGAAGAGCTCGGACGCTTTCTGGAAGCCCTTGATAATGGCGACGATCGATCTTGCCGAGACAGTGAGTTCCGATGTGATCTTCCGAGCTCGAAGGAGCCCCAGGAGCCTGTCCGCAGATGTGTCCGCTGAACCGCATCCAGATGATATTGAAGCGATTCGATCAGCAACTTCTTTTTTATCACGGGTCTCAACCTCTATGATGCATTCATCTCCCTTGACGAAGAGGTTTAGGACATCGGCATGACTGGTGATGATCCTCTCGGACAGGAGGAAACCCACAGCAAGGCTCTCGAGGTCCGATGGCGTACACGCTAGGCTTGCGACCCTTGTGCCGTTAACGACGATCGAGTATATCGCTTCCTTCACGACGATGTCCTTCCGTCTCGCGCGCCGATTCCCCTGTACCTTCACGATCTCTATGGTTTCGACAGGCGATGATACGTTATCATCCAATGTGCGTTCCCCCATTAAATTGAATCGGTTTTCAAACTGGGCGTGATGATGGCCCTCAAAACCTCTGAGGGTTTCTCCGCCATGAGTTCTATTGCCTTCTCGGTCTCTTCCAACCGGAACCTTTGGGTTATGAGTGGCCCAACGCTCACCATTTTCTTTGACAAGAGCCTGATCGAGGTCGGATAATCCCTGCAGAACCCGAGTATGCCAAGCAGCCTCATCTCCTGTAGAGTGATCTTGCTCAGGCAGATCTCGTCCACTTCGCGGCCGGAGAATCCAATGCACATTATGGTTCCGCCGGCACGGGCAAGGTCGGTTGTCTCCCGTAAAGTCTGGGGTGAGCCAACGGCCTCTATAACATAATCGTAGCCATCGCCCTCGGTTGCTGCGATCATCTCAGGTCGCGGATCCTGGATTGATGAATTGAAGACCAGGTCAGCACCCAGGTCCTTTGCCAGGGCCAGCTTACGTTCCACAACATCCACTATGTGCACGGTGGCTCCTGAGAGCTTCGATACCTGTAAGACCAGCAGACCTATTGCTCCTGCCCCTATTATCGCAACGGTCTCCCCGCAGCTGATGCCACACCTCTTGACCGCATGGACGGCCACGGAAAGTGGTTCCACCAGCGCGGCCTCCTCGAAGGTGACGTTGGCAGGCTTATGATGGAGGAAGTCCGAATTCGCGAGCATATACTCCGCGAACGCCCCTGGGACGTTGTGGCCTATTATCTTCGGGTCCTTGCAGGTGTTGTACTGCCCCCGCCTGCATCCCGAGCACTGGCCACAGAGTTCGAAGAACGTTTCCACAGCGACCTCGTCCCCAATTTTAAAACCACTCGCATCAGGACCAAGTTCCGCGACTACGCCAGAGCACTCGTGGCCGAGAATGTTAGGATAGGTCACGAGTGGATGCTTGCCCAAATAACCCGAAACGTCCGAGCGGCAGACCCCGACGGCCCTTATCTCGACCAACGCCTCCCTCCCCTTGGGTTTGGGCTTGGGGATCCTCTGAAGCCTCAGCACCTTCGGTTCCTCGCATACTACGGCATTCATTGTAACATAGTTTATTTGCATGCGATGTTCCAGCTTTTTTCGACGAGTTTAGGAATTAAGGGTTCCGATGTCCCAATCCAAAGAGCTGGCTCGAAAACATCATAGGAAAAATGTGAGGGATGTTAGAGGCCTCTATGTCGCCACAATCTTCGTTCTACTATTTCTGACAAACTATGTTGAAATCATACAAGTTTTTTAAACTATTCGATAGCTTCCTTGCGTCCTTAACGATGATGGCCACGATACCATTACTTGAGGTTATGTGCGAAGCCTTTTTATTTCGAAGGCGGAAAACGAACTCATGCAAGAAGCTTGGAAGGTACTACCTGAGGGTGTGATTCCGAAGGACAAGAGAATCGTGGATGTCAAAAGGCTTGACATGCTGGTCGAACTAAGAAACTATGGCAAGAGGGAGTGGCTCAAGAGGGCGGAGGAGCTAAGGAGGCACATCCTCTTCGCGTGTGGCTTTTCGCCGGAGCTGGAAAGGAAAGGCCTGAACGCCCAAGTCTTTGGCAGGATAGAGCACGCGGACTACAGCGTGGAGAAGGTCTTCTTCGAAAGCCATCCTGATTTCTATGTCACGGGAAACCTCTACAGGTCACTCGATGGCGGAAGGCACCCCGGGATCCTGAACCCTCACGGCCACTGGAGCAACGGAAGGCTTGCCGAGGACGTCCGGGCGAGGTGCATTAACTTCGCAAGGCAGGGGTACGTCGCGTTCCTTTACGACATGGTAGGCTACAATGACAGCAAACAAGTGGACCACAAATTCGGTGGCCCCAGGGAAAGCCTCTGGGGATTGAGCCTGATGGTCCTTCAGACGTGGAACAGCATCAGGGCCATAGACTTCCTGCAGTCCCTCGACGACGTGGACCCCGAGAGGATCGGGTGCACAGGGGAGTCGGGAGGTGGAACCCAGACATATATGGCGGCCACGCTCGATTCGAGGATCAAGGTCGCAGCCCCGGTTTGCATGGTCTCAGCCCACTTCCAGGGCGGCTGCCTATGCGAGAACGCCCCGAGCTTGAGGTTGGACACCAACAACGTGGAGATAGCCGCCCTCATGGCCCCAAGGCCGATGCTCTTGGTATCAGCTACCGGGGACTGGACGCGCAGAACCCCTTGGGTCGAGTATCCGTTCATCAAGAGGATCTACGGTTTCTACGGCGCTTCTACCAAGGTGAAGGGCTTCCAGGTCAACGCCCCTCACAATTACAACAGGGAGAGCAGGGAGGCAGTTTACGAGTGGTTCGGCAAATGGCTATTGGGCGAATCCGATCTAGAGAAGTTCAAGGAGAGGCCCTACGAGTTGGACAGGGACCAAGACATACTCGTGTTCTCCGGAAGGGAGAGGCCCGCGAATGAACTGGACGCCCGCGGCTTGGTTGCCCATATCGTATCGATCTCCAAAGGCTCCCTGATGGGGTTGAAACCCAAAGATGCGGGGAGCCTTGTGAGGTCCAAGAAGATCATGGCGGGAATGATGGAAGGATGCCTTTCGGTCGAGCCAAATCCGAAGGTGGAGGCCACGTTTCGGAGTAAGAAGCACATCAAGCCCAAGGCCATCTTGACGAAGCTCACGATCGGCAGGAAAGGCATGGGCGAGGAGATCCCCGGCATACTGTTGCAGCCAACCAAGAGGACGGGGTTGGGTACGCTGGTCGTACACCAAGACGGTAAGTCGAAGCTCTTCGACGGACGGGATCCAAAGCCGTTGGTCTCGGGACTCTTGTCGGCAGGACATGACGTCCTATCGGTTGATTGCTTCCTCACTGGAGAACACGAGGCCCCGATCGGATCGAGGAGGGAGATCACGGCGTGTCAAGTCGACTATTACGAGACTTACAATAAGACCGATTCCGCGCTGAGGATCCAGGACATCCTCACCTCGTTCTCATTCCTGCGGAATTCCTGCAGAGAGATCAACATTGTAGGCCTTGGCGATGCCGGTGCGTGGTGCCTGCTTGCCTCGAGCGTTGCAGATGGCATCGAATCCGTAGCCGTCGACCTTAACCAGTTCGCTGACGATTCCGAAGAGCATTGGATGAAGCTTTACGTCCCTGGGATCATGAGGGCCGGTGGGCTCAAGGCCGCTGCTGCAATGAACGCGCCCAGGAGATTGTTGATCCACGATGCCAGCAGCGAATTCGATAGGAAGTGGGTAGAAAGTTTCTACCGGGTCCTATCCGCGGAAGAGAAACTCACGATCTCCAGCGAAAAGCTTGACCGTGAAGCCATTTTGGACTGGGTGATAAGGAAAGTTTAGATAACAAACGAAATTCATCTCATCCCCAAATAATTTAAAATTTCCTTAACTGTCTTTCGAGGGTCGTTATGAGTGTTATTTATCCTCAATTCATTCTTCAACGGTTTTCTCTGTTTTAGCATCTTATTATATTCTAAGGCACGTTCAACGTCCCTAAAACCACTATCCCTTTGAGGGTCGATAACCCTTTTACGTAGTTCTTCATCACGAACGACCAACGAACCAGAGCTGTCTTCCTCCTTGAAAATATTTTTGCCAACTTCAATGCTTTGTCATCTTTGAGATCGTTGATTATGACATTCTTGTATCCATTTCTGATGTAGTTCTTTAAGATAAAGACCAAATTCTCAAAGGACATCAGCTCTTCCCTATCATTGGCTTTTTTCCACTCTCTATCCAAATGGAAAATCCTCAAATTGCCGAAATCGATTAGGGGGGAATCGAGATCCTTTTGCAACAACTCAGAGACGGTGGTTTTTCCGCTACCTGGGGCACCTGTGAATATTATCAGATCGTGCTTTATCATTCGTGTGCTTCTCAACCTCGGTTACTTGGCCGATCTTTATGGCATTTTTCCTCTAAGCTGCACGCAAAAACCCACTTCGCCTGTAAGCACGTGACCTGTCAACGTCCTGTGAGAACCTAATCCTTCTGCCTTATCAGTAACCAATTGTTCCCTTTCCACCTTTCAACGCGGATCAGGCCATAAATTCCATTGAGCTTCCTCCCGTCAAAACGCAATACCAATCTGCCTTCGCCCTTCTCAAGGAGCTCGTACTTGCCCTCATCCCAAGTTTCTACTCTTCCACTCCTCGCAGATCTCTCCTTGCTCAAATCCTCGTGGCTCATGTCCTCGATGGAATGGTCTCCCACCTGTATGGCCAACCTTCGCGTCCCCGATTCCAACAAGGGCTCCTTCGGGATCGCCCAACTCTTGGCCACGCCATCCATCTCCAACCGAAGGTCGTAGTGGAGCCTTGAGGCCCAGTGTGCCTTTACCGTGAACCTTTTCATCCCATCCTCCTCCACATTTACCAATTCGCAGACCGTCCTCGACTAGTACATCAATCCCTTCTGGATGCTCGCATTGTCAATCGCAACCGAATTTATCAACATATTCCTGTTTTTTCAGCGTAAACGAATATCCGCCATCTCCTTCTCTCCCCATGTACCTCATCCCCGTCTTCTCCATCACCCTTTTCGACGCAGTGTTCTCGGCAGACGCGCCACTATCAACCTGGGTTAGCCCTAATGTGCAGAAAGCGTGCTTTAAAACCGCCTTCGCCGCCTCGGTTGCCAGACCTCTCCCCCAATATGCTCCCTTGAGCAAGTAAAACAGGACAGGATTGGGCTTGTTAGAATCGCGATGATCCAACCCACACCAGCCGATGAACGCATTATCTTCCTTGTATATAATAGCAAGACACAAATGGATGAATTTCCCAGTTTCATTCCTTTCGTGATTATCAAGCATCCATCTGATCTCCTTTCCTGCTTCTTCGTACGATATCGGATGACCATTTAACTTCCAAGTAAGAGCAACGGCTTCAACATCATCCATCGTTACAGTTCTAAGTGTCAGTCTATCCGTCTCGATGTTTACGTTCTTAGCCATTCCACTGCAACCTCATAGAATTATATGGTTGAATTTCTCAGCGCTTTCGTACCCCACGAATCTCCTTTAATCAATATCCAGATGGGACCATCTCCAACGTTAAAGTTCCTTCACTTTCCCTTCTTATTGTTGTCTTTGTCCCGACATGAACTACTAGGATGAGGTGCTGTTTATTATAGGGACATCTTGATACATGCAGTTTAGGGGCTTCTAAGGATTGGGTATCTCCGCCAACGTAGAAAATATGAAACTTGCCATCACAATTCGGATTAGCGCACTTTGTCTGGCTCAATTTCAATCAAAACCTCCAAAGGCTATAGCAGAGGAAGGACTTCCCCCACAAATACGTCTATCTGCTCCTCCGTTCGTTCGGGAGGAAGGACGCCCAACACGAAATGTTCCACTCCCGCATCTATGAAAGCCCCAACGCTCTGGGCGACGTCCTGGGGAGTTCCATATGCAGCCATCTGCCTGAGGACCTCAACTGGCGCATCGTCAGCCGATTGGGGCACGGGGTGACCGAGCCTCCTCAAGGACCGACTATTGAGCCAGAGCATCGTTGGTCTCGCCAAGGGCTCGAAACTCCTCCTTATGGCCGATACATCCTTTCCCACTAGGGTGTAAAGTAAAAGCCCATTGCGTATCGCATCCGCCCGTCTACCGGCCTTTTCAGCGCATTCTCGAACATACCTCAGATCGTCCTTGAAGAGTCTGGGGGTTGTGGTCATCGGCAGCCATCCGTCGGCCATCTCGGCTGCGAGTTTCATCGTCCTAGGATGATTGGCACCGAGCCAGATCGGCGGATGGGGCTTCTGAAGTGGCCTTGGCACTAACCTGGCGTTCGCTATCTTGTAATAGGTGCCAGCGTAATTCGTGCTGTCTTCAGTCCACAGGGACTTCATAACCTGGATCGCCTCGGCCATGCGACGCACGGGCGTGGGCACAGCTGTAAAACTGTAGGAGGCGTCTGCCCCCCCAGCGCCTATGCCGCAGATGGTCCTGCCTCCGCTGACCCAGTCTATGGTCGCAAGGGCCTTCGATAGCGTCACTGGATGGTGGCGCTGGATGGCGATGACGGATGAACCTAGCGTAATTTTCCTCGTGGCCTGGGCGATTGCCGCCCAGACTGTAAAGGGATCCAGAACTTCCTCGTGTGGGAAGCCGTGAAGGTCGTCGTAGACCCAGAGGGAGCCGAGCTTCAGATCCTCTGCCTTTAGGGCGACCTTCAGACAACGCGGGTAGGAACCCATCGGGAGAAGGAATCCGAACTTTGCCGTTCGAGCCATGCTTCCTCGCATCATCTTCTAGGTAATAAGCGTCAATATCGTTATCTCCAGCTTATGCCAGTTTTTTATAATAGCTTGCAGCGCACTTTACAATCTACAGCAATTTCCTGTCCCCAAGCTTCCCACGAAGGATGTCCGTTATCCCCTCTAAACTTCCGGGATAACCGAAGGACGCTTCCTCACCGTCGATGAACACCCCCTCCGCGTTACCAAACTTCTCCACGACTGCCTTGTCCTTCGTGTCGTGTTCCCTAATTACGACCTTCTCCCCGAAATTCCTAGCCGCCTCCTTAACGAGTTGCCTCGTAACGTAGAGGGTGGGACACTCGCCATCATCGAACGTGTCGATCGCCAGTTTACCCTCTACGAGCTTGATCTTGGGTTTGTCGATTTTCTCCTTTTCGTGTTTAGGTGCCTCTTCATTACCAAACTTTACCATCATGAGTGATATGTTCGCTTTATCGTTCATATCCACAAATCCAAACTTCTTGAAGAATCCCTTGGGCATGTGCTCCCAGACGGTAGCACCCACGATCAATCCCTTACTCCCCCTGCAATCCGCCAAGCAAGCGTTCATGAGCGCACGGCCGACACCTCCACGACGGCTTTCCTTGTCGACGTCAATGCAACCGATCCGAATCCAGCCATCGCTCCTAGGATAATAGTCAATCCAGCCCAGCCTCTCTCCGCCCTCAACCGCGATCTTTCCCCGAACCTTACCGTCTTTCAAATTCCACAGCAGGAACTTCCTTCTCTCCTCCCTTCCTCCCTCCCTACCACAGAGGGCCTGCGAAACGTTCTCCTCCGTCAAATCCACGATTTCCATCATTCCACCCCGCGCGAGCCTTCTCCTCCGTTGTTTATTCTACGGCATCTCCCAGAGCTTATAAACAATATCACATCACATTACAATTCGTGGTAGTAATTACAGTTCCATTACGAAGGATCTTCCTCTAATACATGAAGATCCTCACATGATTGAGCTTCCCCTCGAGTTATCCCCATAACCTTAAATTAAGGGATTCCCAAATGGGCTGAGAAACTCATGAATGCCCTGGAAGCGATTATCTCGCGACGAAGTATCCGCAAGTACACAGCACAGCCCATTCCCGAGGCCGTGGTCGATAAGCTTCTGTCCGCGGCCATGTCCGCTCCATCCGCAGGCAATGAACGGCCTTGGCATTTCGTCGTCATAACCGACAGGCAGACGCTCAACGCGATTCCGAAGATCCACAGCTATTCCCAAATGCTGACTTCCGCACCACTGGCCATCCTCGTCTGCGGCGATTCGACCTTGGCTAAACACGAAGGCTTTTGGGTCCAAGACTGCTCGGCCGCGACGGAGAACCTCTTGATCGCCGCCAATGCTGAGGGCCTGGGAGCGGTTTGGCTCGGCGTTTATCCACGCGAAGAACGTGTCGCAGGCATTCGCAGCCTGCTGGGCATCCCCGAGCACGTCACTCCATTTGCGCTTGTCTCCCTCGGCTTCCCTGCGGAAAGCAAGCCCACCGTTGACCGCCACGATGCCGCTCGGATCCACCGCAACCGATGGTAGGATTGCGACGCGCCTTTAAGGTGCTGTGTCTTATAGTACTTCTTTTTAATGAAAAGTCAATCGAGTTGAACAACTCACGTAGGCTCGAATGACAATCAGAGACCTTTGATGATTGTTAGGATTTTCGAAGTTCGTTTGCATTCTGCGCTATCTTCGTTGCAGCTGCCACTATGTCGTCCATGTCTTCCCTCGTTCCGAGGAGCATCGAGTGATCTAGCGAAACGATCTCCTCCTGCACCGCCCTCTCAGCAACCGGACATCTGACCTTTGAATAATCATACGATACGTTGAAGTACCTAGGATCGGCAAAGAACAGATCGTCCCTGTATAGTGGAGCGAATCCAATGCCCCAAACCGGTATGCCCTCGGTATTCATGGCCTTCACGAAGACATCCCTGTGTGCTCCGCCGAACGTCCCCTTCTCATACTTGAAGGAATAGTAGTAGCCGTTCTCCCTCGTCAGCCTTTCGTCCCGCTTCAGGGGGAGGAGCCCGACCTTCTCGAGTTTTCGGTTGAGGTAGACCGAGTTGCCCTCCCGCCTCTTGATCTGTCCACCGATCCTCTTCAGCTGCTCGAGGAGTATGGCGGCCTGGAACTCGGTGATCCTGTAGTTATAGCCCAAGACCCTCTGGGAGGACCTTTGGTTCGGCTTCGCTGCGAACTTTGGATCGAACCTCCCGCTGTTCACGTACGCATGGCAGAGCTCGTTCACCTCGGCGCTGTTGGTCAGTATTATGCCTCCTTCGCCGCATGTCATGGTCTTGCTCTGCTGAAAACTGAACCCGGCCGCGTGTCCGATCGAGCCAGCACCCCTGTTCCTCCACTTCATCCCGTGGGCATGGGCGCAATCCTCCACGACCACAAGCCCGTGGCCACCGGCAACCTCCATGATCCTGTCCATGTCCGCCATCCTGTGCCCCAGATGGACGGGCATTATCGCCTTGGTCTTCGCGGTTATAGCCTTCTCAACTTCGTTCGGGTCGATGCAGTATGTCTCCGGGTCGACATCCACGAGCACCGGCACGGCTCCACAGAAGAAGACGGCGGCAGCGCTGGCATAGAAGGTCAATGCCGGCAAGATCACCTCGTCCCCCGCGACCACGCCCGTTGCCTTCAGGGCCACTTCGAGGGCCTGAGTGCCGCCATTCGTGCAGATTCCGTGGGCGGCGTCCTGAAACTTCGCAAATCTCCTCGCGAACTCCAGCTCGAGCGGACCCACGTATGACCAGTTCCCACTCCTCATCACTTTCGTGATCGCGCTGACCTCATGCTGGTCATGAATGGGCCACTTCGGGAATGGCCTCCTTCGAACGGGTTTGCCACCATTCAGGGCTAGAACGGCCGTACGGACATCACCGATCGACTGGCTGAGATCACGACATTTAATCCTTTTCGATCTTCCCCATGAGCTGGAAAGCCTTAACTACGATATGACCCGATGGTTCGGAAATGGCAGGTGTTAAGAGCCATTCATCCCAAGCCATGCCTCTTTCTCGTCGTCCTCCTGCTCTCCACTTGCCTAGTTCCCCGCTCCTTTTCTGAGACCATCAGCGTAGTCCATCTTACCTTCGTAGTCTCCACATCGTCCGATTGGACAACTCTCACGTTCAATAACCTAACGCTTCTGAATTTCAGCAATCATTTCACAACTGGCCAGAATGCGCCTCAGCTATCTTACTCCATCTCCCCGAGCGTCATGTATATTGGGAAAAGGCAATATGATGAAACAAATGTGACCATGGAGATCGAAGGCTTGGTCCAACCTGGAGGGGGCCAAGTTAATCTCTTGATTGAGAAGGGGGCAATAGGCGACACGATCCTGAGGATATATTTCGAGGGAAGGGAACTGGCGACATTCTCAAGCAGGGGCTCAGTTCCTGGCCACGAGGATACTAACGCGAGGGTCTTTGATCTGACTGGCTTGTTTTCCGACTTGGAGTCCAACATAATGGAAATAAGCCTGGGGAGGATCCTAAAGAGGCCATTAGTGCTATCCTTTTACTATCCGTGGTACGGCAATGACCTCGGCAAATCGGGGGAGCAGTTCCATTGGAGTGACGTTACGTATCAAGGGATTGGGTCATCCACTTACTATCCGCTCTTCGGCCCGTACGATTCGCAGGACGAAAGGCTGATAGGCTCGCACATAGAACTGGCAAAGGCCTCGGGGATCGACGGTTTCATATGCTCGTGGTGGGGGATAGACACCTTCGAGGACAGGGCTCTCAAGGAGATACTGAAGGTCGCCGATTCCGAGGGGTTCAATGTCACGATATATTATGAGACGGTCAGGGACATAAGCCGTGATCAGATTGTAGACGAATTAGCATATGTCATTGAGAGCTATTCGAATGAGCCGTCGTTTCTCAAGATTGATGACAGGCCCGTGATCTTCCTGTATGCCATCTCAGCCTATGACAGGGATGCAGGATTTTGGCAAGATGTCGCCGAAGGGGTGAGGGAGTCTACAAAAATGGATCCCCTGTTCATAGCGGATACCTTCGATTTATCTTATGCCGCGACATTTGATGGATTTCACACATACAACCCGATCTGGATAAAAGAGGAGGATCTCAATAACACATACTCCGATCAAGCCAAGGCCGTGAGGGTCGCGGGGAAGATCTGGGCAACCACCGTCTGCCCTGGATACGATGACCGCAAGATCAGGAGTCCAGGCAATTACGTAAGCAGGGACGGTGGAGCTTTCTACAATCTGACGTGGGAATCGGCCATTCGCAGCGATCCCGACATCGTCCTGGTCTGCACTTGGAACGAGTGGCACGAGGGCACGACCATAGAACCGAGCAGGGAATACGAATTCATGTACCTGATGCTGACCAGATATTGGGCGGCGACGTATAAGGAGGTAAACTTGAGCAGATCATCCCAATTCAGGCCCTCACTTGACCTAAATCTTACGGTGATCAATGGGGAGTTGGGGCTGCGGGTACATAACCGGGGAAATGACGATGCCTTCGGGACAAACCTGTTCGTCAGCTCCGAGGGCATCGGTGGTTCCAGGATCAGTAACGCAATCTACCTGCCGATCAATAGAAGCACGATCGTGCTTTTCATCTCCCTGTTGACCGCTAATGAAACTTACGACATAGCCGTCTCCCCCAGCGGCAGTACGACCCCCAGCGTGAACGGTTTTTATTACTCGTCCTGGGGGGAGAGATCCCTCAGCCCGCTAACGGACACGGATTCCAACGCTCAATACTACCTGACTGTAGACTCGCCATATGGCGACACTGCGGGCAGTGGCTGGTATCACGAGGATTCGATAGCCTATGCCGGATTGGCCTCAAATGGGGTTAATGTAACATCTGGCACACGCCAGCTCTTCATAAGCTGGAGCGGCGATGCCTCAGGCGAAAACTACCTTCAATCTGACCCCATCATCATGGATGGGCCGAAGAACGTAGTAGCCAATTGGACAACGCAATACATGCTCACGATCGAATCGGAGTACGGCTCTCCAGCAGGTGGCGGCTGGCAGAACGCAGGATCCCACGCGACGATTTCGATCGACAGATCGGCACCCGAGTTGGGAGGGCTGATATCCCATGATTTCAAGGAGTGGCAGGGAGCTGGCATCACCGACCCCAGCCTGTCCACCACTACGATCATGATGGATGGGCCGAAGAACGTCAGTGCGATCTGGACTACGGATTACACCTCGCTGACGGCTTTCATTGCAGTGGCAATTTCCGGAATCGTCATAGTAGCGATATATTGGATAAGACGGAGTGCAAAGCGAAGGAAATGAACGCCTATCAGCCCTAAACACTATGTATATTAAATTATAAATCACGCTCTATGAGATGTGCTTGAACCATGAAACTACTGATAGACCACAGGGAGCGAAAAATAATTGGCATCGCCCAGAGCATATGCAGCCAGATCGAGATCGTTTCCCTGCCCCTTGCGGACATCCTGATAGTTGGCGATAAACGTGCCGTCGCGGTTGAGAGAAAGACGGTTACGGACTTCATCAATTCGGTCAGAACCAGTAGGCTGTGGGATCAGCTCCTGAGGTTCATGAAGACCGAATCGATCCTGAATTATCAGATCGTGAGGCGCGTTGTGGTCATCCACGGGAGCTTTGAGAGGCACATATCGGGTTGGGACGATACGAGCATGGCAAGGCTGTGGGCGAGTACGATGGGAGCCTTCCTGGAGACATTGTTCGTGTACGAGACGCCGATAGTCTTCGCCGAGAACGACACGGCTTTGACCGCGCTCCTCAGGATACTCGTCAAGAGGGAAGAGAGCGGGGCGAACGACAAGCTCCCGCCGCCGAGATGGTTCAGGAAACAAGCCAAGCTCGAGCTGCCCACGAAAGATAGAAAGCTCTACGTCCTCGATTCAATCCCTCTCATAGGCGAGTCACAGGCAAAGGCCTTGCTCGATCACTTCGGAAATATCGAGAACGTCGCCAAAGCCTCGAGGGAGGAGCTTCAGCATGTCGAAAAAATAGGCAAGAAGAAAGCCGAGCTAATCTACGATATTTTCCACTAGACGCCATTAATAAAAGCACTTTCCATCATGATAACTCCTGAACATACCTCTAACTTACATGTATGATATAGGATACACCTAATCGAGTCTAACAAATTATATATAGATGAAATTTCAATCGGATATATCGTATGAGGCATATCTGATGTCAAAAGAAAAACTTGCCTTAAAGGGGGGGAAACCCGTAAGAGAAAAACCGATACCTCAATCTCATAGAGGTTATGGATGGCAGTTCATTGGTGAAGAAGAGAAGAAATCCGTCTTTGAGGCTTTAGATGATAGGCTCGCTGGAAGCCCTAGGGGGCCACGGGTCCGCCGTTTAGAAAAGGAGTTCGCCAGCGTAATAGGCACCAAGTATGCTCTGGGATGCGTCAATGGCTGTCTATCGGAACTCATGATCATGGCGGCCTCGGGAATCGGTCCGGGAGACGAGGTGATCGTACCAGCTTTTACATGGTGGGCTCCCGCTCAAACTACCTTGGCTGCTAACGCCATGCCGATAATCGCGGAGGTTGACGATACATTGAACTTAGAGCCTGCGGATTTCGAAGCGAAGATTACTAAGAGGACGAAGGCTGTCTGGGTTGTCGACATGGTGGGTGCTCAGGCCAGAATGGACGAGATCATGGATCGGACTCCAAACTCAGTGTCGGGTCATAACCGTATAACATGCTCGATGCTTGGCCTGTCGCCACCTGTGGTTCAACGGAGTCATACCCTAACTCGGCCAATGTCTTCAACATGTACTCAAACTGGAACATTCTACCTGGAAAGGCCTCAACTTCCTTGAACCCATCGGAATTGCATCCTATCTTTCATACCATATTATTCTCGATAAACCGGTTTCATATTCCATTTAAATGGCTTTCTCCACAAAATGCCTTATTCTACATTATGAGGCCATCGATGACTTCGTTCGAGAAAATAATCATAACATATTGTCGGGGATTAATCATCACCTTTTTTGCATTCTAGCTCTTTGATGACTCATGGTGTCAATTATTCCTGCGCTCATTCGAAATGCGGGACATCAAGCCAGATGTTTCCCTTCATCGCGGCCTCATGGGCTATCAAGCCTGGAATCGTTATATCAGCTGCTCTAACGGCGTTGATGGGTGGCTCCGTATCTTCGTCTATGGCTTTTATGAAATCCCTGATCACATAATATTCACTTGTGCCTTGACCGCCTTTCCTCGCCTCTTCGGGTATGTTCAGATCTGAAATGAAGCAATCGACTGTCCTAGCTTCCCCTCCCTCAATATAGAGCGTTCCCTTACTGTTTTGCCAAGCTGCGCTCCGTCCATTCTCTACAAAACCCTTGGTGCCATAAATGCTGTAGTAAACGATTGGTGGTGCTCTTGGGGCGACCTGACTTCTTAACATCTTTATCGTCGCGCCTTTGTGTGTCTCAAAGATTCCAACCTGCATGTCGATGGCACCTATTCCGACATCCGTCATCATGGTGATCGCCTTGCCAGACGCCGTGGCCTTTACAATTCGATCGTCCAGCAGCAACAACAATGGCCCTATACAATGTGAACAATAATAAAGAGGCGGTCGATTCGCCCTCCACGTTAATTTACCCGTCTTTGGATCCCTTAGGATATCCCTTATTGGATGGACGTACTCACTTTCAGTGTAAAAGATCCTTCCAAGTTTTCCCCCTTGTATGATCTTCTTCCATTCCTGTATGAAATTGTAGTAATAGTAGTTTTCGGCCATCATGTACTTCATTCCAGTCCTCTTCACCGTTTGAACGATCCTATCACAGTCTTTAACGGTGGTCGCCATGCCAACTTCAGACAACACATGTTTCCCCGCCTCCAGAGCCTTGACTGCTTGTTCTGCATGAAAAGGCTCAGGCGACGCTATAAACACTATGTCCAGATCTGCTTTGACGAAATCATCATAATTCTGGAAAACCTGAGAACTCTTTAGACCATACGCTGTGCGCTTTTCCTCTAAAATTACCGGGTTTACATCGCATATGGCATTAACTTCCGTCCTAGTGTGATTTTGGAATTGAGAAACGTAGACAGTCCCTCTTCCCATGCCAACTAGTCCGACTCTTAATTTCCCCATTTACATCTTACTTTGCTCCGTTCAGTAGTGATTGATATATTTTACCTAGACAGGCAGTCGTAGGTGACGACATCGTAATCAGCGAAAGCCCGTATGGCATCCTTCTTCACGAGTCACTCTTCCTAGGAACATCGAGTGACTAAACGTCACAATCTTCTCCTGCGCCGGCCTCTCAGCAACCATACATCTGACCTTTGAATAATCATACGATGCGTTGAAGTACGGCGTTACGTCGATATTAGAGGACTACCTAGCAGGGGAGAAAGCGGGCTCGGCTTTGGGCAGGAACCGCCCTTCTACTGGGGATTCTAACGGAAGGAGTTACCATAAATTTGCCATGGTTTTCTAACCCGTTGTCGCTCATCTTCAACTTCGGGATATACAACTATGTTTACATGTTCTTTTTTGCTGGCATTGCAGAGGAATTCGGGTGGAGAGGTTACGCCCTTGACAGGCTTCAAGCACGTTTTAGTGCCATTACCTCCAGCATCATACTTGGTCTAATCTGGGGACTTTGGCATTTGCCTACCTTCTTCATAAGCGGGTCAAATCAACAAGTTGCAGGTTTTGTACCCTATCTGCTGCAGATAGTAGTTTTTTCGATATGGTTTTCCTGGTTGTATAACAACATAAATGGAAGTATCTTGGTCGCCACGATATTCCACGCTATGATGGATTTAACGCTAACAACAGCCTTCCCTGTTACGTCCCTCTTCAAGCCCAGCTCCCTGCCTGTTCTCTACATGTATTTTTCAGGTCTCATCATCCTTGTAGTCGTCTTAGTGGTATGGGGACCTAAAAAACTGGTGCGTGAAAAAACAAGTTAATGTCGATACACGTAAATTTGAAACCAATTCGATAAAAAGTTCTCGGCATCCAGCACTCAGATAATATCCATCATTGACTACGGGCATCTTAACATTGCGATCCTGCCCATACAGTAATCGAGTTCCAACCTGACGTTCCGCAGAAACTCCGTTCCAATTGTTGTTTCTTCAACGGCTTCAAAACTCTCTATGAACCCGTCGAGGCGCAGATCCAATCCTTCAGAAACTAACTTGGCATACGTTCCAGTGGAATTTCTGATAGAACCATCAGCTAGGATGAGTTGGCGTCTCTGAGGAGTGAGTTGGTGCAGGAGAAGCTCCCTGAACACGCCTTCGGGGACCAGCGCGAAGCCTTCATACCCGGTGTCTATGACGGCTAGGATCTCCCCTTCCCTCGGATAACGCGCACCCATCAGGGGATTTTCTAGCGCAAGCCTCACAACGGGAGTCGAATCGAGGAAATATGCGCTCATTGCCTTCTGGCCCTGATACCGGCTCTGGCCACCGGCCGCACCCCTTGCGAGGACATTATGCGCAGGCCCCGGGGATCCACGCCCTTGTCCCTGAGCGCTGCCGCAAGCTCGTCGAGGTTCTTCGCCTCAATAACAAGCGTTTCGCCCTTGAATGCGCGGAAGATAATCGATCGCTGTGAGCTCGAAGCCTCCAGCCTCGCTATGTAGCTGCGAACCGCGTTGTCTATGACCTCCGATAGGCCTCCTCGGCTTGAGCCATAGAGCTGCTTGACAATCCTGCGGAGCATGTTCTCGGTTTCGTCCTTCAGGACTATCGTTAAAGTGCCCATAATGATAATTCTACATACATAGTATTTAAATATTATGTAATTATATATTACTAGAGAAGTGAAAGGCATTCTGGAGAGATAGATTTTCATCGATAACGAAAAGGCGTGAGGTGTCTGCTCGATGTCGACATCGTCCTCAAAAATAAGTTTCTGTATCTCACAGAAACTCACCTAGAAGCCTTACCTTCGAGCGCAATGAGAACCCAAGGATGAGCTTCAGGCGCTTTTTTCTTCAACCTTGAATACAAGGCCGAGTTGCTTCATGAAGCCAAAGTCATCAAATCTTTCCCACAATTCCACGAACTTGCCGCCAGCAATGCGATAGATCTCGATCCCCCAACTCGTCACCTTCTTATTTGTAGGGGGGATCCCCATAAATTCACCTTTGTGTGTGCCAGTAATTGTCCAGCGCACCGCTACCTTGTCCCCTTCGACGATCATGTCATCGATGTTCAAATGAGCGTCGGGAAGCGCGCTGTAGACCTCGCTGGTATTTCGTTTGAAGTCCTTAAGGCCGCCTATATTCCCGCCAGTGCTAGGGTGCCAGACGAAGTCAGTGGTGAATAACTCATCTAATACGGCCATGGCGGCCGCCTTCCCCTTATTGAACTCCTCAAAAAAATGACGCTCAAGCGCTTTAATTTCTTCTACTGACATAACAGATCACCCGTTTATTAATAGAATATATATTTATTTTAGTTCGAGCTTGGTCGTTCAATAGACTAACGGGATGAATTTCTTGGTCCTCTTCATGTACTCTATGTATTCCTCCCCGAATCTTTCGATTAGCATACTCTCCTCTATCTTCGTCCTGTATAAGATCAGAGGGATGAGGGCCAGCATCATGATGAACCCGTACAAGCTTGAGAACACCAAGGGGATCCCTAAGTCGTATATGATAGCTGCGAGAGATATCGGGTGCCGCACATACTTGTAGATGCCATATTTTATGAGCCTGTGATCTCGCAGCGTCCTCAGCCCATATGAATAATACCTGCCCAAGGTCAACCTTCCAACCATGCGTATGGTCACCCCAACGATGAAGAGGGCTATTCCTGCGACGTTGATCGCACCCATCCTGAAAACCATCTCCTGAGCCTTCACGAAGTCCCATGTCGTGATGACCAATGCCGAGAAGAACACCAGCGTTGCCAATATGACGAAAACCCAATCGCTCCTTTCCGTTTGAAACAACGCCTTCACCGATTCGCCAGCATTACCAGAAGCCAATTATCGCTGTCCTCCTTTTAGCCTTTCACTGGTGAGTGTATTCTTATTCTAATGGTCGGATGAAACTCACCTGATGAGGCTCCCTTGTCGAATGCAACCAAAAATATACTAACTGCGACCGAGGCCACGATCAGGATAAGGGCCCCCTTCATTTTCTCCTTAGCCCATGCTTGTTCCATTCTTCGGTAAATGTTATATATGGAAATATGCATTCCAATTATCAAGGGAAGGGCGTTGGCAATTATTTCCAGTGCGGAGACTAGGGAGACTGTCGGACCGATTACGTTATTTTCGATAGCTATACTGAGTGCAACCTTGACGGTAGTCTGGGGCTTCTTCATAGCCCTATTGCCATCCGTCGCATTCTGCACGCAAAACGTCAGCAATCTGATACCCACGCCGGGCGTGGAGTTCATGGGCCTCCCACTACTTATGTTCCTGGTAGTCATCGTGCTGAGGAGGATCGGACCAATAGGGGAGCGATTGACCACTACGAACATCGTCTATCTATACGTCGCCTCAATTGGCGTCGCCTATTTCGCGAATACAACATACCCATGGCACGATGCCGGCATGACGGTACTGACAAGGCTCTATACCTCAGAGAGCTTCATGAGCTATATACCGGAATTCGTGGCACCCTCTAAAGACGTGGCCCAGCGCCTCATCGCTGGAGTGGGTAGTGTGTCAGCGATACCTTGGGATAGTTTATTCCCAACGATCTTGTGGGAATTCCTTCTAGTTGCCCTCTTCGGGGGCATCAGCGTCGGACTCGGAAGCATACTCCGACGCGAGTGGATCGAGGTGGAGCGCCTACCATTTCCACACGTCATGGTCGCATATTCCTGCCTCTCGAACATCGAGAACATGGGCACCAAGAAGTGGTTCACCAAGAGGGTATTCCTCACGGGAGCATTGGTGGGAGCCGTCATCGGAATTCCACTGAGCGGGTCTACCCTCTTCCCCTGGTTCCCGGATGTCTTCTCCATGCGCGCGAACACATGCGGCCCCGGATCGCAGTGGTTCGCCCCATCGGACATCCCCTGGCATCTCGGGATGGCCAAGCACATCCCGCTATACGTTTTGCTACTGTTGACCCCGCTGAACGACCTGCTGAGCGTCCTCATCTTCACCCTCATCATGGAGATAGGTGTCTTCGGGTCTTTCTATGGGTTCGGAGCGTATACGGGCATGACCAGCATCGGGTTCTGCGGCAGGAACTGGTGCAGCCCGACGCCCTATACAAATCCGCCGCTTTACCTCGCGAGCGTGAACTCGGGGGCCATGCTCGGGCTTTTCATCGCAACGATCATCTCCCAAAGGCAATACTTACTCAACACCATAAGGTCAGCGCTGGCTAGAGGAGGCGGCGGCGATAGGGAGAAGATCGAGGGCGAAGAGCCGATGTCCTACAGGGCCTCCTGGATCATGATCATAGCGTCCTACATCATGATCATGATATTCTTCATCTACACCGGGTTTAGCCCGTGGATGTCGTTCGTGCTCCCGCTCTCGGGCATCATAACTTGGTTCGTCATGGCCCAGCTCTGGGGAAGGGTGGGCTTCATGGTCGAGCCATGCTACGACTTCACTCCGGCCCTCATAAGGCTCTTCGCCTGGCCAACTGGATTCAGGCCCGACGTGATCTCTACGGATGCGGCCCTCGCCCCGACAATGAGCAGGGAGTGGATCGGGCACCAATCGATCGCTGGCTGGGGCGGTTCCTTCTACTCGACATTGGCGTCATACCAGATGGCGAGGCTTTCCGGCGTTAAACCGAGGAACGTGCTGAAGGTCCTGCTCGTTGCGATGTTCACTGCGATGTTCTTCACCCATGTCACCCAGATCCTAGTCCCGGGATTAGTCGGGTGGACCAAGCTCAACTACGGGAATGCGGCTCCCGATCTGCTGGGGCACTATGACGGGAATTTCTGGAACAGACCCGTGAACGAACCCCTGACGAATGTGGCTACGAATATCGCCCTTGGGTTCGTGTTCATGGTGGTCATGAGGTTGCTATACGCGAGGTTCCTCTGGCTGCCTGATCCCCTGATGTCCATCGTGGCTTGGGACTGGGTTATATCGCTTCACGGTACGTGGACCGCCTGCCTCTTTGCGTACGTCGCGAAGTTCATCATCCTGCGCATCGGAGGCAGCAAGTTCTACGAGGAGAAGGTCATACCCTTCGTCGGAGGCTTCATGCTGGGAACGACCGCGGAGGTACTCCTGGCCGCCCTCACGAGCTATGCAATGTCTCCCAGGGTATTCTAGGTCCTAGCATATGCTTTGAATTGCACCGTAAACATATCAAGGGAGAACCCTTTCCTCACGGCCAAACCGAACTCCAATCCGCTACCCTTTCAAAGCAAGAAATCTTATTATCAAAAAGTAGATTCGTAGGGACGGTTTGAATACAAAAATGCACGCGACACAATTTGACGCGCTGGTATGCGGTTGGTGATCTGGTTGCCTTCTAGCGATTCACAAGGTTCCCTGCGCGACCTGTTGGCCAAAGCGCCGAACATGCTTTGGAATCCACACGCCTACCCAGAACTTATCGACAGGATTCAGTTAGTCAACTACACGGACGACGATGGGGTCTGGTTCTACCTGTCGACGAAGCAGAAGAGCGTTTTGCTTGGTAAATGAGTGTTTGCCTTTCACTCGCTTTTCCTTTTTCGCATCCCTAGGATGATGATAATCGATGCTATCGCTATAAGGGGTAGAGCTACCATAGAGACGTTCATGATGTTAATCTCATTCCTGTAATACGCTATCGCGTCAAGTGGTTCCGTAACACTAACTGAAATACCGCGTTCCATGTGAACAACGTCATTGATCGTGTAGTGATCGAGCACGTAATCGTAGAAGAAGTCCTTTGTCATTTTTCCCTCCGCTTCATATTGGAAGGTTACGTTCTCATCGTACCATCCTTCATATTCCTTGACCAGAGAGGAGTCCTTGGAAGATTGGATTGTCACCTCGTGTTCTTTCGCCCAATTCGCATTGATCAACGTCGAGTGGCTTATCCCAATAATGTCGAAAGGAAACGATGCGGATTCATGATCCCCGGTCCATCCCATAAATCTGTAACGGGTATAGTTCGACAAGTAGTAGTATGTCGTCGCATTTTCCGTTACGAATGAATAGGGGATATCATCGGACGAGAAAATAGCCCCCTATCGACCCAAGTTTGAAAGTCCGCACCAGGGGGTAAATCGCCGATCACTAATTTGTAACCTAGAGTAAACTGCGAAGATGGCAGGAAGTGAACGTTTTCCGATCTGCTGTCCACCGTTATAAGCCATTTATGTTCGCTTGTCGTGCTCCATTTCCAAGTTCCGCTATCGGTTATGTACGTTTGATTGCCTTTACCATAAAAGGGCTGAGTCGGTGTCAGTGAAACTAGGTCCCTTACCTCGGAATTGGGCTTGTACTCAACTGTTCTTATACCCTCTTTCAGCCCAATGCTGATGACAACCACAAGGGTGTATGTAATGCCTATTCTCGGATCTCGTATATTGCATTCCACGTCCTGTTCAGTTTGACTCGGATATAGTGTTTCTGTTTCACCAACAGTTGGCCATGTCACAGAAACGACAGATGACGTCAAGTTATCATTCTCCAATAGCCAGACACGGAGAATGATGGAGGGCCCCAATATCGATTGGGTTTCGAATTCGGACCTCAGGGGCGTCATTGAAAGGGTAATCGTTTGCGTGCCCCCGGGATATTCGATTTTGTTTGGGGTGATTGTCCGTGATGCTGAGAAATCAGTGGTGAATGAACCCGGCGCGAGATCGGGATCAAAGGTTACGCCAACGTGAGTCTCCCCGCCAGGTTCAACGTCAGGAAAAGCAAACTGGTATATGGGATCCCTAGAGAGGAGGGATTCGGGAGGAAATGGTCCGCTAACATCCGAGACCGGAAGATCCGTCGTGAATGACAGCTTCGGGCCCTCGACTACCTTCGAATCGAAGCTATGTATCCATGAGGACAGCATCCTTTGTCCCTCCAAGGTAACATTATATGATACGGAATCGCCTTGAGTCTCATAGTAATAGGTGATTATGCTACCCGAATTTATGAACTCGTCAGGTTCAGCGGAGACAAAGGATACCGGTTGCAAGACGACTAAGAGCGTTGATGTAAGAAGGAGGGGAAGAAGGGCCATGACCACTTTTTTCGTTAAACGTCGCCTCCTTCGAATCGTATTTTTACATTGAAAATTAACTTCTGCCATCCTTCTTTTATCAAATTTACTATGAAGAATGACTTTAAAAGGTTTTGTAAGTGTGGTCGTTTGTTCTTGTAACTTTAATGACAAAAGAGATATAATTAGAATGATAGTCCAAATTCACACATCTGATGACTTATGAACTGCCCGGGAGGATTCTCGGGAAGTCCCTTGGCGGAGTGGTTAGGGGCACGCTTGAAAAGGAGAACGAGAAATCGCTAGAGAAGTTGAAAGGCATTCTGGAGAAATAGATTAAATTAATATCGATTATGCTCTGCCTTTACTCATAAGCACAAGGACCCAGCAACCGCTAGAGCATACATCGATATCGCGACTCAATACAACAAACAATACAGGTAGACTGTCAGTGTGCTTGCAGAGGCCCTCCCTATAAGGTCCTCCTTATCCCGTCCAATGTAGCCCGCGCTTGTGGAACGGAGCCGAAGAAACGCACAAGCTTCTCACAGGTCCCGTAGTCGGTGCAGTGGGCGCAGTTGGGAACCCGGCGTGAAACCCCGCAGGCTCGTATGTCGCATTCGCCGCAGTGGCCGCCCAATCGCTCACTTAGGCACCCGTTGCAGGTTACATAAGCAGCATCGATCTTGGGATTGTTGTGCTCCTTCCGCCACTCGCTGGCTACGCGCTCCTTGGCAACCTCGTCGTTTGCCTGAGTGGCCAGGTAGCCCCTGCACTCGGCACAGTTCAAACCGCAGACCGCGATAAGGCTCATGTGTAAACTGCCTCTTAAATTACCTTATAAGTCTGAAGGCTGAAGCCTGTTAAAGTCCTTATCATCGCTCCAAATTCCATCACAGTCTATGCTCAAGGCAGCAGCTAAGAAAGGAACATCACCCATATCATGCGATCCCATTATCTCTTCGACTTCATTTAATTTGGTCATGATATCCTCCGAATGTATAACCTGCATGTTGGTTAAGAGGATGTCCAACGCAAGCTTAACCTCATTCTCCGAGAGGGCTGTCTTCTCCACGACGAGACACAGATGTTTCTCAATCTCCTCCAGGGCATACTCGGGGATGTAAAACCGGTGATTGGGGCTCATGGGAATGGCCCTTACCTTCGAGCCCTTGATGAGAGCACTAAGGATGATATTCGTATCCACGATGAGCTTCAAGTGCCTTCGGCCTTGACGTATCTCTCGTCGTGCGCGAAAAACGTTATGCCTCTATATTTTATCTAGCTTCAGCCTTTCCATCTCGTCTGCGAGAGGCTATGAATTTCGCTGCTTTCAATATCTCGGCAGCTTCTTCGTTCCTTAATTTGTGCCTTTTATTACCAAGTTCGTTCAGGGCGGAAACTATGTCGGGCATTTTAATAAACCCCCTTCTGAGGCTCTCCAACAATATGGTCCATGTATTCCATATTCTGAGTCCATGCATCTTCGCAAGGTCTGAGAGGGACTTCTCATCAACCAATATTTCGGCCATGCCCTTCCTTGCCAACAGAAGCGTCTTGGCATCCGCGAGGGATATGCTTTCACCTTCTGCCAATTTTTTGGCGACCACATTTTCAGGAACCGACTCTACTACAATCCAGCCTTCTTCGATGGCCTTCCCTATGGCCTGGGCATCAGCGTGACCCAGCCTCATCCCTTCATCAAACGCCTCCCTCTTTACTTCCGGGGTGATCGCAATGTCGTTGAAGAGCCTCTTTATGAGTGACAGCTTGTCGATCTGAGCCAGGTGGATCAGGGGCCCAGCATCAGATACCGCGCGCGGCAACGGTTGACTCCCCGTATCTCGCCTTCAGGTAATCCCTGACGCTCTCCGAATCCCAGTTAAAGGGAACGCCTTCCGTTTCCAGCATCTCCAGAAACTCGCGCAGGGAGACCCCCAACACTTCAGAAGCCCGTCCAGCGGTCAATCTGCCCCTCCCGTAGAGGTGAACGATCCTCTGGCGCAATCCGTCTTCGATGAACTCCTTGAGCAATGTCGAACGGTCAACGTCCTCGAGGGCCCTCACGGCTTCCACCCTCCTCAGATCTCGGCTTGAGAGGCGTATGGTGACTACAGCCCCTTTCTTCAGCATAGTTATTCAACTAAGATGAGAATACATTGTAATACATAAACTTTCCTCTACACATCACCGAAGTATACCTGGATCCGCCCTAAGGATGACATTCTTATCCGACATGAGCTTCAGGTGCCTTTTCCTTCGGCCTTGACGTATCTCTCCGCCATTCCCCTTCTCCTGTCATATTCTGGCGCAGATCCCGCAGACGCTCCTCTTACTCCAGACGCTCCAATATTACCGCCAATGGCCCCCAAAGTGCCCGAAACGCTTGGCTATGAGTTAGAATTATATATATACACATATATGCCCAATCAAGCAGAGAAGATTAGGAGCACTTAATCGGCTGGAGACGAAGGGAGGTAAAGTAAATGGGAATGAAATATGAGTATACGGTCGAAACCGAGGATCTCGCCAAGTACTACGTCATGGCGCAGACTACCGTCAAGGCGCTGGACGGGGTTAGCGTCAAGATCAAGCGTGGGGAATACCTGAGTGTCATGGGTCCCTCGGGCAGCGGTAAGACGACATTCTTCAACATGGTCGGCGGTCTGGACAGGCCAACCAGAGGGAAGATCTACATCGACGAGGTCGACATCGCGAAGCTTGATGCGTATGAGCTGGCGTGGCTGAGGTGCAGGAAAATCGGCTACATCTTCCAGTCCTTTAACCTGATCCCCGTACTGTCGGCGCTCGAGAACGTAACACTTCCCATGATCTTCGCTGGCGTAGGCAGAGAGGAAAGGACCAGGAGAGGAATTGAGATTCTCACGAGGGTCGGACTCGGCGACAGGCTCAACCACAAGCCCGCAGAACTTTCGGGTGGCCAGCAGCAGAGAGTTGCAATCGCTAGAGCTCTTGCAAATAATCCGGTCATCGTCCTCGCCGACGAACCGACCGGCAACCTCGACCTTCATACTGGTTTAGACATCATCGGCCTGCTCAGAACATTAAATACTGAGAAGGGGGTCACAATTATAGCTTCGACCCACGACCTCAAGATGATCGACGTCAGTGACAGGATTTTCTGGATCAGAGACGGAAAAATCGACAGGATCGAGACCAGAGCGGAAGTCGCAGTCGGTTCAATGGAGTAAATTCTAGGAAATTTTCTATTTCCACATTATAGCCATATAGTTTCTAGAGCTCGCGTTATCCTGAGAATGGATTCTCGAATCATGCGTTAATTGAAAGAGCTGACATAATCAGAAATGAGTGACAGAACAAATGAATGATATTTTTGGGAATGCATTGATGGCATGCTACCGAGGGGAAAAGAAACCTATAATGCTTTGCCGTGAAGATGGCCGTAAAGATGAATTTATCTTGCAGAGCCTTTTTACATCTTATCATGAATGGCCTGAATGTGAGAGAAGGGCCTTGGCTCACGTTGAGGGTAGGGTGTTGGACATTGGTTGTGGCCCTGGAAGACATTCCCTGTGGTTGCAGGAGAGTGGCTTTGATGTCGTCGCGATAGACATCTCCCCCTTAGCAGTGAGAGTTGCCAAGACAAGAGGAGTGAAGATGCCCCTCATAATGCCTGCACAAGATCTGGCTTTTACTCCCAATGCCTTTGATACCATCCTTCTATTAGGTAACAACTTCATGGATTATCCATTGGAGTAAAGAGATTTAAATTTTCCTTAGCGGTACATCCTATATATTATTCTCAAACGAACTCCTCAATCTATGAACTCAGCGTTAACGGCTGGGACGTATCGAGAGTGCACTGTTCCTTGGCGTCGTAATGACTAACGGGTCGGCACGTGATGATCGGGCATGCATATAAATCATCGGTGTCCTCACGGGGCGGTTGGTGGCTGACAGGGATGGAACTCTCGGGCCTTGTAAATCGATCGATGTCCCCCCTCCCGTGGACTGAGGGGGACAACATCCCCTGGGATGATCCCGCGTTCAGCGGGCGGATGCTCAAAGAGCATCTGTGTCAGGATCACGATCACGATCACGCTAGTCGTAGGTTGGATAAGATCGAGAAACAGGTAGGTTGGATACACCATGAGCTACTTTCGGGCCACCCCACGCGTATCCTGGACCTCTGCTGCGGGCCCGGTTTATACACGAGCCGTCTCTCCGAGCTGGGGTACGAGTGCGTCGGTATCGACTACTCCCCCGCCTCGATAACATACGCGAGGGATCGGGCGATTAAGGACAAGCTCCGCTGCACATACTTGCTCCAGGATGTCCGGGATTCCGAATACGGATCCGATTATGGGCTCGTCATGTTGACGTTCGGCGAATTCAACAGCTTCAGCCCCTCCGATGCGAGGGGGATCTTGGCTAAGGCCCATCGGGCACTTGCCGATAACGGTATCCTGCTGCTCGAGCCGCAAACCCTCGCAGCGATCCGGGGTACGGGGGAGCGGAGGGCCTCTTCCTGGTATTCCGAAGAGGAGGGGCTCTTCTCCGCAAAGCCCCACCTGTGCCTTACGGAGAAGTTCTGGGATCCCGCGAGCCGCACTTCGACGACTCGCTATTACGTAATGGATGCGTCCACGGCGAAGGTCTCGCTGCACGCCCAAAGCGCCCAGGCATATGCCGATGAGGAGTACCGCGCCCTTCTGATCGAAAGCGGTTTTAAGGACGCGCGGTTCTTCCCCTCTCTGATAGGGGTGGAGGACGAATCGCAGAAGGGCCTGATGGCGATCGTGGCGCGGAAACGTGGTGACATCGTGTAGCACTCGCCGTGACGGCTACAGCAACAGCTTGCCCGATGTCTGAATAATTACGGTCACCCATGACCTGAAGATGATCGATGTCAGCGACAGGATCTTCTGGATCAGAGACGGCAAGCTATTAGGGCACATCGTGACGGGGGAAGGGAGGGGTTACCCAAGAGGGCGAGATGTGAAATCGAAGGACTATGCCGTATTAGTGGAGACACTGGTAGACTAAATGAGCACCCACATTCCTTGCAGTGCTAGTAGATGACCTTATTTTGAAGGAGCGCCAGTCATTAAACCTACTTGCTGCAACAATGTTGTCATATTCCAGTAATCGGAGTTTCGGCTAATTTTACCATTGTGTAGTTGGATGACAGAAACGCCCCGTACCGAAAAGCTCTTGCCTACGGCGGATGGTGTTCCAGGAAAGTCGCCAGCCTGAGTGCCAGTCATGAGCCATTCGCAGGCTCCCCAATCGCCAGCGACGAAGACGGACTGAACCTCGAACCTCAAGTCGGGGAAAGAGGCGAACATGGCTTTAAAGTAGGCCTTCACTTCCTTTTTGCCGCGGTTGATCAACCCAAGAGCTACATCCTCCCACACACAGTCATCCGTGTAGAATCTTGGGATGACGAAGTTAAGCTGATCAACAAGCTCCAGAAGGGATTGAAGGGAATGACTCTTGATCAAAGGTTGATCCGTGCCCAGATTGCACAATTCTGCCGTGACAATCCTTTCTTCCCGGAGAGTATCGAAATCCTTTGCAAGGAGATAGGGGAGGGACGTTTCTCCAACCCCATCAACATTGGTTGCGAAGGACGGGGTCTTTTGGGTTTGCTGGGATACAAAGATCAAGAAGCACGTGCACGCGTCCTCACTAAATATTCCCGATCCATTAGATTGTGGCTGAATCAAGACGACCCAAAAACCCCAATGGATTCTAAGATCCTCCGATTCCTGGGTCAACCTAATGAGGTCAATAAAGTCTTCGTAGATAAACTCCTGTTTGAGCTCAAAGCCAATGAACCCTCGATCGCGTCGCTGAAGAATCTGACCGAAGTGGAATGCGGGAAGGCACTGTGTGATTCGATGTTAAAGACTGGAGCCCGTCCTTTCAACTGCTTGAAATGTGATGGAGGAGGCAAGGAAGGTTCGGCTATTCCGGAATGTTTATGCTGCGACTCCATGGTCATAGATTCAGGCCTTTTATGTATCAGGACACCAAGTGGTGAATGGTCGGTACTCGATGAGTTCCGTCGCTTTAGGGAAGAGTACGTCTTGGTCTACGCGATGGCGATTAATTCCTGGCTGAGAGGAGAATCGATGAAACCCATTACATCACTTGTAACTACTTCTTATGTAACTGAAGACCTGGCATCGTATATACCGGAGGTCGTCAAATCCTCCCTTGGCGAGAAAGATGATGCAAAGGTGTGGCTTATGGCGTGCCTTCTTAAAACCATCAGGAGCTACCAAAGATGGTTCAAGAGGACTGAGTTGATCGATAATTTTCCCGAGGCTACATCTTGGCTTAGAGAGATATCTTAGTCGAAGGTTCCACAGTTTATGGGAGTGCCATTCTTTTCGAGCCTTAACCTAACTATGGATTTCTTTCTCTAAACAAGTCACGATTTAGCCCATTACCCTACTTATGGTGGTCCTTGCTCTGAGACCGGCTTATTCCTATACTGACTACAAGGTTGAATCCTAACAAATATTATATGTGCCCTATGTGACACCACTTAAGTAGTGATACAGATGGATATAAAATTACTCTTCGAATACAATTGGTATTGTAGGCGTAAGTTCATTGATTATTGGAAGAAATGTCCTTGGGATAAGGTATTAGAGGATTTTGGGGCAAGCTTTGGTTCCATGCATAACATCTTCGTCCACAGTTTGGCAGCTGAACAAGGATGGTTGAATCAATTAAAGAATCTGAGTTGGCCCCGTCACAACTACGATGTGGAATTCATGGACATAGGGGCTTTAGAGAAATACATGGAGGAAGTCGAAGCAGAAAGCCGAGAATACTTAATGAAACTTACTCGCGAGGACCTAGACAAAATCTACTCAAGTGTTCAGGTTCCTGTTCGCATCGAGGATGTGCTAATGCATCTTGTTGAGGAAGAAATACACCACCGTGGTGAACTTCTCTGTCTCATGTGGCAGAACGACTTTGAACCGCCTATAAAGGATTGGTTCGATTGGTTAGCAGAAACTCATGTAAAAACAACTCAATAAATAACACATGCCATCACAAAATTATGAAGTTAGGACGACCACGAGATCAAGGAAGCTGTATCGGGATAGATAGATCGTAATTAGCTTATTGCTTCTTGCGTGTGCTACTCGACTCGTAGAACCAGATATCGGAAGAGGCCATGTAGAGCGCACCGAATGTACTTACTTTAGCATTTGAAGGCACTTTTCATGCTGTTTCTACTACAAGGCCGATGAGGAAAGCCTTCTAACACAGTAGGTTCCCTCGAAGGTAGAAACGAGTGGCTAATTAGATTTGATAGACCATAGAATCCACGTGACTGGAGTAAACTGTCGTGTGGCCAATTCCATTCCCAGCTCTACAAATACCGGTCGGAGATCCTCAATGCGTGAAAAATACTCCTCCTCAAGCCATTCGAATTTATGCAATGCTTTTTCCTCTTCTTGCGCGTTCTCAAAGGCCAAATCGCCCAATACCCACGAACCACCTAGCTTCAGTACTCGCACCATTTCATGGATGCCGATCGATTTCCGATGATGTGGCACGTGATGGAACGCATAAGTGCTTATCACCGCGTCGAAGTAGGCATTGGGATAAGGGATGTTTAGAAAAGGTTCGTCCACTCGCAGGAACCTTGCTTTGGGGTTGTCTTCGACCTTCTCTTTTGCCTTTGCGAGCATCTTTTCAGAAGGATCCAAACCAATGACCTCAGCGCCACGGGCAAGGCAACGCAGGGCTAGATTCCCAGTTCCAGTCCCTATGTCCAGAACTCGTTTCCCAAGGGAAACGTTTGAGATTTCCACTACCGTGTCAAGGACATCGTCGTATCGTTCATAAAGCATGGAATTGGCCTTGACGATCTCATCATAGCGATCGGCCGAATTGTCGAAGTTCCAGCTCTTCTCGTTCTTCCTCATCTTGCCCTGCCCCTGTCAGTGATGTCCCTAAGCACCACTTATATAGGATACGGGACAATTTCTGTGTCATTATGAGCAAGGAGGTGAAAGGATGATATTCATCAGCCTTAATAGAGCCAGGAAGAAACTCTCAAAGGAGTTTGTCGCAGAGAGTAACAAGATCATAGAAAGGGGCCAAAAGGAAGGCATAAAGGTCCTGGGAATGTACTGGACACTTGGCAGGTTCGATACGGTCCTCATATACGAAGCCCCCAACGAAAAGGCAGGCATGAAATTTGCGATGAGAGCCGGTGACATAGTCTCGACTGAGACCCTGGTAGCAGTTACAAGGGAAGAGGCCATAAAGCTCCTTGAGTGATCATAGCGCCTGAAGCCAGCACTCCTAATTCAGCTTCAGTTTCTGAGCAAACTCTTCCGCATGTTTGAGGTCTTCAGCATTAGGTCTACCCTTATTCAATCCCCCAAAGAGTTTAAGAAAACTATTAGTGTTAAAACCTGCACAAACAAATTCATCAACAATTACGTAACCTTTAGATTGCAGTTTTTCCCTAAGTGGTGCGTGATTTTTAGCGATAAGTTCTATTACTCCACTGGCTGAGAAAGAGAGTGCTGGAGCTCCACTGGTTGAGTAAATGAATGCTTTCTTGTTGGTGACCTGTGGCAATTTATCGGCAAATTCAAGCAGAACCTTATGGTGTTTTCCACTATATATCCCTGAGCCAAAGCCTATTAGACTGTACTCTTGAAGCTCTTCTGGGTTTATTTGCTGTGGCGTTTTTATTTGTGCATCAAGAACTTTTGCGAAGACGTTAGCGATTTTCTCAGTATTATTGTGATGATATGAAAACAAGACCAACAGAGATTTCAATGATAACACATCATTCTCTATATTTAGAGTAATCCACTAAACATCATATTTAAATAGGTGCTGATGGTTTAGTTAATGATCGGCACTCATTCGCGTTTTTCCCAAAGAGCACAAGCTCTAATTTCCTTAAATTCATGGCGGTTTTCCCTTATCACAGAATTTTGAGCAAGTTATAGAGTCTTAAATAAATCTTGTTATTAGATAATTCTTAAATAAACCTCAGTCAACGCAAAGACGTAGGAGATATAAATATGAAAGAAAAACATCTTACGACTAATCAAGGAGTTCCTGTTTCCGATAACCAAAACTCTCTCACCGCTGGCGAGCGAGGACCTGTGTTACTTCAGGACGTTCACCTGATTGAGAAACTCGCACACTTTGACCGTGAGCGCATCCCTGAGCGTGTGGTTCACGCCAAGGGTGCTGGAGCCCATGGCTACTTCCAAGTGTACAAGAGCATGGCGAAGTATACTTGTGCAAAATTCCTTCAAGACCCTACGAAGAAGACGCCGGTCTTCGTCCGCTTCTCCACCGTAGTGGGAGCACGAGGATCTGCCGATACAGCACGGGACCCCAGAGGCTTCGCCGTGAAGTTCTACACCGAAGAGGGGAACTACGACTTGGTTGGAAACAATCTGCCAGTCTTCTTCATACGGGATGCCATTAAATTCCCCGATATGGTGCATTCCTTCAAGCCCGCCCCTGATACAGGTTACCCCACAAGCTCGTCTGCAAACAGCCGCTTTTGGGATTTCATCTCGCTGACCCCTGAATCTACCCACATGATCACATGGCTCTTTTCAGATCGAGGGACGGTCAAGAGCTACAGGAAGATGGAAGGCTTTGGCGTCAACACCTACAAGTGGGTGAACGCCGAAGGTAAAGCCGTCTATGTTAAGTATCACTGGAAGCCGAAGTCGGGGATAGAGACCATAGACCGCCACGAGGCCACTCGCCTTGCGGGCGAAGATCCTGACATCGCCACCCGTGACCTTTACGAGACCATCGCTTCGGGCATAGCCGTGGAATACGAACTGAATGTCCAGGTTATGGAGATGGGCGATGAGCTGAAGCAGGACTTTGACCCGCTTGATGCCACGAAAACATGGCCCGAGGATAAGTTCCCACTGATACCAGTGGGCAAGATGGTGTTGGACCGCAACCCCGAGAACTTCTTCGCTGAAACGGAGCAAGCTGCTTTCTGCCCGGCGTCCATTGTTCCGGGAGTAGATTTCTCCGCTGACAAGCTTTTACAGGGAAGGATATTCTCATATGCTGATACGCAGCGACATCGTCTCGGCCCCAATTACCTGCAGCTTCCCATCAATCGGTCGCAGGTGGCGGTCGACAACAACCAGCGCGACGGGGCTATGCAGTATGCGCCTTACGGCGGAGGGACGGTCAACTACGAACCGAACACCTTAGCAGGCGGCATGCCACGGGAGGCACCAGCCACTCCAACTGGAGATTACGGCGTCGAAGGGAAAGTGGTGCGTAGGAGGATCCGGTTGACAAATGACTTCGCGCAGGCAGGCCAACGCTACCGTTCACTCAACAAAGTGGATCAGGACCATTTAGTTGATAATATAGTTGATTCCCTGGGAAAGGCGGACAAGCCCATTCAACAGCGCATGATTGCAAACTGTACCAAAGCTGACACCGAGTTTGGCCAGCGTATAGCAAAAGGGTTGAAACTCTAGCTGGCGCTAAGGAAACTTCGTCGAGTGAATGATATAGAGTTACCTTTTGCTGACCAATCCCCTTTTTTTATTTAGCTTATTTCCCTTCCACATCCCAGTAGAGATATGAAATCTAGTGTTCGCATTTAATATCGAATGCAAATGCAGTAAGGATAGAAACTGGCATAAATCCAACCATGATGTAACCTAAAGAAGATTGAATGTCGTACGTGATGTTCGCACCAAAGAACCACAATAAGGGATACCCGAAGATCGCAATTTCAACGGAAATTACAAACAATAACACGAATGTGATCATAGAACACGGCCATAACTTGGCAAGGAAGCCTTGTAAGTTAACGGGGATGTGTGCACGCCACCACTTTAACGGCTTGTTTATCCTGGTTGCGGCAACACTAGCTAGTATTGACATGAATATCGGTCCAAAGCCTCCTCCGACCAACCACAGTATGATCGAGAGAAACATCAGGACCCCTGCGCCGTACTTCCTATCGATGAGCATCCCTGCCCATATCGTAACTAACAGGCCGAAGACCGTTGCCAGGATACCCGTTACAAAAAAGTTAGGGATGATCGTCAAAGCGCGTTCAGTTCCATACTCCCAAAATCTATTCGCTGGGCCAATGGCCTCTACCATTATGTCGCTTGGCGTAACATTGCCTTGAAGCAATTCAAAGAAACCGTGTTCTACACCAGCCAGTCCCACAAGAACACCCAATGTTGATGTAATCGCTCTTGTCGCACTATTCAACGACTTCTGCTGTTGCGGCGATGGAGCTGACATTCCTACCAAGTCCATTTACGTATCCTATTTAAACTGATACGAACATAAAATCCGCAGGTGTGTCTCAAGGTTTAGGGAAGCGCTTCAAGGCTGATCTCATCGTTAGAAGTTGAAGAGATCTTACTCTATCAAATAAGAGTTTTTAGATGCCTTAATTTATGAATTTCATGCACATTCGCCTAATAACTAACATATACCATTTTCAAAACTAAACTCGGGAAAAACAATTTAGACAACTATATAAATCGCGCTCCATAGGGCATATTTCAAGAGTTATGAGAGTGGGAGGTGATAGGGGTGTCTGAGCAAAGGATTGAGGGGATAATGAGGGATTTTGTCAAGGCGATAGAGCAGAAGGACGTTGAGAAGGCACTCTCCTTCCTGGCGGAAGACGCTGACTACGTTACGCCCGAGGGTACGTTCAAGGGTAAGGAGGAGTTGAGGCGTTATTTAACTTGGGTGATTCAGAGCAGTCCGGACCAAAGGATTGTAGATGCTGGGATCAACATTATGGTGAAAGGGGGAAAGGCCGTTTACGAGCACAACGTAGTGGCTACTTACAAGGGGACGAAGTACGAGGTGCCAACCGTCTGCGTGTACGAATTCGAGGGCGAAAAAATTCAGCACCTAAGGACAGTCTCCGACCGATTGACGATAGCCAAACAAGTAGCCAAGGGCTGGCTGGAAAAGGTGATAGTTAACTCTTTCTTATCGCGCATGGAAAAGGGATTGCACTAGACATGATAATTTAGGGGAAACAAGTTCTCTGATAATTGTGCGGCTTATTGGAAACCCTTGGAACCTTTGCTCAAAGAGGGGGTAGAAACTCAAACCCAAAATGCGGAAAAGTTATAGCTTAATCGAATCCAATAGATCATCCCCCTACATGGCGTCGAGAATGGTTAAAGAAGTTCACTTTCTACCAGTTGATTTGCGCATCCACCGCTCCCAAGTAGTCGATTTGAATGTGGAATATATGACTTGGTGGTCGAGAGGAATCGAGGAGTGCTTTCAGACCGACCTAGCTACTCTGCTCGGGTGGTCAAAAGAAGCAGTAGAGGGCAAGAAACGGGAATACCTAACTAGCGAAGTTGAGAAATTGTGTTCGGAACAACGCGGAGTCTATTATCTTCTCGAACTTGATGATGCAATTATCGGTATGGGTGCACTCCATCAGATAAGGGAAAAAGCAGCTGAGGTCAAACGGATGTATATCCTACCTGCATATCGAGGAAAAGGTTATGGCAAGGCCTTGCTGCAACTGCTGCTTCAAAAAGCGAAGGAATTCGGATATAGTTCAGTCTATCTTGATACTGGACGATTCATGACCACTGCGCACAATCTTTACCGTTCTCTTGGGTTCATCGACTGCAACGAATATCCTGAAACGGAAATCCCACCGCAATTCAGACCCCAATGGCTTTTCATGGAAAAAACCCTAGGAGACACAACCAACTAATTCCACGCACTCGAACATCTGTTCAGCGATCTTCTAGGGACCTGATGAGAGTATTGCAGCGTTTCGTAATACCTTTCTCGGTGCATGCCTCCATTGTAAATAACGTCTTTTATTTATAGAAATCATTATTTAAGATCAACTCAAGATATCTTGTTGTGTCTTGAGGGTCTCTATTATTCCTCTTCTAACTTTGATGAAGTATCTCGACCGATTCCCTATCATTCATGTAATGCCCATTCTCTAAGAACATAGATCCGAAAGCTAAAAGGTGAGGAAGAGTCACAAGAACGATATTACACCGCACTAACGTGTAAAAGACAATGCAACATGAAGGAGCTGGTCAGGTGAATGAACAGGAATGAAAGGATAGGATTAGTTGGTAGCATGTTAGTTATATTGCTTCTGTTCGGCACTTTTCTTGTTTTAAAGCCAATGGTGATTTATGCAAAGGATGGCGAGCAACCTTCAGAAGATTGGGAAGCGATGTACAATGATATGGTGGCAAGATATAATGTTTTGAAGACGGACTATGATGGCTTACAGTGGAACTACACTAAGTTGAAGTCAGACTATGACGAGTTGATAGCAGACTATGAGTCTTTGAACACGTCGTATTACGAAACAAGGACGGATTATGATGTGCTGGAGACGAACTATACGCTTCTGAAGCCCGATTATGACGACTTGGAAACAGATTATAACAAATTAAGAATGGATTATCTACGCTTGAATAGCTCATATTATAGATTGAAGGCGGACTACGATATACTGATGTCGGATTATGTTTTCTTGAATGCAAGCTATCTACGTCTGAAGGAGGATTATGATGACTTGGGGATAGAATACAATAATACAATTGTGGCATTAGAGATGGCAAAAGAAGAGTCGGGACGCAATACTTCCTTGATGTATCTCTTTGGATTTACAACAATAGCCTTTGTGCTGACAACAGCATACTTAGTTTGGGGCAAAATATCGGCACAACATTCGCCGGTGTATTTAGATGTTCTCGATCCTTGTGCTGAGATTAGAGAGAAACTTAGAGTTAAAAAACTATCTTTAGATAATATGCAAAAAGCTTTGGATAATGAAAAGAATAATCTACCTAAAGAACCCGACGGGAGTGAAAACTATGATAAAAAGATTGCGAACATTGATAGAATTGAGAGTATAATTAAAAAATGGGAAGAGGAAATCAGGAAAATACAGACCGAGTTGGATGATTGCATTCAGGAGAACATGCCAAAAACTATTACTCCAGCCTCAAGTGAAGTGAAGCCCGTCGAACCTCCACCCCCACCACCGATCGAGCCTCCACCGCCTCCGAAACCCGGAGGCGGACATGAGGAATGCATGGGCTGCCATGCTGCTGGCAAGTAATGTTTCAATCATATTTTGGCGAGAGCTCGCAGGGGGCGAGCCTTATTGGTGGCCTTGGGTGCATGCGATGGGACTACTAACGCTGTTCGCAAGCATGTTTGTCAGCACAACCTTGAAGCCGTTGCGAACATACGTTCTAATTCTCCTCACAATGTTCTTACTCGGCTACGGAGCAGGTTGGGATTGGGGTTTAATCCCATTAATCCGTACAAACCCATTGTGGGTTAACTTGGAAAGGCAGGCTCCTTGGGCTCTATCAGCAATAGCAACTCATCTCCTCAGGCTTACGCCAGCATCGGTTGTACTGGTGTCTTTGCTACTCATGGGGTTCAGGCGCGGTGACCTATTCCTTGTTAAAGGCAAAATCGATGCGCTAGTCGAACCTTCTAAGCTTATAGGCATGAAAAAGCCCGAGCCATGGACGCGAATAGGAAGCATCTTCGCAGTTATATTCACCGTAGTCATGTTCATCTTCTTGATGATTACCTGGAAACCTTCTTCAGACATGTTTGTCAAGGCTCTGCCGCTCATACCGATTTCCCTCCTAATTGCGGTGATAAATGCTTTCAACGAGGAGTTCACGTTACGCGCTGCACCATTATCAACATTGTTACCTGCTGTAGGCAAGCAACAGGCACTTATGATCACTACGGCATATTTTGGGCTTGGGCATTTTTACGGCGTTCCAAATTGCGTGCCAGGCGTACTTCTATCGGGTTTCCTCAGCGGGTTTCTAGGGAAGAGCCTACTGGAAACAAAGGGATTCCTCTGGGCATGGCTGATTCACTTCCTTCCAGACGCATTCATCTTCACATTCTATGCAATGTTTGGACAGTAACCCAGGTGAAGAACAAATAAGCACAGTACGATTAATTTGACAAAATATACCTCTGCTTTGCGAGGCTCGGATTTTAAAGGAAATTGAAGGGGCTTGGCAAATCATATAAACTAACATGAATCAATACATTCTATGAGCTTTTATGTCATAATTCGTAGACCTTTAGGATGTGGAAAATCTACTATATCTGAAAGACTATCCAAAATCCTGAATGCTACACATTTTTCTGTTGATCGGGTGCTTGAGGAATATGATTTAGAAAACGATTGGGAAGCTGGATATATTTCTCAAAAAAGTTTCAAAAAAGCAAACGAGATTATTGCTCCTCAAGCACAGAAGATTTTGGATAGTGGTAAACCTGTTATTTTTGATGGAAATTTTTATTGGAAATCTCAAGTTGAAGATTTAATTTCGAGATTAGATTTTCCACACTATGTATTCACATTAAAAGCTCCTTTAGAGGTTAATATTGAGCGAGATAAAAATAGGAGCAAACCTCATGGCGAAGACGCTGTAAGAGCCGTATTCAAGAAATCAACAGAATTTGAATTAGGTATTATTATTGATATTAACAGACCTCTAAACGAGTGTATTGATGTAATTCTTTCATATTTGCCCAAGCCCTAAATATTTGACAATGCTGACCCATTCTCAATCTTACAAAGAACCTAACTTTACGAATTTACGCCTTCAAGCTGGTCTACATACGTTCATTATGTTGGTGATGCAGGCGTAGCGCTTGTCCAGGTAGTGCCCCCGTGTGTTCGCCACTATCTATCACCATTTTCCCGTTAACGATCACATACTCGATCCCCACCGGATACCTGTGTGGCATGGAGTAAGTTGCCTTGTCAATAACTGCTCCACGGTCGAACACGGTTATGTCCGCCCAAAATCCCTCTCTTATCAACCCCCGGTCCCTCAGTTTCAGTTTTTGGGCCGGCAGGGAGGTCATTTTACGAACGGCCTCCTCCAACGTCAGCAAGCTCCTTCTTCGCGCGTATTCGCCCAGAACCCTTGGAAAGGTCCCGTAGGTCCTTGGATGCGGCTTGCCCTTTCCCAGTACGCCATAGGGCGCGGTGGCAGAGCTATCGGATCCAATCATGGAGGCGGGATGTTTGAGCACGGCGCGCAGGTCCTTCTCGCGCATCATGAAGTTAACGATGCCGACGGAGGCTTTCTCCTCTATCAACAGGTCAAAGACGAAATCGAAAGGGTTGCTCCCACTGAGCCTTGCGAGTTCCGAAATGGCCTTCCCCTCGTATTCCCTGTGCCCGTGGCAATAGGAGATCATAATGGCGCCCCAACCGCTGGCCTTCAACATGCTCGACCAGCCTTTCCCACCCTTCACCATCTCGCGCTTCAACCTGCGGCGAGTTTCCGGATCCTTCAACCTCTCGACCAATCTGTCAACGCCCCCCTCCCAATAGTGCGGCGGAAGTACGGCGTCCAATCCAGTGCTCCCAGCCAAGTAGGGGTACACATCGCAGGTAACGTCGACGCCCCTGCTTCTTGCCTCGTCGATGAGTTTCAGGGTCCGCTTCACTTTTCCCCAATTGGCCCTGCCCGCCGCCTTGTGGTGAGAGATTTCAACGGGCACTCCGGATTTGCCGCCGATCTCTATCGCCTCCTTCACCGCGTCAATTAGACTCTCTCCCTCCCCCCTTATGTGGGAGGCATAAATCCCCCCGTACCGGGCCACGACCTTGCAGAGTTCGACCAGTTCCCTCGTATTGGCGTAACAACTAGGTGTGTAGATCAGCCCGGACGAGAGGCCAAACGCCCCTTCCTCCAGGGCTTGGGCCAGAGCTCGCTTCATTTCCGCGAGTTCATTGCTCTTGGGGGCACGGGCTTCGAACCCCATCGCGAGCGCCCGTAGGTTCCCGTTACCAACCAAAGTAACTACGTTCTGGGCGGCTCCTTTCCCCTCCAGCCTCTTTAGATACTCATCCATCGTCGACCATTCAAGCCTTAATTTTGCATCCTCCAGAATCGGAGACGTTTTACCCATCTCTTCCCTGAGGACGTCATTTAGGGGTGCGGCGGATGATCCACAGTTTCCAACGACTTCCGTTGTGATGCCCTGCCTTATTGTGCTCTCAGCGCGTGGATTAATCAACAGTGATAATTCGGAATGAGCGTGCATGTCGATGAAGCCTGGGGCCACTACGAGGCCTTTGGCGTCCAAGGCCTCTTTGGTCTCTGCTGAATGCAGAGCGCCGATATCCGCTATTTTCCCATTCTCTATCCCCACATCCGCCCTAAACCAGGGATTGCCGGTCCCATCAACCACAAGTCCGTTCTTCACGAGTAAATCGAACATGGTAAGTCACAACAGGAATCGGTCAGAAGCTAATAGGCCTTTCCAAAAACCAGGACCTTAGGATAATTATCTTTCTTAAGGCGAATTGAACGAATTCAGAGCCCCAAGATTGATTAAAACGAATAGAATAATAGCTCACCCTTACCTGCTCGCTGCCCCAGAACACAACAAGCAGATGCTGACAGAGAATTTATGGAATTGGCCGACTTTATGAACTTCAAATATAATCCGATATAATAACCATCTACCTGATTTGCTAAACGAGTTAAAGCAGTTACGATAAATCGCTCGCTATCCAAGCACGCTATCTCTTGCGCTTCATGAAGTAAACCGCGAAGATCGCACCCACGGCAACTATCGACACTATGCCGATAAGAATCAATGTTGTTGAATAAGGTTCTTGTTCATCTGTTGAAATTGGCGTATATGTTATAGTAGTGCACTCTACGTCACAAGGTCCGGTACCATCGGAGAACGTGTATATCGCTGTCCTCACGCCATCTGGTGTAACCATCGAGATGATGTCGGCCTCACTCTCGGCAACTATATTGTTTCCTGATGAATCGATATTCACGCCGTTAGGCCAGCTGCCTGCGGAGAACTGGTATATGACCGTCCTCTCACCAGCAGGCGTCACCTTCGAAAGTTCGTCGCTACTACTCTGAGTAACTATGTAGTTTCCAGAAGAATCGATTGCCAAGCCATTAAGATATGTGCCTACTTGAAAATTATATATAACTGTCCTCACGCCCTCTGTCGGAGGTATTGTCAGATGGGGAAAGCAATCATGAAACAAAAGGGAGATATGGGGCGTTGGGCACATTATTATGATCTCATGATGGTATTGATGACCTTTGGAAGAGAAAAAAAGCTCCGACAGATGACAATAAGACTGGCTCAGTTGATGCCAGGGGATAGAGTCCTTGAAATAGGTTGTGGTACCGGGACGCTAACCTTAGCTGCAAAAGCGCAAGTTGGATCATCTGGTGAGGTAGTCGGTATTGACATTGCTCCCGAGATGGTTGCAGTGGCCAGTCATAAAGCTACTCGGAATGGTGTAGATGTTTCTTTTCAGGTAGGAAGCATCGCAAGTATTCCTTTTCCGGATAATCGTTTTGACGTTATAATGTGCAGCTTCATGATATTCCATATGCCTGAGGATGTAAGAATTAAGGGATTTACAGAGATATATCGCGTCCTGAAATCTGGTGGTCATTTGTTTATTCTGGATTCCGCATCATCCGATAAACGCTATGATGTCCGTGAATTAGCCCCTGTTTTAAAGGAGAACTCCTTCACAGAGATAGAAATGGAAAGGATAAAATTCATGTTCATTGGGGGCTGGTTTCTCCGGGGGAAAGCAGAAAAGGCGTAATATTCAGACTACGCGCGCGCGACGATTTCGTTGATGCATTGTGTGTGGAATAGGTGGTGCGTCCGTCGTAATTTGAACCAGTTGTGTGTGTGCGTTACAGTTTAACCGCTAAAATTCCAAAATTCTGGAAGATAATCTTAATCTTACATTTTACATGGAGGCGGTATATACACCAGATTTGTGTAATATTTTTAGAGTTCTTCGAACACTCGAACCCTCACAGCAAGCAAAAAGTAAAGTTGACTTATCGCCTATACGGGTACACAACTAGCTGCCAGCTAGCTAAACAGTATGAGGATGGTGTGCTAAGTGGAAGCGGAAGCTACTATCAGCTAGTACACTAGCTAGCAGAACTCAACAGCTAGCTGAAGAGACTTTCTCCAATGGATTTCTCCTTTTCTCTAGGTCTCTCAAGCCGAGTCAAATCTTCGACATTCTTGACTAGGTAATCGCAGACCACTTTTGACTGTAGTCCATGAGGGATTACTCTCCAGACTTCGTAAGCCAGATCAGTCAGGGTTATGGTTACGTTTCTAGCCATTACGATTTACCCAAAAGAGATTACGTTTTTCGTACCTAAATGCATTTCTGTATGTATTGAATCCCTAGCATTTCAATATTGTTTTGGGCTAGTTAGGTTCAGTACGGTTTGTGTGTGTGTTTAAATTTTAATCCCCACACACATACACATCAAATATCACTCACATCTCACAACTCACACGAAATTCGATAGGGCCAAGGTTGACATTCGTCTCTGCATATTCGTAAAACATATATAGGTAAATCTATAAATTTCCTAAGTAAATAGATGAAGGATGGAGACGACCGCTATATGAAATTACATGAAATCGAGTTATATTCAAAGGATCCTGAAGCAAGCAAAAAGTTCTATCATGAAATACTTGGACTAGGGATTGATATATACGCTTCGCAAAAGGAGTTAAAAGTATTCCGTTCAGGATGGGATGGACTGGATATTGACGCTTCGCAACATTTTCCTAGAAAAGTATCGATATCTTTTTTAGTTAAGAATATTGATGAATATGTTAAAAGATTGCGTGAAAAAGGAATCGATGTAGAAGATCCAAAAGAGTCTCATTTAGGGATGAGAGCCTTCAGCATAATTGATCCTGATGGATATCGAATTGAGATACAAAGTCCGACTGAAAAATCACCTGAATGGTTAAGAAGGATGATTTGATACTCCCTTAATGCACACACACAAAAATCAGAGTGGTTAAGGCATGTCGCCCGCTGATGCGGGCAGGAATAAAAATTCTATCCAACCAACCAAAATCCAAGCGCTTTAACCAAACCCATCACAAGGGGATCATTGTCGCATCTCTTCCCTCAAATCAACGATTGATGTAAACCAGAACATCACCTCATCCTCATGTCTATGACCACCCTTTCCACATGTTCCCTTCTGCTTTCCACTAACTCGACGCCATCGTTGATCTCTCGGAGTGGAAGACGATGGGTTATGGACTGTGAGAGGTCTATCCTTCCGGACTCTATCAGTTTTATTATCTGAAATAGGTCAAAGCGAGTGTGATCGCCTGAAACGGTGATCCATCCCTCTCGGATGTTCCAATACTCCACTTGGAATGGTTTCGTTTGTAGCCCCACGCTCACGGCCGTGCCGGACTCAACGCGATTCTTACCCTTGATGGCTCTGATGGCCTGTTCCATGGCCTTCGGTGAACCTGAACACTCAATTGAGACATCGACACCCCATCCATCCGTCTCACGAACGATCATCCCCAGGACATCATCCCGACTGGGGTTAATGGTCAGATCAGCCCCGTATCTCCTGGCAGCATCTAATTTCGAATCTACAAGATCAACGGCGATGACCTTCTCGGCGCCGAAGAATTTCGCCCACATCACGGCATGGATGCCAACTCCGCCGACGCCAAAGACAACGGCGGTGTCTCCCTTCTTCAGGCCAGACCTATTCACCGCGTGAAAGGCCGTGGAGACCGCACAGGCGGTTATGGCACCCCACTCGATGGGCACGTGAGCGGCCATACTCAGGGCGTTCCTTGCAGGGATCCTGATGAATTCCGCAAAGGTTCCGTCTACATCATGGCCTATGGAGATCCTATTGCGGCAACGATTATCGAATCCCTGCAGACAGGGCTTGCAGTATCCACAGGAGATCACGTAGTGGACGATGACGTTGTCACCTACTTTGACGTTGGTAACGTTACTTCCCACTTCCTTGACGGTGCCTGCTCCCTCATGGCCAAGGGTCAGGGGTATCGTGCTAGGGGAAGAGTCCCCCCTCTTGTAATGAACGTCAGAACCGCAGATGCCCGCAGCCATGATCTCAACCAACACATCCTCAGGGCCTATGGAGGGCACTTCCATATCCTCGATCGCGAAAGGCTTTCCGGCTTCTTTGAATCTGGCGGCCAGCATGAGGTAAAGTGTAGGTTATTGTCTATATTTAGGTTACGGCGACTTATGACTCCAAGAGGGAGCTGAAAGTTGATCCTACGAAATCGGATCTCGCGAGAAAATCACATCAAAATCCTGATTAATGGTTATATACTTACACCTTGATTAATGGGGAACATATTTACACATTGATAAATGCGCATGGGTAAAGCTCAAGTACTGAGTTTACATATGCTGTGGACGATAATCTATTGGCGAAGAAGAAAACCCAAGTAAAGTTAGTAACTGAGACCATTCTGAAAAAGGAAATCGCTCGATTGGATAAGGGCGTAGGACAGGCCCTAACGTTATTGAAGGGTATCAGCGCAGATGTCAAGTCCACAACCAAGGCTACGGCTAAGATGGCAGATATCGAGAAGCAGATTACGGCATTGCAGAAGCAAGTTGCAGAGACTGCCAAAAAGTCCGTCAAGAAACCCCGTAAACTTTCGGAGATGAACATATTCGTGAAGGAACATATAAAGTCCGGAAAGAGCTTCTCCGAAGCGATACAGGCCTGGAAGGCCTTCAAGGCATCCAAAGTCGCATCAAGCGCTGGTCTCTCGGGGACGTCGGAAGAAGGTTCTTCCAATACCTGATAGACGGAGATAACTTCAACATCCGATAGGTCAAGTGATCTGGTGCTCGCGTGTCAGTGGGCTTCTCCATCAAATGGCTGAAATCTAACCGTGACCCTAACCTATATCTTTGGATCCGTAGAGGACGGAACTAAACTCACTTATGGGATGGACTATGAAATGTCCCCTGACGTCTATGATATATGCAGATGAACCTTATAAAATCCTCAGTCTTAAGAGGCGTTTAGATGGGACGAGGAGGTAAAGGTAATCTAGCTTGCCACATCATGTCAAATGAAAAATGGGGATGTCTGTTTGAAAATTATTAGGAAAATAGTATGTTTATTTTTCATTGCCATTTTCATCGTTGCATTCTCTCTGTCATTTAATAACATGTTTCGCAGACAGGAGCCTCGACCGGGCCAGATTGTCGTTTATCAACCGGGCCAGATTGGCAGGGTCGAACTTATGCCAAATATCCCTTCGCCCTTCATGATGAGGGACTGGAAAAAGGTGGCTCATGATTATAACGCGTTTGTCTTCGACCTCGACAGAACGGGTGAATATCTGCCGTTGATCGCGTGGGACACGGACCACTTGAACCTCGATCAGGACACCTTCAGCATGCCATCATACGTTGGAAGGGAGTATGCTGACGAGGCGATCAACTGCATCGCAGCGGTGGTCAGCGCCACACTTGTTGGGATCGACAAGAGCAACCAGAGCGGCTGCAACTGGGTCCTCATGTACGAGAACTGGTATAACATCGAAACCGGGCAATATTTGTACCTAAACAATAGATACGCCTTCACCGGGGGCAGTTTTTGGTACGAACTCCTACCCAATGTCCTGTTCTATGAACTTGCGTACCACTATCCCGATACTGGCGATTTTCAAGACGAAATGCGCGTTGTAGCCGATAGATGGTACAACGCATGCGTCGTCATGGGCGGCAGCGACGATCCTTGGGCTATTCCTGACTTCTATTACACCGCTTTCAACTTCAATACAATGAAACCCGTCTATAATGGAGAGTGGGCGGAACCCGATGCGGCCGCTGCCATTGGTTGGCTGGAGTACATGGCTTGGTTAAAGTGGGGGGTTCCCGGACACTTGACTGCTGCGGATTGGTGCATGCAGTACTTGGATAAAATCGCATATAACCCCCTCTACGAGATCCTACTGCCTTATGGCGCCTATGCCGCTGCGCGCATGAATGCGGAACTCGGACGGAATTTCGACATCCCGAAGATCATCAACTGGTGCTTTGGGCCGAGCGATGTCCGGCCGGGTTGGGGCGTCATCGCTGAGAACTGGGGAGGTTACGACTGCCATGGTCTACACGGCAGCATCACGGACAACGGCGGCTATGCCTTCGCGATGGGCACCTACGAAAACGTGGGCTGTTTGGTTCCCTTGACGCGTTATGACGATCGCTATGCCCGAGCAATCGGCAAATACGTGCTGAACGCGGTGAACGCCGCCCGCCTCTTTTATGGCAACGGTCTCGATGCCCAACACCAGGACAGCGAGGACTGGATACATCAGTACGACACGGACTATTGCATCGGCTACGAGGCCCTGCGCAATGAATGGGGCGGCATGAGCCCCCTCGCAACGGGCGACGTGAACCAGGGCAGATATGCCGACCAGACTGGACCGACGAACCTCGGCCTTTATGGCAGCTCTCACGTGGGCATCTTCGGCGGCATAATCTGCCCCACCAATGACGAGAAGATCCTGCAGTTAAACTGCCTGGTAACGGACTACTACCACGAGGCCGCTTATCCCACCTACCTCTATTACAACCCGTACGCCGTTGAGAAGACGGTGGAGATCGACGTAGGCCCGGACGTAAAAGACCTCTACGACGCGGCCACCGACAGTTTCCTAGAAACCGGCGTCTCAGGTTTGACCTCCTTCACGCTTCCTGCGGACTCTGGGGCCGTAGTGGTCGTCGCCCCCGCCAATGGAACCATAAGCTACGAAGGAAACAAGAAACTTATCAATGGAGTCGTTGTGGACTACATTACCCCATCAGCTGTCTCTGCATCATTCACTGGTGAAGGACGAACAGCATCGGGGGAGATCAGCATAAAGGTGGACGCTGAAGATGCTTCCGAAGGACGAGATTATTGCGAGAACAGGGGGATGCTGGCCGATTGGGCAGCATGGCACCGTCGATCCTGTCGACTTCGTATCAGGTCCAGAAGATATTCTTGTGGAGTAGATCAGAATCTAAAATTGTCTTAAAGACTTGGCGCTTAATTATACCAAGCTTGCTTCTTTTACCTGTATCTTCGTACAAGATGCTATACCTTTTACTAAGTCACAATAGTGCGAACAAAGGTAGTCTCTTTGGTGAGCCTTTGCATGTTCGCAACCTGTCTTCGTCGCACACCCATGCCTTTGCGCTTCTTTGCAGATTATATTCATAGGGCAGCTCCCCACCTTTGCCATATGGCGCCAATCCCCTTCACTCCATTATCTTCAATGGTACCCTCCATATCAGCGAAAAGAGCGTCTAAGTCATCTCCCTTAATTGGTTCCCTGATCCTTAATTGATGCGCCTCGTTGGACAGCATTCCCTCACCCTCAAATCGAATGTCAATGCGGTCGATGTATTTAGGCCTATCCCCAGTCTATATGCAACAACATATGTCGTAATATAAGCTAGGAAAGAAGCCAGAATTGAATTATTAACAGTCCATTTCTCATAACCCCCTATAAGGACATCTCCAACTCTCTTTTGGAATTAATTAACTAAGAACCCAAGATTTGGTAAAACCTTAAGGCCTTGCCTGCTTTCTTCAGAGACTTGTTTAGGTATTTAACATTAATTACGCTTTATACTGATATGACGACTTCTTCCTTACCTAAGAAGAACTAAGCATAGGTCTGATAACTATACTTAACTAAATGATGTACTATTCTATCACTCAAAAGTTGCCTTTGACGAGGACACCCATGGTGTTGGCCAAACAAACGCCCATAACGCTGCCATGAATCTCGTTCCCTTCGACAACACCTACACCAAAGCTCCTGCAGTTCCGCTGGGGCTGGTTTAGGCCATCACGCCTTTCTGAGTTGTTTCAGAAATTCCGAGAGCAAATCTGGCCCGATGTAGAAGCCATGTTCCGGTAACGAGATGATAAGCACTTCGGCTTGGTCCCTCCTCATCAACTTACTTTTTACTGAAAGCAAGATGATGCCAAGCGTGCCTATGTGCTTCAGCTTCAGCATTTCCGCCGCCTTGACGGCTCGATTGTCATCCACGCAAAGGGGTGCTTTTAGGTCCTTTGCCAGGATGAGGGCGGAGGCATCTGCTTCACTGATGTCGGGGAACGTTTGGCGGAACTTCGAGAGCCTGCGCCTTTGGGTCGCATTGAGCCCCATCACCCTCAACCATCCGTCCGACGCCGCGTTCTCGATCGTCGTTGCATCCCCGAAGCCCTGCTGTTTGCCGCGCACTATCTCCTTCATGACCTCGGCCGATACCCTTACTTCGCCAAAAAGGCCTTGAAGGAGCTGGAGGTGCCCTAGTTTGGCCAAGTAGATGAGCGGCGTCGAGTCAGATACGATCATCGGATGGACTCCAAACTTTTACGCAAATCCTCGGCCCCGTAGGGGATCGGGACCTTCTTCATGTGCATGATCTCGATCATGTCCCAAATGGAAACCCCTGCTATCTCGGCCGCCCTGGACACTGTGACCTTCCTATCGCGTAGGAGCTCGATGGCCTTCTTTGTCTGGTATTGTTTGACCCCCTCGTCGAGTAGTCGCCTTATGACCTCGGACCTGTCAGCTCTGACCTCCTTCTCTATCTGTTCTATTTGCTCTAAGAGCCCCCTATCGACGCGCGTCGCGATCTGGGCTTTTGCGGGCTTCATGCCATTAAGTAGTGGTCGCTGCATTTATAACGTTATCGTTTATAACATTTGGTAACATATCTTTTATAACAGATCCTCAGTAATCTGATATATGTGCCTCATCATGCGTTGTGTACCCACGATGTTCCCGCACATCCCGGAAGTTGCTACCCATTAGGAAAACGGTACTTCATCGAAAACGCGTTATAAATTGCTTATATACCCTTAAATGTCCTAGAGCGATTATCACTAGCTATGCATCCGGAACATCAGAATTATCATTCACTTTAATAAAAGGATCATTCGAGGGAATCGACGAATACAGATAAACCCTATTCCTTCCAGTAATAGACTGTTGACCTCTCCCCGATCTCTACGAATCCCAGCTTCTTATAGAGATTGAAGGCGGGTGCGTTCTCTACGGTTACCCACAACCTCAGGCCTTTTACGCCTTCATCGGCATACCCTTTCAATATTCGTCTCATAAGTATTTCACCGAGCCCCTTTCCACGATATTCTGGTAAAAGCCCCAACATTCTAATGAAGCCCATAGGCACTTTTTCGATTATTTTGCCCGAGGTATCGCGCTCACCCTTCGCCTCTTCCCACTTGTAACAAATGGAGACGCCGCATGCTGTACCTTCATGGAGCAGGAGGAGTGTGGTCTCGGGGTCAAGGATCCCCAAATCCTCTGCCCGCTTCCCTTCGGCAGACTCCTTTAGGGCCTTTTTTACACCCTCAAGGGTTGAATACTCAGGGACGAATATGGCATCGATGCTGATGTTAGGCTCGGCGAAAATTTTATGCAACATCGCTGCGAAATCATCGATGAGATTCGGATCCCAGTTTCTCACAGCGTATCCAGCTGGTAAAACCACTTGTCCCACACATGCCTCCACATCCCTCTCCATGAAGGCCCGCGTCAATTTCTTGAATCCTGCAGACAGAAGTGCAGCCGATGGTAACAGAGATGATGGCAACCATTCGTGACTGATGATCGATATTCGACTTTCATTAAGCCTTCGCATGGCCTCCTTTATGAGGGACTCTTCAATTCCCTGGCCCTTGAATTCAGATAGGACATATAGCATGCGCATCCATGCCCTGTCCCTCCAGGTGACAAATTTAATCAAGCCGACAATTCTACTGTCCTTGACAGCAACTAATGCTATAGATCCTTCTTTTTCGAATACCACTTTCCGTTGAGTCTTTAAATAAGGGATGGAAGATTCCCTTGCATCATTATCTAAGGAACTCTCCATCTCGACGAATAGAACGTCTATGTCATCCCCCTCAATCGGATGCCTGATCTTAACCTGATGCATCTCGGCCTCTATCCCCTATCGTCGATTCATATTTTTAAATACCACTTCGAAAGCTTAGGATACAAGTCAGTTATTCATGGGGGCTTAAATACGATTTTACCTAGAGGTGGGTGGGCGTCAGAGAAGGCGCACCTCACCCGTGCTGGATTCGAGCCCACCATCCTCGTGACCTTGACGCCCTACTGTCTTCTAAAGGTGGAACTGATCCTCGCGAAGATTCGAATGCGTTACCATAACTATTTAAGCCATCATCAGACAATTATGCCATCCCATATATATAGAGGATACATTGATATTCGTCAGGGATTTCTAGTAAGTCAGGTCACAACAGGAATCGGTCAGAAGCTAATAGGCCTTTCCAAAAACCAGGATGCCCACTTTGAAGAATATGACGACTTCAGTCTTTGATCTTCCTGCTTGCTAATATCCTGAAGTCACTAACTTGTTGAATCTTACATGACATGCTTAAGCTTTTTAAGACATTTCAGGAGACGATTTCCGATGTAATTGCAGCTTGAGGTAGTCAAGCTTGGCCCGTCTCTTGAAGAGGCGTTTGAGGGGCATGCTCGCAAGGACATCCCCCACTACTTTTTCTTCCTCCTCGATTGGAGGTGCAACAGGGACAGGACTGAGATCTGGCTGGCCCTGAGGGAGAACGAGATCCATGGGATGATGCTGGTCTTCGACAGGCGCATCGTCCAGCTCCGGGGCAGCGAACCCGCCGCCGAGGCCCTGCTGAGCAAGGTGGAGTTGGAGAAGGCCGAGTTCAATGTGGAACCCCAACACCGGCAGGCCGTCCTTGGCAAGTTCCCGCTGGCCAGGGCATACGAACTGATCTTGATGGCATTGAGGCGCGGCGAGGAGCACTTGTATCCGAGCGAACACGTGGTTCGGCTTTGCCCTGGTGATGCGGGCGGGATAGTCGATCTCATGAGCTCCGCCAATCCAGAGATATGGGGCACCATGAAGCCCGAGAGAGTAGCGGCCTCGATGGACCGAACTCTTTGGTTGGGCATTTTCAGCGACGGCAAGTTGGTCTCGTTGGGCAACACCATGCAGACTGATTTTGCGAGCAATGTGGGGGCCGTGGCGACTCACGGATCTTACAGAAACAGAGGCCATGCGACATCGGTTGTATCTGCCCTGCTCAGGGAGATACTGAAGGTGAACGACCTTGCCCTCATCCACGTTCTGAAGGACAACATGCCTGCACGCAGGGTGTACGAGAAAGTAGGGTTCAGACCTTACAGAGACTACCTTTTCGGTTTCACGGAGCCTAGATGACTCCGTATCGACGATGGAGAACCCATAGCGCGGGAAGACATCCTACTCCACATTCTATTCCCCTTCTAATCCCTTGAGGATCTCGAGCGCCCTCTGGTTTTGCGGATCGATCTCCTTCTTCAGAGGCTAGTAGAAGGTCGGACTCGATTAAGAAAAAGTATTTAAGTAAGAAAGTAAGAATATGTATTGTGAGACTATGGCCAGATACGATAAGCCCGATATCACGGTAGTTAGCGCGAAGGGTCAGGTGGTGATACCTCAAATCATCAGGGAGAAGCTGGGGATTAAGCCGAAGACCAAGCTTCTAGTATACGGCCATCAGGATGCTGTGATCATGAAGATACTTGAAGTTCCGGATATCGCAAAGGAGCTGGAGGCCATGTACAAGAGGATAGACAAGAGGATAGCCAAGTACGGAGAGCTCACGCAAGGAGAAATAGAGGATGAGATCCAGAGATACCGAAGGAAGAAGGCAAAGCGTTCTTCCTAAGGAGATATCAGATGCATGCCGTGGTTTTCGATGTCAACGTGCTAGTGTCCAGTTTGATAACGAAGGGCAAACCCAAAGAACTATGGCTCAAAGCAAGGGCAAATGAATTTACACTGGTTCTCTCAAGTCAAATCATTTCTGAATTCATAGACGTGGTCAGTGGGAGGAAATTTGAAAAATACGTGAGGGAATACGATATAAGGGTATTCCTAGAGGCGGCT